>Ga0210394_10000488_pt1 | contig 83318 bp, 67 predicted proteins | sample IncBWC12MmetaG_FD_160121 | JGI IMG/M metagenome (GOLD analysis project Ga0210394, IMG submission 160121) | Forest soil microbial communities from Barre Woods Harvard Forest LTER site, Petersham, Massachusetts, United States - Inc-BW-C-12-M | ecosystem: Environmental > Terrestrial > Soil >...
ATATTAGAGTACCGCGAGGTGGTAAAATTAAAAAACACTTATGTAGATACACTTCCGCTATTGGTTAATGAAAAAACAGGTCGTGTGCACACATCATATAATCAAGTAGTAGCTGTTACAGGGCGTTTAAGTTCGGATAATCCGAATCTACAAAATATACCGGTGCGCACCGAACGTGGGCGATACATTCGTAAAGCATTTGTACCGCGAGACGAAAACCATATTTTGTTAAGTGCCGATTATTCGCAGATAGAATTGCGTATTGTGGCTTCTATCAGTAAAGACCCTAATATGTGCGAGGCTTTTAAATTGGGTAAAGACATTCATACGGCAACTGCTGCAAAGGTGTATGGCATTGATGAGGCTGAGGTTACTAAAGAAATGCGTTACAAAGCCAAGAGTGTAAACTTTGGCATCATTTACGGACAAGGAGCTTTTGGTTTGGCTGAAAACATTGGCGTATCACGCACCGAAGCTAAACAGTTAATTGATAATTATTTTAGAGAATATTCAGCTATTAAAAGATATATGGACGATACCATAAATTTTGCCCGTGATAATGGTTACGTGCAAACTTTGTTGGGTAGAAAGCGTTGGTTGCGTGATATAACATCAAGCAATGCCGTGGTACGTGGTTTTGCCGAACGAAATGCCATTAATGCCCCTATACAAGGCTCTGCTGCCGATATGATTAAAGTAGCGATGATTGACATTCAGAAAGAATTAAAAAGGCAAAACTTTAAAAGCAAAATGATTTTGCAGGTACACGATGAGTTAATTTTTGATGTAGAAAAATCGGAACTTGAAACCATTAAACCTATTATAGAAACTCATATGAAAAATGCTATGCCTTTAGACGTGCCACTTGAAGTTGGTATGGGTACCGGTGTAAACTGGTTAGAAGCGCATTAAAAAAATCAAAAACACATAATAATATGGAAAGCTTATCGCCAAACATTTTTGTAAAAGACATGCCTAAAACCATAGAGTTTTATAAGCAATTGGGCTTTGAAGTAACTATGTCGGTACCCGAAACTGGTAATGATTTTGTTTGGGTTATGATGACCAATGGTAAGGTTACGTTTATGTTTCAAACCTATGAAAGTTTGGCTAACGAACTGCCAGATGTAAGCCGTAAAGATGGAGCTTCACTTTTGCTTTATATCAACACAAAAGATATACGTGCTTTTTTTGAACGCATTAAAGATAAAGTTACTGTACTAAAAGGTTTAGAAAAAACCTTTTACGGAGCTACCGAATTTTCTATTAAAGACAACAATAACTATGTGCTAACTTTTGCAGAACACGAGCATTGATTTTTGCTTTTAGCTAAAAAACAAATAATGTTAATTCTTCAATTATCTGTTTGATAATATAAAATAGGTTTTGTTTTCCCGTACATTTGCCGGCGAAGTAAAACCTTCGTAATGCAAAAAAATAATTTATTTACTTTTTTACTTTGTTTTTTTAGTACAATAATTTTTGCACAAAGTTTTTATCCATCTACTCAGGTTTGGTCTGAGGTTGATTTTACTGAAAAACTGAGCGATAAATTTGTACTACAAAACGACATTCAATATTCGAGGCAAAGCAATAATAGGAAGCGACTTAAACCTTTTCAGATACAACCAACAGTTAACACTCCGCTCGTGGCTTCATTATTACCCCGTTAAAAAATTTAGAATTTCAGCGTTTGTTGGCCTTTGGTATAACTACTATATCCCCCAGTTAAATCGTCAGTTTCCTGAATACAGAACGGCCATTCAGAGTACTTATTATAAAGTGTTTGCTAAATCTACACTTTCCTACAGGTTTAGAATAGAAAACAGAAACATACAAGATGCCGATATGAAATTTGAAAACGTATTTAGGTTTAGAACCCAGCTTAAATATGTAAAACCTTTAAATGCTAAAGAGATAAAAAAAGGAACCCATTATTTGGTTGGCTTTGATGAAGTATTTGTAAACGGAGGTAGTAAAGTTACCGGACGCCATGTCTTTGATCAGAACAGGATTTTTGTAGGATATGGTTACGCTTTTTCTGATTATTTTACACTTGAAACCGGATATTTTAATCAGTTTCAAATAGCGGCCCATTCAGATAATTTTTATGTAAACCATGTATGGCAAATAAGCCTATATGTTAATAACGTATTAGGCAGGTTTGTAAGAAATTCAACTCCTGATAGCAATTAGCAAGTCCTGCTAACCAACTACGTAAATATTAATAATTATGTATCTTCGCAACCTCAATAAAAAACTCTATGAAAAGCATTGCATTACAAGATAAACACATATCACTTGGCGCTAAAATGATTGAATTTGCAGGTTATAACATGCCTGTAAGTTATAGTGGTTTAAATGATGAGCACGCTACAGTAAGGAATGCAGTAGGTGTTTTTGATGTTAGTCACATGGGAGAGTTTATTTTAAAAGGAGAGAATGCTTTAGATTTAATTCAACGAGTTACCAGTAATGATGCCGCTGTGCTTACAGATGGTAAAGCTCAATATTCTTGCTTACCAAACGGTAAAGGAGGCATAGTTGATGATTTATTGGTTTACCGAATAGATGAAAAAGTATATATGTTAGTTGTTAATGCATCTAACATTGATAAGGATTGGAACTGGATTAGCAGCCATAACACCAAAGGTGTGGATATGAAAAACATATCTGACAGAACATCGTTATTAGCTGTACAAGGGCCAAAAGCAATAGATACATTACAAAAACTTACTTCGGTTAAATTAGCTGATATCCCTTATTACAGTTTCACCAAAGGCACTTTTTGTGGTTGCGATAATGTAGTTATATCAAATACAGGTTATACAGGTGCAGGTGGTTTCGAAATTTATTTTGATAACGAACATGCCAATAAAATTTGGGATGCTGTTTTTGAAGCCGGTAAAGAATTTGGTATAAAACCAATAGGACTTGGTGCACGCGATACACTTCGCCTTGAAATGGGCTTTTGCTTATACGGTAACGACATTGATGATACTACTTCTCCTTTAGAAGCTGGCTTAGGTTGGATTACAAAATTCACGAAAGATTTTACCGATAAAAATTACCTGCTTGCTCAAAAAGAAAAAGGTTTAAGTAGAAAATTAGTTGGTTTTGAAATGATTGACAGAGGCATCCCTCGTCATGGGTATCCAATTGTTGATGCGGCAGGAAATAATATTGGTGTAGTTACATCTGGTACACAATCGCCAACCTTAAATAAAGCAATTGGTATGGGCTACGTAAAAACGGAACTTGCTAAAGCTGATACCGAAATTTTTGTACAAATACGCGATAAAAGTATTAAGGCTGTAGTAACTAAAATCCCTTTTTTAAAGAAATAAAAAAGGTCTACCAGGCTTCGCCGCCTTCGTGCTCCTCGTCTTCATGATGCTCTTCATCCCCTTCGTGCTCTTCTTCATGTTCATCGTCTTCTCCTTTTTCAACTAAATCGCTTTCATCTTCATGTAGAGAAGTTTCCTCCTCTTCATCAAAAACTAATTTTTCGTCGCCAATTGCTTTGTAAATTTCATCATCCACAACTTTTTCATCAGCGGTACCGTTTTCTACTTCTTCTTTTAATTTAGCAATTAGTTTTTGTTTGTATTGTTTTGGTGCCGTGCCTAAAATTTTTACACAACGAGGGTAATTTGCTTTTACATCTTCGGGCACCAATTTTATAAGTTCTATAAATAACGACCAGCAAATTTCTTTGTCATATAAAAAAACAAAACGTTGGTTGGGTTGTTCAATAAACGAAGCAATTTTTGTAGTCTTCATTAATTTAACACCCGGTTCTACATCTTCCTCCAATAAAGTAATTTCGTTGCCTTTGCTCCAATAATCATCGCTCGAAAAAAAAGACCCCGCATGTTTAGAATCAAAGCTGATGCTTTGTAAAATAATTTGAAAAAAATCAAAAAAAGTTTGAGATGATCTTATCTCTATATCACGAGAAATATCCTCGTAATCTTCAAATGTAATTCTAAACTTATAAATGGCCATAACGCTTTATTTTTCGATAAAATTACATCTTTTTATTTTATGTAACTAACAGTTAATTAATTTTTGGTTTGTTGTTTTAACGAATTAACTATTTAGTAATTTGTATTTAAAACAACATAGTTTTTTTCTATCGGGTTATATTTTACATCAAAAGCCGCTTCTTTTAAACTTACATTGCCTGATTTATATTTTATAATAACCATCCACCCTTTTTTCGAAGGTTCTTTCAACTGGCTATTTATTATTACTGCTTCGTTTATTGTACTTTTTAATTGTTTTTCACAGGACTTTATGATTTCGTCTTTACTAACAGGTTGTCCAAAAATCATATAATTTTTTATAGCTTCTTTATGTTTTTTACTGGCTATAAATTTTAAACGTAAGTTTTCTAATTCGGTATTTGGTTGGTTTTTTATTTGTTTAGCTATGTTTTGTGTTATAGCATCTAACTTATCTATATAGCTTTCGTATTGTGGAATGCCATCTATAGTAATAAGTTGCACTAAATCCCATTCGTTTTTATATTTTTCAATGATAGATTTATCCTTAATAGCAGGCATTTTCTTTTCTTTTTTTACTACAGGTTCGGGGAGATAAACATAAGCCCCTGGATCCATAAAACGTTTATCGTGTAAAAAAGTTTTGTCGGTAAGCGTTTTTAGAAATGCTATAAAGTCTGTTTTATCTTGCTCATTTAATTGCATTCCTTGTTTTAAAACGGTATCAGCTTTATTTTTTGAAGCTGAAATTTTTGCGTAGTGATTTAATACTTGTTTCAAACTATAAAACCTGCCATCGTGCATGTAGGGATAGTTTACTTCAATATTTCTGAGGCTGGGTACTTTAAATTTCATTACATCGCTTGGCATTCGGGTTATTAAAAAACGCCCGGAATCTTTTAAAACAGGGTTAATGCCGATACCGTTATTTCGGTACGAATTATCAGTAAACAAAGGCTCTTTATGGCAAGATGAGCAATTAGTCTTAAATAATTTTAAACCATTTAATTCAGATTTTGATAAAGTGTCTTTTCCACGCATATATCTATCATAACGAGAATCGGCAGAAATTAATAACGATAAAAACTGCGAAATGGCTTTTAAAAATTTGTCAGAAGTAATTATGCTATCATTAAATGCGTAATTAAACATGGCTACATATTCTTTGTTTTGCTGTAGTTTTTTAAGCACGCTAATTAATGTTTCGTCCATCTCCACATGATTAGTAATAGGGGCAATGGGTTGTAAATCTAAATGATTAACCCCGCCATCTACCATAAAAGCATCTTTCCAAATTAGGTTTTGCAAAGCAGGTGCATTACGTTTTCCAAATAACCCATACACTCCATGACTAAAAGAATGGTCGGTATGTGCAAAACCCGCGAATTGCTGATGGCAGGTAGCACAGCTAACTGTGTTGTCTTTAGATAATATGGGGTCGTAAAATAATTTTCGGCCCAACATAAAACCTGCTGGTGTTGATTTGTTTTTTTCTAAATCGTAAAATGGTTTAGGAAATCCTTTTGGCTTTTTAAAAACAACATCTTGTTTTGTAATTAAAAAATAAGGAACATTATCAATAAAACTAACTAATAAAACAAGACCTAATAAAGAAAAAAGGATAGCTAAAAAACTCTTTTTCATTTTTCAAGCAGACTAAACATGTCCATATAGTTATTAGCTATAGTTGCAGCATTGCGTGTATCTGTAACCGAAGGAAGTTTTGAAAAATCGATAGTAGTTGGTGTTTTTAAAACCTCTAAAGCATCTGCTTTTATTGAAACTGATAAAGGAGTAGTGGAAGAAACTGTTTTATCACTGTTAAAATTCAGTGTTATTTTACGGATGCTATTAATAGGTTTTTTATAACCACCAATGTGATACTCAAAAATATTGCCGGCTGATTTTGATGACGGAGACTGCCCATCTAACTTTAAAAAAACGTAACCTGTATTCCACGCCCAAAACATGCCATTTGTAGGGTCTAAGGCGCCTTTTTGTAAACCACTGCAATTATGCAAACTATCTACTCCTATAATAAATTCTATGGCTGTATAATTTCCTTCAGGTACATCATTTAAAGTTATTTGCTTAGAATCATCATCGTGTTCATTTATTAAAAAATAATCTTGTGTAGTGTAATTTTTGCCATCAATTTTTTTTAAACAGATGTTACCTATGTAATATTTAAAATTTGCAATAGTAAAAGCTTGCCCAAGCTCATTTTTGTAGGTCGAGTCTAATTCTAATATAGCATTGCCCACATAGTTTGTAAACTGAATATGAACTTTAGTTTTTTGAGAAGATTTAAAAGACAAAATAACAGCAAGTACTGCAATACAAACAGAGCTAATTATTATTTTTTTTACGGAATTCACTCGTTAACTTTCTACCTTCAAATATATCATATTTTGAACGAAGATAGAAATGCAAAAAATGAAGCTGTTTGAACTAATTATTCTTAGCCTTTTGCTGAATCCATTTTTGTATCAAACCTATATTGTAACCGCTAAGTTTTGCACTTGTCTGCGGCATTTGTCCCGATGCTACTTCTATATATAAATTACTGTTTGATGTATTTGTAGTATCTATTTCATGCATGGCAAATAGCTGTGTATAAGCAACATTTGATGATAAATTTAAACCCGCTGCCGCATTACTACCACTATGGCACCCACTGCTGTTGCAATGGGCATTAAATATGGGTACAATATTAGCGCTAAAAGAAACCACAGCAGGTAAAGGCTGTGTAGGAGCGGGGGCTGGTGTACTTGTTTTTTTTTTGCAAGAAAAACAGCAAGCACTCATAACAATTAAAATTGCCATAAATGCTTGCTGTTTATTTAAAGTAGTAAAACGCATACTATAACTCGTACCTAAACATGCTTGGCACGTTATTGTAAATTTGTTTAATGGTGGTAGAATCGCTATTAAAAGGTGTTGCAATAGGGATATTGGTTTTAAAACTTACGTTATTTAAAAGAATGCCATAATCGCAAATAATATGAAACTCTGCTGGTAAGGCACTTGTGTTAGTTGCTGTAACAACCACATTACTTGCCATGGTAGGCATGTTAATGGTTTTGAGTTCAGCATTTCCTCCAAGCTGATAAGCAAAGGCTTGATTTGCATTGCCTGTATGAGTAGCTGTTGTATCTGCATAACCTTGCACATTCATAAAAATATATCCTTGCGATGTACTACCAAACCACATATCAGGATTTTGTATACCCAATACACCTGTGTGCGATGAAGGACTTGTTGCGTTAGTTGCAGCGTCAACCCCCACATTAAAAGAAATTTTGCTATAATTTCCTGTTGGCACTTGCCCAATAATGTACTCCTCTTGGTCTATATTTTTTAATAGATAAGCATTATTAACAGGTTCTGCTGTACCGTCTGTTTTATAGGCTACGATGCCTGATACATAAAACTGAGCCACATTTAGTTGGAATTTTTTGCCACTAACATGGTCAACTACCACAACGCCTGAATCGGCTTCGGTAGTGTCAATATTGGTGTGCAAATGAAACGCAATGGTACCCATTGGAGTTGGCGGGGTGGTTGTCGTACTATCTTTCTTTTTACAAGAGAAGAAAAATAGTAAACACACTACTAAAAGTATCTTACTCGTTAATTTTATTTTTTTCGATTTCATTTAAATATTTTTTAATTAAAATGTATTGATTGCTGAGTACAACTAACTCTAACAACACAATGATTAATAATAATTTCATGTTTTTTGATTTAAAAATTAAATTGTAATCTGGCTGTAAATGTTGATTTTACAGTTGATTGTAAACCTATCGTGTTTTGATAAAAAGGCATGCCATATTCTAAAAGTAATCTGCTTCCTTTTAAAATATTAGCTGGCGCATATAAGTTTACACCTACATATCCGTTGCCTCTTTGTCCGCCGTAATTAGCTGTATTAGCTGTAGCATCGTTTTGAGAAGATTGATTTATAGTGGCATCGTAACCATATAATTTACCGGTATTATAATATTCTGCACGAGCTGAAACACTTATCCATCTTACAAACTGGTATGCCAACCACGGACTAACACTATACTCATTACCCAAGCAATAATTGTTTGCATTAGTGCCTAATTTAATGTTAGCGTTAAAAGCCGCACCCCATGATAAATGAATGCCCTGACCCACATACACCAAACTTGGCAATAAATTATAAGTGCCTGTACCAAGCTGCATACTATAAGGTAAAACATCGTTTGTGCTTTGCATAGTTGCTCCTTTTGCATTTATGCTTCCGGTAGGTAAACTAAGCCCCATACCGGCTACTAACCTGCTATTGCAAGCCGGTAACACATTATATAATGCATAAATTTTAGTATCACCTAAGCCTGATGATTTCATGGTAGTTGGCATGTTGTTATAATCAGCCATTGTCATGCCCGGCATGTTCATCATACTTTGCATAGGCACCATGTGCATGCTCATATTATTTACATTATAGCTAAGCATAGCCATTAAGGTAAATCTATCAGTAACTCCATACATAGGCATAAGCATGTGCATTTGCATGTTCATGCGGTTGGTTACCATCATATAGGTGTTAAAAATAGTGGCATCACTAACTGCTTTTGTACCTATTTGGTTACCCTGCATGGCCATATCCATATAACTATATGCAATGCTAAAATCTCCTTTGTCATGCACATGGTCGGTCATAACACCTGCCGGAGCAAAAGCATCTGGTCGGCAGCAACTAAAACTACATTTAGTGCTGTCCCTTCTTTCGGTTGAATAAACTACAAGGGTTTGTAGTAAAGCAACCAAAAGAAGAACATTGAAATTCTTCATTTGTAAAACGATTTAATTACTAAACAGATGCAGTATAGAATTGCATCAAAAAACGATAGTAGTAATTAAGCTTGGGGCGGATGAAAAATATCCTTTAAATAATTTGAAGGAAGTTTACTTTTAAAAGTACGGATATAAAAGTTAGTTGAGTTAGAAATTAAAATCTCTGCATTAAATACAAATAAAGAAGTTACATGAAAACAATTTTCTTCCTGGTTTGATGAACCTTTTGTAGCATTACCATCAGTAGGAGCATCAGTGCCAGCTTTTTTCAATTGCTTCATTAAATGACATTTACCATTACAATTAAGTTTTGGTTTATTACGGTTTTCACAAAGGTTTTTGGCAATGTATTCTTTATTTAGCGCGTAATCTACAAGTGGAAAAAGTGGTTTTAGTAAAACCAAACTGTACACACACAGAAAAAATATGGCGAAACTTTTGCGCAACATGCTGCGCAAACTTACAAAACATTTGGATAGTTTGTATAGAAGCAATTATTTTAACACCATTTTTTCAATGGCATTTACCCAATTATCATTACTGTTAAGACTGGGTACAAGCTCTATTTTTTCGCCGCCATACTGCTTAAATGCATGGTTGTACTCTTCTGTTATTTCGTATATGGTTTCTAAACAATCTGCTACAAAGGCAGGTGAAAATGCCAATATTTTTTTATTGCCTTTTGCCGCACGTTCTTTTAAAACTTGGTCGGTATAAGGTTTAATCCATTCACTGCGCCCTAAACGACTTTGAAAACAAATGGTATATTTTTCTTTAGGCAGGTTTAGTTTTTGTGCAATAAGCTGTGTTGTTTTATAACAATTGGCACGATAGCAATATTGATTTTTTTCGGTAATGGTTTCGCAACAAGTGCCCAAAAAGCAAGAATTATCGCCATAATGCTCAGATGCCTTTTTTATTTGTCTTTCAGGTAAACCGTGGTAGCTAAATAATATGTGGTCATAGCTACTCAAGTCAAATTTCTTAGCATTTTCAACATAACAATTAACTACATCTTCATTATCATAAAAATTGCTGTACAGTTTTAATTCAGGAATTACTTCCCAACCTTTTATTTCATCAAAAACTTTCTCTAATGTAGAACCTGTGCTTGATGACGCGTACTGGGGATAAAGCGGTAGTACAATTATTTTTCGTGGTTTTTGCTTGCGAAGATTTTCTAATGCTGTTTGTATATCCGGACTTTGATAGCGCATAGCAAGTTCAACCACATAATCATTGCCCAATTTTTTCTGTACTTTATCTTTTAATTGCTTACTGTTATGGAGCAAGGGAGAGCCGGTTTCTTTACTCCAAATTTCTTTATAAAGTTTTGCTGATTTTGATGAGCGAAAAGGAACAATAAACAAATTCACTAAAAAAAGCCTCCCTAATTTAGATATATCAATTACTCGTCTGTCGTTTAAAAATTCGGTTAAATATTTTCTAACGGCTGGTGTTGATGGGTTATCGGGTGTGCCAAGATTTATAAGTAGTACGCCTGTTTTCATGCTATTTTAATTTCTTACTTACTATTATTGATATCCAAATCTTTTCAGACGGTTTTCATTCGTACGCCAGTCTTTATCAACCTTTACAAATAACTCTAAGTGTATGTGTTTACCAAAAAAGGTTTCAGCATCTGTACGCGCCTGCGTGCCTACTTTTTTAATGGCCTCACCTTTATGTCCTATAATGATGCCTTTCTGACTATCACGTTCAACATAAATAACGGCTTCTATTCTAATAATTTTCTCGTCTTCTTTAAAAGATTCTACAACTACTTCGGTACTATAAGGAATTTCTTTTTGATAATTCATCAATATTTTTTCGCGAATAATCTCGCTCACAAAAAAACGTTCAGGTTTATCTGTTAGTTGTTCCTTATCATAAAATGGGGCATGTTCAGGCAGTAAATCCAGTATGCGTTTCATTACCATACTCACGTTTACATTAAGCAGGGCAGATATAGGCACTATTTCGGCATTTGGTAATTTAGCAGTCCATTCAGCAACCTTTGCATGTAGCTTGGGTTCATCAGCCAAATCCATTTTATTAATTAATAGAAGAATGGGTTGTGTTACCTTTTGTAATTTCTGTATATAACTTTCTTCTAAAGCAATATCTTCAAAAATATCTGTAATTAAAAGGAAAATATCAGCATCTTCCATAGCGTCAGCTACAAAGCGCATCATTTTTTCGTGCAGTTTGTAGTTTGGTTTTAAAATGCCCGGAGTATCTGAAAAAATAATTTGGTAATCATTTTCACTAACAATGCCCATAATACGGTGCCGGGTGGTTTGTGCTTTTGAAGTAATGATGGAAAGTTTTTGGCCAACCAAAGCGTTCAGAAGGGTTGACTTTCCTACGTTTGGGCAACCAATAATATTTACGAAACCGGCTTTATGCATTTATTTAAAAAATAGTTTGTTTAAATGGATTACAAATGTATATATTTGCGGCTCGAAAAAAGGAGTTCTTTAAAAATAAACATATTGCGGGATAGAGCAGGGGTAGCTCGTTGGGCTCATAACCCAAAGGTCGGGTGTTCGAATCACTCTCCCGCTACTACGAAAGCCTCAGTATTTACTGGGGCTTTTTACGTTTATGCCTTTCGTTTCTACTTTTTATTTGATTTTACCCTCTGGAGTAAGGAAATGGAGTAAGGAATTTTTTAAATTCATCTGCTAAAAAGCGGTTTTAAACTACCTCACTAGCACTGATTTTGAGCTTCAGTATAAGTTTCTTTTGACTTTAATCCATTCAAAAAATACTACTATTATTGCTCTAATACGTAATAGTCATTGGGCTTTCTAGGGCATGTAGAATCGAAATATAGGTTGTTCCCGTAAATAAAAAAGCGAAGCCTACACACCTTTTAATGGCATTACCTACTAAAATGAATTGAAGGGTTTACTATGGTTTCCAGCATTCAATAAAAATGCTGGTTTTGCTACACCGACTGGTTTGAAATTTTTTAGAATTAACAAAACACCGATGCTTATACTAAGAAATAAAGCTGTATTTTGCTTTAAGTTTAGAACCTTTTTATTGTGTAAATGCCAAATGAAATAAAAGATTATTGGCATAATACCGTAACTACCAAGTCTCCAAAGGATTTTCGATTCGGAAATAATGTTAGATAATCTCATGTCTGGCAGATTATCATTTATTAGTTTAGTTACAAATATTGCAAGTAAAAACATTTTCATATTGGATATTATTTACTCTAAAAATACAAAAAAAATTAAGAATTAGTTAAGAATGAAGTGTAACATAACTGTTAACAACCATATGATGTATGTTGATAAGTGTTAAGGTAAATAGGGTTACGTTCCTACGTATGAGGTAGTTATACTGCCAATTGTTGAGTTGAAAATACCTGCTTGCGGATTTTGGCAACGGTTGCCAACGATGTATCGTATAGCTTTACACATTCACGAACACTAAAACCCTTTTTTAATCCTTCAACTACTTTCGGATACTTAGCTAAAAAATATTCTTTGGCTTCAATCGTTCCTTTATGCCTTCCGCAATGTATGTTTCTAGCCTTAGCGGATTTTATACCCGAGTGAATTCTATCGATTAAATTTCGCCTTTCGTTTTTTGAAAATAAACTCATCATGTGGCATATCAGCTCTGTTTGAAAGCTGGTTTCGCCTTTTTCGTTTAATGTTTCTATATTAAGGTCTTGTAAATAAATACTGATACCAAGTTTATGGAGTTCCTCTAATAGTTTAAGTGTTTCTATTGTTGACCTACCTAATCTTGAAATCTCGGTTACCATTACTTTTTTAAACTGTCCGTTTCTTGCACCATCTAAAAGCTGTTGTATTCCTTTTCTTTCTTCGTTGGTTTTCGCTCCGCTTATTTTTTCTGTGATAACCGTTACCACTTCATAATTCAATCTGTCGGCTACTTTGTGTAAATCATTAATCTGTCTTTGAAAATCTTGAAGTTCTGAGCTGACCCTCCCGAAAATTGCTGCTGGTGTTTTCATATTGTTTCTGTTTAGGTGTTATAAAAAAAGGGTTACTGTGTTTTTGTTCGTTTTTGCTGGTTGATATAAGTGTTTTTTGTTGGCTTTTGTGTTATAGCAAAAGATTTACCTTTTATTATAACACTTTTCAAATTTGCCAGGTTTCCTGGTAGGAAGCAAATATTTTCCAGGTTTTCCTGGGCTTTCAAGGGTTTTTATTTAATCACACCTGTAAATGGGTCTAACTATAGTATACGAAAAACATGCTTAAAAATCAAGTTGCATTGTGCCAATAATCTTAGTACCATTGCAAAAGGTTGGCAGTTATGCTTCTATTAGAATTGCAAAAACCTCAAAATAAAAAAGCCACCAATTAAAAAACGGCATATTGGTGGCGAATTCTCAAAATAACGTTCTATCTCTGGACTAACCGCATGATTTGTAACCCAAATACAAAAAAGCCAAGTGCAAATAGAATAACTATTAACAGTATTAAAGCTGTGTTCATAGATAAAATTTTTTTATAAGAAAAACGGTTTTGCATATATGTTGCATACAAACTACTAAACTTTCGGAGTAAACTGTGATAATTCATAAATACCGAGCTGTTTCTCAATGTCCGTAACCTTGTTCACCATTGTTTCAAAACCATCCTCTCCAAATAATTTATGTTCATTTTTTTCAAACTCTTCTCCCAATGAATCGTATTCGTGTTTTGAAACGATTTTTCTGAATGCAGGAAACAGCACCGTATCTTCTCTTGCCTCATGTGGGCGGTACATTCTATTAAAATCAGAAAGTAATTTAATGAGCTTTTGTGTTTCTTGTTCTGATAATGTCTTTGGTTTACACAGCTCCATTACTTGGTCTGTTATAATACGTCCTACCTTATGTTGCTGACGTAATATTTGGACTAAGTCGGTTAACTGGTTCGCTTTTTCAAAACGGGGAAATAAATAATTTTCTTCTTGCTTTTCGTGGTAATCCTCTACAAAACTTCTAATAATGTTTGCTGAATTTAAAAGAACTTCACTTTGAAAAGACTCTTTATTTAAAAGCTGAACTTTACAGGTATCATAAATTAATAATATCCTGTTTAAGAGCCCATGTTCCTGCATAAGGTCTTCCGGTGGCGAAACTTCTTTTTCTTCGTCTTCTTCAGTTTCTTTACAACCTGTTAAAACACTAATACCGCTAATCGACAGGATTCCTAATGCAGCCGTTGTTTTAATGAATTTACGTCTATCAGTTCCTGTTTCCATAACTACTTATTATTTAAATTAAAGATACAATTTTACTTAAGTTGAGATTTTTTTCTTATTTTTATACTGTAAAATCAAAGTAATAATTTTTACATCGTTCTTTAGGCAATTGAACAATATGAAAAAAGATTTAGGGGATAAGAGCCCTTTAAACTGTACTAATATTGAAATAAGCATATAAAAGTGATACAATAAACTGATACAATTTAACAAAAAAATTGTATCAATTGAGCTAATTATTAACTTAAAAAGCCAGTATGGTGTCATATAGTTATGAAAATGATACTCGTGTCATAAAAAACAATCAGGGAATGTCATTTAAATAATGACATTAAGTAAGTGAAAACAGAAAATAGTTAAGGTGAAAATACTTATAGGCTTGCGATTAGTTCAGTAGTAAGCTATTTTACATCTGCCATTAATTTCCTAATAAGTGGCGAGGCAACAATTAACAATATACCACAAACCAAAGCGTAAATTGCTAAATGCTTATAACCTTCAGTATAGGCTTGCAACTTTACTAAAAGGGAGGCATTGTTATCATCTGTTGACATATCTGCACCAAATATACCGGCAGCATACTGCCCATAAGCACTGGCTAAAAACCACAGTCCCATCATCATGCCATACATGGGTTTTGGAGATAATTTAGTTACTACCGACATGCCTATGGGCCCCAAACACAACTCGCCAAAGGTTATAATTAAATAAGCAATAGTAAATACATTTAGCGAAGTAACTCCTTCGGCATTGGCGAAAAAACGTGTGTAATAAAAAACATAAAAAGCTAAAGCCAAAAGCAAAAAACCAATACCAAATTTTACAACGGTGTTAGGCTCTATTTTGCGTTTATACATGGCAATCCATAAAATGCCAACAAGAGGCCCAAAAATTATTACAAACAGCGAGTTGGAGCTATTATTTATAAAATTAGGGTCCATAGGTATAACTCTTAATAAATGGTGATGCAAATTATTAGCGGCAAATAAGCTAAGCGAACCTCCGCTTTGCTCAAAAAAAGCATTAAAAAACAAATAGAATAAAATAAAAATAAAGGCTGCCAGTAATTTTTTTTGTAGACCAAAGTCTTTAACCTTATAGGCTTCATACAAAAAATATATTGTGGCTAACGGACCTATTGTATACATAAAAGCATCGGTATAATCAGTATCCTTTACCATTATAAAAATTAAGGGTATACTTAAAAGAGAGCCTATGTAAACAGCCACTTCTCTAATTCGGCGTTTGTTTGTGGTTAAATTTAATAAGGGCGAATTACCAATTGGACCTAAGTATTTTTTTGTGAAAAAAAATGTAATCAACCCTATTACCATAACAATAGCAGCCGCTAAAAAAGCATAACTCCACGAGTGATATTTGCCTAAATACACACATAAAATGCCTCCTAAGAGTGCACCAAGGTTTATACCTGAATAAAATAAGCTAAACCCAGCATCTCGTCTTTCATCATTTTCATGATATAACTCGCCCACCATTGAAGAGATGTTTGGTTTAAAAAAACCGGTACCTATTATTGATAAGGTTATGCCTAAGTAAAAAAACTCGTTAGGAGAAACGGCAATTAATAAATTACCTAACACCATAGTAATGCCACCAAAAAAAAGCGACTTTTTAAAACCTAATATTTTATCTGCAAAAATACCGCCTATAAACGTAAAGGCATAAACAAAGGCCTGTATGGCTCCGTATTTTAAATTTGCTTGTTTATCAGTAAGCAATAATTGTTCTGTCATAAAAATAGCTAAAATGCCCCTCATGCCATAGAAACAAAAACGTTCCCACATTTCGGTTAAAAAAAGCATCCATAATTGCTTAGGGTACTTGCCTTCAAAATTTTGTATTTCCTCTAACGATAATTGCTTTTCCATACTGCTATAAAAGATGGTAAGTTATATTTTATTTAATAAATATCAGTTTTTTTGAACCTTAATATTAAATACTTTTGCGGCAGCAATTTCAAAAAATGAAGAAAAAATTACTTGTAGCAGGCTTACTTTATTTTTCACTATGTGCTTTTGCACAAGATGACGATGATAGTACAAAAGTAAATAAACAAAAAGGAGAGCCTTTAGAAGGAATGGATGTAACTTGGTGGAATGGTGCAGACAGGCGTACCACACCAACCTTAGCCGGAAAATTTTTTACGCCAACCGTTATGGTTGATGCTAACGTAACACATTCCTTCAATAACCCAATTGATAACACGGTGGTTGGTTCAACTGCCTTAGCACGTGATAATGAAATGCAAATTTCGGGCGCTAACTTGGGGGGTGATTTTTATTATAAAGGTGCCCGAGCTCATATAGTAACCCAATTTGGAACTCGTTCTACCGTTATTCCTCGTAATGATTTAAGCCCATATAAAGGCCAATATGATTTGGCTGATGTGTATCGTTATTTGGCCGAAGCTAATGCAGGCTATCATTTTAATGCGTTGTATGGTATAAATGTTGATGCCGGTATGTTTATGTCTTATGTTGGGCTTAACTCATATTATCAGGCCGAAAACTGGGAGTATCAGGCGTCTTACACATCTGATAACACACCGTGGTTTTTTAATGGAATGCGTGTGCAAATTTTTGCTACTAAAAAATTAAAAATCGAACCCTGGATAATTAATGGCTGGCAAAGCTATGGCACCTTTAATAACACCCCGGGTTTTGGTGGTAACATTACCTGGTGCCCTAATGAAAATATAAAAATGCTTACTAATAATTATTATGGACATGATGCTGCTGGTTTACCGGGCAGAACAAGATTCCATTCTGACAACAGTTTACTGGTGCGCTATTATAAAAACAAAAAATCAAAAGGCATTAGTCAAATGGCATTTTCGCTTACTGGTGATATTGGTTGCGAAAATGGCGATGGGGTAAGTGGTTTTACAAAAAATTCGGCAGGAGGGCCTCAACAATTTTTTGTAAGTGCCATGTTTTATAACCGTGTTTGGTTTTACAAAAATCATTTTGCCTGGACTTTTGGTGGTGGATATATGAACAACCCTGGCCGTTATTTAGTATTGGCTCCTACCGGAGATGCAAGCCCTTTTCCGAACCCTGCAAATCCAACCCAAACAATAGGCACACATCCGTTTACTGAAAACCCCGGTGACCAATTTATAGGTTGGGATTGTTCTACCAACGTAAGTTGGATGCCCAACCAACATGTAGAGTTTCGTTTAGAGGCTGTGCATCGCCAGGCAAGTGTAGGTTATTTTGCGGGGCATGGTGGTGTAACATCGCCAAGTGGTTATAGTTACACCGCTTTTGGTCCGGGTACTCCTTATCCAAACTGGGCACCTGATTTGGTAAAAGCTGAATCAAGGGTGATTTTAGCTGTGCTGTTTAGGTTATAAATACAACTTTGAGTAACGTGAGGAGTTATAATTATTTCTCTTCATGATATTCTTGTTCGGCATTTATAGCCCAAATATTTTCTTTAGTTGTTTTACCGTTCTTAATGTTTTTAACTACTTCAATAGCGGTAAGCATAGAATGGTCTTGGTTATTGTATTTATGCATCCCGTTTCTTCCAACTAAAAATAAATTAGAGAACTTATCTATGTAATTTTTTATCTCGTCAAACCTGTCGTAGGTTCCAAAATAAGCCGGATATGTTTTCGGCATTTTTATAACTACAGAATCCAATACATCTTGCTCATTAATTAAACCAATTTCGGCAAGCTCTTTAATGCCTAATTTTTTCATATCACCTTCCGGCATGTTCCAAAGCTCATCGGTATCGTTACAAAAATATTCTAAGCCAACCCAAACTGTATTGGGGTCTTTTACTAAAAATGGACTCCAGTTATTAAATATTTGTAAGCGGCCTACTTTAACGTTTGGTTCCTGTATGTATATCCAATTGTCTTTTATATCCGGTAATTTCATTTTACTTAATAGTAAACCTACCGTAATAAAATCTCTGTAAACTAAACCAGATGAAACTTCGCGAACATTTTGTGGAATAGGTGCTTCAAGAGAATCTATAAGTTCTTTAACAGGCATGGTTGAAATGAAATAATCTCCTTCAAGTTTAGTTACTTCATTGGTAAGTAAATTTTTTACGGTAACAGAAGTTATTTGGTCTTTATCTGTCTCAATTTTTATCACCTTCGTATTTTGTTGTAGTTGTCCTCCTTGTTGTTCAACTATCGAGGCTACCCTTTCCCACATTTGCCCCGGGCCATATTTAGGATATAAAAAGTATTCAATCAACGATGTTTCTGTATCTTTTTGGTCAATGTCTTTTTTACCTTTTACAAATACTTTTTTAATAAAATGGGTAATTGTTTTGGTAATTGATAAGCCTTTAATTCTTTGTGCGCCCCATTCAGGGCTAATTTCCGAACATTTTATACCCCATACTTTTTCGGTATAATCTCTAAAAAATTTTGCGTATAGTTTTTTGCCAAACCTATTAATAAAAAAGTCTTCTAAATTTTTCTCCGGTTTTATAGGGAAGGTAGCTGCTTTTATATAGCTAAGTCCAATTAAAAAAGTATTAAATAACCCCAGTTTCATAATGGTTTCAGGAGTTAATGAAATAGGATAATCAAAAAACTTTTTGTCAAAATAAATTCTTGATTTTCTGTTTCTAACCAGCATCACATCTTTCATGTCTCCATCAACCGAAGATACATTTGATACTTTTTGCGATTTATTTTGGTAACTTATGGTAAACTCATTGTTTTCAGAATAGATAGGCATAATGTTTTTCCACCATTCCATCACTTCGTTTGATTTAGAAAAGAAACGATGCCCTCCAATATCAATTTTATTGCCCTTATAATTAACGGTTCTCGAAATCCCGCCCCAATACTCGCTTTGCTCAATAACAATAGGAGTAATATCGGTATGTTTTTGGAATTCGTATGCTGCTGTAAGACCGGCGGGCCCACCTCCTATAATTATTGCTTTCTTTTTCGACATTTTATAATTGACTTTTCATATACATTAACGGCTAACAAACCTCAGTATAATTTACCAAAGGTGCAAATTCTATTTTTGAATTTTTTATAGTATTTCTCCCCAACCTTTTCACGCATTTATACGTGGCATGGGCTGTTTTGTTCATCAAAATTTTATTATTAGGTTTGCTGTATATAGAAATACACTTGAATATAGTAGTCAAGAGAATGAAATTACTGTAATGAATAAAAAGTCTAAAACTACCAGTCAAAACTCCTCGTTTTTTAATTTTTTGTTCGAAAAAAAGCAGAAAAAGAGATTGGCTTTAATGGGACTCTTTTATCTGATTGGATACATTGCTTTAATATATATGTATCCCTATGTGGATGGAATAAGTGATACCGGAGGATATATCCAATCTGCAGCTCAAAACAAATACTTAGGTTACCGACCTTTTGGGTACTCAAAATTCTTAAATATACTTCATGGTATTTCTACTTCCATGTCTTGTATTGTTTTTGTACAATATTGGTTAAGTGCTATTAGTACGGTAATTTTTGTTTTTACCATTAAATATTTTTACCAACCAAAAAACAATATAGTCGAGTTGTTTTTCGAAATCTTTTCTATTTGTTCCATTACCGTAATTTATCTCACAAATTGTGTTTTAAGCGATTCTTTATTTACCAGTTTAACGGTGCTGTGGATTGTTACCGGTATATGGTTTATTAATGCTCCAAAAATGTCTTCTAAAACCATGTTGTTTGTAGCTCATCTTATATTACTTGCGTTTATTTTTGCTGTAAGGTTTACCGGACTTTTTTACATAGCTATTACTATTTTAATTGTAGCAATAACCCTTTTTAAGCAAAAAAAAGTAATCGCAATTACATTTATATCTTCTGCAGCACTATTGTTTGTTCTTTTATACAGGGGGCAAATTAATTCAACATACGAGTTAACAAGAATAAAAACCTTTAGTGCTTTCTCTGGTTGGCAAATGGCAAATAATGCCTTACATGTTATGCCGTATGTAGATATAGATACAAATAAAATAACAAACCGAGAGGTAAGAGAATTTACTGTTTTTGCTTTAACATACAAAGACAAAATTCGTGAAAGCGTGGAGCATACTCCACATTACTCAACCGCGACTTTTATTTGGGATAAAAATATGCCTTTAAAGCAATTTTTGTTCATTAAAATAAGGCAAAAAAATATGGAGTACTTAAGAACCTTTACCTATTTGGGCGAAAATGTTTATAGCAAATTTGCCGGAGAAATGATGAAGCAACATCCGGTTGCGTATTTTATGCATTATATTTTGCCTAATACATTAAGTGTTTTATATCCAAATCATGATGATGTGTTTGTAAAATACACAGGTGATATTCCGGGGGAGTTATTAAAAAATTGGTTTCAAATGGATGAAAAAACCTCGTTACATTCTAATAGCAATTTTGTCGCAAACACCTCGGTTTTTTTATCTTTATTCCAATTAATTACTTGGTTATTAATATTTGCAGCAGTTGTTTTTCATCTAATAAAAAAGCAGTACAAACAATGGAATCCTATTCAAAACAAAATTTATTGGAGTCTGGTATTTTTTGTGCTTAGTTATTTGGCGTTTTATATTTACGCGTCTCCGTTTGCTACCCGCTATATATGCCCAATACATGTGTTGCAAATTGCAATTATATACTTGGGTATAAACAGTTTTGAATATAAAAAACAGTTAGATGAAGATGTTACCCCTTCATCACTATAAAGCCAAAAATTAAAGCGTTCCTCTTTCTTTGTCTAAATACGATTGCACCACATCAATGGCATTATCAATTACATCGCTTAAAGCAGTTATATAAGTTCCCGGTTTTGCTATAGATAAAGCGTGTTTTAAAGCCTCTACTTCTTTAGGAATATATTCGTACGATTGTTTTGGGTTTACTTCATCAATTCCTTCTACTAATAATTTTACAATATCATCTGCTAAACGACCTCTTAAAAATTTATCCTGACGAATTATAATATGGTCAAACATTTCAGCAGAAATTCTTCCCATATCTCTGATATCATCATCGCGCCTGTCGCCTGTGCCGGTTATAATCCCAATTTTGTATGGAGATTCTATAGTAGATAAAAATTCTTTTATCCCTCTGAATCCATCAGCATTGTGTGCAAAATCAATTAGCACTTTATACTCTTTAAAATCAAAAATATTCATTCGCCCGGGTGTTTGTGCTGCAGACGGAATAAAGGTTTCTAAACTTGTTTTAATGTCTTCAATAGTAAAGCCATATACGTATGATGCCAGCGTTGCTGCCAATACATTATACACCATAAAAGTTACTTTACCACCAAAGGTTAGCGGTATTTGTGTTGCTTTTTGTACCCTGAATTTCCAATCGCCTTTTTTAATGGTTATATAACCATTTTCATAAATGGCGGCAATGCCACCGTGTTTACAATGTTCAATTATAATAGGATTGTTTTCGTTTATACTAAAATAAGCAATTTTACAATCTGTAGTTTTAGATATAGAAACACAATGCTCGTTATCGGCATTTAAAACCGTATAGCCATCTCTTTTAACAGCACGAGCCACCACACCTTTTACATTGGCCATATCTTTAAGCGTGTGTATATCGGATAAACCCATGTGGTCTTCCTGAATATTAGTAACCACAGCCACATCACATTTTCCAAAGCCTAAACCCGAACGTAAAATACCACCGCGTGCGGTTTCTAAAACAGCAAACTCAACCGTAGGGTCTTTCAAAATAAATTCGGCGCTAATCGGCCCTGTGGTATCGCCTTTAGTTAGCATCGAGTTCTGTACATAAATCCCATCTGATGTTGTGTAACCAACTCTAAAGCCATTATTTTTTACAATGTGTGCAATTAAACGGGTAGTAGTAGTTTTTCCATTTGTACCCGTAACAGCAATAATAGGAATACGACATGATTTACCTGTTGGATATAACATATCAAGCACCGGAGCTGCTACATTTCGGGGTAAACCTTTAGCGGGTGCTAAGTGCATTCTAAAACCGGGTGCGGCATTTACTTCTAACACCACACCGCCAGTTGTTTCCAACGGTTCACTAAGGTTAGATGCCATAATATCTATGCCACAAATATCTAAACCAATAACGCGCGATATGCGCTCGCAAATAAAAATATTATGAGGATGTACAATATCTGTAACATCAGTAGATGTTCCTCCTGTGCTAAGGTTAGCAGTGCCTTTTAAATAACATAACTCACCTTTTTTTAAAATAGTGTCTAATGTAAAACCGTGTTTGGCAAGTTGGTCATGTGTTTCTTTATCTATGCTTATTTCAGTAAGTACATTTTCATGTCCGTAGCCTCTGCGAGGGTCTTTGTTTTCAATTTCAATTAATTGCTGAATGGTAGATGTGCCGTCACCAATAATGTGCGCAGGTTCTCGTAATGCTGCTGCTATAAAACGATTATTAATAACCAATATTCTAAAATCATATCCCGAAATAAAACTCTCTACAATTATTTTACGCGAATATTTTTTTGCATGCTCAAAAGCGGCCTTTGCTTCTTCAACTGTTTTTACGTTGATAGATGCACCTTTGCCATGATTGCCATCTAATGGCTTAAACACCAAAGGGAAGCCAATTTTTGAAATAGCTTCATCAACTTCATGCTCATAGGCAATGCACATTCCTTTAGCTACCGGTATAGCAGCATCCTGTAACATACGTTTTGTTTCATCTTTATTACTTGCTAAATCAACTGCAATAGAGCTTGTTCTATCTGTCATGGTAGCCCTAAAACGTACTTGGTTTTTGCCATAACCTAACTGCACTAACGATTGATTGTTTAATCTGATAAAAGGAATATCGCGTGCAACAGCCTCGTCAACAATGCTTCCGGTACTTGGTCCAAAGCGTTCTTGCTCACGCATTTTACGCATGGTTATAATGTCATTTTCTAAATCATATTCGTTTCCTGCTACAATAGCTTCTGCAATTTTAACGGATGCTTTTGCCGCATACATGCCAACAGTTTCTTCCATATATGAAAAAACTACATTATACATTCCTTTAGTGCCCGTGCCTCTGGTACGCCCAAAACCACATTCCATTCCGGCTAAGGACTGTATTTCTAAAGCAATATGTTCTATCACATGCCCCATCCAGGTGCCCTCAACAACACGTTCAAAAAAACCGCCTTCATGATTTTTAGAGCAACGGTGCTTGCGCATTGATGGCAACATTTTCTCTAACCGCTGTGCAAAGCCATCTATTTTATTGGTAGGAAACTCTTCTAATTCTTCTAAATCTAACTTCATTACAATTAGCTTTTTTCTGTAATTAGACCAGTAATTGGGGCCTCGCAGGGTTTTAATTTCAATGATTTTCATAGCAAGAATGTAAATTTTTATCAAGATACCCTTTGTTTACTATATAAACAAAGGGCTGTTTAAAATAAAGCTGTAATTTAGATAGTTAAGGTTAATTAATCGATAGGATAAGGTTAAATTTGTTAAGTAATAAAATGTATGATGAATAATCCAAAAGGTAAGTTAGTAATTATAGGTGGTTCGGTTGATAGAGGCAGTTTTTCAGAAAATCCTGATGACTTGAAGAGTAATTTAAAATTTTTTGAAAAGGGAATTTTAAAAAGAATAACTACCGAGTCGATAAAAAACAACTTATCTAAATTTGAAATTATTACTACTGCGTCAAGTATACCGGAAGAAGTAGGGGATGAGTACGTAAAAGCATTTGCACAATTAAATGTTTTAAATGTAGGTGTACTAAATATAAAAACAAGAGATGAAGCAAACTCACCTGAAAGCTTAGAAAGACTTAAAAATGCAGATGTTGTTATGCTTACCGGGGGAGATCAGTTACGTTTAACATCAATTCTTGGTGGTACAGCATTTCATCATTTATTAATAGATAAATATCAAAACGAAAATTTTATTATTTCGGGTACATCGGCCGGGGCGGCAGCCAGTTCAAATAATATGATTTACCAGGGTAGTAGCCAGGAGGCTTTGCTAAAAGGAGAAGTTAAAATTACAGGTGGTTTAGGTTTTATTAATAATGTAATTATAGATACACATTTTGTACAACGTGGCCGAATAGGTCGTTTATTGTATGCTTGTGCAAGTAATCCAATAAATTTAGGAATTGGTTTGGGGGAAGATACCGGGCTATTAATTATAGATGGCAATAGCATGGAAGCAATTGGCTCAGGTTTAGTTATGTTAGTTGATGGAACTCAAATGCGAGATACCAGTATAACAGATGTTGAAATGGGTGCTCCAGTTTCTATTGAAAATTTAATTGTACATGTTATGGCCTTTGGCGACCATTACGATTTAAAGAATAAAAAACTAACTATTCAGCACGGAATAACAACTTAATTGCTATTTATAAATTGCAATAAAAATATCCTCGCTCGAAGTTTTTTTAGCACGATACATTCCTTCCGAATTAAAAGGCAGCTCTATATCCCCTTTATTATCTAACGCAATTAAACCACCTTCACCTCCAATTTTTACCAGCTTATCCATTACCACTAAATCGCAAGCTTCTTTTAGTGTAAGTCCTTTATATTCTATTAAACAAGAAATATCATAAGCTACAACCGAGCGTATAAAAAGCTCGCCATGCCCGGTGCAACTTATAGCACATGTGTTGTTATTGGCATACGTTCCTGCACCAATAATAGGGCTATCACCAACTCGTCCGTACTTTTTATTAGTCATGCCACCTGTGCTTGTACCTGCAGCTAAATTGCCTTGTTGGTCTATAGCCACAGCACCAACGGTACCAAATTTTTTTTCTCCATTTTCAAATTTATCCTCAGTGTGGTCTAAAATCATCGTATCACTTTTTTTTGCTTTTTGTAACTGGTCGTATCTCATTTGCACAAAAAAGTAATCATCATTTTCAAAGTCGGCATTTACTTTTTTAGCGAAATCCAAAGCACCTAAACCGGCTAAAAAAACATGCTCCGATTTTTCCATTACAGCCCTTGCCAAGCTAATAGGGTTTTTAATATTAGTTACGCCAGCTACTGCACCCGCTGTTAAATCTTTACCATTCATTATAGACGCATCCATTTCATTTTTGCCTGTATTGGTAAAAACAGCGCCTTTACCGGCGTTAAATAATGGGTTGTTTTCCATAGATTTTATGGCCAACTCAACTGCATCAAGAGAAGAACCTCCTGTTTTCAAAACAGCTTCGCCTGCATTAATGGCATCTTGTAAAGCACTTTTATATGCCAGTTCTTTCTCAGGTGTCATTGTGCTTTTAAGAATTGTGCCTGCACCACCATGTATAGCTATTGCGTATTTTGACATGTTTTTTATTAAATTATTAATTAAATCTAAGCTTACTTGATTTTGAAGATATACAATTAAAACTTAGGACAAGAAATTAAAACCTTTTTTGTCTTTCTACTGCGCTTAGCAACTTCGTATATAACCGATAATTCAAAAGAGCCTAAAGAACGGGCTACTGTTAATCGAGAAACTGTTATATCATAACTAAAACCTATACGTGCATCGTACTTTGCAACATCTACGCCAATTAAAAAACTTACGGCATCGGCATTTAGGTAACCTGGGGCATAATGTTTGAGTGGCAAACCACGATACCACAAACCTAAATTTAAAGGGGCTTTAAAATAATAAGCGCCTATATCTAACTGGTCAAAATTATTTTCGTGTTTATAATTAAACGTTGGCGAAAAATATTCCATTAATTGATTTCCTTTTTTTTCAGTGATAAAACGATAACCACCATGTAACGAAAAGTCTATAGGTTCTTTATTATTACCATCTTGGCTAAAAGAAGTATTTGGTGTATTAAGATGTTGCGCTGAAAAGCCCAACCAATAAGTAGCTGAATTAAGTAGGGCTCCGGCATTTATATCCATATAATTCACATGGTTATTCATGTTCAGTACAAAAGGGTCTACTGTTGTACTTTTGTTAGAATAAAGTTGATCATTTAAAACAAGCTTACTTATATCGATACTTTTATATCCATAGCCAAGTTGAATGCCTCCTCTTATTTCGGCAAACTTGCTTATTTTAAAATGATAGGCATAAGAAAGCATAGCCAGAGTAGTGCTTATGGATGGTGTTCCTGAATTATCCTGAAGCAACATTAAACCTATACCACTATTAGCCGAGGCAATATTATAATCATAGCTTGCTGCAACTGTTTTATAAGTAGTAGATATACCGGGCCATTGGTCGCGTATATCAGCTACAAAACGATGCTCATAAGTTTGCCCCGTAAAAGCAGGGTTTAGATACATAGGCATGGCATAAAACTGCGTAAGCTGCGGGTTTTGCCCTTTTGCATAAGTAACTGCAAAAATTAAACATATATAGAATAATTTTTTTCTCAAGGTTTTTTATTAAATAAAATTTTTAAAACTTCTTCGTCATTACTATTTAAAGATTGCTTTACGATGGGAAGTAAATCTAACTCAACACGCTCATAATCTTTATACTCGGCAACTAATTTGTAACTACAATAGGGGTTTACTGCTATAATAAAACTCCCTGTGTTTCCATTGCTGTGATATAAGCCACTTACCTTATTAGTTTCTTTATCAACCAGTGTTATTTTGGCAGCAGCAGAATGCTCTGATTTGCCATATAGGGCCAAACATCTTTTTATTACTAAATCTGTTTCACTATAATGCATGTCTATAAAATAAATGTCTTCGCTTTCGTATCCCGCTTCGCCAAAGTTTTCATTTAAAGAAGAATAGTAACCATGTTTTGCATTTGCATTTACCACAAAAAATATATCGTCTCCAACGGTGTTTATGGGGTAACCAACATCATCTACTTTCTCAAAATTCCAGTCTTCATTTATCTTGGTTTTAAAAATATCAAATTCGCCCATGGTTTCATGTCCTTTACTGCTAAAATACAAGGTAACGCCATCAACACTAATAAACGGGGCATCCTCATCATACTTTGTATTTATAATATTTCCAAGGTTTGTGGCTAAACTCCATTTGCCATTTGGTAATTTTAAAACTCTATACAAATCTTTCCCGCCATAACCACCTGGTTTATCACTCGAAAAAATAATACAATTTCCATCTGGACTAAAACAGGCGCTTACCTCCTTGTATTCGGTGTTAATTTGAGGCCCTAATTTTTCAGGGTTTGTCCAACCTTTGGCAGTTGCCTCTGTAGTATATAAATCACCACTTAAACCATCGGCACTGGTTCTATATATAATCATTTGTTGTGCATCAGCTGATAAGGCTACACAGGCATCATGCGTTTTTGTATTAATTGGCGAGCCAATATTTTGGGCATTAGTCCATTCACCATTTTTGTTGTAGCTAACATATACATCTTCATAATAATTTCCCCAGGCATCAGTTGCATCATCAGTTCCACCTGGTCTACGGGAAGTAAAATATAAAACTGATTCATCTGCTGAAATAAGTGGCACATAATCAGGAAACTTTGTGTTAATGCTTGCCCCAATATTTTTAATAATTGCTTTATGCGGATTGCTCATATACTCGGCAGCATGTTTTGATATTTCTATAAGCCTATCTACTTCTGTATTTTTCACCTCTCGTTTATTTTCATCAAATTTTTTATATCGCTGGTAATGTTCAATGGCATCATTAAACTTATGTTCCAAATGAAATATTTTTGCTTCGTAAAATTGCGCTTCTGCATATTTGCTTTTATCTACTTTAATTAGATATGGTAATATAGAGTCCGGAAATTCTTTCAGTTTAAATTTACAAATGGCTATGTTTAAATTTAGTTGCTCGTTTAATGTATCCTCTTTATAGATAGATAAATATTTTTTCTCGGCATTTTTAAAATCATCTGCATAAAATAAAACATCGGCATCATTTAAAGTTTCTTTAAATTGTTTGCTGTGATTTTTTTGCGCGTAGCATGACATGCTCACTAAAAAAGTAAGAAGAATAAAATATTTTTTTTGTTTAAAATGCATTTATCTTAATAAAGTAAGGTCTCCTGCTTTCTCAATATTTAATCCATCGAACGAGGTACCTCTTATTTTCCAAATGTAAGTTCCTTGTTCGCACAATTTACCTTTATAATAACCATCCCATCCTACTTTAGTATCTTTAGTAACAAAAAGTAGTTCGCCCCAACGGTTAAAAATATCTAACTCATACGTTTGCAAACCACTTATATTAGGATGAAAAATATCATTATCGGGCGATGCGGGGTCAAAAACACCATCTGCCGAAGGTCCTGCCGGACTTGGGGTAAAGGCATTTGGTATCTGTATATTAGTTTCTGTACGAGCTGTTACCAACGAAGGATAAGTAAGTGTATCTCTACACCCATACTGTGATATGGCAATAAGGGTAACAGCAAACTGCCCCTGTTGTTGATATATATGACTTGGACTATAGTCTGTTACATCGGGTGTGTTATCTCCAAAATTCCATATATAGGATGTAGCACCTCCACTGTGATTAGTACATACAATCGGGTCTATACCAACAGTAACTAGTAAGGGTTGTATAATAAAATTAGCTATAGGGTTGGGGTATACGGTAACATCATTTACTATAGTCATACTATCTTTTCCACCCGGTCCGGTTACAACAAGTTTAACGGTACGAATTTTTATAATACTATCAGTGTTGTTGTTGTTATATTGATGTGTAACAATGGTATCTGTACCAGACTGAGTGTTACCATCTCCAAAATTCCAAAGATAACTACTGCCAAACTGAGATGTACTTTGAAAAGTAACCAGAAAAGGTGTACATCCTTTACCTCCTCCTATAAAACTTGCAATAGGTGGCGGGGGACTAATAACGGTTATTTTAGTTATAGAATCTCTGCAATAAGTGGAGCTTACTGTTAAAGTAACACTATATGTTCCCCATGTGTTATAGGTGTGGTGTGCGGGGCTAACCTGCGTACTTGTGGTTCCATCACCAAAACTCCAATTATTGGTAAATGATGATGCATTAGCCGTTTGGTTAGTCAAGCCTATTGTTGCTGCAGGAAATATTTGTGGACCGCTCGGTGTAAGGTTAAACAGAGCTGTTGGTTTTGGATAAATATCGTACGTGTGCGAAAATGTTGACGTACAACCGAACGAATTTGTTGCAGATAATGAGGCGACGTAAAGCAAAACGTTTCCTGTAGTATCATTATAGGTGTGTTGCGGTTCAAATGCATTATTTAAAGGGTTACCATCTCCAAAATTCCAGGTGTAAGTTGTAATGGCTGTGCTTTGTGTAGTATTATGGAACTTAACATTTACAGGAGCGCATATAGGCGTATCTGCATAAAAACTGGTAAGTACTTTTGGAAAAACATACAGATACTTTTTTGTAGTGTCTTTACAATTATAAGGAGCGTTTGTTACTATGAGTTGTACATTAAAAGAATCCTGATCGGTTAAAGAAGTGTTTACAAAAGTATGATTCGGGCTACTAAAGGTAGAAGTTGTACCATCACCAAAATTCCAATTAACAGTTGTTGCCCCTATTGAGTTGTCTGTAAAAATAGGTGTAACCGGCGAACACCCTGAATCAGCTGATAAACTAAACGACGCGGTTGGTTTTGGGTAAACAGTTATTTTTTCAATAGTTGTATCGGCACAATTAAAACTATTATTACCTATAAGTTGTGCCGTGTATGTTTTTACAACTCCCAATGTATTGGTGTATACATGTATTGGGTCGTTTAAAGTTGATGTAGTTGTAGCATCTCCAAAATTCCAAATATAACCACTCGCTCCCTGGGTAGAGTTAATAAAACTTACTTTTAAAGGTGAGCAACCTACGGTATCGCTTGTAAAACTTGTATGCACTTTTGGAAGGACATACAGATATTTTTGGGTGGTGTCTTTACAAGCAGAAGCATTAGTTATAATTAATTGTACATTAAACGAGTCTTTTGTTAAGGCCGTATTGGTAAATGAATGCACCGGATTTACTGCAATTGAACTACCTCCATCTCCAAAAATCCAAGCGACAGATGTGTAACCGGTCGAGTTATTAGTAATAACAGGATTGAAAATAGAACATCCCGAATTTGTATTTAAACTAAAGGAAGCCATAGGCTTTGGCAAAACGGTAATTTTTTTTGTAAAAACATTTGTGCAACCATAAGTGCTGTTTTCGGCATAAAGTTCTACTGTATATGTTATAGCAGCAGTTGTTGTATTAGTGTATATATGTGTTGGATTTGTTGTAGATGTTATTAATGAACCATCGCCAAAATCCCATGCAAAAATGTTTGCGTTTTGAGATGTGTTTGCAAAAGAAATTTTTAATGGCGAACATCCAATCGTGTCACAGGTAAAGTTGGCTACCACTTTAGGAAAAGCATATACATATTGTTTAGCAGTGTCTTTACATGCAAATATATTAGTTACTACTAATTGTACATTAAATGAATCTTTTGTCGCAGTTGTATTAGTAAATGTATGAACAGGGTTTGCTAAAATTGAAGTGCCTCCATCGCCAAAATTCCAAACAACACCCGTATCACCAACCGAACTATTTGTTATAGTAGGTGTAAATGCAGAACAGCCTGAGTTTGCACTTAAACTAAAAGACGCTGTCGGTTTTGGGTAAACGGTAATTTTTTGCAGGGCTGTATCAGCACAATTAAAACTATTATTGCCAATAAGCTCTGCTGTAAAGGTTGCTACACTAATTGTTGTGTTAGTGTATATATGTACCGGGTTTGCTGCGGTTGATGTAGTTGCTGCATCACCAAAATGCCATACATAACCGCTTGCACCTTGAGTAGAATTAATAAAAGTTACTTTTAATGGAGAACAACTTATGGTATCGCATGTAAAACTTGCGTGTACTTTAGGAAGAACAGATACATATTTCTTTGCAGTATCTTTACAAGCAAAGGCGTTAGTTACAGTTAACTGTAAATTAAAAGAATCTTTTGTTAAAGCCGTATTAGTAAATGAATGTACCGGACTTGCTAAAATTGAACTGCCTCCATCGCCAAAACTCCAAACTACACCCGTATCACCAACTGAATGATTAGTAATAACAGGTGTAAAAACAGAGCAACCCGAATTTGTATTTAAACTAAAAGATGCTGTAGGCTTTGGGTAAACCGTAATTTTTTTTGTGAAAACATCTGTGCAACTAAAACTACTCGTACTAATAAGTTGCGCAGTATACGTTATGGCAGCAGTTGTTGTATTAGTATATATGTGTACTGGGTTTGCTATTGTTGAAGCTGGCGACCCATCGCCAAAATTCCAGCTATACGTGTTTGCGTTTTGTGTTGAATTTATAAAAGAGCTTTTAAAGGGAGAACACCCTATGGTATCAGTAGTAAAGTGGGCAATTACTTTCGGAAAAACATATACTTTCTTTTTTACCGTATCAGTACAGTTATGAATATTGTACGAGATTAGGCTTACCTGAAAAGAGTCTTTAGCTGATATAACCGGACTATATGTGTGATTTGTATTTGTAGCCGTTGAGTTTCCCCCATCGCCAAAAAGCCAATTAAACGAAGTGGCGTTGGTAGATTGGTTTGTAAAGTTTACCAACAAATTTGCACAGCCGGAATCTACACTTTGTGTAAACGCAGAATTGGGTACAGGAAAAACATATATAGGTTGCTTAGCTGTATCAACACAATTAAACGCATTAGTTGCAATAAGCTGTACCGTAAATGTTTTTGTGGCAGTAGTTGTATTAGTAAATGTATGTGCCGGACTTGAGCCAGTTGATATTGGGGAACCATCACCAAAATTCCATTGATAGGAAACTGCGCCTGCTGATGCCGGAAAATTTACATGTAACAATGTACATCCGGAATCGGGTAAAGAAGAGAAATTAAATTGAGCTTGTGGATAGGCTTGCACAGTTTGTTTAGTAGAATCCTGACAACCTCCTGCATTAGTAACATGCAAGGTAACCGTATAGTTTTGTAAAAAGCCTGTTGTGTTTTGATAAAAATGTGTGGGTGTTACCGATGTAGAGGTTGCTGTACCATCACCAAAATTCCATAAATAATTTATGGATGCTGTAGATGAGTTGGTAAACGTAACATTAAACGGAGCGCAACTCGCTAATGCATTTGAACCAAAGGCGGCAATTGGTTTTCCAAAAACTTTTATAGTTTTTTTTGTAGAATCTTTACAACCTGCAGCTGATGTTGCTACTAAGCTTGTTGTAAATGTTATGCTTGATGTTGTAGTGTTACTAAACGTTTCTGTAGGACTTGCAATAGTAGATGTGTTACCATTTCCAAAATTCCAATTATAACTACTTGCTCCAAGTGTTGAATTGGTAAAGGTTACTACCAATGTCGGGCATCCGCTATCGGGTACATTAGCAAAAGATACAATAGGTAAAGGGTTTAACGTTAAAGGCACTGTAATACTATCTGAACAATTAGCTGTGGCAACACTTAATAAAACGCTATAAGTTGCCGCTGTAGTGTATGTATGCGTAGGATTTTCTGTAGTACTTCTAACGCTGCCATCACCAAAATTCCAACTCCATGTTATAATATTATCTCCAACAGAATGAGTTGAATTATCAGTAAAGGTTATCGTATTTTGTGCACATAAAGCGCTTGTAGTAAATTGAGGTATAGGCTTTGCGTAAACAGTTACTGTATGTGTTTTTGTATTGGTACAATTATTTGCCGATGTTGTTTGCAGGGATACTGTATATGTGCCAAAGGTGTAGGTTTGTGTGGGCGGAGTTTGCCCGTTAAATGTATTGCCGTTTCCAAAATTCCATTGCCAACTAACTGCTCCGGTAGATCCATCAGTAAATGTGTTAGTAACGCTATTACAACCAATGGGCGGGGTAAACGTAAAGTTTGATACAGGAGATGGAAGTACGTGAACTACTAATCTTGCTGTATCCTTACACGAATTTGGTGCGCCTGAAATAAGTGCTACTACCGTTACCGTGTAAGTGCCTGAGCTTGCGTAAGTATGTGTTTGCGGGTTATGATTTGTATTGCTGTAAGTGCCGTTATCTCCATAATTCCATTGATACGAATAACCTGTTGAACTTGTATTGGTAAACGTAAAAGAGGTTCCTACACACGTAGTATCTTTACTTGAAATGAGCCCTGCTGTTGGTTTACTTACAATGCTAACGCTTATTGATGTAGTATCTACACCGCACTCATTACTATCATATAATATTACAGTATAATTTCCTAAGGCTGGGTAAGCAACTGTTTTAGGAAACGAAGGTGGCCATGCGGTCCAGTTTATAATAGAATCATGCCCTGTACCCCAATAATTTCCAAAATCCCATTTTTCGTAACGTATACCGTTATTGCCTTGGGCAAAACAATTTCGCGAAGTAGTATTTGTAAATGTAAACGAGTTGTCGGGCCAGCATTTTAGCACAGCATCGGGTGTAATGCCGGCTTGGTCTTTATCATAAATTTGTATGGGGTTAAACTGCGCTTTAGTTGGGCTACCAAACGTACAATAGTTTTGCGCACTAAGCGTAACAATGGTTTGGCAGTTTACAGTGCCTTTATTATAGGTGTGTGTTACAGTTTGGTTGTCGTTTGTGTAACTATAATTTACACTCGGACTTCCATCACCAAAATTCCACGAAAATGAAGTTGTTTGCGAAACATCGGTACTTGAGTTAACAAAGCCAAGTGTAGCAGGGGCACAGGCTGTAGTTACACCTCCAACGGGAATTTGGATAGACGCGTTAACCGGTTTTTCCATTACTACAACACCCGATAAAGTGCAAGAAGGGGCGCTTGTAATTAATTGAATAATAAATGTGTCAATTACCGCGGCATAACCATGTGTTATAATAGTGTTTGCTGCTAATGATGCACCTGTAGTGTTTGCTGTGCCATCTCCCCAAACAACTGTATAACTGCCTATAGCACTTGGCGAAGAAAGATTTAAAGTATAAGCACCCCCGGTACAGTTTATCCAATAGGGTTTTGATGATACTGCACCTGTGCCATCATATACCTGTGGACACTGACCAAATGCAGCATTTAATAAAAATATATTTAGTAAAATTAATAGTAACCGTTTCCTCATCTTTACAACACCTTTCCTGCCTAAAAGTACTAAAAATTAACCGATTTTTTTGTTGAGTTTAATTTTTTACTTAGAAATATTTTAGAAGAGTTATGAACTGAAAATTAATCTAAAATTTACAATTTATTGACAGATGAACATCTTAATAAATGTTGGTGGGTAAAATATTACCCAGATATAAATAGCAAAATGTAATAGTTTTAACTGATTCTCTATTATGGAAAGAATTTTTATCTTTGATTAAGCAAATCATAAAATATATTTCGAATGAAAAAAACACTACTCTCTTTATTTTTTATAGCAGTAGCCATTAACAGTTATAGTCAAACACCATCTCTTCAATGGGAAAAAAATGTAAACGGACAACTTTCAGGTTACGATAACACACAAACATCGTGGCAAGACCCAAATGGTAACTTTTTAATTACAGGTAATACAAATAGCGATGCTTTTGTACTTAAAGTAGATAATCAAGGAAATGAATTGCTTAGATTAACTTATGATGGCCCACAACATGGTACAGATAATGGATTTGCAATTAAATCCGATGCTGCCGGAAACATTTATTTAGGAGGACTTACGGCGTATAATTCAAAAAATGTTCCTTTTGTAGTTAAATACAATCCAAGCGGCGTAAAACAATGGGAGTATATTCAAACTACTGTTTCTATAAGTGGTGCATTAACCGCTATAGCACTTGATAATTATAGCAAGCCTACCAATGTTTACTTTACAGGTAGTAAAAACGATTCAAGTGCTATTATAAAATTAGATGCTGCGGCAGGAACTTCCTTATGGGAAAAAACATTATGGCCTCATGGCAAAATGAACGATATAGACATAGACAATAATGGCCATCCATTGGTTTGTGGCTACCAGGCTCTTACAGGAGTAAATGCCGATTTTTACGCGGCTGTACTTGATATACCAACAGGGTTTCCATTACGTGGTTTTTGGAAAGATGGCGCAGCTTTAGATTCTGTTACCAGTCCAAATGGTTATTTTGATATGGCTACAAAAATTAAGGCAGGGCCTGCCGGAACTTTTGTTGTTTTCGGAACTATTTATGATGCGCCTACATCAGCCACTATGTATATGGCAAAATTTGGAAGCACGGGTAATGTACCAACCTGGGTTTATACGTACGATTCTCCTAATCACACTTCAGGAAATGGGGTTAGGTTGTTAACAGATGTATCTTTTTCAAATTTCTATTATTTGGCAGGCGCAATGTCAACTACCGGTACTTATTATGGTTATACTATAGCGGGTAAAGTTGATAACACGGGTACCGCAACATGGGTGCAAGAATTTGATAATAGCGGTACTTCTTTAACACCCATTGATATGGCATTAGATGCAAATGGAAACGCACATATAATTTCTGATGCGGGTTCACCCGGTGATATTTATTATAAAAAACTAGCTTCTGCTACAGGTACCGCGGGCTCAGCACTACAATATGATAACCAGCGAGGTGGTGGAAACGCATACGATTATTCAACTAATATATTTTTAGATAACACAGGGCACCCTTATATAATAGGTTCAAGTAATGCATTAACATATACTAATGATGATGTTCTTTTGGTTAGCTTGAATACAAATGCAACACTTAACTGGGATATAACCTACGATTTTCTTATAAGCTCGCAGAACTCTGCTTTCAACATACAAACGCTTTCTACCGGATACAATACAGACCAAATTATTACATGCGGAAGTGTAATAAATAATATAACCGGCTTAGATGTTTCTATAACATCTTATGATGAGTTGGGTACAATTAATTGGCAAAATACATTCGATGATAATAACGGAGGCGATAAAGTAATTGGATTTGAAAAAAGCCCTCTTAATGATTTGTTTCTTTGCTCCTACAATTTGGTTAGCAGTTCAACATCCATAACCGAGTTTTATAACGATGGCACAACCAACTTCTCCATTAACCCTTCTTGGTCATTTCAGCCAACTTGTTTTAAAATAGATTCAGCCGAAAATAGTTTTGCCGGCGGAAGCATTTTTGGTTCAAGTGATTTTAACTTAGGTATCTTTCTTAGAACTGGCCCAGTACTTACCAATACAACGACAACTTTAGCAAATACACAAACAAACCCTGCAGTTATAACAACAGATAACACCAATATTTATGTAGCGGGTACAATACAAAATGTAAGCAACGTAACAATAGGAAAGCACTCATACGTTCAAAAATATGATTTATCAGGAAACAGAATATGGTCAGCAACCATTATGGACTTTGATAGTACATCAAATTTAAGCGGCCCATCTAAAATTGTTTACGATCGCGCAACTAACGCTGTATATGTTTTAGGTACATCATTTTCAATAGGCTCTACGGTTGCACAGTCGTTTATTGCTAAAATAAATGCAAACGGAACAATTGTTTGGGTGAAAAAAGAGACCACTGCTAACACCCGTAATGAATATTTAAGCGATATAGCTGTTGCACATGGCAAAATATATCTTACCGGATATGCGAATAATGTTAGTTCGGCAACCGATAATTTTGCATTAACTGAAATGTGGGATGTTAACGGTAACAAACAATGGGAATATATTTTTGATAAACCAACAACGGATGAAGAAGGAACAAGCATAGCAGTTGATACTGCCGGACATATTTTTGTAGGGGGTAAAACTAATGGTATACCTTCTGTTATAGGGGGGAGCGATATGCTTCTTTTAAAAATAAACGCTACCGGAAGCTTAGTGTGGGAAAAAGAATATAACGGGGTACAAAATGGAGGAGATTATGCTGTTGATATTGCTCTTTCAAATAGCAACGCGGCAAATCCAAGAATTTATATAACTGGAAACACGCAATCTTCGGGCTCTAACTACAATATAGCAACACTTAAATATTGCGACCTACCGGCTGCACATGTAGTACACCCAACAAGTACAAATATTTGTGCAAATAGTAGTTTGGTTTTAAGTGCGGCTGGTGGGGCTATTGGAGGCTCTTTAGCTTGGAGTTCAGGGCAAACGAGTTCTTCTATCTCGGTTAGTACTACAGGCAGTTATTATTTTAGTTCTTCAGCTACTGATGGTTGCAGTGAAAATTCTGATACGGTAACAATCAATTTAAAAAGCCCTCCGGCAGCTATACAAATTTGTATGGTAACGGTTGATTCTTTATCAACACATAATATTATTTATTGGGATAAAACAAGTGTTACACCTGATATTGTTGGATTTAAAATATACAGAGAAGATTTAACCAATATATACACCTATATAGGCTCGGTTAGTATGGATAGTATTAGCCAATATCACGATTACGGTGCTAACCCTAATGTAACTACTAAACGTTATAAAATATCGGAAGTAGATAGTTGTGGAAATGAAAGTGCTCAAAGTAATTATCATAATACTGTTTACATTGTTGATGTAGGAAGCGGTCAGTATATTTGGAATCCAATATATACTATTGAAAACTCGCCTAATCCGGTAAGTAATTATGTACTTATGCGCGATGATAATAACACAGGCAATTTTCAGCAAATAGCAAGTACTGCGGGTACTCAAAATACATTAACCGATCCAAACTATGCTGCTTATCCTAATGCAAATTGGCGTGTAGATGCTTTGGGCTTTAACTGTAACCCTACATTAAGACTTGCTTCAGGAAATAATAGTACGTTGGTAGCTAAAGTAAGATCGCATAGCAACCAAAACAATAATAGGGTAGCAGGCATTAATCAATTAGTAGGTAGTACACAGTTAATGGTTTACCCTAACCCAAGCACAGGTAATATTACGGTTTCAAATTCGCAAAAAATAGATGAGTTACGAGTTACAGATGTGTTAGGTAATATTATTTACGAAACCAAATCTGCGGAACAAAAAACAACATTACATATCGAAAATAATGGAGTTTATTTTGTTACCGTAATTTTGAGTACACAAACTATTATTAGAAAAGTGGTAGTAAACAACTAAAGTATAACGCGCTAAATAAAAAAGACGGATAAGGAAACTTATCCGTCTTTTTTTGTTTTAATATTTGATGATTTAGAAATCAAAAACCAATTCTTTTTCCGGATTGGTAACTTTCGAACTTTGTTTTTTGCTTTTTACCTCCACATGAACCATATTTAGTTGTTGGGGAAGATAATCATATAGCATAGTATTTTCTATAATAAGTGATTTTGGGGCTTCTACATTTTTTATTTCTACATAGCTCCAAATGGCTTCTTCTTCTTTTTCATATCCAACAAAATATAGTATTTGTGGTTTTCCATTCACTTTTATTTTCATGTGTTTATTAATATAATCGGCTAATAAATTTTCTACCTCCTTTTTGTCTTTAGGATGCAAAATATCTACTTGTTTTTTATATAACTTCCGTAAAGCATCCTCTATGTTATCGGTAAAAGTACGGAAGCTTATTTGCAACGTTTTTCCCTGCTCGTTATATTTTACATCTGTAACACTCACATAATAAGGATGGAAAGAAGATAATAACATCCACCCTAAAACGCAGTAAAACATGTTTTTTACCGCTAACACCATTTTTAACCGCCTACAATTTTTATTAGTTACCTTCACTTTTCAAAGGTATAAAATAATGAACGATTTTTGGTTGTGGTTTACCACAGGCTTTTATCACATACTTGATTTAAACGGATATGACCATATTTGTTACATTACCTGCCTGGCGGTTCTTTTTCCGTTGCGAGAATGGAAACGGCTTTTAGTACTGGTTACCGCTTTTACCATTGGGCACTCATTAACATTAGCACTTAGTACGCTTCATATTATTTCTCCTCCACAAAAAATTATAGAATGCCTTATTCCAATTACCATAATTAGCACTTGTTTATACAATATATATTCTCGTAATAAAAAAGTAAAATCGGTAACCTTTAATTATGTTATGGCACTTGTTTTTGGTTTTATACATGGCATGGGTTTCTCGTACCTTTTAAGGTCGTTATTAGGGAAAGATGGCAGTATAGTTGGCCCATTATTTTCGTTTAATATAGGTTTAGAAGTAGGGCAGTTGTTAATTGTGGCATGCGTTCTCTTTATTTCATTAATTTTGGACTCGCTTTTTAGAGTAACTAAAAAAGACTACATTTTTTTTGTGTCTTCAGCCGTATTCGGAATAGCCCTTATGCTTTTAATAGAACGAATTAAACTTAATTAATATGAATAAAATAAATATAAAATCAATTTGCAGTGTAATTTTCTCTTTATGCATTTCCTTTGTTTTTGCGCAAAACATTCGTAACAACCCCACTTCTAATCACGGCAATAAGTTTGAACAGTTAGGTACTATTTTGCCCGATGCCAACGTGTATCGTACTGCTTCGGGTGCGCCGGGGCATAAGTACTGGCAACAAAAAGCTGATTATGACATTGAGGCTACGCTTGATGAAAAAAAATTACAGCTTAATGGTGTAGAAACCGTTACCTATTATAATAACTCGCCCGATAAACTTTCTTATTTATGGTTACAGTTAGATGAAAATCAAAATGACCCTAACAGCGATGCAAATTATTTTGATGGAAATAAGCTTACACCTCCTTACACCGACCGTCAGGTTAAAACTGTTATGACTAAAGAAAGATTACAAGGTTATGGCGATAAAATTATTGAGATTACAGATGAGCTTGGCAAACCACTTAAATATACCATTAATCAAACCATGATGCGCATTGATTTACCTCAAACACTTAATCCGGGTGGTAAAATAAAATTTAAAGTTAAATGGAACTATAAGATTGTTGATAGAATTAATAACGGCGGTGCAGGTAGCCAGCGTGGCGGTTATGAATATTTTCCCGAAGATGGTAATTATCTTTTCACCATGGCACAGTGGTATCCGCGTATGTGTGTTTATTCTGACTATCAGGGTTGGCAAAATAAACAGTTTACCGGGCGTGGAGAGTTCGCACTTGTGTTTGGTAACTTTAATGTAAAACTAACTGTACCGTCTGACCATGTGGTTTGTGGAACAGGTACTTGTTCAAACTATGCTCAAATATTAAGTGCCACACAACTGCAACGTTGGCAAAAAGCACAAAACAGCAATGATGTGGTAGAAATAGTAACCTTAGATGAAGCCAAAGCAGCTGAAAAAAATAAACCAACTACTACCAAAACCTGGATTTTTAAAGCCGATAGTGTGCGTGATTTTGCATGGGGTTCTTCACGTAAATTTATTTGGGATGCACTACCTGCCAAAGTCGATAAAAAATCAGTTATGTGTATGAGTTTTTATGGTAAAGAAGCTTATCCGCTATACCGCAAATATTCGAGCAAAACAATTGCACATACTATTAAAACATATTCAAAATATACTATTCCTTATCCGTACCCGGTTGCACAAAGTGTAGAAGCAGCCAATGGAATGGAGTACCCAATGATTTGTTTCAATTATGGACGTGCCGAAAAAGACAACACCTATTCTGAAGCTACAAAATATGGCATGCTGGGTGTTATTATCCACGAGGTAGGGCACAACTTCTTTCCAATGATTGTAAATAGCGATGAACGCCAATGGAGTTGGATGGATGAAGGTTTAAACACATTTGTAGAGTTTTTAGCTGAACAGGAGTTTGATAATAATTTTCCATCAACCCGTGGGCCTGCGCACAAAATTACAGACTATATGCTCATGCCTAAGGAGCAACTTGAACCTATTATGACTAATAGCGAAAATATTATTCAGTTTGGTCCTAATGCATACAGTAAACCTGCTACGGCGCTCAATATATTGCGCGAAACTATAATGGGGCGTGAGCTTTTTGATTTTGCTTTTAAAGAATATGCTAAACGTTGGGCATTTAAACATCCTACACCTTCTGATTTTTTTCGTACTATGGAAGATGCCTCGGCAGTTGATTTAGACTGGTTTTGGAGAGGATGGTTTTATGACATTGAACCGGTAGATATTTCGTTAGATACCGTAAAAGCGTTCATACTGGTAAATGGTTTAACCATGCCCGTAAAAAATGATACTACTACGCCACGTAAGCGCGATATGTTCGATCATATTAGCAAAGTCCGTAACAAACAAGAAGGAATAAAGTTTTTGGTAGATGTTGATACTACACTGCGCGATTTTTATTACTACTATAAACATGTTGATGACACCGCTAAAAAAATAGCTAATAAATATGTTGACTTAGATACTTTAAGTGATTCTGCTTATGTTACTATTAAAAGCAAATATTTTTATGAGTTAAAATTTAGCAATAAAGGTGGTTTGGTAATGCCCATTATTATTAAATGGAATTACAAAGACGGAAGCTCAGAAATAGAACGAATCAATGCTTATGTATGGAGAAAAAATGAGAAACAGGTAACCAAAACTTTTGCTAAAGAAAAAGAAGTTGCCTCTATTTTATTAGACCCATATAGGGAAACAGCAGATATAAATGAAAAAAACAACACCTGGAATATAAAAGAAGCTCCATCTAAATTTGATGTGTTTAAAAATAACGCTATCGGTCGTGGGCAAAGCACAGGTGGAAATCCTATGCAGAAAGCGAAAAAATAAGCACTTCTTTTGTTTTCGATTGCCAATCTTTATTTTAACATTATTTTTTTATTAACATCTCGTTTGGTAAGTGCATTTGTCGTAATTTTATTTCCCTAAATTAATTTAAATGAAAAAAATATTATTTATTGCTCTGCTTATTTGTATTCAGCAGTTAAATGCACAGGTTTGTTTTAAAACCATGCAAACATATACTACTCCTTACAATGTATATTCTGTAAGAGATGCGGATTTCGATCATAATGGCATCCCTGATATGGTTGCTGCTACTTGTACTTCAGGAACTACTTCCAGTTTTGTAGTTTATATGAATTATATACCAAGTTCATCAAGCTTTAGTACTACAAATACATATTCTTTAGCAAGTGGTTCAAATCCTGTAGATTTGGCTGTGGCAGATTTTGATGGCGATGGTAAACAAGATGTGGCAACCGCAAACAGCAATGCATCCAATGTATCTGTTTTGCCGGGTAATGGCAACGGTACTTTTGGTACAGTATCTAATTTTACAACTATTGCCAGTCCTAAAGCAATTACGGTAGCAGATTTTAACGGAGATAATAAATTAGATATGGCAGTAATTAGTAATTCAAATAATGGTATAGATGTGCACTTAAATACAAGTACGGGTACAGGTGTTTTTAGTTTTGCTGCGCCGGTTACTTACACAGTTAGTAGCCCTTATGCAATTACTACTGCAAACTTTGATGGAGCTAACGGAATTGATATTGCTGTTGTAAGTAGCACAGGCAATAACGTATCTGAGTTTTTAAATATTGGTGGAACGGGTAGTTTCACAACTGCTACTACATTCTCAGTAGGTTCAAACCCTTATGATCTTACCGCGGGAGATTTTAATAAAGATGGAAAAATTGATATAGCAACGGCTAATTATAATGGATATGGCATGTCTGTACTTTTAGGAACTGGTACTGCTGGTAGTTTTACTACTGCTGCAAGTTATTCGTCTGCAAATGGTATATATCCTGAAGCAATTATAACGATAGATTTTGATAATGATGGAAATCTTGATTTGGTTACAGTTGGTACAACTTCTTTCTCGGTGGGTTATGCCGAAGTGTATTTAGGTACAGGTTTATCGGTAGGTACATTTGGTTCAGCTATTTCTTTTAATTCTAACGCAAGTTTTGGTAATCCAACAAGAGTCATTACAGGCGATTATGATTTAAACGGTTATAATGATTTTGTAGTTTCCCAATATTCCAGCAACTCGGTAGCCATGTATTTAAATGCAAAACCTGTTATTGCAGGAACTACTGCTATTTGCGCAGGAGCTTCAACTATACTAACTGCAACTAATTCAACAACCTATGCTTGGAGCACAAATGCAAGCAGTGCAACAACGGCTTCGGTATCATTAACACCTACTGCAACAGCATCTTATACAGTAACAGGTACAACAGGTACTTGTTCAGCATCTACCATACAAACAGTAACTGTAAATGCTTTACCAATTCTGTCTCCTGTAGCTACACCAACAGCAGCTTGCTCAGGTTCAAGTGTTACTGTAACTGCAACTAACGCAACTACATACACATGGAGTACAGGTGCGAATGGAGCAATTATAACCCCATCTCCTACTGTTGCAACTACGTATACCGTTATCGGAACAAATGCCAACGGTTGTGTAAGTACATACACTATTAACGTACCGGTTAATGTTTATAACAACATAAGCGGAACGATATATGATACCACCACCACCACAGCTACGCATACAATTACCGCAGGCAAAGTATATCTATATCCGCAAGAGGGTACTTCAACCGGAATAAACATAACCGGGATTCTTACCAGCCCAATAACTACAAGTATAAGTACAAATGGTAGCTATATTTTTCATCAGGTAGCTCCAGGAAATTATTATATAGAAGCTGTGGCTGATACTAATTCATATCACGGCTCTATACCAACTTATTACAGCACAAAGCACAATTCTTACAGATGGGACTCTGCTATGGTTGTTTCACAATCCGGCTGTAATAGTTCAACTAACGGAGGATATAATGTTACTATTGCAGAATTACCCGCACATCACGGAACAGGTGTTATTGGCGGAACAATTACTGCTGATCCAAGTTTTGGACATCGTTTAGCTTTTAATGGAAACAATAGTGTTATGGGAGCTCCATTAAAAGGAATCGATGTTAAATTAGGTAGAAACCCTGGAGGAGGGTGTGCAGCACGTACTACTACTGATACAACTGCAGCTAATGCCGGAGTATATATCTTTACAGGAGTAGATACAGGTAGTTATAATATTTATGCCGATATACCAAATTTTGGTATGGTAGTTATTTTAACAGCTACAATAACCCCTGCAGCTCCACAAAGTTTAAACAATAATTATTGTGTAGATTCGGTAAATATAACCACATGTACATCGCCATTAGGCATTAACCAATTAATGGCTAAAGGAACACAACTATCAGTTTATCCTAACCCAAGTACGGGAAACATTACAGTTTTAAATTCACAAAAAATAGATAACTTAAAAGTAACCGATATACTGGGTAATATTGTTTATGAAGCTAAACTAAATGATATAACAACTACACTACATATTGAAAATAGTGGTGTGTATTTTATAACTGTAGTTTCGGGTACAGAAATAACCAGTAGAAAAGTAGTTATAAGTAATTAAGAAGTAAATAGAAACTCTTTTAATCAAAACCCCTTGAAAGCAATAATTTTCAAGGGGTTTTTAATTGTGTAAAGGTGAGTAATTTATAACCGGTTACCGATTATCATTTATAAACGCCTTTTTAAAGGGTTTAAGTAATTTTTATCATAAAGCTTAATTAAATAGATATAACAATAATACATTTACATCGATTTTTTATAAAACATAAAAAGCATGGAATTACAAATTAAAAATTTAAGCAAAAAATACGGCAATGGTGTTCATGCACTAAATGATGTATCATTATCTATTAATAAAGGCATGTTTGGTTTATTAGGACCTAATGGCGCAGGCAAATCATCGTTAATGCGAACATTGGCCACCTTGCAAGATGCCGATAGTGGTTCTGTTTTTTTAGGTGATATAGATGTTTTAAATAATAAGGAAGGTGTTAGAAAAGTACTGGGTTACTTGCCTCAGGAGTTTGGTGTGTATCCGCGTACATCAGCAGTTGATTTGCTTGACCATTTGGCTTTACTAAAAGGCTTTAGTAACGGTAGCGAGCGCAGAGATATGGTAAATCAATTACTGAACAAAGTAAATTTATACGAACATCGTAAAAAAGCGGTAAGCAGTTATAGCGGCGGTATGCGTCAGCGTTTTGGCATTGCGCAATGTTTAATTGGAAGCCCTAAATTGGTAATTGTAGATGAGCCTACCGCAGGGTTAGACCCTGGAGAACGCAATCGTTTTTATAATATACTTAGCGAAATTGGCGAAAATATTATTGTAATTCTATCTACTCATATTGTGCAGGATGTAAGAGAACTTTGTACCCAAATGGCTATTATGGATAAAGGTAAAGTGTTATTTAGTGGCGATACAGATGATGCTTTACACGAGATAAAAGGTAAAGTGTGGGAACGCAAAGTAGATAAAGCTGAATTAGCTCAATTTCAAAACGAATACAAAATTATATCAAGCAAATTGGTAGGAGGGAAGCCTTTAATTCATGCTTTTTCGGATGCTGATTTAGGCAATGGTTTTGTAAAAGCCGAAGAAAATTTAGAAGATGTATTTTTTGCAAAACTAAACGAATTAGTCTAACCCATCAGTCTTAAAATTATGTGGAAATTTATTAAACACGAGTGGAAGTATTGGCTTAGCTCGCCTATGACCTGGATATTTTTATTCATCAACACAATGTTGGTTATGGGTGCTGTTTCATCCGATAACCTTACCATAGGTGGTGGAGTAGGCAGCGTGCATAAAAATGCGCCTTATGTAGTACAATCATATTACGGGGTAATGTCTTTAATCTGCTTGTTAATGACAACTGCTTTTATGAACGCATCTGCTAACAGAGATTTTGCACATGGCATGTTTCAATTTGTTTTTTCGTCGCCCATAAAAAAGAGTGATTATTATTTTGGGAAATTTATTGGTGCTGTTACTATTGCTATTTTACCTTTATTGGGCGTGTCGTTAGGTAGTTTAATTGGACCATTAATGCCATGGGCACAACCAGAAAGATATGGACCAATAATTTGGAGCGGGCATTTACAAGGCATAATTACATTCGGCATACCAAATACAATTATAGCGGCTGTGCTATTGTATGTACTATCTATTATTTTTCGCAGTAACATAGTTTCGTTTGTGGGTGCTATGTTGATATTGGTTTTATATGCAGTTTCAGCCGGTTTTACACGCGACATTGAAAAGGAGTGGTTGGCCAATATACTTGACCCGTTTGGTTTTCGTCCGGAAAGCATTGTAGCAAAGTACATGACTGTAGATGAGAAAAATATACATGCTGTGCCATTAGCAGGAGCTTTTTTAGTTAACCGACTTATTTGGATTGGTTTTAGTATTTTAATTTTAGTAGCTGCTTATTTTAAATTTTCGTTTAGTGCAAAAAACGAAAAAGTAAAAAAAGAAAAGAAAGCCGCGAAAGAAGAAATAAATTTACCTATAGTAGGTGCAAATTTTTCAGCAATAAATGCAAGTGCTTTTTCTTTTTCAAGTTTATGGTACTTAATTCGCTTTGAAACAAAGGCTATTATTAAAAACCCTACGTTTATTATTATAGTTATAATTGGCTTACTAAACTTAGTTGCCTCATTAACAAGCTTTACAAGCAGGTACGGTACAGATCAGTATCCTGTAACATATGATGTAGTTGATTCTATAAGAGGGTCTTTCTTTTTGTTTTTAATAGCTATTATAACTTTTTATACCGGTGTATTAGTTTGGAAAGAACGTGATGCTAAAATAAATGAGATACAAGATGCAACTCCTGTTCAAACATCTCTGCTATTTCTTTCAAAATTAGTAGCTATGGTAACTGCCATGGCATTAGTACTTGGGTGCACCATTATTATTGGTATGATGGCACAAACCGCTTTTGGCTATCACCGCTATCAGTTAGATGTGTATATCAAATCATTACTTGTAATGGATTTATTATCATTCTCGTTTTTAGTAGTTATGGCTTTGTTTTTTCATTATCTGATAAACAACCGTTACATCGCCTATTTTGCTTTTATAACCTTTGCTATTTTAAACCAGTTTATTTGGCGTGTTTTTCAAGTAGAAACTAATATGGTAAAATTTGGGTCGAACCCGACAGTTATTTATTCTGATATGAATGGTTTTGGTCCCTTTATACCATCCGTAGTTTGGTTTAATATATATTGGTTTATCTTTTCTATTCTTGTTGGCTTTGTAATTTTTGCTTTTTATATCCGTGGTAAAGAAACAGGTTTTGGGCATAGACTAAGCCGTGCAAAATTTCTGTTATCAAAAAATAAACTGGCTATTGGCATTTGTATGCTTGCCTTTTTGGGCTGTGCAAGTTTTGTTTATTACAATACTAAAGTGCTTAATAAATATGATTCGGAAAAGGAGCAGGAGAACAAACAGGTAGAGTATGAAAAAACTTACAAAAAATATGAACACTTGGTGCAACCTCGTTTTTATAAATACAACTATAATATAGATATATTGCCGTATGAACGAAGCATGACAGCTTCAGTTGAAGCCTGGGCAAAAAATAATTCAGGCCAACCTATTAGCGAATTGCATTTTACTATGCCACTAATTCCTGATAGTGTTAGCATTTTAATTGACGGAAGTAAATTAAAACTAAATGATAAACGATTGAGCTATCGCATTTATACATTGGCTAAGCCGTTGCAGCCAAACGATTCAATTTCAATAAAGTTTGATTTATCACGCATTACTAAAGGGTTTGAAAACGAGGTAAGTTTTACACAGCTTACTCAAAACGGAACTTTTTTTAATAACCGTGATATTATACCAACGTTTGGCTACGAACCCAGTAATGAGATACCCGATAAAAACAAACGTACTAAGTTTGGGTTACCAAAACGGTTACGTATGGCTAAACTTAATGAAAATGATTTAGCGGCACGTGGAAACACCTATATCAGCATGGATGCAGATTGGGTAGATGTAACTACTACCATTAGCACTGCGCCCGACCAGATAGCCATTGCACCGGGTAATTTAATTAAATCGTGGGAAGCAAATGGTAAAAAATATTTTACGTATAAGCTCGATCAAAAATCACTGGATTTTTATTCGTTTATCTCGGCTAAATACGAAGTAGCTCGCAAGAAATGGAACGGAATTGACTTGGAAGTTTATTATGATAAACAACATGCGTATAATGTTCCTAACATGTTGAAGAGTTTAGAAAAATCAATGGATTATTACACTAAAAATTATGGTAAATATTATCATAAACAATGCCGCATTATTGAATTTCCTCGTTATGCGAGTTTTGCGCAAGCGTTTCCAGGTACCATGCCTTATAGTGAAGGCATAGGCTTTATTGTTGACCTGCGAAAAGTAACTAAAGAAGACATTGATTTAGTGTTTTACGTTGTAGCACACGAAATGGGGCACCAATATTGGGCACATCAGTTAATTGGACCCGATATGCAGGGTAGCGAAATGATGAGCGAAGGTTTTTCGCAATACTCAGCTTTAATGGTAATGGAAAAAGAATATGGCAGAGATAGAATGCAGAAATTTTTGAAATATGAAATGGATGGTTATTTGCGAGGAAGAAGTACGGAGTTTGAAGCCGAACGCCCTTTAATGAAAACAGAACACCAAGGATATATTCATTATCAAAAAGCGAGCGTGGTTATGTATTATTTAAAAGAAATGATAGGTGAAGATAAAGTAGATAAAGCTCTACATTCCTTATTAGATTCGTTTGCATATAAACAACCTCCTTACCCTACATCATTTTCGGCTATTAGAGCGTTTAAAAAAGTAACGCCTGATAGCTTACAGTATTTAATTGATGATATGTTTGCCAACATTACACTATTCTCTAACCGAACAATGGAAGCGAAGTATAAAAAAGTAGGAAATGAGTATGAGGTAACCTTAAACACTTCTTCCGAAAAATTTAGAGCAGATTCATTAGGTAAAGAAAAAAATAGTGTATTAAGTGATTATATAGATATAGGTGTTTTTTCTGAACCGGTAAGTAAAAATAATTTAGGTAAACCTTTATTGTTGCGGCGTTTTAAACTAACTAAAAAAGATAATGTGTTTACTTTTAAAGTGAAAGAAAAACCTTACCAAGTAGGCATCGACCCTTATAACTATTTAATTGATCGTTTACCGGAAGATAATTTGAAAAGAGTAGAGAGCGAATAGTATTTGTATTATAATAAACCTGTTGTGCTATAAAACTAATTCTTCAAATAAGCGCTGTGCAGTCTGTTCTAAATCATCACACAAACCAGGGTGAGGTCTTGATGTTTGGATGGCTGAACTGCGTACTGCGGTTAACCATCTAAAACGAGATGCCACATCAAGCAATCCTATTAGGCCACATTTTTCGGTGCCCATGGCTATTTTTTCAAACGACTGTAAATTCAATTCAATTTGGTCTACATCCAATTCTTCAGAAAATGAACCAAGCTTTGCTTTATTAATAGTAAAATGCACTTTAATAAATTTCTCTTTTTTACAAAAAAGAATAACCCCCACATTAAGGAATTCTTCCCGTTCTACAATAGGTAAAACACGAATTATGGCATACTCATATAAGTGCTTCTCTTGCATGTTGGGCTTCTTTTGTAAAAATTTCTGAATGGTTTAAACGGATAAGTAAAAACTGGGCGTATACTTCTCTAATTTCTTCGGGCGTTTCATCTGTGCCTTCCCACTTCAACCACTCATCCGGAATAAGTGCTACAATGGCTCTAATTTTTTCTTCGGTTAAAAGTTTTTTAAACTCAAGGTTTACTTCTTCTAACAAAGTAGCTTGGGGTAATAGTACATGGTCTTTTATTAACGTAAAAGGACTTTTTGCATGTGTTTCCCAAGTTACCCATGAGTGATGAAAATACAGGCAAGCTCCATGGTCTATAAGCCATAACTCCTTATGCCATATAAGCATATTGGTGTTTTTAAAAGTACGGTCAACGTTAGTTATAAAAGCATCAAGCCATACAATTTGCGAAGCCAGCTTTGCACCAACTTTTGTAACAACGGGATCGAATGTAATAGCACCCGATAAAAAATGTAATGCTAAGTTTAAACCTTTACTTCCTTGCAATAAATCCTGAATTTCCTCGTCGGCTTCTGTTCTACCAAAAGCTTCATCAAGGTTGGCAAAAACTAATTCGGGTATTTGAAAACCTAAGCTGCGTGCAATTTCTCCGCCAAGTAATTCCGCAATTAATGCTTTTATTCCGTGCCCGTTACCCTTAAATTTTAATACATATTTAAAATCATCATCAGCTTCTGCCAATGCCGGTAACGAGCCTCCTTCGCGTAAAGGTTGTATATAACGCGTTACATTTACAGTTCGTATATAAGAGTTAGTTTTCATTAACTATTTTTTAGCTTCTCTATAAAGGCTTGCTTGTTTTTTTTCGCAATCTCTACTAAAGAGTCATCGGTCATTTTAGCAAAAAGTCCATCGGTGCTCACTAATTTTACTACATGCTGCAAATTAATTACATGTGATAAATGACATCTGTAAAAACGCAATGGATCTAATAATGCTTCGTAATCTTTTAAATTTTTAGATGCCATGTGCTTTACATTATTCGCCAAATAAAATTGGGTGTAACTGCCTGCGGCTTCTAATCTAATAATGTCATCGGGTTTAATAAAAATAATGCCATCTTTTACCGATAATTCTATTGTACGAAATGTATTTGCTTTTGCTGGTTCTTTTCCTTCACTTTCTTTAGTAATATTATTAATGCATTGTTTTAGTTCATCAACATCAATAGGCTTAAGCAAATAATCGTAGGCTTTATTTTTAATGGCTTTTACTGCATACTCTTCGTGTGCAGTGGTAAATACAAGTTTAAACCCTTTGTAATTTAATTTTTCTAACAACTCAAAGCCATTCATTTTTGGCATACTAATGTCTAAAAAAACGATATCGGGTCTGTAATCTTCTATTAGTTTAATACCATTTTCAGGGTCGGTAGCTGTTGCTACTATCCTAACATTAGGTGTATATTTTTCAATTAACACTTTTAATGTGTTAACTCCCATTGGTTCATCGTCTATAATAATAGCTCTGTACATAATTTACTCGTTTTTAATTATAGGCATTGTTATAATAACTTTTGTCCCTTCACTTACGCCTTGTTTATCTAATTTATCAATAATGGTTACTTTAAAATCGCCTTTCAGCATTTTGTTTATCAGGTCTAAACGTTGTTGAATAAAATTTATTGCTAACGATTGTTTTTCAGGGTTTTGTTTTGCTTCATTTTTTTTTCTGCCTATACCGTTGTCATCAATTGTACAAGCTATTTTATGCTCGTTTATTAATTCAAAAAATATATGTAAATTTTTATCTCCGTCTTTTGCTAATAAACCATGCCAAATAGCATTTTCTACAAAGGGCTGTATAAGAAAATGAGGGATAAAAGCTCTTGTTGCGTCAACTCTTTTATCTGTTTCAATAGTATAGTTAAAAACATTATTAAACCTTAACGATTCTATTTCTAAGTATCTACTAAGCAGGTCTATTTCATCCGCTAAACTAATGTTGTCTTTAGTAGTGTTTTCTAATAATTTTCTAACTAATCTCGAAAATTTGGAAAGATAATATTGCGCTTTTTCATTTTCGTTAGTTATAATAAATTGTTGAATGGTGTTTAATGAGTTAAACATAAAATGGGGATTCATTTGTGCTTTAATTACTTTAGTTTCCATTTCATGTAATTTGCTATTTAAGGCAAATCTTTCTTCTTCTTTTTTTAAGGCTTTTCTGCGGTTGGCAACTAATAAAAACGCAGCTAATAAAATCAATAAAATAATTCCTCCGTAAAATAATATATTGTTTATAATTATTGTTGCTCTGTTTGGGTTAGGTGCTTCGTATAATTCCTTTACTTCTTTCTCACTTAAAACTCTATGGAATATTTGTATATCATCAAAAACTCCTTCACTCCATCTGTCATTTTTTTTACTTGCTGTGTTTCCAACCACAACCGAATCTGTTTTTAAAAATAGGGTTTCAAAACCCTTAACTGCTTTATGTTGCAAAACTCCATTAACATAAAGTGCTAAAAAATTATTGTCATAAGTTGCCACTAAATGGTACCATTTACCAAATACCGTTTCATCAATGGCTGCAACAATGGCTTCCTTTGTTGAATCTTTTGTTGAACCTGCTCCAAATCGTTTAGCGTAACCATCAAAGCAAATAGCATAAGCATTGGTAAAATCGTCGCCGGGCCCATTTTTAGTAATAATTATAGGGTTTCCGTCGTATCCTTTACCGGTGTATATTCTTCTGTCTAAATTTACCCATACTGATATGGTTCCTTTTTTAGGTTTAAGAAGATTAGATGTTCCTAAATTTAAATAACTGGTTGCATCGCCATGCAGGTATATGGCAGATTTTTTGTTTCCAAACCTGTCATCAGCTAAAGAAATACCCACAGGTGTTATAGTTACTTTATTATTTGCTTCCTTTATTTTATGGTCGTTAAAATTAAAGTTTAGCACATAATTTGTATCTGTTTGAGCCAGCGATTTAATAGAAAGCATCGTTAGTACAAACAATAAAATAGGCACCTTTTGCATTAAAAAATAAAACGGAATCTGGTTGTGTTTATTCACAAGCATAAATATAAATTTTTATATCGTTCAGCCATTATATTTATCTAAATAAATAAGCGTACTTTTAAATACAAATAATGTAGTTATAGTATGTCGAACATTCAATTAATTATAGAAGAAAGAGCTGCCAACATTGGTAGTTTTATGGTAGGTAGGTTGTTGCCATTCAGACAAAAAAGAATGGTGGGGCCATTTATTTTTATTGACCACATGGGACCGGTGAAGGTTAATGAACGAGAAAATTTTGATGTACTGCCTCACCCTCATATTGGCTTATCAACGCTAACTTTTCTTTTTGAGGGCAGCATTATGCACCGAGATTCCATAGGTAGTGAGGTTGAAATAAAACCCGGCGAAGTAAACTGGATGACAGCGGGCAGGGGCATTGTTCATTCAGAAAGAACGCCCGACTATTTAAGGCATTCAGAAAAACACTTACATGGCTTACAAATATGGGTTGCCTTACCCAAAGAATTGGAACAAATGGCTCCTGAATTTCATCACATTGATAAAACACAAATTCCAACTTGGCAAAAAGGAGATGCTGAGTTTAAACTAATTGCTGGAGAAGCATTTGGTAAAAAATCGCCTGTGCCGGTGTATAGTAAATTATACATGGTCGAAATAAAAAGCCCTACCCAACAAATAGTAAACATCGGAGGTGAATTATATGGAGAGGTTGGCCTGTATATTTTACAAGGAAGTATTAAAATGGAGGGAAACACCTTTTTACCCAAACATATTATAGTGGCTACCAATAGTAAATTATGTGAGTTTGTTATAGAAGCTAATACTACTATATACATTTTTGGAGGAGAACCTTTTTTAGAGGAGCGATTTATTGATTGGAATTTTGTATCGAGCAGTAAAGAGGTGCTTGAACAAGCTAAACAAAAATGGATAGCGCAAACGTTTGATAAAATAAAAGGAGATGATACGGAGTTTGTTCCCTATCCTTTGCGTAGTAAGGATTTTAAATAATAGATTATAAAAACCGAAAAATATTTTATATTTGTTTTAAACTATATTTAATTCTGTGAAATACTTTATATTAATTCTACTTCCTGTTTTTGTTTCGTTAACCGCAATTGCACAAGACCCCTTAGAGGATAAAATTGCCGACCTGCTTAAAACCAACGATTATAAAGATGCTATACCAGTATATCAAAAACTGGTAAAAAAACACCCTGATAACGAAGAGTACAAATATCAATTAGGGAAATGTCTCTTAAAAACGCATGGTAATAGAAAAGAAACCATTAGTCTGTTTGAATCATCGTTGGTAAAACGTAAACCCGATGCAGAAGCCTTTTATTGTATGGGGCAAGCCTATCAGCACGATTTGCAGTTTGATAAGGCTATGGAAACATATAACAAAGCCAAAGCCATTGCATCGAAACCGCAACTTGCAAAAATTGAACGGCAAATTGAAACCTGTTTGCACGCTAAAGAATTAATTAAGTATCCTATAAACGCAACATTTACAAATTTGGGTAGCTCTATTAATTCGGAGTATGCCGATTATTATCCGATTATCCCTGATGATGAATCTTTTTTAATTTTCACTTCTCGTCGCCCTGAAAAAGCAGCAAGTCGCCCGGAGATGGATGGATATTTTCCATCTGATATTTATATAGCTTCACCTAAAGATGGAAAATGGGTTGAAACCAAAAGTATAGGCGCGCACATTAACACACACTTTGATGAGGAAGCTGTTGGGGTTAGCCCCGATGGAAAAAAACTAACAGTGTATGTCGACCATATTGATAGTTCAGGAAACCTATACATAACTGAACCAAACAAAACGGAAACCGCGTTTAAAAAAATAGAACGGCTTGATGAGAAAATTAATGAAGGGTTTGAATCAACGGGGTCTATGAATAATGCCGGAGATGTATTTGTGTTTTCGAGCAACCGTAAAGGTGGATTGGGAGAAAAAGATGTTTACATCATTCGTAAACTCTCTAACGGAAAATGGGCTCTACCGCAAGATTTGGGGGCAAACATAAACACCAAGTATAACGAAGATTTTCCACATCTTACCAAAGATGGCAAAACGCTTTACTTTGCATCAGAAGGGCACTCGAGTATGGGAGGTTACGACCTTTTTAAATCTGAATGGAACGAAGAACAACAAGCTTGGAGTGACCCACAAAACTTAGGCTACCCAATAAACGACACCTATGATAACGAAAATATTTTTTTTGTAGGCGATGGTGCCTATGCCTATGTATCTACTATTAAAGATGGTGGCTTAGGAGATAGAGACATTTATAAAATAAAATTTAACGAAGTTGATACACGCTATTGTATTGTTACGGGGTATGCCACCACATCCGATTCGTCGGATGTTGCCATTAAAATTTCTATACTGGCTTCTAAACCCGAAACAAAAGAAGTTTTAAAATTTGTACCTGTGCAAAAAACAGGAAAATACGTAATGGCACTGCCTCCTGGTAACTATACATTAGTTATAAAAGCTGATGGTTATGAGGAGATAAACACGTCGTTTGTAATTTACGATTTACCCTTTCAACCCGAAAGAACAAAAGATTTTTCGCTTAAGCAAAAACCTAAGTAATGTGTTTGCAAACTTTATGTTGTTTTTAAATTTAATAAGGTTAGCTTGCGTACTATTAAATATTATTTAGTGACGGAGAAAGCCGAAAAGCCGTAGAATAAATGTGTAGGTAGTATTAAAACTATCTATAATGGATATATTAAAATCATTAAGTAACCAATCACAGTATTCGCAAACAAAACTACAATGGATTATTGGCGCCTGGGTGCTTGCAAGTGCTGTAGAAGGCAAACCAAAAATATCGTCTACAGATGGCGATTTAGCCGAAGAAGATTACGATAAAGCATCTTTGTATTCGCTTCTTTATTCTATTTATAGTTCGATGGGCGATGTTGAAAATGAATTTGGTGTAAAATACGAATTTACGTTTAACACATGGGGCTATGCCTGGCCAACTACTTGGCCTGCTTCGGGCATAAAAGCGGATGACCCACAACGTTTCGGAAAAAATGCTTATACGGGGCATTTTCATTGGAAAATAATAAAAGATTTTATTGCTCAGAAAGACGGAAAAGTGCATTTAGTTGAAATGGGCTGTGGCACAGGTGCAGGGGCGCATCACATTTGCAAAAATGTTTTACCAAATTGTACGTACGAGGCGGTTGACATGCAAAAAACCGCTATTGAAACTTGCCGACGCAAACATGTGCCTGAACTAAACGGACGCTTAGTGGCAACGCATGCTAATGCTACCAGTTTAAGTGTAAAAGATACTTCGGCCGATATTGTTGTTATTAATGAAACTCACGTTACCGAAATGGTTGGAGTGGTTACACCTGAGGATGAAAAGTTTTTTCAAACGGCGTATCGTATTTTAAAACCAGGTGGTTATTTGGTTTGGGCAAATGCAATTCCTACCGGTACATGGCAGGCATCGTTCGATTATCTTAAAACAATTGGCATGAATTTGCTTGAAGTTGAAGATGTTACTGACCTTGCCATACAGGCAAGAGATGAAGATGCTCCACGAGCAAACAAATATGTTGAAGATTGTTTGAACCGATTTGTTGGCTTTAAAATTCCGGTGCTTGGCACACGAAGAAGAAAGCAGGCCCAAGAAGGGCTAAAGAATTTCTTTCGTAGTCCGGGAACCAGACTTTATGAAAACATGAAAGACCGTTCTGATACCTATAAAGTCGTGTTAATGCAAAAGGCGTAATCAATATATTTTATATCTAAAAAAAGAAAGCACGTTATAAAAAATGTGCTTTCTTTTTTATGGCGTTTCCTACTTCTATGTTTAAGTGTAAAAAAAATAAATTATTTTAAAACAATAATTTTTAGCGTATTTTTTTCTGAAACTCCCTCGTTTATAAGGTAATAAACACCTTCAGTTGCTTTTAGTTGATGTGTGAAATTATTATCTTTAGTTAATTTAAACTGCTCCACTACTTGTCCCAAACTATTCACCACTTTACAATTGGTATCTTCTTCAGATGGGGATTGAATAGTAAACTCCCCATTACTTGGATTAGGATAAACTATCCAGTCAGAATTAGAACTCTGCATATTATCTATACTTGTTAATGCGGTCTTGCTAAACTCAATAATAGCTGCCGACCCTGCTTTTACAAATAGTTTACAAGTATGATTGCTTACAGTAAGGTTTTGCCATGTGTAAGCAGAACAGGTTCCATAAGCATTTACAGTTTGCCCGCCCAAACTAATATTTGTTGTGTCGGCAAGTGCAGTAGCGCTCAATAAAATATAAGCGGCATTAATATAACTGCTATTTCCGGCATTAAGTTCTATAAAACCATCTGTAAGCGTATCTTTATTTACTATGGTGGTATATATATTATTCAGGCTATCAATAGTACTGTACACATTTAAATTGATGTGGTTATTACTGACACTTTGCGGAATAAATGAACCCTTGCTTCCCACCTCAAACGCTAATATGCCATAGCTCATTGGTTGAGCTGCATAAATATGATTTTTATAGGAAAGAGGAGAATATGGGCCACCCAAAGCTCCATGAAAATTTACCCCCGCACATTTTTTAGATGCCAGGGCATACATATAATCCAGTGTCCAAAGTGATGAGGCGTATGAGTCACTCACACCCCATTGTCCTCCATTATATAAAGAGTTGCACTCTGCCATACGAAAAGGAACCCCCGCACTATCGGCACAATTTACCAAAGCATTTACTTCAGTTAACAAAGAGTTTTGGTGTGCTGCACTTAATAAATTAATTATTTGTGCGTGGTTTGATAACGAATAAGCAGCGGCTACATAATAATGCTGAGTTAGCATAGTAAATTTGCCGTGCATGGTACGGCAAAAAGGAAGCGTAAAACTGTTGTAATTGGTTGCGGCAACAGGGCCGGTAAAAATAGCTGATGGCGTATGTTTTAAAATAGAATCTTGATAGGTGCTGTACTGTGTTTTGTAATTGCCAACGGTATAGGTAGTAGGTCTTAATCCGTTCGAGTGGTATAAGTCGGGTTCATTTCCTACTTCAAAGCCCCGCATTATTGGAGAATATTTAGACATGATATAAGCGACTTCATTAGATGCCAACGTTGGATCAAAATCTCCGCCAAAATTTAATCCCATCAACACCTTGCAGCCGGCTTTTTGCATACATAGATAAAAGCTATCGAGTTCGTTTTTGGTAAAATGAGTGCTGGTGGCATTGGTACTAAAGGTGTCTTTATCTACGGAATTTCCTCCCATACGGACTGATTGAATGCCTAAAGTTTGAAGAAGACGGATAAGGGTATCTTTATTTGTTCCGAAAATGCCTTTATTGAGTTCACTTTTTTCGTAAGAAAGTCCGGCAAAATCAGAAGGAATTTTATAACCCGGTGTGCCGGGGGTTAATGAAACACTAATAGTATCTTGAGAAAATAGTTGCATCACAGTACTTATGCAAAAAAGCAAAGAGAGTATATATGTTTTCATTATTGAAACAGGGTACATAAAAGTAAAAAAGCGAAACTTGTCACACATTGTTTTAATTCATCTATATCAATAGGTTTCAATAAATAATTGTATGGTTTATTTTTAATTGCTTTTACAACATATTCTTCATGTGCAGTAGTAAATATAAGTTTAAAATCTTTGTATTTTAGTTTTTCCAGTAACTCAAGGCCATTCATTTTGGGCATGCTTATATCTAAAAAAACTACATCAGGTTTATAATCATCTATTAATTTAATGCCGGTTTCCGGCTCTGTAGCTGTAGCAACCACGCTTATACTATTGGGAATGTGTTTTTCAATTAATATTTTTAAAATGTTTACACTTATTAATTCATCATCTATAATAATAGCTCGGTACATAATTTAATCGATTTTAATTATAGGCATTGTTACAACAACTTTTGTCCCTTCACTGTTACCTTTTTCATCTGCTTTATCAATAATGTTTATTTTAAAATCGCCCTTCAGCATTTTATTCATCAAATCTAAACGCTGTTGTATAAAGTTTATCGCCAACGATTTTCTTTCGGGGTTTTGTTTTGTTTTACTGTTTTTTCTTCCCACACCATTATCGTCTATAGTACAGGCTAATTTATGCTCGTTTACTAACTCAAAAGATATATGCAAATTTTTATCTCCGTCTTTTGCTAATAAACCATGCCAAATAGCATTTTCTACAAAAGGTTGAATAAGAAAATGAGGGATAAAATTTTTCGTTGCATCAATTCTTGTATCAATTTCAATACTATATTTAAAAATGTTATTAAACCTAAGCGATTCTATCTCCAGGTATCGGTTAAGCAAGTCTATTTCATCAGCAAGGCTAATATTATCTTTTGTTGTGTGTTCTAATAATTTTCTAATCAATCTTGAAAATTTAGAAAGATAATACTGCGCCTTTTCATTTTCGTTTGTAATAATAAATTGCTGAATTGTATTTAAAGAATTAAACATAAAGTGTGGATTCATCTGCGCTTTAATTACTTTAGTTTCCATCTCATACAGTTTACGGTTTAGTTTTAATTTTTCTTCTTCTTTTTTTAAAGCTCTTCTGCGGTTAGCTACCAATAAAAATGCTGCCAATAAAATCAACAACCCAACACCTGAATAAAACAATATATTATTTAAAATAATTTTTGCCCTATTTGGATTAGGAGCTTCATATAATTCTTTTACTTCTTTAGCATTTAAAACCCTATTAAATATTTGTATATCATCAAAAATTCCCTGAGACCATCTGTCGTTTTTTTTATTGGCTCCATTTCCAACAACCACTGAGTCTGTTTTTAAAAATACGGTTTCGTATCCTTTTAAGGCTTTTTGCTGAAGCTGTCCATTAACATAAAAAGCCATGTAATTATTATCGTACGTAACTACTAAGTGATACCACTTATTAAATTCTGCTTCATCAACCGACATTATGCTCACCGTTTGAGTAGAATCTTTATGCGATGCAACACCTAATCGCTTAGTAAGGCAGTCATAATAAAGCCCATAAGAGCAGTAGAAATCATCTCCGGGGCCATTTTTTGTAACAATAATTGGATTAACATCATTTCCCTTACCGGCATAAATCCGATGATCTAAATTTATCCATATTGATATTGTACCACTTTTAGGTTTTAGTAAACTTGATGTACTTAAATTTAAATAACTGGCAGGGTGGCCATGTAAATATATTGCAGATTGCTTATTGCCAAACCTATCATCAACTAAAGAAACACCAACAGGTTTTGTAATTACTTTATTGCTTGCTTCCTTTATTTGATGGTCGTTAAAATTAAAAGTTAGCACATAATTTGTATCTGTTTGGGCCGATAAGTCTTTAGAAAAGACAATAAACACCAATAGTAAAAAGCATATTCGTTTTATTAGAAAATAAAAATGGTTTGTATTTTGTCTGTTCACAAGGTTAAATATAAATCTTTATCTTATTTCTTGTAGTTTTTTCACTAACATCCATGTTATCCCCATTTTAAGTGGTAATTTACTGATAATTAATGTGTTATATTTTAGGTGCGATTTCCTATTGAGATAAAAAATAAAACCCTCGACTGGCAAGGGTTTTAAATGTAGTGGACCCGGAGAGATTCGAACTCTCGTCCAAACAAGGAATACAAAAGCTTTCTACACGTTTAGTATAAACTTAATTGTAGGCTATTGGCAGGCGTTTACGCAAACCAACCAAAAGCTTAGTTGCTTATATTGTTTTAGTTAGCAACATTACTAAAACAACTTGCTATTTTATGATGCAACATCCCACTCGCTAAGCAAGGGCGCTAATGGGGTTGCAAAGGCTGAATTAGCTGAGCTAATTAAGCAGCCATGGCGTAGTTATTTTCGCCAATTGAAGTTTTGAGAATTAAGTTTAAGGTGTCATATCCACAACACACCACGTGCTTACAATCATACTGCTCTCGCTGTCAAAACCGGTCGGGCCCAATAAAATAAAGAACAATTACTCCATGGCAAAGGTACATAAAATTAAGCTGCTATATTTGTCAAAATTTTCAGTTATGACCAAAATCAAAATAGGGGTGCTTCGCGAAGAAAAATCTCCACCCGATATGCGTGTGCCATTAACACCACTTATATGCGCTGAACTAACAAAGCAGTATCCTAATTTAGAAATATACGTACAACCAAGCCCAATAAGATGCTATCACGATAGCGAGTACACCGCTTTTGGTGTTACGTTAAAAGAAGATTTATCTGACTGCGATATTTTAATGGGCGTAAAAGAAGTGCCTTACGATAAACTTATCCCTAACAAAAAATATTTTTTCTTTTCGCATACTATTAAAAAACAGCCGCATAACACCAAGTTAATGCATGCCCTAATAAGCAAGCAAATAGAGATGATAGATTATGAAACTCTTACCGATAAAAATCACAACCGTATTATTGGTTTTGGGCGGTATGCCGGTGTAGTAGGGGCTTACAACGGTATTTTAGGTTATGGTTTAAAGTACGATTTATTTCGTTTAAAGCCAGCTAACCAATGCAGAGATAGAGCTGAAATGGAAGAAGAATTAAAACGTGTAAAACTACCTAACATAAAAATTGCATTAACGGGTGGCGGACGCGTAGCCAACGGTGCTATAGAGACTTTATCTGCCCTACGAATTCGTAAAGTAACGCCGGAAGAGTTTTTAATGAGTTCGTTTCGTGAACCTGTTTATTGTCAGCTTAACCCAAAAGATTACGTAGAACGCGAGGGCGACCATAATTTTGATTTGCACGATTTTTTTAAACACCCCGAACATTTTACCAGCAAGTTTGTGCCTTATACTAAAGAGACTGATTTATTTATCTCAGCACATTATTGGGATCCTCGTTCACCAAAAATGTTTACCACGCAAGATATTAAAGCTACTGATTTTCATATAAGCGTAATTGCCGATATAACCTGCGATATAGATGGGTCGGTACCAACTACCATGCGTTCAACTACAATTGATAAGCCATTTTATGGCTACAACATGAAAACCGATAAAGAAGATTTAGCTTTTACAAAAGATACCATTTGCATTATGGCTGTAGATAATTTGCCTTGCGAATTGCCACGTGATAGTAGCGATGATTTTGGAAAAGATTTAAAAGAACGTGTTATCCCTCATTTAGTAGGTGCTGATACCGATGCTGTTATTGAACGCGCCACTATTTGCAAACAAGGTAAACTAATGCCCAATTTCGATTACCTGAGCGATTATGCTTATTCGAACATTAAAAAGGGCGTTAATTAACAACTTTGTGTTAGCGATTAGCTTGTCTTTTTAACTTTATTAAGAAGGGTTAGCTTTTATTTTGAGTATTTTTGTTTAATGCAAAAATTAGTTGTTGTAGCTGTTTTCATAATTTGTCTTTTACAGGCAATAACAAGTACCGCACAAACCGATTCCATTGTAGCACCTAAACCTACCGAAAAGAAACCCATTTTATGTAAAATAAAAATGCAGGATGGTTCTGTTTATCAGGGCTTTATTGAAAAACAAACCGATTCATTATTATTTGTAAAAAGCAGTTCGGGTGTTTTAATTCATGTGCCTAAAAAGCAAGTTACCAATATAGATTTTGTAGATGGGCACACTACTAAAGATTCTACAGGAAACATGACCTTTCATATTCCATCCATAGCAAATAACTATTATGTAGCAACCAGTAATGCTTTTCTTTTAAAAAAAGGTGAGATTTATGGTAGCTCATCCGATTTTCTGTTTTATAATATAAACTATGCCATCAATCAAAATTTTTCTTTGGGTGTTTCATCATCTTTTATCGCAGTGCCTATAATGCTTCATGCAAAAGCAAATTTCGAAATTTCAAAAAAACTTTTTTTAGGTGTAGATGGTGTTTTTGGTAGTGGCTCCTGGATATCTCCAAAAAGTTATGGCGGCGGCGGTTTACTTAAATTAACCTATGGCGATACCAAAAGTAATTTTACCGTTTTAGGCGGTTATGGCGATGTTGATTATTTTATAAACCGAGGGAGGGGCAGGCGTGGCAGACGAGGTGGCGGTTTTGGCGGTGGTGGTAATAGCCATTATCAAAATTATAATGCTGCTATTATTGGTGTAGCATTTTCGTATGCTATTTCGCCTAAAATTTATTTTGTGGCAGAAGCCTTCGCAGCACCTGTTGTTGCAATAGCTAATGTTACAAGCCCTAATGGTGCTACCCAAGCTGGATTTTATGGTTTTTCTCCCGCTATCAGAACCAATATAAAACACAACATTTCGTGGGTTGTAGGCTTAAACGGATTTTTAACCACATCTACAAGTAGGTTAGGAACTACTATTGGTGGTTTACCCCTGCCTTATGTGGGCTTTTCTTTCAGATTATAGCTAAAAAACTTATATATTTGAAATTCAATTAAAAATGAATTACCGCATTTATGCGTAAGCTTATATTTTTGTTTATAGCTTTTTTTACGTTATCGGCCGATGTGGTTGAGCGTCCTGTATTACAACAAAAAGACGATACGCAATCAAAAATTAAAGCCGTTTACATTTATGGGTTTACCAAATACTTTGAGTGGACTAACAATAAAGAAGGAAATTTTACCATTACTGTTTTGGGCGAAAATACAAACCTGTTAAATGAGTTAGGCAACACAGTTAAAAATAAATCGGTAGGAGCTCAAAAAATTGACCTTAAAAACCAGCAAACAATTGGTGAAATTGACCAAACCAGTATTCTATATATAACCCCCGATAAATCATATTTACTTTCAGAAGCACTATCTAAATTTAAAGGTAAAAGTGTTTTAATTATTACCGAAAAACAGGGCCTTGCAAAAGTAGGCGCCACCATTAATTTTATTGTAGAAGAAAATAAGCAAAAATTTGAACTAAATAAACTGGCTGCTACAAGAGCTGGATTAAATGTTGGTTCGGGCATTGAAAAACTGGCAGCAAGTGTAATTAATTAAATGAGCGGGCTAAAACATATATGGCTAATTTTTTTGTTACCAATTATGGTAGTACAAAATGCTTTTGCCCAAACAAGCAAAGTAAATAAGGCTATTGAACTATATTCAGCTAAAAAATTAGACTCGGCTAAGGTGTTAATTAACGAAGCAGTTCAAAGCCCTGAATCGAATAAAGATTATAATGCATGGATGATGCGAGGCGTTATTTATAAAGAGTTATATAAAACAAACGAAACTAATAATGTAACGTCTCCTTATAGAGATAGCGCTACGGTATCGTTTATACAATCGTTGCAATTAGATGCCGCAAATAAAAACCCGCAAAAAGACCTTGTTTTAAAATCGCTAAACTATTTAGCTTCTTTATATCATAACGATATTAATAAAACGCTCGATACGGTTAACTATCAGCAATGCTTACTAAACGCTGAAAAACATAAAGCCATTAAACGAGTTATAGACCCTGCGTTTAACGAGCAAAAATATAGTTACGATGTTTATTCTACCATTGGCTCTATGTTCGAAAAAGGCTTTGAGCAAAGTATGTCTAAAACATTACTTGATTTGGCTAAAACATATTTAATGAAGGCTTATGATATAAATTCAAATACCGATTTTATCAATAAAAACATTGGTGTGCTTTACTACAACCAGGCAGTAGATATTATAAAAAAAATGGATTATGATGTGCCGCTTGATAAATTACCCATCTACCAAGACCAATCGGTTGCTATGGGCAAACAAGCTCTGCCGTATTTAATGAAAGCAAATGAATTAAATCCTTCAGATAAATCGGTAGTAGAGGGGCTTGCCGGCATTTACTACCTGCTTAACGATTCGGAAAAATACAACGAATACAAAAAGAAATTTGAGGAGATGAATAAACAATAAATGGCATTTAAATTTACCATAGGAAAAAAAATTGGAGCAGGTTTTGCCTTGGTAATTTTGTTTACCCTAATTGCATTTATTTATACCAATGTAATTATAACCCAAAGCAAAAAAGAAACCGACCAGGTTGTAAAAGTTGTAACCCCAAGTGTAACTTCGTTAGAGTATTTTCATTCTACCTTACAACGTTCACAAATATTAATTACAAAGTGGTACCACGTACAAAGTAAAGATGATGACCCTTTTAAACAAGATTTAAGAGAGCTTATTAAATACAAGTATCCTGCTTTAAAAAAAGGAATAGATAGTCTTTCAGTGCATTGGACGGAGGATGAAAAAGAACAAATACGAACCATTTTTTCATTTACCGATCAGCTTTTTAAACAATATCAAGATGAAATAATGAGTCAGATAAACTCATTTTCTGCTTACGATGATGCATCTGTAAAATTTCCTGCCGCCTTATCGTTAGAGGCTGCTGATGATAAGTTAAATGTAGTGTATAATCAACTTAATCATTTAATTGATTCACAAAAAAACAATGCAGACTTAGTTACTCATCAAATGTTTACCTCGTTCGATTATTTGATGCAGTTTGTAAAATTGCTGGGTATTTTCTTAGTAATAGGTGGCATTCTTATTGCCTTTTTTACGGTTAGAACTATTGTAAAACCTGTACAAAAACTTAAAACTGTATTGCAGGATATGAGTTATGGCGTTTTACCAAAAGATCATTTAACTAACCGAGGCGATGAAATTGGCGATATGAACATGGCTTTAAATGGCTTGGTTTCGGCAATGGAACTAACTACCGATTTTGCTAAAGAGGTGGGTAGTGGTAATTTCGATTCGTACTACAAGCCCCTTAGCGACCAAGATAATTTAGGACATGCGCTACTTAAAATGCGTACCGATTTAGCCGAAAACGAGCACATGCTCGAACAAAAAGTAATTGAGCGTACTGAGCAAGTAGTAAAACAAAGCGAAGAGATTAAAACTAAAAATACAGAATTAGAAATTCTTTATAAGCATATTACAGATAGTATACGCTATGCAAAGCGTTTGCAGGAGGCTATCATTCCTACCGACCACGCCGTAAGGCAAATACTGCCACAATCATTTGTGCTATTTAAACCAAAAGACATAGTTAGTGGCGATTTTTATTGGATACGTAAAACACAAAATAAATCCTACATAGCTGCTATTGATTGTACGGGGCATGGTGTACCGGGCGCTTTTATGAGTTTGGTTGGCTATAATATTTTAAAAGAAATTACACTGAATAATGATACCGATATAGCTCCTTCGGTTATTATGGATGAAATGAGCAAAGGAGTTGTAAGCACCTTAAACCCAAAATCCAGAATTATAGATGATAAAATAAGCCAAACCAAAGATGGAATGGATATGGGTTTGTGCAGTGTTGATTATGAAAAAATGGAACTACAATTTGCCGGCGCTAATAATCCGCTTTATTTAATTCGTAACGGAGAGTTAATTCAATACAAAGCCAATAAATTTCCTATTGGATTTAGGGCAGATGATGTAATACACGATTTTACAAATAATGTAATTCCTTTACAAACAGGAGATACATTTTATGTTTTTAGCGATGGTTATGCCGACCAATTTGGCGGACCAAAAGGCAAAAAGTTTATGACAGGCAGGTTTAGAGATTTGCTTGTAGAAACCAGTAAACTACCCATTGAAAAACAGAAAGATTTTTTAGATACTACCCTAAAAAACTGGCGTGGCGAGTTGGAACAAGTAGATGACGTACTGGTTATTGGCGTTAGGGTTTAACCAATTTTAAGGTCTGGAACACAATAAATAGTAACTTTTTATATTTGTTGATACGCTCAGGTTATGTTAACTTCGTTTCCTCTAAAAAATTACTATGCAATTTAAATCAGATGTTGAAGCTTTAGATGCTTTACATGCTACCAGTAAAAAAATTTCCGCAGAGATTGGAAAAGTAATTGTTGGTCAGCACGATGTTATAGATAACACGCTTATATCTGTTTTTTGCCGTGGGCATTGTTTATTAGTAGGTGTGCCCGGTTTAGCAAAAACCTTATTAGTAAACACCATTGCCGATGTATTAGGCTTATCGTTTAACCGCATACAATTTACACCCGATTTAATGCCCAGCGATATTACGGGTTCTGAAATATTAGATGAAGCACGTAACTTTAAATTTGTACAAGGCCCCTTATTTGCCAATATTGTTTTGGCTGATGAAATAAACCGTACTCCACCTAAAACACAAGCGGCACTATTAGAAGCCATGCAAGAACGCATTGTAACCGTTGCCGGAAAAAGATATAAGTTACCCGATCCATTTTTTGTTTTAGCAACGCAAAACCCAATAGAGCAGGAGGGAACCTATCCTTTACCCGAAGCTCAGTTAGACCGTTTTATGTTTAACCTGTGGTTAGACTACCCAACGTTAGAAGAAGAGTATGAAGTAGTAAAACAAACTACGGTAGATAAAAAGGTTACACTAAATAAAATTATATCTGCCGAAGAGATTATTTATTTCCAGCAACTGGTACGTAAAATTCCCGTAGCTGATAATGTGGTTGAGTATGCGGTAAAACTGGCTGTTAAAACTCGCCCTAATAATACAGTAGATAATAAAATGGCACAACAATATTTATCGTGGGGTGCAGGGCCAAGGGCTTCACAATATTTAGTACTGGGTGCTAAATGTCATGCAGCACTTAATGGCAAGTACTCGCCCGATATTGAAGATGTAAAAGCAGTTGCACATCATGTGTTAAGGCATCGTGTAGTACGTAATTATAAAGCTGAGGCAGATGGCATGAGTGTAGAAGAAATTATTTCAAAATTATTGTAAAATGTTTCATTGGTTATTGCGCAATATTCCGCGCCCTATCTTAATTCAGGTAAGTTTATTATTCAGCAAAATTGCCCCTATAATATACGCAGGCAATAAATATGAAGACCCTATTAGTGGCAAAACCTATCGTAAATTTTTGCCATATGGCTATTCGGGCAGAGCAAAAAGGAAAAATGTATTGTGTCCGGGGAGTTTATCTTTAGAAAGACACAGGTTGCTTTGGCTTTACCTAAAAAACAAAACAAACTTTTTTACAGCTAACCATAAAATGCTGCACATTGCACCCGAACAATGTTTTTATAAACTGTTTAAGGCAATGAAAAATATTACTTACACCACAGCTGATTTAAACTCACCCATTGCCGATGTAAAAATGGATTTGCACTATGCTCCTTTTAAAGATAATAGTTTCGATGTTATTTTTTGTAACCATGTGTTAGAGCATGTAGATGATGACAGGCAATGTATGCGTGAGTTGTATCGTATTATGAGTGTGGGTGGTTGGGGTATTTTTCAAGTGCCAATGGACATTACCCGCCAAACAACCTACGAAGACAAAAGTATTACAACCCCCGAAGCACGCGAAGAACATTTTTGGCAAAAAGACCATGTGCGCTTATATGGCTTAGATTATAAAAATCGTTTAGAGGATGCTGGTTTTACCGTTATTGCTGAAGACTATGCTAATAGTTTTTCTGCCGAGTTGGTAGACAGATACCGCTTGCCAAAAGGAGAAATGATTTATTTGTGCAAAAAATAATTTCGGTAAAATGAACAAAGGCATAAAATACATAAGCTGCTTATTTTTGCTGTTATTTCTTTCTTCAAAAAAAGTAGCAGCCGTAAATTATGTTATTTATAATTCTCCTGCCGATACTTCTGAAAAAGCAGTAAAAAAATTATCTAATAAACGGGCGCATACAGCTGCTGTTATGTCAACTATTTTACCTGGCTTGGGGCAAGCCTACAATAAAAAATATTGGAAGATTCCTATTGTATATGCTGCATTGGCAGGTAGTGTAGTTTTATTTGTTTTTGAAAACAATAAGTATCAAGTATATCATAAAGAATTGGAATATCGTTATAGCCACAACCATCCCGATTCAAGTAATACTCAAATACCATCAAACTTATTCTTAACCCCTGAAAATTTAAACACCCAGAAAATGGTGTATGATAAATACAGAGATTTTAGCGCAGTAGGCATTCTTATTGTTTACGCATTAAATATTATTGACGCCAGTATAGATGGGCATTTTAAAACATTTGATGTAAGCGATAACCTTAGTTTAAATATAAAACCTAAAACTTTTTATAATCCACAAGGTCCCTTGGGGATAGGAGGGGCAGGGCTTAGCCTTTCGCTTACCTTTAAGTAAAAATTATTTTTGAATTTGTAGCTTTAAGTCAAACTCCACTTCCGATTGAAAAGATACTTTATCCAGTATCTCTAATTTTTTCGTAAGCAATTTAAAGTCAAATAACTCAACTGTTAGCGTGTATTTACCTGGAGGTAAAATTACCACATATTTACCTGTTTTAGGGTTAGGCAGATAAGTGCCAAGTAGCTCGCCTGTTTTATCACCGGTAACGGTTATCAGTACATCCGGAAAGTTTATTTGTGTACCATCTTCTGATAGCACTTGCCCGTACATAACGGTAAGCTCTGGTTCTACATCATTAAATGTAATACGGTAATTATCATAATCGCCAAGCCCTTCATCGCGTATGGCAGATATGTAGCCGTATCTGCTTGATTTTGATACGCGAAAATTATAATCATCAAGTGGTGTGTTTACCGGATATCCAATATTTTTAGTGTTTTCCCAGGCACTGGTTTCTTCATTTTTAGTTGTTTTAAAAATATCGTAACCGCCCATACTACTATGGCCTGTACTACTAAAATAAAGCGTTTTTCCATCAGGAGAAATATTAGGGAAATCTTCGTTTTGTGTTGTGTTTATTTCTTTGCCTAAATTTTGTGGTAAACCCCATGCACCTTGTGGAGTTTTACGACAAGCATAAATATCGGTGCCCCCCATACCGCCAACTCTGTCGCTGGCAAAATAAATAACATCTCCCTCAGCACTTATAGATGCCGCTATTTCTTCGCTGGTAGGTGAGTTAATTTGTTTATCCAGCAAAACAGGTTTTTCAAATTTCCCTTGCTCACCTCGTTCCGAAGTATAAATGCTTCCATTGCCTTTAGCCTCACTAATGTATAAAATCAAGGTGTTTCCGTTAGCACTTAAACCAATTACTTCGGCATTAGATGTGCCTTTTGGCAACTGCAATTCTAATTTTTTGGCTGGTTGGTATATGCCACCTTTTACGTCTGATAACATGATAACATTTGGGTACTCGCCATTTGGTTTAACATCTACATCGCCAACCGGACGTTTAGAATTAAAAATAATAAAGGATTCATCTAAAGGAACAAAAGCGTAATAATCGTTATACTCACTGTTAACTGATTTACCAAGGTTTTCAAAGGTTACATTTAATGGATATTTTACGCGCTCTTTAGCGTTTAAACAATATTGAATTTGTAACTCGGCATCTTTTAAATTATCTTCTTTACCCTTACCATTTTTAGTAAAGCGTGTAAAAGCTGTAATGGCATCATCAAAGCGCAACGCATACTGATAGGCGCGCCCTAAAAGGTAATCGGCATTTGGGTCGTGTTTAGCATTGTGCGATATTTTTTCTAAATAAGGTACAGCTTTGGTTTTGTTACCATTATAGTTAAGGTAACAAACAGCTAAGTTGTAAGCATACTTTTCGTTTTGAGGGTCTTGTGCATGTAAAGCAACATAATCAGGTATAGCATCTTCAAAATTCCCTGCCGTCAATTTATCTTCAGCAGTTTTGGCTGATACTTTACCAAGGCTTCCATCATCAGTTTGAGAAACTAATGCAAATGGAAACAATAAAACGATTAATAAATACTTCTTCATGTTTGTGATAATTTATATCAAAAATAATCTAATTTATTTAACCACTTCTCTGCCTATACTGCAGTAGTAGTAGTTAAGTTTTTTCATTTGTTCTAAGCTATATAAATTTCTTCCGTCAAAAATTACTTTGTTTTTAAGTAGAGACGATACTTTATCAAAATCAGGTGTACGGAAAAGGCTCCATTCGGTAGCAATAACTAAAGCGTCGGCATTATGTAAAGCTTCGTACTGGTCGCCCGCAAATTTTATTTTATCGCCCAAAATCTTCGTTACGTTCTCCATAGCCTCAGGGTCGTAAGCAGTAACAGTTGCTCCGGCAGCCAATAAATCTTCAATAACATATAAGGCAGGTGCTTCGCGTATATCGTCGGTATCAGGTTTAAAAGCTAAACCCCAAATAGCAAAATGTTTTCCTTTTAAATTATCGCCGAAATAATTTTTAATTTTTGGAATAATAATGGTTTTTTGTTTTTCGTTTACTTCCATTACCGATGACAAAATGCTAAAATCATAACTCACCTCTGCTGCAGATTTTGCAAGTGCCTGTACATCTTTAGGAAAACAGCTTCCACCATAACCAATGCCTGGAAATAGGAAACGTTTGCCAATACGGTCATCACTGCCAATGCCAATACGAATCATATCAACATCTGCCCCTAACTTTTCGCATAGGTTAGCAATCTCATTCATAAAAGTAATTTTAGTGGCTAAAAAAGCGTTGGCCGCGTATTTAGTTAGCTCTGCCGATTTCTCGTCCATAAAAATGATAGGGTTACCCTGACGAACATAAGGTTTATAAAGTTCTTCCATGGTTTTGCGTGCTTTCTCTGAACTTGCACCAATTACCACACGGTCGGGCTTTAAAAAATCGTCAACAGCAAAACCTTCGCGTAAAAACTCAGGGTTAGAAACTATATCAAAAGCTACTTTCGCATTTTTCGCAACTGCTTCGCGTACTTTATCGGCTGTGCCAACGGGTACAGTACTTTTATCTACAATTACTTTATAGTCTTTAATAATTTTGCCTAAATCGTTTGCTACGCCTAAAATGTAACTTAAATCGGCACTGCCATCTTCACCCGGAGGAGTTGGCAGGGCAAGAAAAATAATGCTTGCTTTTTCAATTGCATCAGCAAGACTGGTTGTAAAACTTAAACGACCTGCTTTAATGTTACGGTGAAATAAAACATCTAAATGTGGTTCGTAAATAGGCATCACACCCTCTTTCATTTTTTTTACTTTCTCTTCATTAATGTCAACACAAATTACGGTGTTACCTGTTTCTGCTAAACAAGTGCCTGTTACTAAACCTACGTATCCTGTTCCTACTACTGCTATATTCATAAATTGTCTATTTCTTGTTTTGATTTGCAGCGTGCAATGCTGCCTTTATATAAATCTACATTTTTAATATCTAACGAATTTTTTACGGCATTTTTATACGATGTTATTGCTTGGTCGTACTTGCCTTGTAATTCATACATAATACCAAATTCGTTATGTATGGTAGCCAGGTTTATTTCTTGCACTTTAAGTGCATCAGTTAACAATTTTTCTAAATCATCCCAACGTTTTTGGGTAGATAAAACCGCTGAGTAATTATAATAAACCGGACAATAAGATGGGGTAAAAGTTAACGCCATACGATAATGTTGTTCGGCATTTTCATAGTCGCGTAGTTTGGTTTCATATATCCAACCTAAGTGATTATGAGCTCTGCCAAAACTGGGGTCTTCAGCTATAATGGCCTCTAAAACTCGCTGAGCTTCTCCAATTTGTCCTTTGCTGATAAGGCTATCAGCATCTAAAAACATATCATTTAGCTTAATATCGTCTATCATGTTATTTTAAGCGTTTATTAATTCTAAAAAAGAAGTTGATATATAATTTAATGTTTCTTCATCTAACTCTGTGTGCATTGGTAGCGATAACACACAAGAAGTCAGTTGCTCTGTTAAAGCTAAATTGGAGTGTCTATCGCTTTGATATGCTTTTTGTTTGTGCACAGGTATAGGATAATAAATCATACTTGGAATATCCTTCGCGGCTAATTGCTCTTTAATTTTATTTCTATCAACACCCATTAATTGCATAGTATATTGATGAAAAACGTGAGTGGAGTTTTTAGCGCGAGCCGGAATTTTAATTTTAGGGTTATTAGCAAAAGCTTTATCGTAATAAGCTGCTGCTTTGTTACGAGCTACAGCATACTCATCTAAATGCCTTAATTTTATTTTTAAAATAGCAGCCTGTATAGTATCTAAGCGCGAGTTAACTCCAACAACATCGTGTACATACTGTATGCTTTGCCCGTGATGGGCAGTCATTCGTAGTTTTTTAGCCAGATCATCGTTATTGGTGTATATAGCACCACCATCGCCGTAGCAACCTAAATTTTTACTTGGAAAAAACGATGTGCAACCTACATCACCCATAGTACCGGCTTTGTGTTTTGTGCCATTGGCAAAAGTATATTCAGCACCTATGGCTTGTGCTACATCTTCTATTACAAAAAGGTTATGTTTTTTAGCTAAGGCTAAAATAGGTTCCATATCGGCACATTGCCCGTATAAATGTACCGCTACAATGGCTTTTGTTTTTGGTGTAATGGCTTTTTCTATGGCAGCAACATTAATACAAAAAGTATCAGGATGTATTTCTACTAAAACAGGGGTAAGTCCTAATAACCCAATAACTTCTGCAGTGGCAACATAAGTAAAGCTGGCTGTAATAACTTCATCGCCGGGTTTTAAACCTAATGCCATCATGGCTATTTGCAATGCATCGGTACCATTGGCACAAGGAATAACATTTTTTACGTTTAGATATTTCTCTAAATCTGCCTGAAATTCTTTTACAGCCGGACCATTAATAAAAGCGGTGCTATTAATTACTTCTTGTATTGCAGAATCTACTTCTGTTTTAATTTTTTGGTACTGACCTTTAAGGTCTACCATTTGTATTTTTTTAGCGATTGTTGTACCCATAATTTTGAACTGCGAATATACGTATTTGATAAAGAAAAACTAACTTGAATTATATAGCTTAACCTACTAAAAATATGGCTTAACCTATTAAAATGAAGGGTTTTATTACATTTGTACCGGTGGCAAAAACTAAGCAAGATAAAACAACAAACACATCTGGATTTGCTTTATGGAGTAACATGCGTTTGCAGATTATTGTACTGGTTGTATTATCATTTATACTGTATGGTAAAGCCCTGAAATTTGGCTTTAATTATTTGGATGATAGTATTTTAGTAATCGATAATTATAAACTCAATTCAGATTATCATAATATACCAAAAGCTTTCAGCCAGCATATATTTAAGGTAGATGGGCAGGCAGATAGGTCGCACGATTACTACCGCCCTTTAATGACACTTAGCTTTATGGTAGATGCCCATATAGCTGGCAGTCCGGCACCTTATTTTTATCATTTAACCAATTTATTTCTTCATATTTTAACAGGTATTTTATTGCTTATTTTCTTTAAAAAATTTGGCGTTGCACCTTTGCCCGCATTTATATTGTGCCTGTTTTTTTTAGTACACCCTGCTTTGGCACAAGCTGTAGCCTGGATACCGGGAAGAAATGATTCACTATTAGCTGTATTTGTTTTAGCAAGTTTTATTTTTCTGCTTCGCTATTTAGAAGAGAAGAAGACTTATTTATTGGTACTGCATATACTTATGTTTGTGCTGGGGCTTTTTGCGAAAGAAAACGGTATCATGCTTATACCATTAACGTTTTTCTACCTTAAGTTTATAGTAAAAGATAAAACTAAAGCTCCTCAATCAGCATACATTACATTGGGGATAGGTTATTTTATTTGCATTTTACCCTGGTGGATAATGCGGCAAGCGGCCTTAGATGCCAATAATTCTATCTATTTAGGTAATGTTGTAAAAAATATTGTAAACAATTCACCTATGATTTCTCAGTACATAGGTAAAACTATTTTTCCGTTTGATTTAAGTGTACTGCCAACTATTAGAGATACACATTTTATTTATGGAGTTTTGGCTGTGGCATTGGTTGCAGCGGCTATTTATTTTACATCCGTTAAAAGGTGGAACTACATTTTATTTGGCGTGTTTTGGTATTTTATTTTCTTGTTTCCTGCTTTGGTGTCGCCGTTTGTGGGCTTAGAACATAGAATATATGTGCCCATGTTTGGCTTTTTACTCATAATAGCCGAAACAAAATGGATTAAGGATATAAGCACCACCAACCTTAAAACAGTGGTAGTTCCATTTGGCTTTATTATAGTATTTTGGTTTTTAACCAATAACCGCTTACCTGTTTTTAAAGACAGGATTTCGTTTTACAAAAACGGTACCGAAACATCAGAATACGGAACCTTTGCCTACTTAACCCTTGGCAAACAATATGAAAAGATTGAAAAATACGATTCAGCTATTATAACCTACCAACGTGGTTTAAAGGTAGATTCTACCTTAATTATGTTTCATAACAATATGGCTACCGATTATATGAAACTAGATATGTTTCCTGAAGCAGAACGTGAGATTAATAAAGAACTCGCTTTGTATCCTGATAATTATACGGCGCTGCAAAATTTAGGTACTTTATATAAATTAACTGACCGTATGGATTTAGCAGCGGAGCAATGGAAAAAGGTTTTAAAAATTAAGAAAGACTTTGTGTATGCCTATCAGGAGCTTTCTAAGTACTACCTATCTAAAAACGACACGGTAAGTTACGCTAATTGCCAACGGGCCATTAGTCAGATAAAGCAATAAGTAGAAGATAGCTTTAGAGAGTTACTGGAAATAAAAAAGCCCTTTATAAAAGGGCTCTTTAAATCGAAAACAAATAAAATTATTATTTAGCTAAGGTTAAAGTTAAGTTACCAGCACCATTAGGTTGGGTAGATTCTATAACCAATTTATTTTCAGTTAACTCAATTACTTTAGATACATCAGCTTTACCGCCTTCTGTTAAAGTAAGTTCAGTAGCTGCTTCGTTAAGTTTCCAAGTACCACCACCTGCTTGTCCTGCAAAATTGTAAGCATAAGTGCCATCTTCTTTGTAATTGAAAGTAGAACTTGCTTTAATTTTTTCAACTTGGCTTTTTAACATAGCCTCGTACTGAGTTTTTAAAGAATCTGGTAAATTAGGAGGCATTGGGGCAGCCATATCAGCTATTTTCCAATCGCCTGTAATAAGTTTAGATTTTTTATTACCGCAGGCAAAAAATAAGGTAGCAACAAGTGCTAATAAGGTGATTTTTTTCATCTTATTTCTTTTTAGCGTAACGTGTACGGAATTTATCTACACGTCCTGCAGTATCAACCAGCATGTGTTTGCCGGTATAAAATGGGTGCGACATGTTAGAAATCTCTAATTTAACCAAAGGATATTCGTTACCGTCTTCCCATTTAATAGTGTCTTTAGTTTCTGTGCAAGAACGGGTTAAAAATGTAAAATCGTTAGACATGTCTTTAAAAACACATAATCTATAGCTTTCTGGGTGAATGTCTTTTTTCATGATATTTTAATAAAATTAAGGGTGCAAATATAACACTTTTTGGTTAAATGCCAAGTTCTCTTTAATAATTTTCTGTAGGTAGTAGCTCTGCTCAGTTTCCGGTAAACAGGCACATACCCCCATTATTTTAGATAATTAGCCGATAACAGTGAAAATATTATTTATTTTGCAGACATGATAAGGAAATTACTGCCATTTGTTGCCGGATTGTTAATTTTTACAACAAGCTGTACAAACCCTGTTAAAGAAACAGAAAACAAAAATGCCGCTACAAAAGATACGCTTAATGAAGAAGTAAACTCGGTAGAGCTAAAGAGTTTGAACGAAATGCTTAAAGCAGATCCTAATAATTCGCATTTATATTACAAGCGTGGTAAAGTATATTTAGGTTTTAAAGATTTTGAAGCAGCTATTGAAGATGCAAATCGCGCACTTAAAATTGATAGCTTAAAAACAGATAGTTTTTACATTTTACTTACCGATGCCAGTTTTACTTGTGGCAGAACCAGGTTAGCTAAGGAGTCGCTTGAACGTTGTATTAAAAATATACCAACATCTACAAAAGCTTACCTGAAATTAGCCGAAATGTACTTTTTTGTGAAAAAATATAAAGAAAGTATAACCAATATAAACAATGCTCTTAAAATAGACCCTACCAACGCATTAGGCTATTTTTTAAAAGGCATGTGCTACAAAGAAAGTGGCGATACATCTCTTGCTGTAAGCAGTATGCAAACTGCCGTTGAACAGGATGACAAATATTATGATGCTTTTGTAGAACTTGGGATGATTTTTGCTGCAAAAAGAAATCCTTTGTGTATAGAGTATTTTAATAGTGCATTGCGTGTAAAGCCACAAAGTACCGAGGTTATTTATTTTGTGGGTAAATTTTACCAAGATATTAAAAGAATACCGCAGGCTGTTGATGCGTATAATAAATTATTAGCTATAGATAAAAAAAACAAGCATGCGCTGTATAACTTGGGTACCATAAATTATACGTACTTAAAAGATGTAGAAAAAGCTAAAGGTTATTTTACGCAGGCAATTGATAGCGATACCGAATATACCGAAGCTTATTTAGCACGAGGTATATGTTTTGAAGATTTAAAAAGTTTTGCCGATGCTGAAGCAGACTATAAAATGGCTGTACAATTAAGACAAAATTACGAGCCAGCTATAGAAAGGCTGAATAATTTGTTAGGTAAGAAAAAAGGGTAAGCTCGCTTACTTATAATTTAAAGAACGTTTAACGTTTGTTCTTTAATTTTTTCAATTTCATCTTTCATTAAAACAACTAACTGTTGTATATCGGCATCATTGGCTTTAGAACCTATGGTGTTAACCTCGCGTCCCATTTCCTGGGCAATAAAGTTTAGTTTTCTACCGCCGGCAGGTTCTTTAACCGTATCCATAAAATGTTTTATGTGTGTGCGTAAACGGGTTTTCTCTTCGGTAACATCAATTTTTTCCAAATAATAAATAAGCTCTTGTTCAAGCCTATTTTTATCAATGCTTTCGGCGGCTACAAACTCAGCAATGTTTTTATGTATGCGTGTTTTTATTTTTTCAATGCGTAAGGGGTCGCTTGTTTCAATCTTTTCCAAGTAACCTAATAATAGGTCTGTTCTTTTAGTAAACTCGGTTAGTAGCGATTTTCCTTCTGTTTTTCTAAAATTAATAGTCCCTTCGGCTGCTTTTTTAAAAGCTTCTAAAAACTGCGCATATTCTTTTTCAGTAAGTGTGCTGGTTGCCGATTTTGTTACATCAGGCATGCGCATAACCATTTCAAGTAAATTGGCATTTTGCTCGTTTACTTTAGTAGCTAACTCGTTTAGTTGCTTATAATAAGCTTCGGCAAGGGGTACATTTATTTGGGTAGATGGTTGCTCACTTCTATAATCAACCGATACTGAAACATCAACTTTGCCACGTTCAAATAACTTGGCAAGCTCAGTGCGTAATTCAATTTCTTTCTCACGGTATAGGCTTGGCATACGTAAGGAGGCATCCAAGCCTTTGCTGTTAAGCGAACGAATTTCTATCGTAATGGTTTTATCTTCAAAATCTACCGAGGCTTTTCCATAGCCGGTCATTGATTGCAGCATATCTTTATTTTTTACAAATGTATAAGTAAAAGCACAATACTAACTTTTTATTGTTTAAAACAAAAATTACAGGCTTTAAAAAGCGCACTTGCTTTATTTATTTTAGCAACAATTAATTTTTGTTTACATGGAGTATATTGATTTAAAAGAGAAATTAGAGAAACTTCTTACCGAAGATTTATCTAACCGCAATACGTTGCAAGATACCCGCCGCAACCTGTTTTTAAACTCAGAAGGCACTAAGGTGCAACAACAACTTGTATCGCAAAAAGAGATTGAAATTAACAGTCTTAATATGCTTGTTGAGAAGAAAAAAAGCATTCTTCAACAAAAAGACGATGAAATTGTGGCTTTAAAGAATCAATTAAAGGAGCTTCAGGAAAAAGTTTCATCTATTGAATCTACTCATCAATTAGAGAAAGAAGAAATAAGCTCTAAATTACAAGATACGGAAGAGCTAATTAAACTTAGCATCCAAAATGAAGAGTATACAGCAAAAATAAGAGAGCTTATTTATCATGTAGATGGTCAGAACACAGAGATTGAAAACCTTAAACTTCAACTTAGCGTAAAAACCGAACTTGGAAACAAAGCAAACGAGTTAGAAGAAAAAACGGCTGAGCTAAATAGCATGTCAGAGAGACTGGATTTAATTAGCAATTCAGAACGTACGTTAAAACAATTGGTAGCTTCTCAAAATTTAGAAATAGAGAAACATAGCATTGAATTAAGTACGCTAAAAGCCCAAACAGAAGAAATTGCAGCAGGCTGGCAACAACAGCAAGAGCAATTGTTAATTGATAACGCTACTTTACAGGGCGATTATGCATCTTTATACTTACAGTTTACCGAACTTCAACAAAATATTCCGGCTGTTGAAGAAGTTGAAAATAAGGCTGAAGGCATAGAGGCTGAAAAACAGCATTTATCGTCTGAATTACAGGCTGTTAAACATGAATTGGAAGTCATTTCACAACAGCGCGATGAAAAAGTAGTGTTATTACAATCGGAGATTGGTTCATTACAATCTCAAATAGCTGCTTTACAACAAGGTATTTTGGCTGAAACAGAGGAGAAGCAAAACCTTAGTCAGCAATTAGAACAACTTACTTCGGTTGTTTCTCAAAAAGAAGAAGAGTTAACAAATACAAGTTCTGCAAAAACAGATGACGAGGCATTTATTGATAAATTATTAAGCCAGGTTAATTTGTTAAATGAACAAAAACATACGTTTGAAACCTTGTTTCAAACAACCGAGGCTGATTTACAAGCAGCTACCGAAACATTAACAAATCTTACTCAAGTAATTGAAAATCAAAAGAGTGCAATTTATAATTTGGAGCATACTAATAAAAACATTAAATTAGCGCAAACATTAATGTTGCAGGTAAAAGATAAAACTGCGGCAAAACAGGCTATAAACGAACTGATACGTGAAATTGAAAATTGTATAGCGTTGTTAAGCGAATAAAATAAATAAATGATGAGTAAAACTTCGGTAAACATAACAGTAGCAGGACTAAGTTACCAGCTAACGTTAGATGCGGCAGACCATGACATGGTTCACCAGGCGTCCTCATTTATTAATGAACATATTTCTGAATTTGAAAAAAATTATCCCGTTAAAGAAAAACGTGACCTTCTTGCCATGGTTAGCCTTCAAATGGTTACCGAACTGCTAAAAACTAAGCAACAGCAAGCCTCAGAGATACACCGCTTACAAACGCTTTTAGATGAACTTAATAGTATGGTAGAAAACCATGCTAAAAAAGTACAGGCTTAAAACAATTTCTTTTTCGTATGGGTTTGGTTTGTAGCCACAAACTAAATATATATGAACATAATTATAGCCATTATTGCCATATCAGTAGCCTTAGTAGGCGGACTGATTGTTGGGTTTATTCTCGCTAACTCTCGCCTAAATAAAAGCGGTCAGCAAGAAAAAGAAAACCTTATTAAAGAAGCTGAATTGAAAAATGAGGCTGTTAAACAAGAAAAAATACTGCAGGCAAAAGAAAAATTCTTTCAATTAAAAACTCAGCACGATAAACAAGTAGCTGAAAAAAATCAAGAGCTTCAAAAGAGAGAACACAACATTAAGCAAAAAGAAACCGATCTTAACAAAAAGAACGAAGAAGCTAACCGTAAACAACAGGATGCGGACAAAATTAAAGCTCAGGTTACCCAACAGTTAGATGTAATTAGCAAAAAGCAAGAAGAGGTTGAGAAAGCGCATGTAAAACAAGTACAGCAATTAGAAGCAATTTCTGGGTTGCGTGCTGCCGAAGCTAAAGAGCAACTAATTGAAACCATTAAAGGCGAGGCTAAAACAGAGGCTATGAGTTATGTTAAAGACATAATGGATGAGGCTAAACTTAACGCCAATAAAGAAGCTAAAAAAATTGTTATACAAGCCTTACAACGAGTAGGAGCAGAGCATGCGGTAGAAAACTCAGTTACTGTTTTCCACATTGAGGGTGATGAAATGAAGGGGAGAATTATTGGTAGAGAAGGTCGTAACATACGTGCTTTTGAAGCCGCAACAGGTGTTGAGGTTATTATTGATGACACCCCGGAGGCAATTATTTTTAGTTGTTTCGACCCAATTCGTCGTGAAATTGCCCGTTTAGCTATGCACCAATTAGCGTTAGATGGACGTATACACCCGGCTCGTATTGAAGAGGTAGTTGAAAAAGTTAAAAAACAAATTGAAGAGGAAATTATTGAAACAGGTAAACGTACTTGTATTGATTTAGGCATTCATGCCTTACATCCTGAATTATTACGTCATGTTGGTAAAATGAAGTACCGTTCATCTTACGGGCAAAATTTATTACAACATAGCCGCGAGGTGGCAAATCTTTGTGCTGTTATGGCTGCCGAAATGGGCTTAGACCCTAAAATGGCAAAACGTGCCGGTTTATTACACGATATTGGTAAAGTAGCTGATGAAGAGTTAGAACTTCCGCACGCTATTTATGGGATGAAATTGGCTGAAAAATATAAAGAGAAACCAGAAATATGTAATGCCATTGGTGCTCACCATGATGAAATCGAAATGACTACCATGCTATCACCAATTGTTCAGATATGTGATGCTATAAGTGGTGCTCGTCCGGGTGCTCGCAGAGAGATGGCTGAACAATACATTAAACGTTTAAAAGATTTAGAAAACGTTGCCCTATCATATCCTGGGGTTGAAAAAACTTATGCTATACAAGCGGGTAGAGAATTACGTGTATTGGTTTCATCTGATAAAGTAACCGACCAAAATGCAGAGAAACTGGCATTTGAAATTTCGCAGAAAATACAAACTGAAATGACCTATCCGGGTCAGGTAAAAGTTACTGTTATTCGCGAAACGAGAGCTACCAGTTATGCTAAATAAAAGCGTAGCTTTTACTTTTTTGGTTTATATAATAGGTTTTGGAGTTTTTGCTCAAACGCAACCAGATACTTCTTTTAAACGCAATAATAACCCGCCCCAACCACAGGTAAAAACATATCTTTCTTTTTCTGGTGGCACATCTATTCCAATTCGCGATTTTGCCGCAAAAGAACTATCAAATAATGCATCGGGTTTTGCGGTTATAGGCTATAATGCAAGCGTAGGTTTAAACTGGCTTTTTAAGCATGGTTTTGGCGTAGAGGTTATGTATAGATATCAATCTAATGGGCTCGATAATCAATCGTTAACTGAACAATATCATGCTAAATACCCAACTATAAATTTTACTACGACATCAACTCCTTGGAAGAATAATTTGTTTATGATTGGTTCTAATAATAGTTTTCTATATGATAAAAATAGCAAACTGTATATAGACGTAAAATTTTTAGTTGGTCTTATTAAATCTACATCATTTGGAATAACAGAAACAGGAACACAAAATGGAAGTTCTACATCGGTTACATCCTCTGTAACTAAAGGAACTGGTTTTGGTTTTTGTGGTGGATTAGGATTAAAATATGAAATTGCTCATTTAGTTTTCTTAGGGGTAAACGCAGAATATTTTACTACGACTATTGATTATGGAAATGTAACGATTAGTTCAAGTGGTAAGTCTTCAACCACGGGGGCGATTAGCCAAAAAATTAGTACGGTTAATGTAAATCTATTTCTAACTTTTCGGATAGACTAAATATTATACAAAGCACCACCACAGCTATTTTTACTTGCCCCTGTTACTTGCTTTAAGCAATTAACCTCGTTACGCAAACGTAAAACACCTAAAAAAGCAAAGATTAAAGCCTCTTTAAACTGTATAGTTTTATCATCAGGTAAAACTAATTTGCAGGTTATATAGCTTTGTATTCGTTCAATAAAATACTTGTTATAAGCACCGCCGCCTGTAATCAGCACATTTTTTGTATTGAAATGATTTAAAACCCTGGCTGTTTGAAAAGCACTATGTTCAACGGCTGTTGCCAATTTATCGTTCAATGAAATAGATTCACCTTCTAAAGGTGAAATTACTTTTTCATCAATCCACTCCCTGCCTAACGATTTGCTTTTTAAATTTTTGTAGAAAGAAAGTGCATTTAATTTTTTTAATAGAGTTTGGTTAATTTTTCCTTTTGCTGCAAGTTTACCACCTTTATCATAAGGCATTCCGGCTTTATTGGCGTAAAAATTAAATACCAAATTTGCCGGGCAAATATCAAAAGCTAAACGTTGTTTTTTGTGAATGAAAGATATATTAGAAATGCCACCAATGTTTAAGCAGGCATCATAATCGGTAAAAAGCAACTTATCGCCAATAGGCACTAAAGGCGCGCCTTGCCCACCAAGAGCAACATCGCTACTCCTAAAATCGCAGGCAGTTGTAATGTTTGTTAATGCAGCTATAGCAGCTCCATCACCAATTTGACAAGTAAAACCATTATGTGGTTGATGAAATATGGTTTGTCCATGCGAAGCAATTAAATCTACTTTATGCTTTTTTCCCTTTAAAAACTGACCAATAGCTTGTGCAGAAAACTTTCCAAAATCAACATGTAGTTTACAAAACTCCTGCGCATTAAGTAAATGAGCATGTTGTAGCTTTTCTTTCCATGTTTTATTGTAAGTAAATGTTTTGGCTTCAATAATTTTATAAACCCATTTGTTTTTGTTTTTTGTAAAGGTGCATAAAGCCACATCAAGCCCATCGAGCGATGTACCACTCATTAAACCAATAACGGTGTACGTGTTTTTTAATTCCATTGTTTAATTTGAAATTAATTTAAAAATTTCATTCACGCAACGTTCTCCATCCATGGCTGCAGAAACAATGCCACCTGCATAACCTGCACCTTCTCCGCAAGGGTATAAACCTTTTATCTCTGTATGCTGGCAAGTTTCTTTATCTCGTGGTATCCGAACCGGAGTTGAGGTACGAGATTCTACACCCACAATAACAGCTTCGTTGGTTAAATAACCTTTCATTTTTGCGCCAAAGTTTTTAAACCCTTCTTGCAAAGTTTTACCAATTACATTACCTAAAACAGGTAGCATAGATACACTGGTTATGCCCGGTTGGTAAGAACAATCAGGTAGGGTAGAGCTTGTTTTATTCTCAATAAAATCCATCAAACGTTGCGCGGGGGCTGTTTGTGTTTTACCACTGGCAACCCAGGCTTTATGTTCTAATTGTTGTTGTAAG
>Ga0210394_10000489_pt1 | contig 83148 bp, 99 predicted proteins | sample IncBWC12MmetaG_FD_160121 | JGI IMG/M metagenome (GOLD analysis project Ga0210394, IMG submission 160121) | Forest soil microbial communities from Barre Woods Harvard Forest LTER site, Petersham, Massachusetts, United States - Inc-BW-C-12-M | ecosystem: Environmental > Terrestrial > Soil >...
TCGACCAGCCTCGCTGGCCCGCAATGGACGCGGAATCCACTCCGGCGTTTCTGGATTTCAAGCTGGTTTTTCAGGTGAGCGACGAACCGGTCAAGTATGAAGACCCAATGAGGCAGTACCGATTCGTTGGACGCACGGCTTCTGCGCAACTGGAGGCCAGTGTTCGAGTGCCGTCGATCGATTTCACTTTCAGGACGGATCCGCTTGAGAGTTCGAAGTGCGATTTCGCGGTTATGGGTACGGAGATGAATGGGAAGTATTACGAAACGACAGGCCGATGAATCTCCGTCAACCGAAAACAAATATCCACGGTGCCTCACGCTCTGCAACAGAAGTCGATGCGGATTTCATGGCCCAATTATGGTCCAGCAATTGTTTCTCACCGCTCTAAACGCGCCTTCGGGAGCCATCCGTGTCGCGTATTTTCTGTCAGTTACGAGCAAACGCGGTGCGTCACGGCAGAAGGCACATTGATTTCCAGATCAGACTGAATCTTGATCCATTCATGATCCATGAAATGTTTCTGTACCTTACTGAAACTGCTTTCGGAAGCCATCCGTGTCGCGTAATTTCAGCAACTTACAACACACTGCAGCCCTTTCACGGCGGTAACTCGCACTGAAGTCCAAATTGGAAATTCGCAATCGTCCAAATGTTGGAGCTGCTATAACCTCCACTGGCCGGAGAGAATACCAGCCCTAGTTGGCAGGGATATGGTTCGCATTCTTTGCCCCCACTGATTACCACAGTCGAGGCAACGCAGTTGTGGACCAATGTCTGAGACCGATTTGCTCTTGCATGCCGGACAGGGCGGGAACACATGATTAGCGCCAAAGGTTCCTTTCTTGGCTTTATATGCTTCCGATTCAAGCCATTTGAAGAACCCGTCATACTTGGAACCACTTTTAGTCACATTGATCGTCAAATTTCCCTTTCGGGAAGCTAGTCATCTCATGCACATACTCCGCAAGCCATTCGGCTTTGTCCGGAAGGTGCACAAAGCCATTCTCGATTGTGCTGGTGACGGAGTGCAGGCCATGATCTTCTCCAGCTTCGGCTCGTAGCGAGTTACGGCATGCAAACCCTCGAAGCGCAGTTCCTGTATCAGTTGGGCACCAGAGCTCTTATCTTCGATCAGAATGGTTGTTGCCTTGAATCGGTTGGCTTGCTCTCGCACAGCACGCTTCAGTTCCGGATACTCCATCCGACGTCGTAGAACATGCAAGAGAAAGAGATTGTTTTCTTTCTTTCCCCATGTGCTGCAGACACTGTAGTCACTTAGCTCTGTGGCTTTGACAGCTGTGTCCCAACTCTGGAAAAATCATGTCGAACTTTGCAGGCTCGTCACCAACTTTGTATGTCTTGAACCAGGCCAGCTTGACCATGCCGCCACCGAGAGGAGCCGGCTCCTGTTGGTACTGGCCCGAGAAGTTGTACTCGCCCTGAATGCTACGGATGTTACCGAGAACCTCCAGCGACTCGCGCTCGGGATGCAGAGCCTCGCCTGGACGACGCTTTACCGTGTGCGTACGGTAGAGAGTCTTGATTACGTGGATCTCCTCCTCGATTGCAATGGCTGGGAAGCGAAGAACCTTCCAATCTCCTTGCTGCAACACGTGGCCCACGAGATCGTCCTCGTGCAAGCGCTGCATAATAATAAGGATGCAACCCGTCTGCTTGTTGTTTAGGCGGAGCAGTTCAATACAACGACCTCCATGGGCCGGCTCACCCTCAACATCCTCCTGTCGTTTGCACAGTTCGAAAGAGAAGTCACGGGAGAACGCATTCGAGACAAAATCGCTGCCTCAAAGAAGAAAGGGATGTGGATGGGTGGTCTGTTGCCGCTCGGATACGACCTCGACGGGCACAAACTCATTCCCAATAAGCAAGAAGCCGAACTCGTTTGTAAGATTTTCAACCTCTATCTGGAACTTGGCTGTGTCTCGAAACTTGCGGCTCGGTTGGGTCGCGAGAAGGTCAAGAGCAAGATCTGGACTACGAAAAAGGGAACTCGGTTTGGAGGCGCTTCCCTGGCACGTGGCGCTCTCTACTACCTTCTGCGCAATCGTCTTTACGTCGGCGAAGTTCGACATCGCGAACGCTGGTATCCCGGAGAACATCAAGGCATCGTGCCGCGAGAGTTGTGGGACAAGGCCCAAGCTAAGCTGGACAGCAATCTTCGGACGCACCGTAACCGCGCCAGAGAGCAGTCATCAAGCCTGCTGACCGGTTTAATCGAAGATGGGGAAGGAAATCGCTTCACCCCATCGTTCACGGTCAAGCGCGGAAGACGTTATCGTTACTACGTTTCGCAGCCTGTAACCTCTGAGGAGCAATGCAAGAGACCGACCTGTGTGCCGGCGCACGAGATTGAGAGTCGAGTCACTGAGAGACTGCAGGCTTTCCTGAAATCTGATGCCGAGATATTCGATGCTCTGGGCGCAGCCGACGATAGCCCTGCAATATTGGAGTCGCGAGTGGCCGCCGCCAAGAAACTAGCTGCGAGAATGCCATTGCTTGCCTCAGATGACCTTCGGGACCTAATCGCTTGCTTTCTGCAGCGAGTCATCATCCAGGAAGACAAGATTCAGCTCATGATCAGCAGAAGCGATCTGCGTGAGTTGCTAAAGAAGGGCGGACAGATCACTGCGGCCAACCTCGTGGGCCTGCGAAAGTCAATTGAGCCAGCCGAGCTCATTTGTTTAACCATCGCAGCGAAACGGAAGCGGTACGGTGGCGAAGTTTACATCGTGGTTCCTCCCAACTCAAACGTGCCGGTCCGACATCCGAGGCCTTCACTGATAAAGGCCATTGCGAGAGGGAACGCTTGGTACGAAAAGGTTCTTGAGGGGAGAGTCGCTGACATGAAATTGCTCGCGGAAGACGCTGGGCTCACAACGCGGTATGTCAGGAACGTCTTTGCCTGTGCCTTCCTGGCACCGGATATCGTCGAGGCAATCCTGGAAGGAAGCCAGCCGCTCACGCTCAAGTTCCAGCATCTGTACCAGCACATTCCTCTGAGCTGGGCTGAGCAACGTAGGCAGTTTGGGTTTCTACAAAGTATACGTTCAGTTGATCACGATCGCCTGAGTCGATGCTCCAGGAGAGTGCCGTCTTGTCAACGAATTGAATGTCTATGAAAAGCATGCCTTGCTCGAATTTGTGTTCCACCCAATCCACGACTTTGCCGTGAACGTTGGGATATTGTTTCGCCATGGACGCGGCACACGGACACGGACTATGTTTAGGACGTCGTTGTCGGATGCCCCAAAGTTGGCTCGAATTTCTGCGTTTTTTTCTTTCCGACTCGAAGTTTATCCATTCCCTGAACCTCAACTTTCGGCATCACGCGATCAAGGCAGAAGAATCCCACCTGGCCGATTGGAAAACCGGCGACTTGAAACTGCTCAAACGTTTCGTGCAAGGCGAGAGCGATCTGATATGAGCGTCGCGGTCGCGGTGGATGGCAGCCCGATCTAATCTTACAAAATTGGTCCCTGGCCTGCTGCTAAGTCGAACCGGGCTTCGTCAGCTTCTAACCGGCGACACCTTTTCCTGTGCCAGAGAACTCGCACAACGACCAGTCAACCCAAGTGAACCATCTGCTTGAGATCGAAGCGAAGCGGAAACGATGCGCTGGTGAAGTTCACCTGATAGCGCCGGATCGTATCGGTCAGACATTCCAGCATTGATCAAAGCTGTTGAAAGGGCACACCTGGTACAAAGCACTGGAGGGCAGTGTCGATGACAGGAAATCGCTCGCGGCAAGAGCCGGATCACGCCGCGGTATGTCGGGAATTTCTGTACGTAAACAGTTTGGGTTCTCGCAACCGGGAACTAATAACTCTAAATAAATTCCCTATTCCAAGTCGCAACAGGGAAATCTAATTCCCTGATACGGCCCTGTTAGGTCCCTGTTACGATTTGACCTGATCGCGGTGCTTTCCCCAGTGGAATGTTAAGTTTAGAGAGAGAAGCGCGCGTTTTTGAGAGCAAAATTCTCGAAATTCCCCTGTATTTTTCCCTGTTAGCAGGGAATTCTCGCGGAGAAGAGTTAGCGCCAGACTGCGCGCTCCGCCATGCAGTCTGAACCCCACACGATTTGCGCTCGATCTGCGCCGAAATATCCGAATAATGCCCGTATTTCGCGATTGTTCGTAGACAAACCGGACTGCAGAGAACGGACTGCTCGGCATCGAATACGGTCTTTGTCCTGGCTTTTCTCCAGAGGGCACATCTGCAGTCCGGTTTCCAGTAGGGCGTAGGCGAATGCAATGCGATCAAAAACTGGCAATTCTGCCATCGCGAGTTGACTTCTGCCAGCGCCTTGGAAACCGATTTCGGCGCTTCCCATAAGCGCGTTTATCGTTACCTACGGTGGTGAAACTTCCTACAAGCTGACTTTTGGGGGGTCAGCGAGATTTCATTTGTCCGATCACAGACTTTTCGCCTGGCATAACTTCCGGTTCCCCGACATCCAGACCAGTGTGGGATGCGCCGTCCAGTGCGATTCATCCATGCGTATCGACCATGGCGAACGAGTTCTGTGGGAGAGGACGGTCACCCAAAAGAGCTCAGTGACTTCCTGCGTTGCGACAATCGCGCCGGCATGGTTTGCGAGATTGGTGACGAGTGGGGCGTGCATGCAAGTTCTCATGAAGCTGAAAGCGCACTCTGGGAAGAGTCTTGATTGGATCGTGGCTGGAGAAGAGAACAGTCCGTAGTGACGCTGCGTTCGGAGCACTCTGATGTCTGCTAGGAAACGCAAAGGCGCAACTCGTAGCAGACTGGGTGTGCATGAACCTGATTCGGGGCGAACCCAATCGCCGCTCACGGCTCTTATACCAGGCTTAGTTAAGCCGGACACCGTAATGGCACGCTCTGAGGATGACTCCTGCTATGTAGAACTCTCGGCTCTTCTATGATCTGCCTAACTGCAGATATGAAATGAGACGTGGAGCTGCGCAAGTCATCGTCTTAGTTCGTCAACCTGTCTCCCGACGAACACGGCTAGTCCGCCCGCCAATATGACGGCTGATTAGCCTCGAAATTCAGCCGATACCTTTTCGTCGCCAATTCTTGACAACAGCCGCAGCCACCGGCTGGTCGCGTTGATTACGCTCCTTTCCAAACTGGATTCAGCGGAATCATACCGAGGCAATGCCCTCGACTCGTGCTCTTCGGCGTTAGGCTTGCGCCTGTGGAAACCACACAGCCGCCGGACCGCTAGAAGAAGTACCGTCGCGGTTACCATGCAGCTGACCGCGGCGAGTCAGCCTGTGCAGCGCTCCCACGCCCGGCGGCCACAAGCAAGCTGCGAGCTCCAACGCAGACATGAGAGCCACCAATCGAACGCTCCGGTTCGCCCGTCCTGCTGCCGCCCGGTGAACCACGCCGTCGTCACCCCGTACATCGCTAAAAGCCGTGCGATGATGTCGGGCCGTTCAGCCCACAGGTACGCAATAACGGCCCGCGCTCACCGAGGCAAAGCATGCCGCCGCCGAATCTTTGCCTGGGCGAGGCTTATGGAAAATCTGTTCTGTGTACCCTTGCGTTGTTCGATCTTTGTGCCCACAGCTTCGTAACGGCGTGGTAGAAGCCAGATAGATCGGGCAGCTTGACCGCTTTATGAAACCAAGAATCGTGCATGAATGATCGCTTGTATCCGTCCATTGTTGGAAGGGCGAAGTAGGCGATGACACGATCATGACTGCTATTCATGGTACAGAGCAAGGTAACGCAACCCCGTTCTGCGGGATTCGGATCTACTGCCCAACACAACTTTCCGCGCTTATGCTTGGTTCTGCATAGCAGGATGGACACCATGAAGCTCCTGTCTATCCAAAGTATCGATCGCGACCTGTTTGGAAGGTGGGTGACCGCCACGTGTTCAGGGAACAATTCCTTGATAGTGCTCACCAATTTCTGGCGTAAGTTCATCGAACGTTCGGATTGGGCACCGTTGTGAATGTCTTCAGCTCCAATGTGGTAACCCAGTTTCTCGTAGAGTTGGCGATACGTGCCGAAGTGATTATGAAGAGTGACGGTGGAGGGCATACCACGTGCCTTTCGCAAGAGGGTTTCGCTGAGCCGACCCTTGGCCTTGAGCAAGCGTCGAATCCTTTTCAAGATTTCATCATCTGACCACCGCTTCGGAACTGGTAGACCAGCCTGTGCGCGAGCGAATGTTTCCTCGTCAACAATCGGAGCGAAAGCCAGTGGCTTTTTGATCCAAAACTGGGGTTCAATGGGCACGAGCGGTCCACAGAGACGCTGCGAGTGTCGATTCCAAACGTTGCAGCCCATGTACTTGGGATTTTGCACAATGTCGCGGACAGCTTGGTGTATCCACGGTCTGCCGCCATGCGTTACGCCCTTTCGGTTTAGCTCACGGGCTATTGCACTCGGACCTTTCCCTTCTGCCGCCATTAGGAATATCGCCCGGATGCCCGCGAGTTCTTTGCGCGGACCGGGAATCAGAATTACGCGGTCAGTGGTCAGGCTCTTTTGCTCGCCCGGTTTCATAACTTGCTTAGGCTTGCCATTCGCCGAGACCATCAGGCGTCGAAAGCCGTAACCCGGAGGACCACCAACCCAAAACCCCAATTGAACTATTCGCGTCTTGCCGCGAAATACCTTATCCCCCAACTCTCGACTGAATTCTGCTGCCATGCTCCTTTTCAAAGCCTTCAGGAGAGAACTCGATGCTGTACCATCATTGGCAAACGGCTCCGCGCAATAGTGAAGGGGTATGCCTGAACTGTGACAGAGGAATTCGTAGTGAGCAGCCTCATCATTGTTCGGGAACCGACCCCACCGACTCACGTCGTAAACGAGGACAGCCCTGTAATCGGCGTTGCCGCCCAAAACGTCCTTCAGCAATTCGCGCAATGCTGCGCGGTGCTTCGCCACTACTCCGCTTTTTCCAACGTCGGCGTAGGTTTTCACAATCCTGAAGCCGTGCCGGGAAGCGTACTCTTGGATTGCTGCCTCTTGGTTGTCAATCGAGTAATTTTGCGCCTCGTCTGACATGCGAACGTACTGAGCAGCGGGCACGAGAGGGAGAAGAGGCGGTGGAGCCTTTTTGTGGATGTAAGGCACAGTTGGTCCGTTCAAGATTCCGCCGAAGTGCTGATCCATAGAGTTACCTCGATTCACGATTTGTCAGTAGGCTGGCAAAATGTCGGCACGGCTTAGACTATCTCGCTGAGGACGCCACCGACTACGCTGAAGGAAACTAGGCGCAAGAAACCAAACTGTTATCGGGATGAGGGTCTTTTAGTATTCTTTCAAGAAGTCGGCGGCGTTAGTTCTCCAGTGGCGTGATCGACGAGGGCAGTCTCATTCGCCAGAGTGATATCTTTCTCGGTCTCCTCATAAAACGAACCCTAATCAGTTTACAACGCCAAAAAAAACTAGATTTCGTTCGGCCTATTCAGTATTAGAAGATATTCGCGCCGGAAGATCGATTATGGTCCGAACGCTCGTCAGGCTCAGCCACGAACAGAGTTCATCTAAAAGAGGAGAACAACTTGTCATCGGTTTAAGACTAAATCGAATGCCGCCAATGCGGCTACGTGGAAGCGGACTATATTTATTACTGCCGAATTGGCGAAGAGATAGTCAGGAGCATGGCGTCCTTCCGTTGGAATCTGGCCGCGCAATAAGTATCACAAACCCCTGCTGGGCTTGCGGGTCGAGGCGAGAGCCCAACCTTCTTACCTCCATCCGTAATTCTTAAGGTTGCACCGGACAGGGCTCACGAAGCAGTCAATGTGGGCTAAGTGAGGTTTTCTGCACCTGCTCCGGCTCAGTGGGCAGCACCAACCGGGTTTTTGCGCTAAACATCTCGTAATCCGTGAACAGTCCCCGGCACCAGTACGTTTTCTTATGCTCGGCTTGTGTCGCAATCGTGACCGGAACAAGGTACTGCGTCCCGTCCTTCTCCAGCCAGCCATAGGTTATTACTGCCCACCAGCGATGCCACGATCCCGAAAGGTCATAGGCTTGCGAAATCCGCAAGATAATCCCGGAATCGTCCATCCAGACTTCACCGTGGCAGTCGTAGGATTTCGTCGTCGTCCGCTCGAAAAAGCCGTAGATCATGACGTACCGGAACGAGCACAGTTTATCCTCGACGCTCGCGGCGTACTGGAACACGTGGACAGTTCGACCGCCCACGACGGCGTCCGGCGCTTGGTGGATTTTCAAGTTAAGCTCCGTCCCAACCATTCGAGGAAGCTCAGACCACTCACCGCCAGACACTATGGCACCATTCAGAGGAGGGAAAGGAACGTTCTCGTAAAACTTCTTGTTTCCTGGGCGACGCCACCGCTGCCAGCCGTCTAGGATGACCGTCTCGTATGCGTCTGTCACCTCCGGCTCTCGGTCGTCAACACCCCAAGCGAATGTCTCGGTCGCAGTGAAGTTACGCATCGAGTTGGCGAGATGCTGTGCCGTGTGCCGCAACATGACTACCTCGGGCGGATCCACGGGACGCCACGAAAGGTCTTTTTCAGCGGGGGGCCAGACGTAGGGCGGGTACAAATCTGGGGCGACCGGAGAAACGAAGACGGTCTTCGGAAAAAGGGTCGCTTGAAGGTAGGGCTGGGCTCGCGTGATAAAGCTCGCAAGCTCCTTAACAGGCACCGCGAGCGCGACACGGTCCTTGCCCTCGCCTGTAGCGTTCAGGATGCCGATGATCTTCTTTGTCTTCCTGTCAACCACAATGCCGCCACTAGCGCCGCCGCGCACGCGACCTTCCTCATAGCTGAAAGCGAGCAAACCGTCGCGGGTCGTGCCGATTAACCTGCCGTGCCAGCGAACCAGTCCGCGCTTCGGGTTCCAGTTGAATGGGTAGGCGTAGATGTCCGCTTCAAGGCCGTTCTCCAAGTCGTCGGCGTCGAAGCCGATGCCATGGAAGTTCTTGAGGGGATGCCGCATCTCATAGATGGCAAGGTCGTGAGCCGGCGTGTACTTCAGCGAGCCGCCGCCCAACATGACAAGGTTTACGTCTTGCGCCCCCGCATCGTCCGGGTCGGAATCGAGGTAGCGGTGCGCGGAGAATACTCCCTTGATCCGGACATACTTGCCCATCATCTTAGCGACGTGGTAGTTGGTTGCCACAAAACGGCAGTCTGAGTCTAGGCAAAATCCCGTGGCGAACTTCACCGAGAAAGGATCAAGATGGTTGATGTCGGGCTTGAAATCCGTGATGGGAAAGACGACATGCTCGGGCACGAATTCCTGTGCGCACAACGGCAAGGCAAGGACGAATGAGAGGAGTATAGGCCACAGCCTTGGACCGTGGAGTCCCTCGCTAGGGCGGGCGAAGGCGTTGGGACGATGGATGAGGTCTTGCCTGCTTAGTGAAGCGCCCGCGAGCGCCTTGATGAGAAGGAAGTAATTTAGCACGGCGGTTTCGATCTCTCGCGGAAGATATCGGCATGGTTTGTTCCTTCGTTCCCAAGATTAGTGAAACCTCATGAACGAAGGTTCTAGGGTGCAGCTCGGACTCGGTTATCTGCTGTACATGGCGCGTCGTGGAAAGCGACTTTGGGGAGATACGCAGGATCGGTTGCGGCGCATTTGCGTCGAGTTAAGCGCTGTACGAATGAGCCGCGAACCTTTTCCTTGCCGCCGTCCAATGACGCAACGGAATTTCGATTTTGCAGGTGGTTTTGAACGCTGGAATAAGGAACGTTTGCTTGCTCGAAAAGGGAGTCTTTTCGGGCAGATGCAGCGGGTGTGGAATTCCTCGAATGAGAGCCAAAGCGACATCAATTCAGCGAGAACAGAGCACACCAGGCACGCCTAAGACCTTCGATTAGGAACTGTGTAGGCAAAAAACGAAATTATCACCTTCACAAACCCTAGGCAATGCCGTCCGCGCAAGCCATTACAGATTGGCCCGACCGTGCGACATATAATCAGTCTCGCTAAGTTGACAGCTACGTACTGGCAGTGCCGTGTCGAACGTGCGGCGGCATGATCGCATGGCCCCGACTGAGTTCGATTCAAAGCGTCAGCCCTATTGATCCTGCCCGCAGGAACCAGTTGAGGCAGTTTGTATTTTATGCGGCAGTCGGTGGCCGTACGCTAAGTATCAAGTGCAACCAGGGAAGGTCCCGCCCCGATATCCGCAGTTGATGTTCATCCAGCCTTCCGAAGAAACGACCACCCGCGATAGGGTAATCTCAACTCTCGCTTGCCGCACACGCTCCACACTCGGGGCAGTAGAGAGGCAATCCTGATTCACGCGGGGCAAGACACTCATTAAGGTATCGAGGCGCGGCCAGCGTTTCCCGGTTTCAAGGAAGCCCATTCCGGTACGGCTGAGTCCGGAGCGGTGAGCCAACTCCTCTTGGCTTATGTCTTTTTCATCACGCAATTCTTTGATCCGGTTCGCCAGAGCTTGCAGGGTCCGAGTTGAACGCATGAGGCAGAGTGTGGAGCGTGGCCTTTCGCTTCGTCCACCGACAAACGTGTGGCACACAGAAAGACGCATATCGTGATATGCTTTTTCATCGGCACGAGCTGCAATCGCTTGAATGGACGCTTTCAAAAACAGGCTTCGTAACTGCGAACGCACCGCAAGGGACGATGCTGCTGGACCTGAATAATCTGAAGTGTTCGGCGTGCGGGGCAGTCTTCCTATACGCGCCTCGAAACCAGTAAATGAGAATGGACGCGCCGTACATGAGGAGTGCTACGTCTCTCAGGTCGTTCCCAAAAAGCCTCCCAAGTCAACAATGCAAGTTTAAGATACTACCAAAACACCGTTTTCCGGGAGGCGGCGCGGACATCTAGTTAGTCAACGCCTCCGTCGGCGTATTGGACCAAACAGTGCTTGGTCCAATTGGCGTGCGATTTCTTTACGAAATCTATCTCGGAAGCCTCGCTGTTGCAGAAAGACGCAGAATCCGCCGCTGCCAGCCCCGAGCATAAAAGAGCCCACAATCAACAAAGAGTTCGTTGTCATATGCCAGGATCAAAAGGACAGGGAGCAAAGAATGGTTTAGCTGCCCGCTTCGCTCCCTGTGCCCTACTTCAAGGTTCGGTTAGCGAGCTGATCCTAACGTGCCTATTGAGGGGAGTATGTGACGAATGAACGATGAGTCTGTGGGAAAGCATGAACGAAAGAGCTGCTACACGAGGGGATTAGGGAATTCATTATCCACAACTCAACAAGTTCGTTCATCACAGACTGCATCCGTTTCCACTGCTACATTCGCTTTTGTGAGAGGGAGACCAAGCAAAGGAGGTCGGCCAGCCTGAGAGAGACTCTATGGCCTCCTTTGTTCCTAATCCCGTCCGATTCAGTCGTACTCGCTATGTAGTACTTTTCGCCGGGTGCGTTCTCTGGACAGCCGTGATTCTAACGCTCGAATTCCTGGCATTTTCCCGCCCATAAATCCCTTCCTTTTTTTTGATATAACGTTGACCTGATTGTTTTCGGCTCCTTCCCTGGTAGTTGTTTAGTTTCCCTCGGACATCTGAAAAGGAGATTCCAATGTATCTTCTGCGTCGGGTCGTTTCAGTTCTCGCGCTGGCCGCGATACTACTTCCAGCCTTCGCGCAAACCTCTCAATAGCCCTAGAATATCTACAAGTTAATGATGCATCGCGCTTCTTTGCAGCGAAAACCCAGCCAGATTCCAGGTCTTTCGACTGGCGGGGGGTTGTGAGGGTGATAATTTCGCAGAAGAACGATAGGGAATTCGGGATTTCCGGAGTGTGAGGAACGAACATCTTCGACGAATGGATCTGTGGATATTCCCGTTCTCGAACCAACAACCGATCAAAAGCAATGGAACAGAGGGGCAATACGCCTAGTGCCATACAAGCGGCGCATGCGCACCCCCTTTTCTGTCTCGCCAAAGGCCGATGACTATCCCGGCACCAATACGATGGTCAATTTGACGATTACTCACGCCGTTGGAGAAACCTGTTGTATAGTAATCAATCTGGAAGGGGCGCAACGTTAGACGGGGCTTATACAGCATTTCCACCCCGCCGCCGAAGGTTAAGGCGAGCGCGTTCGCTGATCCGGTGAGACCAGAACTTCCGGGCGTGAGCGCTCCGCTTCCGTGGACCACTCCCACGAGGAACTCGCTAAATGGCACGAAGGGAAAGAGGACTCGACGCATACCGCGAGTAAGATATATTGCGGGTGGGTATGGATGACGGAATGAATACCGAGGCCCCAGGCTAAACGAAGTTAAGGTGAGACCAGCCGGGTTTCCGCCTATACTTGAGGCGCGTTCGCCGCTCACCTCTCCTACGAGTGCCCAATGCTTGCTGGCGTCGAACTCCAAGAAACCACTGCCGCCGTTCATGGAAAAACAACCACAGACGCCAGGCGGGGCTTCACCTCTTACATAGCTGTAATTCGCGCCAACTTTCATTTGATCCATAATCTGCGCCGAGGCACCGGAGAGGCATAACAAGAACGTTCCCAGTAACGTCGAGAGTAATATGAGGCGAATTGATATGGGCATTCCTACTCCCCTTAGAATCGACTGCCGGCTGAGACTTCTCATTGAACCACCAGGGTGACCGTGGTCGATGCTTGCGTTGACCCACTCGTACCGGTGATGGTCACAACGTACGTGACGCCGCCGGCCGGCGGTGTGCCTGGCGTGCTGGGCTCGGTTAGGTATCCCTGGGCTGCGCATCCAATCAGCGTCGATCCCACGCAGCCAAGAAAAATGATCCGCAATACTCGTTTGAACCTTCCAGAAAAGCGCGTGAATCCCATGCCACATAAACCAATCGCGAGGGTCATCGCGCCGAAGAGATTCCTTGGATCAACGGAACGGGACGTAACAACCGGCATTTGCACCGTCAATAGAGTTGGTGCCCCCGAGCTGCCCGGTACGACCGTTGGGGGATTAAAGCTGCCTGTTGCCCCGGACGGGAGTCCAGTTGAGGACATGGTCACAACGTTATCGAATGCCCCTCCAACAGGAAGAACGCTAACGTCAATATTTACAGCCCCACCTTGCGCTACCGTGACCGATGTTTCCAGAGTCGTCACAGTGAATGTAGATGGAGCCGCGGTGTTGGTGATGGTTTCCGGCACGACGTTCGATGTTGAGGTCGCGAAGGCGACATTTCCCGAATAGACTGCCGTCAAATTGTCCACTCCTACGGGCAGACTGGTCGTCGAGAATGTAGCCACTCCAGATGAGTTCAGGTTGCCGCTGCCGATAAGAGCGGAGCCATCGTAAAAGCTGACCGTTCCCAGAGGAGAGCCGTTGGGTATTGGCGCGACCGCAGCTGTCAGTGAAACCGTCTGCAGGACCGTGGCGGGATTCGGAGACGCTGCTAGCGTCGTTGTTGTAACCGTTAAGTCTGTAATCGTTTCCGGCACGACATTTGAGGTCGAGGTTGCGAAAGCTACGTTTCCTGAATAGACCGCCGTCAGATTGTCCACTCCCACGGGCAGAGTTGTCGTCGAGAATGTGGCCACTCCGGATGAACTGGGGTTGCTGCTGCCCAGCAGAGTGGTGCCCGTAAAAAAGCTGACCGTTCCCAGAGGAGAGCCGTTGGGCACGGGTGTGACCGTAGCGACAAGTGTTACCGTTTGGCCGAAGAAGGCCGGGTTTGGCCCGGCAGTAAGAACCGTCGAAGTAGGGGTTGGTTGACTTCCCATCAGAGCTACGGTGTTAGAGCGGCTGGAAGCGTGATTCGCATCGCCGGGGTAGCTAGCCAGTACGTTGTGTATTCCAGCAGGAAATACTGCGACACCAGTGGCGATGGCAGTCTCCGTCTGAGCTTGCAGCAGAATCGTTGCCGTGAAAGACCCGCTATCGGAGGTCGCGATATCCACTTGGCCGTCACCATTAAGGTCGGCCAGAGCTACAAATGTAGGGTTGGTGCCAACTGCATAGTCCGTTTTCGGCGCAAATGTGCCAGCGCCATCACCCAACAGCACGCTTACCTGGTCGCCTCCAGTATTTGGCACCACCAAGTCCACAATTCCGTCGCCATTGGTGTCTCCAACTGAAACCCCGTCCGGGGCTGCATCGACGGTATATCCCACCGCAGGTTCGAACGATCCGTCACCATTGCCTAGCAGCACATAAACTTTATTGGATGAACCGGCATCAGGAACAACTAGGTCAACGGTTCCGATATTCCTTAGGTCAGCCGAGGCCAGCCAGTAAGGAGATACGGAACCAGGTAGTGACACAATCTGCTGTGACTGGAAAGTGCCATCGCCATTTCCGAACAGAATGCTCAGCGTACCATCGCCAGAGTTCGAAACAGCCAGATCTAACCGACCATCCTGGTCAAAATCGCCGATGGCGATGCCCTCGGGAAGAGAACCGACCGGATAGAAAGTCGGCGACCCGAAAAGTGTTGTATCCCCGGTACCCAACAATATGCTCACCTTTCCCTCTTGCTGATCCGAGACAGCTAAGTCCGGCCAGCCATCTCGATTGAAGTCCGCTACAGCAACAAACGCTGCGTAACATCCAACTTCAAACGAGATTGGCGCCCGGAACGTGCCATCGCCGTTGCCCAGTAGCACCATCACTGAACTGGTCGTGCACGCTGGCTGAGCGCACTCATTGGCCACGATGAGGTCGGATGCACCGTCGGCATTCACGTCTGCCACGGCAAGCATTTGCGGATTCACGCCGACGCTGTAGTTGACAGGCGATTGAAATGTGCCGTCGCCGTTTCCGATAAACACATTTATCGTGCCGTTGACAGCTAGGTTTGCGACCGCAAGATCAGCAATGCCGTCTTGGTTGAAATCCGCGCTCACAACATACCGGGCCGAATTATCCGAAATCGGTGATCCTGACGCCGGGTCAAAAACAGTGGCGAGCGTAGCCGGATTGAGGACGGCGGAGGCTACCACACCATCGCTATAGGTTGTATCGAGAAATGAGATGGTGCCTGTTGCCGGCGGTCTGCCAAAAGCCGTTACTATGGCTGTGAGCGTGTAGTTGCCTATGCCGCCACTCGCTGCAATCGCAGCGTTAGAACCATAGTTCGCGGCTCCTGTGACAGTGACAGCTCGTGGCACCGATGTGCTTCCGCCCGAGTCGATGGTGCTTGAAAACACCGCTTGGATGCTATAGTGACCGACCCCAAGCGTGCGTGTGATAGCAGCAGTGCCACCGCTTGTCACCTGAGCCATGCCGAAGACTGCTGCGCCGTCGCAGAGCGCCGCTGTGGCATCACAGAATGTCACTTGTCCTCTCGGTGTCGGCAGAGATCCTGTTACGGTGGCGGTCATCGTCAGGGGTGTCTCAGCAGGCAAGCTGCTGGATGACAAGCTCAAAGTCGTCGTCGTGGGGGTTGCACTGCAAAAGCCCCGCGGCGAGCTCACAAAAACGAGCAATAGACAAATCAAAATGACAGCGCGAGATCTAGTAGTGCTTGACATGGCTGGCCACACCCGTTCACGAGCCAAGGCTCGTGATGTCGACTAAGGTTCGTGAGAATGAGAGGATTCTCAGGAGAGTCCGTCCGATCACACAGGGAACAGCAACCGGCCGGCCAATCGATGGAACCGGAAGTTCATTAGAGACTGAAATCTACATAAGCTAGTGGGAGATTTGATTTGAGTGGGCCGCCAATCCTCAATGCAGATCAAAGCTCCTAATGGGATCGAACGAATAGAGGCGGCGAGAAATCGTCGTATCAAAACGCATTCAAAGCCAGGTGGGTGATGGCTTCGCAGACGCTTACGCGGACGGGAAGGAAGCTCTTCCCCGATAGATTTTACTGGTTCGGTCCTCGGACGCGTTGCTCTAGAAACGATACAAGACTCCGAAGTCGGCGAAGCAATCAAAATACCTTTGAGACTGCTGAAGCTGTACTAGTGGAAGATTTGTCGGTTCGGTGACAGTCTCGTGGAACCGATAGATACCAACGTTTTGGTTGTAAAACCAGTGCCGTTTTTCTCTTGGCGAGGGTATCGTAATGGAGGTCTTAGGACCATGACTCCCATTCTGCCAGTCCTGTCCAGCGGTAAGCCAATCGACGTTGATATGCATAGAGTAGTCGCGATGGCACTCTTTGCAAGAACGCAAGAATAGATCGTATCCACCACCAATTTGATAGCGGCCTCCGCCCTTTGTGTAGTTAGTCGTGGAGAGTTGTGACCAGGAGTAGCCCACGCCGAAATAGAGTCCTTGGAACCGGCCCCTGCGGTTCAGGCGGAAGTAGGCGGCACCCTCTAGATAGCGGTCGTGGCCGTTGGAGTTGGGTTGGTCATTGTCATTCACTTTTCGGCCGTTGTCATAGGCTCCAGAGGCGCGAACGATTGCGTACGAACTCTCCACATCGATGCCCCCTTCCACGTGATAAGCGAAGGGGGCATATCCCCCTCCCATCAAAGCAGGTCCGAGGTAAAGGAACGGGTGAGGAATTGGCAGGGTGAGAACCTCTTCTCGCGCGTCGCCACCTCCTCGCTCGTCGTTGCTGCGAAGAGTCCGTGCCTCGGTTGCGTCCTGTGCGTAAGCAAAACCGGCCAGCGGAAGGACCAAAAGCAACACGATGCCGAATGACGATATGGATTTCACCCAGCTTTCGAAGCAATGCCGAGGCCACGTGAGCCAGCGGCCATACCTCGGTGCGAAGTCCCTATAGGAAAACCACACGAGTCGCGGTCGGCTGCATGAGATTGGGAAAGGAAGGGGGATATCTTCACGGATGCTCTGCGGAACTCCCTATGCGAAAGGGAGGCGTGGCAATCATTTTATGCAGGCTTGGCCAATGGCCTCGCTTCATCGCCGGCCTTAGCACCGACGCGCGACGGCGGCATTTTGAGACCGGGGAAATAACCCATTTCGACAAAGTGATGCGCTGCCCGTGATAGTTCCCAGCCCCTGGTCGCTAGTTTTCCTAAGACGCTTGCTAGAATCTGCCTGTCGCACCCGTACCATTCTGGGGGCATTTGGAACGCAATTTCCCAGAGCGGGTTAAGGTCGAGGCCGATAGCCCGGCTAATCCATGGATCAAGTTGTTCCCATCTTCGCACGTTGGCCGCGCTCGCCTGCGGTGCCACGAGGGACTTGATTTCCGAGGCGAGGAAGCGTATCCAATCTCCACCCGCGAGTCCGCCGTTGTTGTCCACCAGGATCGAGTCCACTTTGCCCGTAGCTTCGTTGAAGCCTGATAACCATTGCCTTGGCAAAAGGCTCATCGTCCAAATATCGAAGACAAGAGATCCAAGCTGTTGTCGGATGTTTCGGGGCGTCATCCTTCGTTTGTCTTGAGTCGGGGCATACGACGGCGTCGAATCCCCATATCGAAACCCGGCGCATAATTCCGTGCCTCGTCTTGTCTGGTGCGCTCGACCGGGTCGGCTATCATGTGCGTCCTTCCGAAGTCCGGCGTCTATCGAAATTATGGCGACTCTCGGCACTGCCAGACCGAACGACCTCGCCAAGCTGTTACATATGACCTGAGATGCTAATACCTTCTCGCAAGGAAATCCGCTCGGAACCGTGACGATGTACTGGAAACCATCGCGCCCCCTAATCAGATGACAGCCCCACTCAGGGCCGACCGGAGAGATATAGCCAATTGCGTCAACAGCAATCAGGGATTGGGCACGATTCGCCCCTGGCCACTTGGCTTGCGCGGACATCTTTCTATTCAGTCCCCAACTTTGATAAACGATTGCGGACTGAATAAGACGCTTTTCAAGAGAAAGTGGAACATGGCGATAGAGAACCTTTATTCGGTCCCTTAGTCGAAGAGCGTGTCCCGTGAATGCTACAAGAGCTTCCTCACTGGGTAGATCGAGACCTCCCGCCACCAACTCTCTGCGCGCCCAGTCAAACCATTCAGATATTTCTACCTCGACCAACGCTCGCCCGACTTCACGTGATGATTCCACCTGAGCCCCCTTCGAAAGTGCAATCAAGATTCGACCTTCCTATCTCGGTCGCATGTATGCACGGCGAAGATTGCACCGGAGGTCAGAACGGAGTGGCAACTAGGTCCTAACCCAACCCACGACGGCGAACAATTTACTATACGAGCCAACGCGAACGTCGATCTAGGACATCTGTCACATGGATGGTGTGGAAATCGGGGAGCCAACTTCGTTTAGCGTTGTTGAATCACACTAATTGCATGGACGGCTTTAAATTACTCGAGTTGTCTGAACAGCCGCGCACGACTCCCGAGTTTGTTCGGGTGCTGGAAATTTACCATTTTTCGAATACGGTTCGTATTGTCGAAACCAATTATCAAGAACTCGACCGCCTCCTGTGGGCCATCTGCGAGACTCCTGCTGGCGATGAGTTGTTCCTGACCGAAAACCGCTAGGCTTGGCAGAAGGCCATGGTGGAAGTTATTCGCCTGTTGCAGAACCTTACGGCTTCGGTTTCCGCTCTGATCGACCACTCTTGGTGCTTGTATCGTCATATGTATCAAGGGTCTCATCAGTTTCCGGAATACGAGGAAGCGGTGACAACAAGGGTCTCGACAGACGAGGTTATTCAGTTTGTGCAAGGGATCACGAACTACTGTTTGCGTCACGCGATCCGCGGCATCGGCACGACGATGACAATCGTGGATATGCAAAACGAAATGTTCGAGAAGAAAGTCACCGTAGTAACAGCGGACCTGCTGGAATTCGCATGGAACGATGCCGCGATGCGATTTATAAAGCGTGCCCCTCAATCGATTGACCTTAGACAGACTCTGAAGGACTATCACAAGTCAATTGAAGCCTTTTGCGACTGGTTTTCACAACGAACGCGAGTTCTCAATGCCACGGATTACCAGGCGGTCAGTGATTACCTCTCTCGTGTTCGAGACTACGGCCAATAGCAAGCCCGAAACAGCAGGCGGACTATGTGTGCAACTTTATTAATGATGTCCGTTAGGACACTAAATATGTTCCGGGGAGAGACCAAACCAACCATCAAGTAAGGTTGTCAAAGTCAAACTCCGTTCCCGATTCCGCTTTTGGTTTCCTAAATCGGAACCGCCAGAAACAGTGAATGGATTGTCAGGCAGCGATGTGCAACACTTTGGCGATAGCGTCAGGATGGGCATTGTGGTTGGGATTTGAGTGATCCAGTCGTTCCGGCCCGACTCTTCTTATCAGCGTTCCTGACTTCGTACAACCCATACCGACCGAATCGGGCTGTCGTCACAGTCTGGCAATTTGCATCTTGATCGCCAATTGTCACTGGTTGTCGCAGTGACGTTTCTCGCGCGGGAGCTAACGTGGCTGATGAGGCTTCCGACTTTTCGCATGGGTGCGGACGGATTGTCGGTTTTTCCCGGTGAATTCGACGATGTTCATTCGTCACAGAGGGAACGTTGCTCGATGAAGTACGATATCAGACCTCTGATAAGCGGTTGACCCCAGACTCAGCTTTTTCGGGAGTAAAGCGCTACGAACTCGTGGTAGAAGCCGTTCAACACGTTAGGCGAATGCGGGGCGGAGCGCAGGGGCATTTGATGCGCTGCTCTGACGGAAACTTTTATGTGGTAAAGTTTCGGAACAATCCACAACATCTGCGAGTGCTGACTAACGAGATACTGGCGACGCGGTTGGCGGAGCGAGCGGGGCTTCCCGTGCCAGTAACGGAAGTTGTGGAAGTGAATGACTGGCTGGTGGAGCACACCCCGGAACTGCACATTCAATTGGCGCACGATACGATCCGGTGCGAAGCGGGACTGCAATTTGGATCGCAGTATGCTGTCAGTCCGCTGGAAGGGCAGGTGTTCGATTATCTTCCGGCGGAGATGTATGGCCTGGTGAGGAATTTGGACGCATTCGCCGGAATTATGGTACTGGACAAGTGGACCGGGAATGCCGATGTGCGGCAGGCGGCGTTCTGGCGAAGGTCGCGGGAGAAAAAATACACGGCGGTGTTCATCGACCAGGGATACTGTTTCAACGCGGGAGAGTGGACGTTTCCGGATTATCCGCTTCGCGGAGTTTATGCGCGGAATGAAGTGTACGCGAGCGTGCGAGGGTGGGAGTCGTTTGAGCCGTGGCTGTCGCGCATAGAGAAGATGGAAGAAGATGTTATGTGGGGTCTGGCGGAAGAAATTCCTCCCGATTGGTATGGGCGAGAGTGGGAGGAGTTGGAGAGGCTAGTGCGAACTTTGATTATGCGGCGAGTGGCGGTGCGGGAGTTGATTGAGGCTTTTCGGGTTTCGCCGCGGAGGCCGTTTCCGGCGTGGTCGGAACAGGCATAAAATAGGATTCAGGAGAGAAGGATGGCCAATCGACCGTTCGAGTTTTTCTTGCTGCGGTACATGCCGAACGTGGTGAAGGGTGAGTTTGTCAACATCGCGGTGGTGTTGATTGAGTCTACGGCGAATGAGCCTGGTTTGGAACCGTTCGCAGACGTGCGTTTCGCACGAGATTGGCAGCGGGTTCGGTGTTTGGACCCCCAGGCGGACGTGGAGATGCTGCTGGCGCTTGAGCGAGAAATTCGAGCGGAACTGGCGACGACACATGGTCGTGATGATTTGCTCCATCGATTCGAAGACTCGTTCTCGAACGTGATTCAGCTTTCGCCGATTAAGGGGTGCTTAACGGAAGATCCTGAGCGCGAGATCAAGGTGATGGCTTCGATGTATCTAGAGGCGGCAAAGATCGGCGAAAAGCGCGAGACCCCAGGGAGGCAGCGAATTCTTGTGAACATGCGGGAGGCATTCGAGAAGGCTGGAGTTCTGGCGCTGCTGGCCCCGGTGGCGACCGAACCTTATACAAAGAAAGGGGACCCTTTCCAATTTGATTTTGGATACAGCATTAACGGCGGGATCAAATTGTTTCATGCTGTGTCGCTAAAGAGAAGCGTGGACCCCGCGATCTTGCTGGGGTTGATGTACTCGCTGGTTGTGCCCGCCATGGCAAGAATTGCAAACGCAGCGCCAGTTCTGACGGCGGTGATTGACAACGACTTTGATCACGATAAGAAAAGCGTACAGTTTGCGCTGGACATGATGAAGGACGACGGGATCCAAATTAGGCCAGTGGCGGAAATGCCGATGATCGCAGAAGCTGCGCGACACGAGTTGAGTGCCTGACTGGACGACCCAAACACCGTCCCTTACCCTCGCGCTCCGCCATCCCGGCTCAACTCCGAGATGGAGCAGCAGGATCAGAAAATCTTTTATTTCTGCTCGCTCTCGCTCCGTTACTTTCATTGCAAAAATGCCCTCGATAATTATTTTCCACAGGAAAAACCCACTTTCATTGTGACATCTGGCACATCTCCCAAGCTCGCCTAATTGATATATACGCAGCATCCGACCTAGGAGAGGACCGCATATGATCGTCAGCTCCCTGTTCACGTTTGGGATCTTTCTTCTTGGTGGAGCCTGTGGAGCTTTGCTAGCACATCGGAAGTGGATTGCCCTTGCGAGAACCATTCGTGGACAACTGGCGGAAACTTTCGTCAGTGTCGCCTGTGAGAATTCCAGACCAACGGAACTCGGACGCGGGTTCAGGAATTTGGACGGAACAATTGATTTGGCAGCACTAAACGCTATAGTAGAGCAAAAACAATTCGAGATTGCTCGGTTGAGCGCCGAGGTTGAGTCATTACGAACTCTCATTCCATTGTTAAACAGTCACGTAAAAGCCGCGCCATCATACGCTGCATGAGTACTCGTGATGCTTAACGATCTAACGATCAAGGTCTTCAAGGCATTAACAAACATCCGGAATCCCAGTATTTGAGGACTACCACGCGATGCAACGCTTAATGTCTTAGGTTCTCCGGGTTCTCCTTGCTACATGGCCTGAACCTCTACGGGACGCTCGGGCTTACAGGACTGCCCGCGCTCAACAATACCCAAGTGAGGACCCCGCCGATGGCAGTCCCGCCAATAGTCTTGGCCCACAGCGAGTCCAGAGTTCCGGCAGTTGCCGCGGCTCTCGTGTCCGCGCCGCCACATTTGTCTTGCCGAGTGGCATGCTGACCCTCGTGGATTATGTTGCTAAGGGAATTATCCTTCTGTCTGATGCCATGGATCTTTGTCGAGCGGGACTCCAATCTCACATCGTTCGTTCGGGCTGCGGCCTTCACACTTCCGTCAGCGTCGGTCACCTCATACGATGTTTGCTCTATCGTTAATGGGATGACCGCTAAGCAGCCCACTCTAACTCTCAGACCTGTGGTGGTCTGCACCGACACAGTACCGTGTTCCAATCTCGGCTCGACGCCGAAGGAGATCAGCGTATCTGACTCCATTGTTATGGTAAACCCATTGCCAAGAATCTTTGCTTCAAAACCAGTCTGGGTTTGCACTATATCTCCACCAAAAAGTGTGGTCGTTGATGGCACCGGACTGCCGTTCACCAAGACTCCTCCGTTACTGCGCAGTAGGGCTCGGAAGGAATCATTTGGAGTGTCCTTTTCTGTAATAATCTGATCCGCCGACCCTCGCGGCACAGGGTTGGCCTGTGGCACAGTGTTGGTCTGTGGTACAGGCGCGCTTGCAAGAACAACTAGCTCATTGTTGTTGACCGAGCGATCGTTCTTGAGCAGATTCGCATCACTGTCCGTCAACAATACTTTCGTGGTAGGTTCTCGGCTAGGGATGTCGCCGAGCCTATGTACGAAATGTCTCACCAATTCTTCGGAAGAGGTGGCTAGTAACGCCATGGGAACAACGAGAATAGCAGCCAGGCGGGTAACAGAACCGCGTTTACGCATACAGCAACTCCAACTAACACTCTATAAAGCAAGTGAATATCCCAATTTGCTCAACCGGAAAAGGTACTCTTATGATTCCCCCCTTGGTCTGGCGTGAAACCATTCTCGGCTTCCGTCACTGGAATGTCAGGTCGATAGTTTCTCGCTTTAGGGCGCGGTGCGCTCTTCGTCGGCTTCTGATCCGCTTCGCCAATGCCTTAATCTTAATTGCGCCTTGGGACGCATCCTTACGATCACATTCCCTTTCAATTTTCTGTCCACATTCAGCGGGAGCCCGGAGCCGCCCCCAACCATTTCGAGTTTCTGGCAATGGATAGCGGTGATCCTCGTCCTGCGTTCATTTTTTCGCTCTGCGATGCTCTGGGTAAGGGTGGGAGCATCGTCGTGTACAACATCGAAGCGCGGTACCGCTCTCCGCGGACCGACAGGTGTCACGGCTCCGGCACAGAGTTTGAACCAAGCGAGCAGAATCGAGCAGTTCGATTGGCGAAGGGTGCAACCGCGAAGGAGATCATAAAGGAACTCGGCTTGTGGGCCCTGTGAAATTAGCTGGGCAAAGCAGGCAAGAATATCCGTGTGGTTCGTCAAAACGTTCCACGAACAATTAAAAGGCCACTTGTATTCTTGTATTGCAAGTAGGGCCCCGACTTTCGGCGTGCCTGAGATCTGCCGGATGATGGGGGTTGATCCCAAACCCATAAACAAGATACGGACGCATCTGGGGTGATAGTCAACGGAAGTTAATGGCGGTAATGCAGAATTGTCGATCTATGCCGCCACTGCGTAGCGATGGTGCAGTCCGCCGAGTCGTGGAAAGGATTGAATCTTGCTTCCGACGGCAGAACGGATCGCAATCGGCCGACCCGCTGGTGTGTCCTTCGCGAACCCCAGATGCGTGCGGTCTTCGTGGTAGTAGCGCACATACTCGGCCATCAGGCGCTTCAGATGCCGCTCATTCAGGACGATTACGCGGTCCAGCAAGTCTCGTCGGCAACTCCCCACCCAGCGCTCAGCAACCCCGTTCTGCCACGGACTGCGAAAGGCAGTTCGCATTGGCTGGCTTCCCATCGCCCTCACCGCGGAGACCACGTCGGCGCCAAACTTTGAGTCGTGGTCGAACAGTAGGAACGTGTGTGCCGGCGCGTACGGCCATGCTTCCCGCATCTGCTGCACGATCCAAAATGCACCGGGATTCCGCGTGACGTTGAAACGGAGAATCTTCGTCGGTCGTGGCCTATGACAAAGAAGCAGTAGAGTATCCCAAACGTGAGCGTCGGTACCGTGAAGAAATCCATGCTGCAATTGCCTCGCGATGGTTCCGCAGGAACGTTAGCCAGTGCTTCGCCGGATCTGGCGTTCTCGGGACTCGCCGAAGCCATCGCGAAACGCTTGTTTCCGATAGATCAAAGCCCAGCTTTAGCAGCTCACCGTGAACACGCAGTGCTCCCCAGGTTGGATTCTCCGCTACCATGCGGAAGATCAAGGCCCGAATCTCTTTGCTTACAAGTTTTCGGCCTCCCCGCTGTCCGGTTCTGGAGAGCCATTTCCAATACAGCCGAAAGCCAGCCCGATGCCAACCAACAACCGTTCTCGCTGTGACCAGGATGAGAGGCTCTTTCCATCCCGCCCAGAGCCTTCGCAACACTACCCAGAACAGCTGGTGCAACGCAGTGAGTCGATGGCAAGGTCGTTTGGCGTGTAGAGCCAGCAACTGCTGGTGGAGGGCCAGATTTTCGAGGATGAGATCCTCCCGGGAACTGAACGCACTCACGAGCCATCCCAGGAGATGGCGGAGCGAAATGAGTATGGCCGATAGCATGGCCTGAATCTTATCGGAACGCGCGCATCAAGCTCGTTCGAAGTTATTCATTCTGCGAGTGCAAGAGGTTTTGACGAGGGACAGCCTTCAAAATCCTTGAGCGCGTCCACCAGCATTTCCTTGGTCGCAAGATCCAGGTGATTCGTCGGTTCGTCGAGCACCAGGAACTTCGGCGGGTTGTAGAGCATGCGCGCGATTGCCAGCCGCGATTTTTCGCCGCCGGAGAGTGCGCGGATCTTCTTCTCCACGTCGTCGCCGGAGAATTGGAATGCTCCGTGGCCTGTACCAGTCGAGAGAAATCTCCCTGATTCCCCTTCGTCTTGTTGACCGCTCTACCCCCTCTTCGCGAGTTCTCGGTTGAGCGCCATAACAAGTCCTTGCGGAATGGATGGGATGAACGCGCCGAGAATCATAAGCCTGCTTACCGCGATGCGTTGAAACTCCGCAGGTGCCTCATTCCTGCGGACGGGTTTTCCGAGTTGAAGCGAGACGGAAGAGCGGAAGATCAATCAGGAAGAGGCCGCCGAACGGTGCGGACTGCATCGGACCTACTACAGCGGGGTTGAGCGCGGAGTGAGGAATGTTTCTCTAGCGAACGTTGAGAAGATTTCCAAGGGCTTGAAGGTTTCTCTACCTCAACTGTTTTCGCGGGTTTGATTGCTGTTTTCCCCGAATTCTAGCTCTTGCTCCGCTTGGCTCACGTACCCTTAACCAAGCTTTGTAGCCGGTTCCGCCCATTCCTTCAAGTCTACGCAGCCGTCTTATTGGGAGGCGATTGCCTTGGGAATGCAAGGTGTTTGACGTAGCAGTCTTCGTGTATGGACTTGCCGTGTTCGTCGGCACACAGATCGACCGTTAGATCGACTGGTTTGCTGCAAATTGTGCAGGGTATTTCTGGAAAAGGGTGACCACCCATAAATGCCTCCTTTGGACGGTCACTGTGTAGCGTATTCCCAAAGCGGGACAAGTACTGTTCATTATTGCTCAGCTTATTCTTGACAACAGTCACAGCTATTAGCCGGTCGCGTTGATTGTGCTCCTGCAAACCAGATTCGGTGGAATCATGCGCTCGCTCTTCCGCATTAGCCTTCCGCCTGTGGAAACCACAGAGCCGCCGGACCGCTAGAAGAAGTACCGTTGCGGTTATCGTGAAGCTGACCGCGGCCAAGAAGATCGTCATCCCAACAAAGTCTTCATCAGATCGCCACTCGTCTGCAAGAACATCGGTGCACAATTTGCTCGGATAAGCCCTTTATGGGAAAGTAAACTGGCGCTCCTGTCACGGTGCTTGAATTTCCACAATTATTGTGTTCATTCGTCACATACGAAGAGGTTGTGCCTATGAAACAAGAATCGACAGCAAGCGACGTGTGAAATGCTGACACCCGGTTGGCGGCGCACGGCGCTTCCTCCAATACCCCCTTGGAGGGAAGGCCGGGAACTACCGTGAGTTCCCGGCTTGTCACACGTTCATTCGTCACATCCGTCCTCAGTGAGCACATGCTACGGTCGAATCTCGTTGAACTTGGAGCAAGAGAGGCCAAAGTGTCCACCGTGGGGGGGGCATGCTGACTTCTTTTGCTCCTTTTCAACAACACATAAGTTCATTCGTCACTGACTTTATCCGCTGGCACCTGCTACGGTCAATCTCGGAGTAGGGAGACCAAGCAAAGGAGGTCCGGCCAGCCTTGAGAGAGACTTGGGGCCTCCTTTGTTCCCAAATCCCGTATTCCGACTCATGCGCTCTTACTACGTGGTACTCGCCGCCGGAATCTTCCACTGGGGCGTTGATGATCTACGGCGCTTGGTACTTGATTGTTTTTTCCTAGCCTTCCTGCCATTCGATAATTTCAGGCGTATAATCCTCGTTTATCGGCCTCCTTTCCTCGTAGTTGTTACTGCCCCTCGCACGCTCTGAAAGGGAGATTCCAATGTCTCTTCTGCGTCGATTCGTTTCAGCTCTTGCCCTGGCCGCGATACTACTTCCGGGCTTCGCGCAAACTCCTCAACAACCCTCACCAAAACAACCAACTCCTCAGCAACAGCAGTCCAAACCGAAATGCACAGATACCGGAACTTACGTAAATAACAAAGGGGAAACAGTGAAGCGCCCCGAAAATTGTTCGGCTGCTCCGCAAGGTCCGACAGCGCAATGCGCAGATGGCACCTACAGTTTTAGCCAAAGCCGCAGGGGGACATGCTCCCATCACGGTGGTGTTGCCAAATGGCTTTGAAGCCACGCTCAGGCCGACCTCTGGAATTGCTTTCAAGGTCTTTTCGCTGGCAGCCCAACCGCCGGTGGTCTCCTAGCCGATTTGTGGGATTAATCGTCGATTCGGGGCCGGGCAGGACGAAATCGGGTGCTTGATCGCTTGATCCAATAATAACGGTGACGAGTCGTGTGCCTCAGCTTTGTTTCCTCTTCCACAAAATGAGCATACAAGCATCTGTTCTGTGCGCTAACGTTTAGGAGTCTCTTACACATCCCTCCGCCGTGCCCAGGTCGGGCGTCGGTCTCTTGTGCAATCTGATAGTTCCCATCGAAAGCCACCCTATGCTGATAAGCAGCAGGCACGTCACGCCCAAGTCGCAACGTGAGGAAGAATCTTCGTTGTTGCAACGGAAGGTCGAAGAAGAGTCTTCGTTTTTGCGAAGCAAGATCGAGGAACTGAACAGGAATACTGTCCTTTTGATCGCCGAGGCTGGGAAATTAATTCAAGGATCAAAACAGCTCTCGGATCGGCTCAAGTCTTTCAAAGACCCCAGCACGAAGGACAGGCGGCCCTCATCACCGCGTCAGGAATAGGTAGCCGTTGACGAGCCGTTGCTGTGATCAGGTAGCCGTTTGTACTCGCTTCTGCCGAAGATGCTCGATTCGGAGCTGGGACTCTGGCGCATCTGATCTGCTCTTGTGGCATGGGAAACAGCAACTTGCGGGACACAAAAGGGAAGGGCCAGCTAAATGCACTAATAAAATAGAGCGAGCCTCCCTCTCCACTTTGCCGCGTAAGGCTCTGAGCTTCTTGACAGAAGGACTCCTCAGATTGTGGTGTCCAAGACCACGATCTTGAGGCTGTCCTTTACCCAACTTGTAGATCGGCGTTTGGCTCTTTAGCCGCATAAACCCAGGAGGTTAACGTGATTGACCCTAAAATTAATTCTCGCTCGAAGCCAGCTCATTCCGAACAACCAGAATCTTTAATCAATGCGGCTATTGCCCTTGCAGACTCCGCTGTGCAAACTCGTGCTTACGAACTCTACGAGCTTCGAGGTCGGACTGATGGCAATGCACAACAGGATTGGTACCAAGCAGAAACCGATTTGAGGACGAGCAGAAAACAAGCTTGACGAATACAAACCACCACCCCACCCCGAACCCTAACCGGACTCGATACAAACAGTCTTAAAGGAGCAAGGAGCGATACGGACAACAAAACGGAAAACGATCCGCAGCAGCAAAAACAGCGGGGCCAGGAAGACCGTACGAGATCGGCAAAGACTTCTGATACGAAGCCTAACCCCGCACAGGGAAATCAGAGCCAGGGCAACCCTCAACACCAGGACACGTCCAAGAAGAATCCGTCCACGGACAGCAATCCCCATCACAAAGATCAGCAGAAGCCCGAAGATGCCAAGAAGCATGTTTCCTAAGCCGACATCCGTTAGAAAAAGCGTTGTAAGGTTGTAGGAATGAACCGCCTCGGCTTAACTCGCAGGGGCGGTTCTTGTTTAACATTGAGGCGCAGAAGCGCCGCATCGGTTGAGGGGAGCTAATGGGTTAGTCGCAAGTGTGGAACGGCGATGAAGCGAGGCGAAGACTTGGACGGTGATCACCAACACGGGCAAACAAGCCGCACTTGAATCCGGTCTTGAAAAAGGGCGGTTGAAAAACCCCCACACATCAGCGCCAGAGAGTTTGTTCATTGGCTGGCAGCTGATAGCCATATCGATGACGATTCCTTGCGATCACTGTTTAAGCTGTGAGGCTCCCGCTGAAGAGCGGACTTGACCTTCCGCGCTCGTAATGAACATCAGTCTTTCTCTTCTTTTGATGGCTCGCTACACGGTTGCGCAACCTCATTGACGCCAAGTCTCGGCGCATTCAGCTTTTTCGTCGTAATCGCAGACGTAACCGGGATGGGCTTGTTTACATTTCTCGCATAGTTGAGTCGCCATTTTTCTACTTCCTCTTTGGGATAAATCGTATCGTTCGCAACTTACGCGTGATTGTTGGGTTATTGGGAGTACACACACCGAACCTTCCATGACCCCAGACGAACGAGAACGCATGGCCATTCTGTGTGAACGAATCGCCACAGAGCAAGACGGGGAGAAATTCGACAAACTGGTCGAAGAGTTGAACGATCTGCTGGAACTCAAACATAAGCGCATCCACCCGGAACACAAGCCGAAGTCGAACTAAAACTTCAAGACCGGCAAAAAAGGTGAGGCTCTTGGAACACCACAATCTGGGAACTGTTACGCCTTTAATTACACTAAACGATCTTTCGTTGATATAGATCGCTGCGGGATGTTGAATGAGGATGATAATGACGACGATGACGACACCACCGACGATGGCTACTCGGAGTGAGCGTGTCCTTATTTATTTCGGCTGGTGATGGATGAAGCGCAAACATTTCATCCGAATAGTCAAGCGGCCGTTTATTTCTTTGAAGTCGAGTACACCACGGCGGTAAAGGGCTTGCCACACTCCAAGCAGTTTGCCTTTAATCGAGACGTGATCAATCCGCAAGATGGGCACATCCTTTGTGATCGAAGCTCGGCGACCTGTGGTTTCACCCTGCGCATCCAGCGGAGCAGTAGGATCGTGAACAGTAGGATGAGCAGTCCGAAGGAAATGCTGGTGGCATTCATAAAAGCGACCCTTCTTGGGTGAGTTCTGCGTTTACCGGCGCAGGAACGTTGCGACATCCCGTGCTTGGCTCTTGGCCTATTGCCTGCTGTGCTCAGATCGGCTTCGGGCCTTTTGCCGCAACGAGCACAGCCAATACGGTTGCTGTATTACGAACATTTCCCGCAATCGTCAGGAGTGCTTCCGATATGGACCCATGCTGTTCCGCCAGTCCCTCAAGCCGTGTGCTGACGCTGTGAAGTTGATCGACTTCGCGCGGAAAGGCAAACTTGAGAGCTTATTTTCAGCGAGGGTTAGAAGCCTACCCAGAACTCAGCTTTGAGGACGTGCTGTGCGGCATAAACAGTGTGGTGTTCTACTACAAAAATCAAAAGGGTACGCGCACGGCAGAGTTCATGGAGTTATCAGCGACAGGAAAGGTGGCAAGAGTTGTGGCGAACTACGGTACGTAGACGGGAGCCACCCCGCAGTCGGCCCGATTCCTGCTTACCAATCCGAAGCAACTATTGAACATCGTCATAATGACTCATTGACCAGCGGTCAAAACGTGTAATCGCCTGTTCTCGACAGTTAAGATGGCGATTGTCATCAATGCGGTCAATACCATGAGATCTTCTGCAATTCGTTCCCGCATCGGGAAACTGCCCGCTTAATTTCAAACTCTGTGCAATTGTGATCACTTCCAAGATATGCCCTGATTGTAAGTTGTTCCCATGAGTAGGACGGTTGAAGGAATTCACGCGGCCATCCCCCTCGTCCGCCGTTTTCCTCTGATAGCGCAGTTTAGGGAGATACTGCGCCACCTGTTTTCAGAGAGTCGCGCATGATCATCGAAGGGCCAGGCTACGATTCCGACCAACGTCCTGATCATCCGCAACCCAAGGCCCTGACACACGGATGCAACGCCGCGTCCTACCGACAAGAGCCACCGATACATAAGGGACAGGTACGAGGCAGCGGCTCCGTTTCAAGGCGTACGTGCCGGTTCATCTTCCTCCTTGTCTGTATCTGCCGGGGAGGCTTGTACGCCCAGGACTTAAGTGGAATTGTGGTCCACGCCTATGTCAGCCAAGGGTTCCTGTTCAGTTCCCACAACAACTATTTGTCCATGAAATCGAGCGAGGGCAGCCTGCAGTGGACGGACGCTGCCGTGAACATCTCTGATCCTATTTCCGATAACCTGCGAGTTGGTATCCAGTTGTACATGTATCAACTGGGAGAGTTTGGCGGCCCGAACGTCTTTATCGATTGGGCCTCGGGAGACTACAAAGTCAACGACCATTTTGGATTTCGGGCCGGCAAGGTCAAGACGGCCTGGGGCCTGTTCAACGATTCCCAGGATATAGACGCGGCATTCCTGTGGATCCTCTTGCCTCAGGGCTCTTACCCTGCTGACCACAAGAGCTTCTACCTGGCGCACGTGGGAGGCGACATTTACGGCGGTCTACCCCTTGGGAAACGGGCCGGAACGCTACACTACAACGTGTACGCGGGACAGTCCACCCTGGATTTGAATGACGGATACATTAAACAGTTCGCAAACATCGGACTTGTCTTCACGAACTCTCTCGGAGGCAAGACCTACGGGGGTGACCTGCAATGGGAAACACCCCTCAGAGGACTGATCCTCGGCTCCAGCGAAGATAACCAAGCCATAGACGGGACGGCGCCCGCGGGTAGCGTACATTCACCGCCTCTTTTTACCCCGTCAATGTACGCCCAGTTCACCCGGGGAAAGGTCTACCTCGCGGGGGAATATGACCGGGAACCGGTCAATGCGACCCTTACGATTGGGTCGGCCGTGATTCCATTTGTCGTGGATGGGCGCTCCTGGTTCGCGATGGGAAGTTATCGGCTTCGCAAGAATTTTCAGGTAGGTAGCTACTACAGCCACTACGTCAACAAGGCGGCGGACACAACCCAGCCGGCAAATTACTCGAAAGACTGGGTGGTATGCGGTCGATACGACTTTAACCCGTACTTTTACGCCAAGATCGAAGGCCACTTCCTTCACGGAACTGCACTTGGGTACTACAGCGACACAAACCCAAATGGCCTGGCTACGGACTCAAAAATGTTAGCCGCCAAGATCGGGTTCACCTTTTAACTCGCCTACGCGTTTCGGGAGGTGGATCTATGAGAAAAACTCGTTGCCTAATGCTGCTGTTGTTAGTATCGCTTGGCTCATGGTCTGCGGCTCGGGCGCAGGATGTAGTGTTGGTCGCGAATAAGGGAGTGCAGATTTTTCAAATCACAAATGCCGACTTGCGCGCCATCTTTCTGGGAACCAAAACCAGATTCTCTGACGGTTCCCATGCCGTGCCGGTGACGTTAAAGGGTGGACCAGCGAACGAGGTCTTTTTGAAAAACTATGTCGGAGAGGATCCTGAGGCATTCCGCTCGCAATGGCGCAAGGTGGTATTTGCGGGACAGGGCGCCATGCCCAAGGCATTCGATTCTGAATCGGCCCTCCTCGATTACGTGGCCGCCACTCCAGGCGCGGTCGGATATGTGAGCCGAATTTCCCCGCAAGACCGGGTAAAGCTCCTCTTCGCAATCAAATAGTATCCGCCAACGCCCCTGGGTTCTCAGATCTCAGTTGGCTGAAATGCCCCTATTTTCCGGTGCAGGCGGCGTCCCCTCCTTCCTGTAGGTCGGTCCCTTCCCGCTACGGCCCACTTATTGACATTGCGGTAGTGCGAGATGGTTTGGCCGATCACTGGAGCAGAATCCTACGTCCGTGAAAGGGGCAAGTCAATGAAAGCCGGGGAGTTGGCGGTGTCTCAAGAAGGGTTGTTGGCGAAATATCCCCGTTACACTCATCATGCCCTGTGTTGGCCACTTGAGTGAAATGGCCTGGTCTCGAAGTATCATTTCTGCGCATCCGTGCTGGTCAAAAGATTCCTCCAGTTCTAGAGGCGGCTAGTCCCTGTCCCTGGTTTCGGGTCATTGACCTATGGTGCGGCCGCGAGCGTTGTTTGTTGGCGTAGCATCAACCTAGTGATACCACCCTCAACACTCTCGAAGGACGACGAAGGAATGCTCCTACGTGCAGTTCATAAGGCGTCCCGCGCCCAGGAACACACCGCCACCAGTCAACGTCAATACCTGACTAGACATATTCATTTCATCAATCATCAGCGAAAACAGATTCTTCTGCTAGACCTGTCAAATTGCTCGGCCGCCGAGGTCGAGAAGATTTTTCAAGCGGTCCCCGACTTTGTGACTGTCCGTCCTCGGGATTCAGTTCTCATTCTTTCCGATTTCACAGGAGCGTTTTTTGACCCCGAAGCGGTTCGAGCCATGAAAGAAGCCGCCGTCTTTGACAAGCCCTATGTTAGGAAATCCGCATGGACGGGAACAGTGCACTTTCCTAAGGCGTTTGCTGAGAGCGTGAGTAGCTTCTCCCGCCGCGAATTCCCCGTTTTTGAGACTCGGAAGGACGCTTTGGAATGGCTGGCAAAGGACTAAGTAGACAAGCTCCAGTGCCGGGTCGGGGAAATGTTTTCATCGCTGGACTCGCCGGGCCATCGGGAAGCGGTAAATCGACAATAGCCGAGCGCGTGGCTTCTCGTCTCAACGGGCACGTTATCTCTATGGAAAACTACTCCATAGAGATGAACCATCTTCCACTAGAGGAGAGAGCGAAACTGAACTACGACGCGCCGCATGCCATCGACATGCAGCTGCTGGAAAGCCATATCCGCGACTACGCCTCAGGCAAAGCCATCGAGGCCCCCATCTATGATTTTGCGAAGCACCTGCGCGTGAGCGGCCAGCGCGTACACGTTCCTGCCAAGTCGCTGCTAATCGTGGAAGGCATTCTGGCCTTGCATTTTGTGCGACTACGCCCCTTCTTCGACCTATCCATCTACCTGGAAGCTCCCGACGAAGTTTGTCTCCGTCGACGAAAGCTGAGGGATATCACCGAGCGTCAGCGTTCCCTGGACTTTATTGTGTGGCAGTACAAGAACAACGTATTACCGGCGGCGCGGCAGTACGTGCTTCCCAGCAAGCGCTACGCCGATCTCGTGCTGGACAGTGCAGGCGACCTGGTAACCGTGGAGAAGAGCCTCTACGACGCCCTCGTGGAGAAGCACGTTCTAGCTGCAATTCAATAACCCTCCTCGCGGTCCAGAAAGAAAAGAGCGATTCGAGGTCATGACCTCTTCGGTTGATTAGTGTCGAAAAATCGCTATTACGCTCAACGATCCAGGTCGCTCAATTCTCAACGAGTGAAATGGCTGATTACAACAGCTAACAAAAGCGACGCCTACAGCTCGGCGCCATGCCGGTATATCCAGAGTCGCTATTCAGGAGGCGGCTCCGCGCCAAAGATCGTAGAACCATCGAGATGAAGGTGGCCATCGGGCTGGCAGCGTTCTCATGTTGCCAGTGTGACACGTTGGAAAATGTTCCTGTTTTGAGAACAGTTTTCACTTCTTCGGGCCGAATGAACTGGAAATCATCCTGTGACGGGCTTACGATACCTGCGACTCAACCGTCCATTTAGCAGTCAGTGCGGAGAAGATGGCATGTCTTTTCGCTCGGTCTTCATTGCGGTGGTAATTTCGTTCTCGCTGATCGTTGCCGCATTTCTAATCAACCGTGCCCGGCCCCGAGTCGAAACCGCGCAGCCACGTAGTAAGCTGATCGCGGCGACTGGCAAGTGCGCCGAATGCCATTCGCGCCTGCAGTATTCCGTGGTGCATGAATACGAGATGAGCCGGCACGCACAGAAAGGCATCAACTGCCTGGAGTGCCACCAGCCGGGTGCGGGGCAGGAGAAACAGGACCATCACGGCTTCGTGATCGTGAAAGGACACCTGACCGCGGGCAACTGCCGCAGTTGCCATGAACAGATCTATCAGCAGTTTGTACGCAGCCGACATGCCGCACCGGCGTGGGCGGCGATCTACGGCGAAAAAGGTCTGACGCCAGAACAGGTGAATTTTTCCGAGAAGTATCAGCCGGGTGGAACGCGGCGTCTGCCTCATCCTTTTGTGCAAGCCGAGGGTGGACCGGCGATGGCCAGCGGATGCGATCAATGCCACAGCGTAGGCAAACCCAATGCGAATGGAACCATCGGCACCTGCACGGCCTGCCATTCGCGGCATACCAGTTCGGTTGCACTGGCACGCCTCCCCAGCACCTGCGCGCAGTGCCACATGGGGCCTGATCATTCGCAAATTGAAATCTACGAGGAATCGAAACACGGGGTCATGTTCGCTGCGCAGGAGAAATTACTGAATCTGGATGCCGAGCCGGACCAGCTCACCTCACGTGACATGTTCGTTCCGACATGCGCGACTTGCCATATGAGCGGGCTCAACGGGCTCGGCGTAACCCATGATCCGTCCGAGCGCTTGTCCTACTATCTGGCAAACGCTGTGAGCACAAAGCGCCCAAATTACGAACAGGCACAGGCCAAGATGAAACAGGTCTGTAGCCAGTGCCACACCCCGAGCGTGATTGATGGCGTCTATCAGCGTGCCGAGGCCGTTGTGGCCTCGACCAACCAGCGCGTCTCCGACGCCAAAACTCTCGTCGATAGTTTACGCACAGAGGGGCTACTGAACGGTCCTCCCTTTTCGCAGCCCATTGATTTCATCTACTTCGACCTCTGGCACTATGACGGACGAACTTCTAAGCACGGGGCGTTCATGGGCGGAGCAGATTTCGTGCAGTGGCATGGGAACTACCCCATGCTGCAAAAGATGGTGCAGTTACAGCATATGGCCACGGAGTTAAGAAAAGAACATAGAAGCAAGAAATAGACCGTGGTGGCTACAGCCCTGGCTGCTGGTGGAGTCGTTCGCGCTGATGAACCTAGAGTTTCTATCGTTCGATATCTTTCTGGCGCACTCGGTAAATCAGTTTCGGCGCCAGGCGGAGTACATTCCCTTCTTTTTTTCGTTGGTGGCGCCAGTGATTTTGGTGATTGGCCTGAACTTGCGTAGGCACTGGTTTACGGTTTGGAAAGACCTGGGATACCTCGTAGGTTGGATGGCGGTGTTAATCGGGTTGGTGGGTATGGTACTGCACCTGGACAGTTCGTTCTTCTGGGAACGTACGCTCCATAGCTTGACGTACTCCGCGCCGTTTGCTGCGCCGTTGGCCTATACCGGACTGGGGTTCTTGCTGATCTGCAATCGCATGGTCGATGTGGAAACAGAGGAATGGGCGCAGTGGGTGCTGCTGATGGCGCTCGGAGGATTCGTAGGGAACTTTGTGCTCAGCTTAACCGACCATGCAGGGAACGGCTTTTTTGCCTGGGAAGAATGGGTACCCGTCGTAGCCAGCGCCTTCGCGGTTGGATTTCTGGTCACGCCGCTGCTGACACAAGTATCGCGGGGATTCTTGAGATTATGTGCGGCATTACTGGTTTGTGAAGGCGCAGTCGGAATTTGGGGATTTCTGCTGCATGCGGCGGGAAATCTGCGAGGGCCTTCCGTCCACGCGTTTCAGAACTTTATCAATGGAGCACCACCCTTTGCGCCTCTGCTGTTTCCAAACCTAGTGGCGCTGGGCATGATCGCGCTGTGGCAACTGGGAGAGCTGCGTGAGCCCGACGCGAACTGATCGGCAGAGTAAGCAGCGGCGGCATCAGAAACCAATCGCGTGGAGTCGCGTGTCGCGGTAGCTATTTCATCATTGACCAAGCCGGTTGCATTCACAGTACGTACATCCGAAGCATCCACCAGACAAGAAATATCGCCACGATGGCTCCGGCAATATGAACTATCCAGTCGCCAGCCGTTTTCGGTTTCCCAAAACTGAACATGCGGCAATGGTAGCAGTCCAGCGCTTGGTTGACGGAACATTGCGGTTACAATCAGAACCCCAAGGTTGCAGCCTTGACCGCTGAGAGAAGGGTCTGCAATACACAGGGAATTGTGTGATCTTGATCAAAAGTGTATAACGTTGCGGGGTCGCGGAGAAGATAACAGCGTCCCGGTTCTTCCCCTCAAAGTGCGGTGGACGATGTTATCTTTGCTCCCGTCCCTTGTCCACCTTCGTGTCCTGATCGTTCTCTGCATACTTTCCCACAGGACACTGTTCATCCATCACAAACCGTCACTCAACAGAGACGTTATGATCCGCTCATTGACCGAACCTTGAAGCAGGGTACAAGGAGCGAACCTAGCGCTGAAACTATTCTTCGCTCCCTTTCCTGATCTTGGAATTATGACGATGGACCGTTTGTTGATTTTGGGTGCTTTTATGCTCGGAGCTGGCAGTGGCGGATTCTGCGTCCTTCTGCAACAGCGAGGCATTCGAGATAGGTTTCGTAAAGAAATCACAGAACAATTGGACCAAGCACTGTTTGGTCCAATTCGCCGATGGAGGCAATGAATAAATAAATGTCCGTACCCCAGATGGTTTTGGAGAATATTGACCGTGCTCCTTGGTGGCCCAAACTATGGACAGAATTCGCTCTGCTACTCGCCGAGTTGGAAAATGATCCAAAATACAGTGAGCGCGCGAAACATATGGGCGAACTGATGTCCGATCCGCGCTTCCCGAAAGTCGATCAGATTTACTTCGTTCCGAAATAAGTTCGCTCCCCAGGCCGGCGCTCCGTAGCCCTTTCCCGCTCCCAAGGTACCTGGGTCTTGAGAGCGCTTTCGCAATTCTCCTCATGCGTATCTTGTGCTCCGAAATTCGCCAGTACGGGTTGTGATCGTCTGCCCGAGAGGACTGTCTTTTGGGATGAACTCGATTTCCACATGCTGGTTCGTTCAGTTGTCACAGACGGGATGCCGGGAGTGATGAGACAAGAATAGTCGTGGGGAAGAATGGCTACAGCGCCCGTTCGCCTGCGGGAAAGCCAGGCCTAGTCGGCGCGGTTCGTGGAAGTCGAACGAATTTATTTCGTTCCTGGAACTGGAAAATTGAAAGGTATAGCGAATGTGGAAAAAAGTGAACAACGGAGTGGCGACGCAGCCGGAATTCGCCAGCCAGCCGGAGCCTAAGACGCTACCATCGGCCGGTAAATCGCTGAATGAGAGCCCGTTTGGACCGCTGGAAGTGGTTGGCGAAAACGAAGACCGGCTATCTACCACGGTATCAATGGCGATTTACTTAGAGGCGGTGAATGAGTTTACGAAAAACGCTATCGCTTGTATCGGATTCCTTCTTTTGATCCCCAAAGCGCGAGATGGCTACGAGCAAGCCACAATAGCGAGCGCGCAGCTCCGCAAGGTGCTGGACACGGGCGAGGAAAATCTTCGAACGGTCATGACGCAATTGGAGCAAGCGATCAATCTTCACGTGCCCAAGTCAGTTGGCGAGCGCAAGAGACCAGAACCATCAAAAGTCGAATCGATCCGAGGCAACAACAAAGCTTCGTGATCGGTTCGCTATCCTGATTTCCACACATCGCGGCAGGCACTCGTCACAGACGGTCTTCGTTTGCACTTGATATGGTCCAGTCGTTGAAGGGAGCAAAAGAGGTCCACAAATCCTTTGGGGGGATCGCCATGGCCTTTTTGCTCCTGATCAACTTATGACAAATCGTCCCCAAGCGAAATCACGGTTTGACTAGTCAGAGGAACAGGAACCATGGACTCCCGCATTGTGCTGTGCATTCACGATATTCCGCAGGCCTTGGAACTTCGCAGAGCGATCCTGGAATCTCATGGTTATTCCGTCAAGATCGCCGCCAGCAGCCACAGCGCGATGAAAACGTTGGAGGAGGTTTCGGTAGCCGCTGTCCTGGTGGAGTACAAACAGGAAGGCTTGGATGCAGAAGCCGTAGCCTGCCATATCAAGCAACGGTTTCCCAATCTGCCGATCATCCTGGTTTCAGCGTACTCCGAGTTGCCCGAGCGAATCCTGTGGTTGGTGGATGAATACGTTATGAAGAGCGAACCGGCAGAAGCGCTAGTGCGGATCATTGAGCGAGCTACCACACCGTCCAGGCCAGCGCCCACATCTTAGCAACCGTGCGTGCAAGCAGCATGAAGAACCAAAAAAGAGAGAACCGTTTATCAAGCCAAACTCTCCACTTCGCCACAGTTTGGCACACGCAGACATAGTCGGACATTAAACGAGATATTTACCAGCCCAAATAGCATTTGCATTAGGTCTGCCTTAGAATTCCCAGAGAGAGCATTATGAAACAGTCTTCTGATTCCATTACTTCTATGCTCGGGTGAGGAGATAAAACCATGTCTTTATCCGAAGAAGTTCGGCCCCTACTCACGGCTCGCGCGGCTACCGATTCTGACGCCGCAAGGCTGCTGGAAATATTTACCAAAGCTGATGAGATTTTGAGCGAGCTTTCGCGAGAGCGGATCGGCGATGTCGAAACATCCGGGCCGGTTCAAGTGATATCAGGATTGCTGTCGTAATATCGCCTTCTCTGACAAATGTCGGCGGTGCCAAGCAGTTTTCGAGCACACTGCAGCGTGCACTAGGAAAAGAGCCATTTCGCTCTCGTTGAAGCCTTTTGCTTTGCCAGCTAAGGCTCGCTCGTAATCGATATTCAGGTCTGGCCCTTGCGGGCCGATGGCAGACATATATTCAGAGATGGTCTGAGGGCTGGCGGTAGCTTTGAAACTTCCAGTGACGCCAAGCCAACCAAAGAACAACTGGACCAAGGCGAGCATCGCGTTATGGATTGCCTGGATTGTCACAACCGACCTGCGCACGCCTCCGAGATGCCGGAAGACGCGGTGGACAAGCAAATGTCGATCGGGCGCATCAGCCCCGATCTTCCGTACATCAGGAAAAAAGCGGTCGAGGTACTTAAGGTGACTTACACCACTCGCGAAGTGGCCGAGCAGAGCATCACCAGCGAGATCATCAAGTTTTATCAGAGCAACTATCCTGAAATCGATGGAGAGCGGGGGCCGCGGTGAAGCAGGCTGCCCAAGAAGTGGCGAATATCTACCTGCGAAACATCTTTCCAGACATGCGTGTGACCCGGGGGCACGCACCCGAACAATCTTGGGCACGTCGATTCGCCGGGCTGCTTCCGCTGCCATGATGGCAGTCATAACGAGCGCCGATGGCCAGACCATCACCAACGACTGTTCTGCTTGCCATCAAATTGTCGCATCGGGAGAAAACAATCCTAAGATCCTGACGGATCTAGGAATGAAATAGGAGCGGCAACTGGAGTCTGCCGAGAATGAATACGCGTCGTACACGCTGGGGCGGGCGGGACTGCCAGCCCCCGCGCCTCGCCTGAGACGAAAGCGGACTCAATCGGATAATCCGGGTCTTCCGACGTGAACTCGACTACGGCCGCTCGCTCGATGTCCAACCAGCCTTCACCGCGAGTCCGAATCTTCTCCCGAGTTGGAGTGATGAGACGCTTTCGCATGCGCAGGCAGTCTACTCCTGTTTCATCCTTCCAGTCTTCTGTGACGCCTGCCTTCGTTTTGCTCCAAATTCCGCTAATTCCAAGAGACATTCGAAATTAGCAATAGCCCCTCTTCACGACAACCATTAGCTGTTGCAAAATCGCCATCTCACTCATTGACCGGCAGCCCGGGTCTGGCCTCGTCTGTCTTATGAAAAAATCAAAGCAAAGGGCTGACTACACCTGGTCGGGATCAGTCCTCTGCACGTCGCCGAGGGCGCAACGTGAATCAGGTTGAAAACTTGCCGACTGGCCAAGTTGGGGATCTCGATGCTTTGCTAAAACCTACCTGCCAATGGGAATTTGGAGTGCAGAAGGTGGGGTTTGGGCTCTGGCAGGAGGCTCGCCCAGCTTAAATAGTGATCGCAAAGAATCGTCATCAATATGGCTCTCACGCCGAAGCCAATGAATAAACTCTTTGGCGGTGATGTGTCTTCGTCTTCATTGTCTTTGCCTCTCTTGAAAGTGGCAGAGTAAGCTACGTTGCCATTAGCTTCCGCACGACGCTCCTACAATTAGGACTTTGCGGGTTTGGAGATCTCTACATCTCCGCACTTGTACGGAGAACCCTTAAGCAGTTCGTTGGCTTTATCGAACATTTCCAGCAGCCTCGCGGCGTTTGGATCTGTAGCAGCACGAGCTGCAAGCAGGGGACGCACTTGTTCAGACACGGACATAGTTTTTATTCTCCTACCCTGAGCCTACCAATCGTCGAGATAGGAGAACCGCTCAAGAATGCTCACTTGGGAAAGCCTGAGTAAGATATAACCCAGCGCAGGAAGATAGGTGGCAATGAAGAGAATGTCGGGGATTCTTATGGATGTCCATTCGGCGGTTCCTAAGAAAAAGATTGCTCAGCACAATCAACTTCTCTGGGTCTTGAGGAGTGGACCCCAGAACCGATGTGTTCTGTCATCACGTCGATTACGCTGCGATTCGTAGTAGAGTGTGTGTTTGGCAAGCTTACGCGGACGCACCGGCTGCCGCCTCTTTCATCGTCAGGAAGCTTGCGATGGTCTGTGACAATTGACTGTCCACCTCATCGGCGATCAGCATAACGTCCGGCAGTACGAAAGTGAAGTCCACGCTGGACAGGTTACGTTGGATGTCCTCGAAGATGCACACCTGTAGGATTCTCGATTCCTGCACGATCAGGGGCGCACTGTAGCCTTGCCCGTAGCGGAGCTGTCCATGCGCCACAGCCGCCGCAGAAGGAGTGGCAATCGCCTCGATGATCCGAGTTTTCCGCAAGCGCGTAGCGATGTTCTTTATGATATCGGGAAGATGGGCAGTGTGCTCGTCCGAGGTCAGCGGTAAGGAAATCAGTTCTCCTACCTGCTCCAGTCGTGACAACCACCGCCCGATGATGGCAGTGGCGTCGTGCTCCAGAATGGACGCGACGCTTTCTTTGGCTCGCTTTGGAGACGATTTAGGCTCCAGTATTTTCTTTTGTAAGAGGTCGGCTACCTGGCCGGCTTCGCACGGCTTCACGAGAATTTCGTCGGCTTGCAGGAGGACAGCGGACATGGCTCGCTGCATGTCCGGAAAATCGCTAACGACCAGGACCAACACATCGGGCTGACTGTGACGCATTGCAGTCACCACCGCAAAACCATCCCCAGGCTCCGGCATGTGAAGATCGGTGATCAGAACATCGAAGGATTGCTCGGCAATTTGCTTGAAAGCTTCCGTCACACTGGTTGCTGAAACTACCTCGAAGTTTTTCTTTTCCAATGATCGTCGTGTCAGAAGGATCTCGTCCTGATTGTCATCAACGAGGAGAACTTTGGGTTTCGTGGGCATAGTGCCTCCACAATCGTTCAGGTTCAGTTTACGATTGCTGGCGGTGGAACGCCCGCTGAATGAGGGCACAAAAGGCTGTTACAGCTCTTCCACTCTCCCATTCTGACAATCCCGTCCAAATTGGATGCTGTGTTCTCTTGGTTCACAGATAGCTCCCTACGGCACGGCCCGCCAAGAAAACAAAAAAGACACACAAATGTGCTTCCTCAAGAACGGCACGCCTTACTCAGCAGCAGTATTCCGTTTCCACGGGAATCGTTGCCGCGGACCTTTTGCTGAACCACTCAGTTCCTCTCATTAAGCGACCTAAAAGTTCTTTTGACGCTGCGGTTCCAGTCACAACTGAAGTCGGATGACTCGGTTGCCGATACTCACCAGATGGAGTGCTTCGCGGTAGGGATTTAGAAGAGGGGAGCGTAAGAATGAAGGCGAAGCGCGGCTGGAACAAGAGTAGCGAATCGGACGCGAAATATCGAGGGCTTCTGGAAGCCGCCCCGGATGCGATGGTGGTGGTAAACCAGAGTGGCGAAATCGTCCTGGTGAACTTTCAGGCGGAGAAACAGTTCGGCTACTGGCGCGACGAACTGATCGGCCAGAAGGTGAAGAACATCATTCCCGAGGGCTTTGCCGAACGGCTGACCGCGGACGCTACCCGAAGCACAGCGGAAGCATTGGCGCAGCAGATGGGCATGGGGATCGAGCTCTCCGGACGGCGGAAGGATAGCAGCGAGTTCCCCATTGAGATCATGCTGAGCCCGCTGGAGAGTGCCGAAGGGATTCTGGTGACGGCGGCGATTCGCAACATCAGCGCGCGGAAGGCTGCGGAACAGCATTTGGCGCAGATGGAGGACAGCCACCGGCATACAGAGGTGGCGCTGCGCGAATGCGACGAAAGATACCGGCTGCTGCTGGATGGAGTCCATCATTATGCCATTTTCATGATGGACCCACAGGGCAAGGTTGTCAGTTGGAATGCAGGCGCCGAAAGAATCAAAGGATACAATGCCGCAGAGATTGTCGGTCGTAACTTTTCCTGTTTTTTTCGAGCGGAAGACGTCGCACAGGGCAAACCCGAGGAGTTGCTCCGCTTGACTGCCGCCAACGGCCGACACGAAGAACAAGCCGTGCGCGTGCGCAAAGACGGCTCACAATTCTTGTCGAGTCTCACCTTCACTGCCTTGCGTGATACCGCCGGAAATCTACGTGGATTTTCCGAGTTCAGCCATGATCTCAGCGAGGGCCAGGCGTCGGACGCGAGGTACCGCGGGCTGTTGGAAGCCGCGCCGGACGCGATGGTGGTGGTGAACCAGGGCGGCGAGATCGTGCTGGTGAACGTGCAGGCGGAGAAGCAGTTCGGCTACAGCCGCGACGAACTGGTCGGGCAGAAGGTGAAGAACATCATTCCCCAGGGCTTTGCCGAACGGCTGATCGCTGATGCGACGCGCAGCACGGCGGACGCGTTGGCGCAACAAATCGGCATGGGGATTGAGCTCTCGGGGCGGCGCAAGGATGGCAGTGAATTTCCTATCGAGATTATGCTGAGCCCGCTGGAGAGCACCGAAGGAATCCTGGTGACGGCGGCTATCCGCAACATCAGCGTGCGCAAAAAATCCGAGGAGGACAATGCCGAGCTTGAAAGGCGCGTTGAGGAGCGTACGAAGGAACTCGCCGTGGCCAATCAAGTTTTGGAACAGAGCAACGTGGAGCTAAAGCAGTTCGCTTATGTTGCCTCCCACGATCTGCAATCGCCGTTGCGCAGTATCAGTGGATTCGTCGAGCTGCTGCAGTTGGAGTACCAAGGCAAGTTTGACGACCAAGCGCAGGACTGGATCCGGCGGACCGTGCAGGCGGTCGAACAGATGCAAACTTTGATCCGCGACTTGCTGTCGTATTCCCGAGTGGACGCGCGCTCTCGGCCCTTCACTCTGATTCCGTTCTCCGACATTGTCAAAGCCGCGCTCACCCAACTGGATTCGTCCATTCGCGATTCCGGGGCCCAAGTGACATGGGACCCGTTGCCCGAGATCATGGGGGACCGCTCGCAGTTGGTACAGTTGATGCAAAACCTAATCGGCAACGGGCTTAACTACCGCAGCGACCAACTGCCCCGCATCCATATCTCCGCCAAACGCAGCGAAACGGAATGGACCTTTTCCGTCCGCGACAACGGGATTGGCATCGACCCGAAGCATCACGAGCAGATCTTTGAGATATTCAAGCGACTGCACAATGAAAAAGAGTATCCCGGCACCGGCATCGGTCTGGCGGTCTGCCGGAGGGTGGCCAATCGTCACGGGGGCAGAATTTGGGTGGAATCGGCACCCGGCCGCGGCAGTACATTTTGTTTCACCATCCCTGAAAGGACGGAACCAACTGATGCACAACCAACTTGCTAATGGGCGGGCCGCGGAAATCCTGCTCGCCGAAGACAACGACAACGATGTGGAACTCACCCGTCAAGGCTTTAGACGGGCTAAACTACTGGTGAACCTGCATCGCGTGGGAGACGGTGAGGAATGCATGGACTTCCTGCACAAGCAGGGTAAGTATGCCGATGCGCCGACGCCAGATCTGATACTTCTCGACCTGAATTTGCCCAAGATGAGTGGGGAGCAGGTGTTGGCTGAAATGCTGAAAGACGAGAGCCTAAAGAGTCTCCCAGTCGTTATCTTAACCACTTCGGAACAGGCCGAAGAGGTCCTGAAAATGTACAAGATGAGGTGCAGCTCTTACATCGTCAAACCGGTTAACTTCGAGCAATTCCTTAATGTGGTTCGGGCCATCACTGAATATTGGTTTACCGTCGTGGTGCTGCCCAAGGGGGCCTCGACCGAAAAAGCGACCGCTCAGGCAGGAACCTGAGGGCTCGCCTTTGTCTCCTCCTCCGGCTCTTGCACAAGAGGAGTTGGTGAACGTGCAGCCGCAGAAAAAGCTGGCCGAAGACGATACCCTGAACAACAAAGGCGCGGATGATTCGACGAAGCAGGCCGCGGCAACCTATTCGTCGTCGCGATATTGGGTAATTGGCACTCTAGTCAGCGCGGTTGCGCTTGGCGTCATTATCGCCACCTCGGGGGTTACTTTTCGGAACGTGTGCCGACCTGTTCCTGCGATGGTGCGTCTGAGGGCGGAGCAACCTCATTGACGCCAATCGTCTCGGCGCATTCAGCTTTTTCGTCGTAATCGCAGACGCGACCGGGGTGGGCTTGTTTACATTTCTCGCATAGTTGAGTCGCCATTTTTCTACCTCCTCTTTGGGATAAATCGTATCGGAATGGTTGAGGGAAAGATGCCGGAGGACGAAGCGAGCTTCGTTAATTGTTTGGCCCCAGTCACTATGCTAACCCTGCCGAACATGTTGACCGCAGATGCATGGCACTGTGTCCGTGGGTTTTTGCTTAGTTAATTGCTGTTTGCAGATCGGGCAGGGTTTAGTCATCGTGTAAACCATAGTCTCACTCCTCTGTCAGAGAATGCTGTAGCCTCTGACATCCACCTCGCAACAATTCCGGATGCGGACGGTTTCGTTATTTATCTGAATTGCTGTGACACCAGTTCCAGTAGACGGTCTGCTGACGAGTATTCAACTGAACGAAATCCCGCTTTTCGTGGTGCTCTGTCTGATACCGCCGGTATGAGCGGTCTTCGTTACCGTCCCAGTTGTGATAGTCCTTGTGGCCCTTGTCGTAGTAACGCTTGTTATTCTCGACTTGTCTGTTTTTCTTGGTTCCTATCGTCTTGCGGGCTGACAGCAGCCATCAATGCAACAGGTGCGGTTAGGGCAGCAGTGAGTAGGAGTGAATTGAGATACCGGTATCCACGGTGCACGTCGGTCTCCTTTGGCGCGGGAATTCACGTCCGCAGAATCCCGCTGACATCACTGTCCGCTCTTGGTGCTTCGAAGTCTAGTCAATACTGCTCGGATGTGCTCGTGGGCATGCTAACGAAGTCTTGTCGCCACAGTGAGGCTCCGGCATCGTGCGCGAGCCTGGCGCACTGAGTTTTGGTAAGATTCAACGCGACCCGACATCTGCCTCATATGCTTCCGTCTGCCCCACTCGATTGGATCAGGGAGACCAATGCGAAGGTCTGCGCTGCTTTCGGTCCGGCGCTTTCTTTGAGGCCCATGAACATTGGGAAGGAGTGTGGCTCGATCCAGCCCTAATTCAAGGTCTGTTAGGAATAGTTGAAGATTGCGTGGGAGCCTCTTGGGTCGCAGACGCCGGCGGGACGGGAGCGGTGGAATTCGCGGAGACAGTGATGCCTAAGTAGCCATCTACTGTGGCGAGGGAGGTACCGAGGGCCTGCGCGATTTCGAAGGGAGTGTTATCTTGTTCTTGGAGACTGAGAGCTTGAGCGGCCTCCGACAGATCGACGGTGCTCAAAATGAACCCTGGGGTAGCCGGCGCCACCAGAGCGAGATCAGGGGCGGCAGAGTCGGCAGCAGCCTCGGACGCCGGAGTCGATAATAAGTCTGAAACGGGAGTAGACATCAACCTTCTTCCCTTCCGTATAAAAGATCGCCTGAGTGTCGGGTCTCAGGTCAATTTGGAGAAACGGATAATGGCCTGCGCGTACGTCACCTACCTAGCCTATTGTGTGTGAGTGTGCCTACATCATTCGGCTATTCGACTCCCCTTGACACTTGACTAAGCCTCCGCAGCCGAGTGAATTAGCTGATACGAGCCTTGCTCGTCGCGGTCACACCCCATCAGCCCAACGACTGCGCTCGGGCGGCGTCAATCCTTGTCTCAATGACAGCATACCGGCGAGACACTCCTCATGTACCGGACGTAGGTGCTCGTCCACTTTGCAAAGCGCCAATAGGGCAAGCTTCTCGCAAATCGAACAATTAACCTCAACGATGGCAGTAGCCATGTAGTTTCTCCTGACGTAACTGAAGAGTATCGGTAATGCAAAATCACGTAGCTTCAATAACAGCCATGAAATTACTTGTCAATTTACTTGGGCGGAAGCGGGCTCCTTAGCGATTGCGGCGGACGCTAAGACTACTTCTTCCCGCTGCACTGCAAGAAAGCTGGCTATAGTCTGTTTTAACTGGGAGTCTACCTCGTCCGCAAGAATCATAATGTCGGGCAGCACCCTGGTGAAATCCACGGTAGACAAGTTGCGTTGAATCGTCTCGAAAATGCTCACCTGCAGGAGTCGCGATTCCTGCACGATCATCGGTGCGGTGTAGCCTTGGCGATAGCGGCTTTGTCCGTGCCCCACCGCCGCCTCGATGGGTCGGTCAATCGCTTCTATTTCGCGGGTGCCATGCAGGCGAGCCGTAATGCTTTTTATCATCTCTGGAAGAAACGCAACGCGCTCGCTCGGGGCAAGCGGAATTGCCGCCAACTCCTCTACTTGTTCCACTCGCGCCAGCCATCGTTGCATCAGGATAGCGACATCACGATCCAGAATCGAGGCGACACCTTCCTTGACTGGCCTTAAAGGAGGCAGAGATGTCAGCCTTTCTTTGTCCATGAGCCCGGCAAGTTGCTTGGCGTCGAAGGGCTTCACTAGAACTTCATCTGCCTGCAGAAGAACGGCGTTCATCGCCTTTTGGACGTCAGGATAGTCGCTGACCACCAGGGTTAACGCTTGTGGTTGACTGTGACGCATTGCAGTCACCACCGCAAAACCATCCCCAGGCTCCGGCATGTGAAGATCGGTGATGAGAACGTCGAAGCTTTGCGCGGCGATCTGCCTGAGAGCCTCGGTGACGCACCGCGCGGAGACTACCTCACAGTGTTGTGTTTCCAGAGACCGTCGCGTCAGAAGAAGCTCATTTTCATTGTCATCGACCAAAAGAATCTTCGGCCGTTTCATAAAATCTACTAACTGGGCCGTTCGCATCATGTGAACCGGTAGACGCTCGTCAGGAAGCTCAGTGGAAACAGGATACGGTTCCGCGAGCACAGCGTACGGTTCCTGTGGCAGCACCATAATTTTTCTCCTGACTCGATATTAGTGGTCCAGAAAACGCAAGCACTGATCAAGAATGCTCACATTCAGTAGGTCTAACGCCCAGTTGCTTCATGAGTTGACGTATAAAAGACTGGCGAGGCGAAACTTACCGTGTCATTTGCAGATACTGCGAAGCCAGCGTTTCGATCTCGGCCGTTGGGTCCTTCGTCAAACATCCCTTGCCAGCTGAAATCTGGATAGAGTTCGACCAGGAATCTTCCATTTGACGTAGCATCTCTTCCCCCTGATCCGGCACTCGTAATTTGTCCCGAATCTCTCGTGCTAGCTCTGTTAGCAAGTCAGTATCTGCTTCGGGATCGAGGGCCAGTACGCCTTGCCAGTCACGTGCAAAGCGCACGTCCGCGAAGCCGTCGCCGCCCATCACGACGGCAATGTTGACCGATCGATCTCGCAAGATCTGCGGGACATAGCTCACGATAAATATCTTCACCATGCGCAACTCAGCCGCGTCCGGGCGAAGCTCAGACTTGGTCGCGTCAACTATTCCTGTTTGGGTATTCATTGCGTTCATGACTGAGCTGCAGTTTAGGCCACGACAGATGACTCCGAGTCTACCTCTCCCCAATTCGGGAAAGGCCTTCTGGAAGATAATCGAAAGGCGGTCAGCAAAGGTCTTATCATCGTACGCCGAGCCGAGAGCCTCCGAACGAGAGCCCCAAGAGCGCACGAGTCACCCCCGTACCACTCCGAGGGAATCTCTTCCGCTGCTCCCGAGATCGCATTTTGTCCTATATCTTCAATCCGTGAAAGCCAAGGCTCAAACGAGTCCCACCCGAGAACATTCTCATACACTTCGTTCTGCGAATACACGCCTCCCAACGGAGTATCAGGGAAATTCCACTCACCCCCGTTGAAACATTGACTTTGGTCGATGAAGGCGGCAACATAGCTGCGCCGGCGCATCATGCACCAGAACGCCGCTTGCCGCCGATCAGAGTTACAAGTCCATTTGTCCAGCACCAGAATCCCCGCGAAGGTCGGCAGATTTACCACGCCCCTTAGTATGGCCGCAGGAAGGTAGTCGAATACTTGGCCCTCCCCAGGGTTCACGGCGTACCTTGATCCAAATTGCAATCCGGCTTCGCAAGGAGTCGTGCTGCCGCCGAGATTGATGTTCAGCTCGGGCGTCAGATGTATCAGCCTTTCATCGACCTCCACGACCATTGCTTCCGGTACTGGAAGCCCCACAATCCGCGCTAACAGGCCCGCAAACATTTCGTTTGCCAAGACTCGCTGATGCCGGGGGTTGTTGCGAAATTTTACAACATAAAGGTTTTGATCCGAACAGCGCATCAAGTGCGACTGCGATTCGCCCCGCATCCGCCGTACCTGTTGGATTGCGACTGCTGTTGCTCTAACGAGATTCTTGTCAGCGGCTGCGTCAAGCAAAAACGACGGAATAGTTTCCACACTCTACCTCGAAACATCTCTGATCACACTCGCGACGGGCGACTTTCCGAAGGCTAGCTGTCTCTCAAAAATAAGTCAGTGTCAGACATCACAGAGTCGCTGAGGAAAAGTATGTGGTTGGGGTTCTTTGCGGGATTACTGAGGCGCCTGAGTGTCGATATCGGCGGATTCAACGAGATTCGACCGTGACATGTGCTGACCGAGGACGTAGGTGATGAGTGAACATGTGACAACAACAGCAGAAGACGGAAGGGATTCCGTGCTCCAATCAGAGGGAGAGCGACGAACACATGTAGCGCTTCTCGCTATGGGAGGTCATCATGGGGACAATGCGATCTTCCTGCTGGGTGATCTTCTTAGGTAATGTTCCCATTTCCGAATCTCAGGCGCTTGGAGGATTGTTCACACGTAACCACCGTACGAGTGCATCGATCAGAGACGGATGCCGGTAAAAGATGTGAGATTAAACACAGGTTGAAGGTTGAAGTGAATGACGAATTGAGGTGGAACTCTTTTAGGAACGGTGATTCCGTCTCTTGTAGCCGGAAACACTGAAATGGCCACGACCGAAATAAGCTACGTCGAATCTCAGCACAGACCCAATGTGACAATTGCCACCAACGCCGTAAACGCGAAGATTCGATGCGTTATGACTTACGGTGTGGCGGATTGGGGTCGGAGAGTTCGCAAACTAGCCAAAACCTAAACAATATTTTTTTTAAAAGAGCGAGAAGAGTCAGAGCGTGCGCAATGTGGGCGCGTTCGTCCCGATGCTTGGCTTTTGTGCCAATCGCATCACGACGAAGCAGAATTGTTGATTCAGCTGTCTCTATGCATACGAAGAGTCGGCGCGGCTGTATCTCATGCAACGCCGCTTCATACTTAAGCCACCATGTTGGAAAACTTCGCGCCAAAGAGACAGAATAATGAGGTTTAGCCATTGGCGGCCTCCCTACTTCCATCCAAGAACCTTGAATGTCACAAGGGACCGTCTGCTATCGGCGGAGGATTGTGTTATCGAGCCTCAGTGTATGCCGTTTTGTTCCAGCGTGGAAGCATTACCCGGACAGTTATGGCCCACCGCATTCCCAAAATGGGACAACTCGGGACTAAGCCTGGACGAACAGACCGAACGGAATATCGCTCACCAACAGATAAGTTCATTTGTCACTGACGGCGTATATTTCTGTCATGGATTGGCTCAATCCGCTAAAAGACGAGCTGGCCTTTTTGAGGAAGCAGTTACCGAAACTGGAAGAGAGGCCGGATTTAGTGCAACTGGCGAATGACTTCAGGAAGCGGATTGCCGAGCTAGAGAACCGAATCCGACAGACAGAGAAAAGCAAATGAAACTGATAGAAGTCAAGAAGGCTCTCGCCACTGAAAAACAATTGCGTCCCTGGGCTACGAACTCGCTAGCGCTCCCGTCACGGTGCTTGAATTTCCACAGTTATCATGTTAATTCGTCACATACGAAGAGCTTGTACCTGTGAGACAAAAATGGACGGCAAGCGACGTGTGAAAAGCTGACACCGGGTTGGCAGCGCATGGCGTTTCCTTACAAATAGGGAGCAGGAGAAGGCCAACCGGTCCAACGGGGGATCCGCCATTGACCTCTTTTGCTCCCGCCATGATGAATCGTTCCCAACAGAAGTTTCCACAAGCAAACGAGTTCATTTGTCACCGACCCTATCTGTTTTCACTGCTACATTCGCTAGAGAGAAAGCCACACAAAGGAGGTCTGGCCAGCCTGAGAAGGACTTATGGCCTCCTTTATTCCCAATCCCGTATTCCGATTCATGCGCTCTCACTACGTGGTACTCGGCGCCGGAATCTTCCTCTGGGCGTTGATGATCGGCACTTGGTACTTGATTGTTTCCTCCTAGCCTTCCTTCCGTTCGAGAATTTCAGCTGGAGATCTGCATCGGGTTGACGACTGCGCCGAACACACCGCCGAGACCAGATGCAAGGAGGCTTTTGCCGGTCTGGATCTTTCTCTTCCTAAGCGCCGCATTTTCATGGGCCGTTTGGCTTTCGCCCACATCAAATAAAGTTTTCTACGTAGTTGTATGGGGTTGGCGAATCACACAGCCGCTCAATACCTGGAAACTCCTGTTTGGCAACTGCCTGCCAGGATTGCTCGCGCTTGTCTGGACATTCGTGGAGGGAAAACAGCAATTTCGCGATCTGCTGTCCAGCCTTGTGGCCTGGAGAACTCAGTTCAGGTGGTACATTCTATCAATCGCGTTTCCTAGTGATGTATTCGCAGCCTCCGTATTCCTTGTGGCCATCTTTTCACCCAAGACGGAGCTTCGGTGGCTGCCCATCGTGGCATTAGTAAACAGTCTGGTGGCACTGCCATTTGGTCCGCTATGGGAAGAAATAGCGTGGAGAGCCTTCGCCTTGAGGAAGCTCCAAAATCGCTATTCGCGATTGGTGTCGGCCTTGATTATTGGGGTGTATTGGGCGGTGTGGCATATCCCATTGTGGCTAGTGACGATGAACCATCTGACAATTACACTATTGCTGATCATCTTCATCAATCTCGTTTTGTGGTCTGTCATCTTTGCCTTCTTGTATGACCGAAGCGAGCAGAGCTTACCCGTTACGATCCTCCTCCATGCAACGTGTCTTATGGTGCAAAATCTGGTAGCGACCACGGTTCTGCATACCGCTATTCGCGTAATTCCTATCGCGGCTGCTTTCTCTGTGTATTTGGCCGTTGTTATCGCGAACGGTTGGGCCAGTACGTCACGATCAGGATTGTTGGAGTGATATCGCCATTGTAATCATTCCCCCCAATGTTCCTATCGCTGACGATAGCTTGTCCCATCGTCGAACTCGATATTGCGCTTTAGCACGGCGGATTTTCGTGGTGCGAAGAAGTGTCCAAGGCAGATCGAGACGCCCACTCCGGGCAAGAGCGTCAGAACGGGAAACATCAGGCCGGACTTCCATCCACGGACCCAAGCAAGTTACGTCTTCAGTGTGCAGTAGTGCAGCGCAGTCCCGGCGTCGCAACCCAAGGATCTCTTCTTCAATGATGACGAGGATGAGATCTCTCTATTGAATGATTGACTTGTTTATGAAACCCGCGTTATTGCGTCTGATGTGAAGCGCTTTGCAACGCCGACTCAATAGAGTGCGGCGAATGATCCCGCGAATCGCTAATGGAATAAACAAAGTTAACGCCATTTTCATCCCTTGATCGAAACTAATTTCACGGACGACCGTGAAAGTTAGGCAACTAACAATCTCGAACTTTCACATTTCCGACGGTTCCATATTGCAACATTTTCGCATAGGCTGCCTCTACACCTTGGGCAGTTTGCTCCAATGTGAAATGATCGGCTACCCTCTTTCGCCCCCGCCATCCCATGGCTTTTGCTCCTGTGGGGTTGGAGAGAATTCGGCAGATGGCCTGAGCCATAACTTGCGCGTCGCCCATTGGAACAAGGATGCCAGTGAGTTCATCTTCTACGATCTCAGGAACGCCGCCGCCATCGGTTGCGACCACGGGTTTGCCAGCCGCCATGGCTTCAATGATTACTTGACCGAAAGGCTCGCCTTTAGTCGACGCATGAACAACCAGATCCAACTCCGCAATTGCGCGATCAACATCACTGCGGAATCCCGTAAATTTCACTATGCTTTCGATTCCCAATTGACCCGGCAGGCGGCGGATTTCCTGGTCGTACCGGTCCTCCCCGAACAGAGCCGCCCCAATGATAAAGAATCGAGCGTCTGGAAAATCCCGGTGCACCAGCGCCGCCGCTTGGATAAAAATGTGCTGGCCCTTCCAGGGAGAGATTCTTCCGACCAAGCCGACATGAGACTGGTGGCGTAGTTCGGTGCGCTCTGCAAGCGCGGCTGGCGCCGTACCATCATGTACGATCGCAGACTTGCCCCTGAGTTCACAGCCCGAGGGAATGACTGAAGCGTTGGTTGTGTCCTTACGCGGACGCAGCGACCGCAACGTCGCCGCTGAGTTCGCGATCACATAGTTCGGAATGACGCGTGCCAATCCTCTGAAGGCCCGCACCACGTACTTGGGAAGGTAATCATCTTCGATCCTGTCGCGAACGTGCCACACGACAGGGAGCCGGGCCAGCCGTCCTGCTAAGCCTCCGATGATGTCTGCTTTTAAAGAGTTTGTGTGCACGATCGTGACGTTATGCGATTGCATGAAGCGCGCCAACTGGCGAACATATTGGAAGACACTCACGGCCTCGCGCACCCGGAACAAACTCGCGAACCCCAGACTGTCTTTCTTCTGCCCGGTCACGGCGGCAGACAACGGCAGCACATAGGTTTCCGTAGTTAGGCGCAATCGGTCGGCAAGCGGTCCTTCGGCGGCTAGTACGACGATGGGTTTGATCCTGTTCGGATCGAGATGACTGACGAGGTTCGCGAGTGCAATCTCTCCTCCGCCGAGTGCAGCGGTATGATCGAAGAACAAAACGCGAACAGGAAGCTGAGCTTGCGCTTCGGAGACGAGTCGAGGAGACAGCGGAGTTGCGATGGCCATAGAATTGCTCCCTTGTTGATTCGGCCGGATCCCACTCGACCGGCGCGCCGCCTGAACTCACTTCTCTGACTCGAATAGTTCCCGAGGATCAAAGTCGAGGTGGAGTTGTTTGCGCAATTCCTCCAGAAATCTCGCTGCCATCGGCCCGGCGAGCGCAAATGCCAGATCTTTAAATGCGCAGCGCACAGATTCGAACCCACCTTCGAGGTTTCCGTAAGACCCTGTCTGGAGCATTTTGGAGAACCGCGCCAAGCGTGCGGCTACAGATCGGGCGCTATAGAGATCGCCCCTTGCGGAGAAGAACCGTGCTGATTTCAGGTTGCGTTCCGCAATTCGGGCCAGGTAGCCCGCCGTGGCGGGATCGCCTGCTGCCTTGGCTCGTTCCGCCATTTCGTCATACATCGTCGCCCTGACCATTTCAGCTCGGGCGTTTCCCTTGAGGGTTGCAACTCGTCCATAGAACTCCGCAGCGCGGGACCGAGACGACGTTGCCAGCTCTGGACTCCACGTATTGCGCGAGTGCCGGCGATGTTTGATTAGTAGATCGGAAAGGTAAACAACCTTTCCCAGGAATGAGGCCAGGTGCAGGGTGACGATGTCATGGGCCAAATCACCACGGAGGCCGCCACCAGCTACATTTCGTTGGTTAGTTTCCGGCCAGTAATTGAGAACCGCGTCAACCACGCGGCGATGAAACAGCATAGAACAACCCTGGGCGGGGTGCCGAATAATACGGTGGTGTGCCATAGGCTCGTCCCCACTTAAACTGCTTCTCGTCCGGAGAATAATTCCCAACGGGAGCAGGTCATCGCCTACTTCTTCGCAATCGTGGTGGACCAGGGTTATGCTGGGGTCGCGCTGCATTGCCGCCACACAGCGTTCCAGCTTCGTCGCGTTCCAGACGTCATCCTGGTCGCAATACGCGACCGCGTCGCAATCGCAGGACCGTAACGCATTGATGAAGTTGTCGGCGAAGCCCCGCCGTAACTCGTTCTTCACGACGCGGACGGGAAACGGAGATGTGCTAGCGAACTGCCGAACTACTTCGAGCGTCCCGTCAGTGGACTGGTCGTCACTGATTACCAACTCGCCGGGCGGGAGTGTCTGGCGGGCCAGACTATCGAGTTGCTCCCGCAACCATTGTTCGCCGTTATAAGTGGCCATCGCGATTGAAACGTTCATTGCGCCACCAAATCTCCCTGCTTCACATCGACCGGAGTTCAATCACTCGGCTGGCAATTCGAAGCGCCATCTTAGTCGGAGCCAGGCGGATCCCGAGGATTACTCCTGCAACCACCAATCTTTTTAAAAGCGCCCCGCGGATCTTAAAGGCCGCCGCCAGATGCTTGGCTGATCGCGGGCCTCCGAACCTTGGCGACAACCGCCGCGAAAGATATTCCAGTGTGAGGACCCGCCAATTTGAAGCCTTCCAGATAGCTGGCGATGCTCCGTGTCCCAGCGTGGTGGCGAGCTCCGCCAATCGGGTACTGCGTTTTTCGTACTGCTCTAGGATCTTCTGAATGTTGTCTAGAGTCATTCCCGCTAGTGCCGCCGACGCATTGTTGCTATGCATGCGGTACGCGGCTCCGCGACGTTCGAGAGTTACCGTTTTGCCAAATAGCGGGGCTGCATCCATCAAGAGGGCATCTTGAGGAACGCCTTTCAATCCGTCCGACAGAGGAAAAATTTGTTCGAGAAAGCTACGCGCCCATGCATTGCCTGATGTCGGAGGGCAAACGTAGGCTCCCGGGCCTCTCTCCAGAATCAGCTCGCGCAAGTCGCCATCGGCGGCCCGCTTGGCAGGCATCCTGCCGCCCGAGGAGCGGGTTGCGTCTTGTACAGTCATATAAGTCTGAGACCGAACCACACCCGGCTCGCGAAGAGCCTCGGCATGGGCATTCACGGCACCCGGAAGCAGGTAGTCGTCGGCATCCACGAAGATCACAACGGAACCACGGCTGAGCTGAAATCCGTAGTTGGTAGCGGAAATCACGCCGCCGTTCGGCTTGAACGAACAACAAATCCGTCCTCCATACGACTCGATTACGGCGCGGGACTCATCGGTGGATCCGTCATCCACGACGATGACTTCCATGCGTTCATAGTTTTGCCTGAGTACACTCTCGATGCACTCCCTCAGGTAGCGGCCATAGTTGTAGTTAATAATGACAACGCTCACGAGCGGTTGCGCGCAAGCGTTTGAGATGGGTTCGCCGCGGCTGCGAATCGTTGAATTCATGGTTTATCCTCTGTCTTCTTCTCGGCCGCTCGAACCGACAATGTTTTTCGCACCGAGGCCGGCCGAAAAGATGATCGCGTTACCAGTTGCATACCCCTCCACACATCTCCGACTCCATACCCTTCCCAGCAGGCCAGCGCCATACGAAACGCCACTCGCGAAGAAATCAGCCTCCGCCACCAACTCATCATGGCCCACAGCAGACCGTCCATGGTGTGGACGGCTCCGAGCAATTGCGAAGCGGCGTTCAGACTGGCCTGCGAGGTGGCTGCCCGGGAGCGGTTTGCTCGAGCCTCCATGCGCGCCAGCGGCTCTTCCAGTTGATGCAGTGTCTCGTCCCACGACAGCCGCTGCTCGACCGATGCCCGCGCCGCCGCGCCGATATCGCGGCGCAGATCCTTTGATCGAGAGAGCTCACAAAGGTGCTGGACAAGAGACTCGATGTCATCCGTCTCGGCGGAAAAGCCGTTCTTTCCATTCACGATCGTGAGGTCTACGAGCCCCACGCGCGTGCTCACCACTGGAGTCTCGCATGCCATCGCCTCCAGGACCGTGACTGGACCACCTTCGACTCGCGAAGTCACTAGGTGGACGTCGACGCTGGAATAAAATGCCGGCAAGCAGCTTTGGGGAATGAATCCCGTGTAGTTTGCGGAAACGCCCAGCCGCTGGAATTGATGGACTTCCTTATCCCATCCCAAGCCGAGAAAGCACAAGTGAAGATTCGGAATGCAGCGCTGCGCCTCGCGGGCCACCATCTCCAACGTGTCCAAGCCCTTGCGCCCTGCATCGTAGTTGCTAGTCTTATTTCCCAATAAACCAACCACAAACGCATCTTCCGGCATTCCGAATTTTGCCCGCTCGGGCGTAGCTCTGCAAAAAAAGTTCGCGTCCACCCCGTGCCGAACCACTGTGACTGGCTGGCGAAAGCCTTGGGCCTCGATCTGCGATTTCCACTCCGGAGTGCAGGCAATCAGTTCGGTTGCACTTTTCAGCGCGTCCCGCATCGAAGGGTTCCAACTGGTGACGTGATGAACCCAAAAGATGGAAGAGGGCAGCGGCAGAGATCCCGCGGCCTGGCGCAAAAGTTTGAAACTTTTGTCGGTAAGCGGAAAGACGAAATCCATCGCCGGGAGCAGCGCGCGGACTAAGTCTGGACGCAGAGTGATCATCTTGTCGGTCAAGAACCAGAACTCGTACCTGTCCCCAAAGCATCGGATGATCTGCATGGCCATCTGGCCGACAATCCAGGAAGCGACATTGGGCAGGATAAGGACGCGAAGTTTGCGGCCCGCCGCCCCTTCGGAGCCCGCCTGCAAAACGATTTTCTGTGGCGATGCACTTAACAAATTCTTAAATGCCGGTTGCTGCGGTTGCACGATGGCTTCCAATCGCTTCATGGGATCTCGGTGCTTCTCGACAAATTATTGGAACGTTCTAAGTCAAGCCAACTGTTGCTGCTTGGCCTTCCTGTCAGGCGTCTCGCTCGCGGCTAGTTTCTTCCACACCTGGTCTTGTTCAGGAGCAGGTGTCTCCAACCGAGACTTGAGTCGTTTCCCCAGGGAAATGAAAGGCAACTCGATCCACCGGTAGGTCGCGCTGGCCACAGCGAGCGTGAGCGCCAGCATCGCGAGGAACGAGTAAGTGCGATTCGGCCACACTGGGACCAGCGACGCCAGCGGGGGATGCAGCAGGTAGACTGAATAACTGATTGCGCCCAGCCACACGAACAGCCCGGGAAAGTGATACCGCCTCAGGCCATATGCCACCAGGAACAGCGAATACGCCCCTGCCCACGGCAACAAGACGGCCCACAGCGTGTAGTGCTCCAGCGTGTCGTCTTTTTTCACCAGGACGTAGTTGCAATAAACTTCTACCACCGTAGTCAGGACCACGCATCCCAGCAGCGCAGTGATCATCTTCGTGCTCGCATGCTCGGTGAAGTGCCGGTAGATAGCAGTCCCCACCAGCAGGCACAACAAGTAAAACAAACCGGCGAGCGGCACTCGTTTATGAAGGACCAGAGGCGTGATCGTACCGAAGAGCGCCAACCCGCCACATCCCAACCAAGCCAGCGTCAGCGACCAGCGGTTCAGCTTGACGCGATATAAAACGGAAAAAAATAGGTAGAAACCCATCTCCATCGCCAGGGTGTAATAGAGGCCCTCCGCGTTCGGAAAACCCATAAATCCTTGCAACATCGTGAGATTCACCAGAGCATTTCTGTATATGTGATGGGCAAACTCAGGGCTGACAGCGTAAGGAATGTGCCAGTAATGCAAGCAAAGCACGACGGCAATACTTAACCAATAAAGAGGATAAAGACGGAAGACACGACTGAGCCAAAAGCGTCTTAACGACCCTCCGCGCTCGAGGCTAAAGGGAATTACAAAACCGCTGGTCAAAAAGAAAGCCGCCACGCCAAATTTGCCAAAACTGAATATCCCGTGGGTAAACCCACGAAAGTCTGGCGACAATCGGTAGCCTCCGTGTTCCAGTAACACCGAAAGCGCCGCAATGCCTCTGACACAGTCCAGAAAGGTAAGCCGGCTCGGAGATTGCGAAGCGCCGGTTTTCTGCTTGGCGATCATGCTCTAGATCCTTCCCGCATTGGTGCGATCACTAGGGGTTTGCGACGTGCGCGTAATATTTGTTGGCCGCTAGGTACATCCCTGCAAATATCCAGAACATGGCACCAGTGACACTCACGAAAATATTTCCGCCAAGGAGTTGAGCCAGAAAACCAATCAAGATCGCTTTGCTGGCTTTGACAAAATCGTCCGGATTATCGGAAAGTCGTTGCTTCCCGACGAACAGGCTGCTTATTGCCAAGCCCAAGAGAAAGGTCCCGAGCCATCCCAGGGAAAGTGCTGCAGCGATGATCCCGCTGTCCAGAGCGTATCCATGGAACACCTGATCGTTAGATAACCCGCGTCCAAAGGGGTTGATCGCGACGTCGCTCAGTAATTGCCGATACATTTCGAGGCGCGCTCCGAGGCTTGCGTCGTGTTCTAAATCAGCGAATGTGTTCAGGCGGTTTCCGATAACCAGGGCCAAGTCCGGCTGCCTGATTACAGGCAACAGACACGCCACGAAGAGCACAATGGAGAAGATGATGCGAGCCTTCACCCGGGAACTTACATCTTTCACGATCCAGAGGATACCGATCACCCAGCTTAGCCACGCTGCGCGGACTGATGACAGAAGAAATGAGGTGTAGCCGGCCACTGCCGCCGGAAGCTTAAGCGGGGAACGTACCCCGAAAAGCAGCAGCAGGCCGACAAACATCATGTCGGCAAAGGGTCCCGGAGCGTTGATCGTGCTCCACACCCGCACTAGCAGAGGCTCGGGTATTCCAAAACTCGAGTCGGGAGCGGCGGCGCGGATATTTTCCAACCAGTAGCAGTCCCAGGCGGGAGGATCCAGGAACTGATAAATTCCGTAGACTCCGACCAGTAGGACTGCCCAGAGGAAGCTCCTGACGATCGCCTCCCGGTGTTGCCAGTATTGGGGCCAATTCAGGTAAAGATGAAGCCCGAAGAGCATCGGGCACAACCAAGTCAAGAACGCATAAGCGGTTTCGGGGATTGGCCGCAACCACGCGCCCACAGCAAAACCGTACAAGATGGCGGTGCCACAAAGCCCGAACACCGGTGGGATGCCGCCCAGAACTCGGTTACTTTTTCGCAACAGGGATAGGCCAGCGATGCCCGACACTAGAGGTGGCGCGAAGAGAATGAGATTTGGATCGGTCCACCCAAAACGGAAATCCACGACTCGCCTCACCATCGCCGCCAGAAACCAGACCCAAAGCGAATACCGCACGTACAAAACCGAATGCTTCAGGTAGAGGAAGAGGCCGATCAGGGTGGTGGCCGCCAGTATCGCTATCCGCAGTAGTTGTCCATTGCCCCCCGAAAACCAGAGGGCCGCGACCACCGCAACGCAGGGGATTACGACAATTCCAACCTCGAGCTTGAAGGCCTGCGTCGCGTGTCCGCCGCGCATAGCGGTTGAATAATACGCTGGAGTTTCAGTCGTCATGCGGGCAGTTCCCGCGGACTGGATGCGAAGCCTCCCGCGCTTAAAGGTGCATCTATCCGTTCAAGAAATGACAGGAAACGTTGCTGAAAGACTTCGAGGCTGAAAGTCTTCGAATGCTGGCGCAGCGTCTCCGTCGACCACTGCTCGCGCTCAAACGTCTCAATCGCATCGCCGAGACACTCCACCGTCTGCTGATCGAAGAAGTATCCCGTAAGGTTCTCGACGATGGTTTCCAGAGCGCCGCCCGCGCGGTAGGCGATGGTCGGCCTTCCAGCTGCTGCTGCCTCCACCGGCGCCATGCCGAAATCTTCTTCTCCCGGAAACAGGAGCGCCCGGCAGCGAGCAACATGGTATTCCACATCTTCATCGGTGCCGCGCCCCAAAAAACTAACAGAGGGTCCAGCCATTGCTTCCAGACGGTTGCGGTAGGGCCCTTCGCCGATCACCAGCAGCTTTTTCCCGCGCTGGGTGCAAGCCTTTACCGCCAGATCGATCCTCTTGTAAGGCACCAGACGCGATACCACCAGATAATAGTTTTCGTGGCCGCTGTGGCTGGGCTGAAAGCGCTCAGTCTCGATGGGAGGGTGGACAACTTCCGCGGAGCGCTGATATACCCGCCGTATCCGGTCTGCCACCGCCCTCGAATTCGCCACAAAATGATCGGGCTGTCTTGAAGCGGCTTGATCCCAGCGTTGCAGCCCCCGAATGAACATGGGCAAGAGAGTTCGCTGGCTCAGGCTGAATGATTCGCGGGTGGCATAATTCTGGTAGTTCCACGCCCAGCGCATCGGGGTATGGCAGTAACAGACGTGAATCGCGTGAGGCGACGTACGCACTCCCTTGGCGTATCCGGAAGAGCTGGAGACGATTAGGTCGTAGCCGGAGAGATCGAGCGATCCCACGGCAAAGGGATAGAGAAAAACATAGAGCCGGTAGTAGTCCTGCATCCGGGGCAGGTTCTGCATCCAGGTGGTTTTTACCGGCACGTCCTGCAGACCTCCTGGCATGCAACTGGGCAGAGCAACGGTTGCGAACAGGGAAGCATCAGGAAGCAGACGATACAACTGCTCGACAACTTTTTCGGCGCCTCCCAGCTGGGTAAAATAATCGTGTACCAGCGCAATTCTCATTTCGCCCTCGATCGCTGCTTTCGTTGACGCAGCCCTCTAGACCGCACCTGAACCCTTCACAACGACGCCGATGGTCCGCGCCAAAATGCGCAGGTCTAGGCCGAGCGACCAGTTGTCGATGTAGCTGATGTCGGACCGAATCCAATGATCGAAGCTGGCGTTGCTGCGGCCATTTACCTGCAGCAGTCCAGTGATTCCAGGCTTGACGCTGAATCGCCGCATCAAGGTCGCTTCGCTGAACTGGGACACGTCGCGAATACTCATTGGGCGAGGCCCGACCAGTGACATGTTCCCGATCAGGACATTCCACAGTTGCGGTAACTCGTCGATGGAGCTGATGCGCAGAATCCGGCCCAGTGGCGTAGTCCGCGGATCTTTCCTAATCTTGAAAATCGGTCCCACGGCTTCGTTTCGTTCTTCCAACTGAGACATTAACTCTGGTGCGTTCGCCACCATGCTGCGAAATTTGTACATGCGGAACTTTCGGCGGCGATGGCCATAGCGCTCCTGCACGAAGAAAACCGGACCTTTGCTCGTCACCCGGATCGCGAGCGCCGTCAGCAAGAACAGCGGAGCCAAAAGAAGAAGGCCAACAATCGCGCCAATCAGATCCAGGACGCGTTTGATGGTCAGCGTTGTCAGGAAGCGTTCCTGCGAAGGCACGAGCGCGGTGAACATCTGCAGTTCGTCCGACATGCGCCCTTTACGAGTGGTGACGTACAGGTCCTGCATGTAGACAACTTCGACTCCCACCTGTTCGGCGATCGCGATCGCGCGTTCAATATGCTCGTAGCAAGACTTGGTAGGCAGCGCAATCAGCAACTCGTCCACCACGTTGCGCAGCAAGACATCATCCAGCTGGCTGAGCGTCCCCAGATAGCGGTCGGCGATGTCGGGGGCCATCTCGCTGACCGCACGATCATCCACAAAGCCGAGCAGTTTCACAGTGGAATGGTGGCGGGTGCGAATTTGACGCCACGCCATTCCAGCCTTTCTGCCGCTGCCGGCAATGACCACCACGCGCGGGTCGCGCGAGCCTATCCAGACGCCAAATAGCTGCTCGCCGGCCAGACGCACGGTTTCAAAAGCCAGCGAGCTTACCAGGAAGATCGCGACGATGCGTGCGATCGGGCCTGCCGTCCGCGAGGCATAGAGAAAGAATCCCAGCAAGGCGGCGATCAGGGCGCAAGCTTTGGTGGCGCCCCTCAGCTTGCTCCACACCGTGTGGAGATCCTGTTGGTAAAGTCCCAGCGCACTGCAGCAGGAAATCCAGGCCAGCACAAATCCGGCGGCGAACATTACGTTCAGAAGCGTCACACGCAGCTCTAGAAAGTAACGCAAGTTGTGGGCGGGAATGCGCGCGATATTCCCATACACCGCCGAGGCGAGGGCCAGAGCCAGAGCGCACATGCCATCGACTCCCGCCCGCATGCTTCTCGAATTGCTTGTCCGGCTCTTCATTATTCGGCGTCTCCCGTTCCCAGATCCCCGGCTGCGAATCCGGACCCGTTGCCCGCGTTGACCAAAACATCAGGCCGGCCGATTAGCAGTTCCGTCCGCGTGCCGGAGAAGTCTCGATCTCGCCCCGGCCGCGATTGCCTCCGGAGCGTGACTTCGTAAACTCTCTCGAGTTGTTGCGCCACCATGTCCCACGACATCTTGCTCTCGACCATCCGCCGGTTGTACGTTCCCATGGCGATCCGATCGTCGGGATGTCCCAGAAGGCGGACTAGGGCTTGGGCCAAGGCTTGCGAGTTCCCAGCTGGCACCCGGAGCCCACCGCTCGCATGCACCAGATGAGGCATGGCGCCTGAGTCGGTCACCACCAGGGACTTGGCGCAGCTCATGGCTTCGACCACTGTGGTGCCGTAAGGTTCGCCGAATGAGGGCAGACAGTAGACGCTGCAATCCCGATACAGTTCGGGAGCGTGAGCGCGCTCCTGAGGACCGAGGAACTCGACTTGACCGGCGCAATCGAGGCGGGCCGCTGCGCGCATGGCCTCGGCGAGGTCCGATCCTCCGCCTGCCACCCGCAGCCAGCAATTCGGGAGTTTCTCGGCGACAAGGCGGAACGCCTCAATCAAAGTGAAAATGCCTTTGCGCTTCAAAACATTTGCTAGGAACAGAATCGAGGGTTTGCGTTGCTCAGCGCCAATTCTCTCCGCCGAATGCCATTCCAGACGGGGCGAAAAAAGCTCGGTATCGATGCCATGGGGGATAAGGTGGATTCGGCCGCGCACAGCCGCGGGATCGGGTACACGATTCCAGGCTGCGGGAGTGGTAATTAGCAGAGCATCAGCACGACGTTGCTGTAGGGAAGCGACCAGATCGCGTCCGCGTCCTAGCACGCGGCCAGCCCACCCTCCGCGGCTGGTCCAGGCGTCCGGATCCTCCGGCCAGCGTGCCACGTAGGTGCCCAGCACTAGCGGCAGGCGGCTTCCCGCAAGCGCGAGGCTAATGCCCGTGAATACCGGATTCAGCTGGTGAATCAAGTCGAACTCGACAGATCGCTTCAACACCTGCATCAGTAGGCGCACTCGGAACATGTATTCCAGGCGCGACCACACCCCACTCAACTGCCGCAGCGGGATAACGTGCAGCGTGATATTCGGGTGCAGCGGCTGGCGCAGTTCTACCCGATGGGCAACCACGTGAAGGCGATGTCCACGGCGCGCCAAGCTGGTGAGGAAGCCGTGCGCGATCAGGCCGTCGCCGTGCGGCAAATGATCGGTGAGCAAATCGGAGCAGTGCGGAACGAAGATTTGAAAAGGGCCTGGCATCACTCCGACCCATCCACCGCCGCAAGAGGCGTGCCTCGAAAACTCTCCAGACCTTTTCCGATGACATCGGCGGCAAAGCGTAGGTCCTCCATTTTGGGCAGGAGATTCGGCACCGGCATCTTTAGAAATATTGGAAAACTGGCCAGGACAAACAGCAGACGAATGATCGTTGAGCAAAGCAACGCCACGCCCGCGCCCGCAATGCCGAAATGCGGTATCAGCAAAAACATCAACGGAACCGTCAGAGCCAGTCCGGTAACTTGCAGCGCGTTGATCACGCCGGGACGTCCCAGCGCCATGAAGGCTTGGGACAACACCCACCCAGCGCCCGAAAGAATGACTTCCACGACCAGGATTCGCAAGACCACATTCGCGTTCCGGTACGCCTTGCCGTAGAACAGATTCAGCACCTGCGGCCCGAGGGCGATAATGCCGATTCCGCCAAGCACGGCAACCGCCGCGCTCATCCGGGTTGCCCGGCTGGTCATGTCGGCAACCATCTGGGCCGGGCAACTCACGGCCTTGGGAAAAAGAACCATTACCACCGAGCCGTGAAGCGCGTACAGAATCCGCGAAAGACTGAGCGCCACGACGTAGGTTCCCATCAGATCCGGCTGAAGTAAACGCACCACGAGCGCCTGATCCACATACACCGCCATCGTGCCGCAAAGATCGATGCCGTAGGATCGAATTCCGTAGCTGAACAGCTCCATGGCAGCGGTGCGGAAGTGGGCGAGAGACGGCCGGAACGCTTTCACGAGCCGCCGCATCATCCACGCCAGGGGCACGATTCCAGTGGGCACGTAGGCCAGAGCCGCGCTGAATGGATTCATGGAACGAGTCGCAAGCAGCCCAACCAGTCCCACCAGGGTCATGGCCGGGGTCCAGAGCAAAAGCTTGTTCGACACGGCGAAGTCGCCCCGGCTTTCGAGGCTCGCTCGTCCTACCGCGAGCAGAGAGGTGATCGGCGCACTGAGGAGGAAGATGCGCGCAAACAAAATCACGCGCGGAGGATACTGAGGGATGAATGCGGACATAAACCATGCGCCGAGAAGCGCGGCAGCCGCGCTGCTTAGAAGCGCAAGGAAAAGGGCCGATCCGACCAACTGCGATTGCTTCCCCGGATTGCGCCTGAGCTGAAAGGTTAGCGCGCTTGGCAATCCTAGACTCAGAGCGTTCGCCAGGAGCACCGGCCAAAGGATCATCGCCGCCAGTTCTCCGCGGCCTGCTGGACGCAGGGCGCGGGCCGTGATGATGCCGGTCAATGCATTGATTCCCATGATGAGCCCCTTGGTTGCCACCGACTGCATAACCGCCGAAGCCGAGCTCATTTTGCGCATCTTCCCTTGACTCTCGACAGTGGGTTTCCTAACCATGGGACTCCCGACAATAGCGACGTCGACAATGAGTGGGTCCAATCCGGAAATAGGGGAATCAGTCGGCAAGGGCAACTGATCTGCAGCCACGAACAACTCACTCGCCGGCGGGGCAATTTCAGCCAACATCCTGCGGGGAATCAGCGAAGGTCCTTTTATGCACTCCTCCCGCTGTGATGCAGCGCTGGTTGATTTGGCGAAGGTCATGAGGTCAGTGCCTGCGAACTAGGGAACGAGCTGAAGCGGGTTAATATACGCGCCAATGTTGAGGAGCTTCATATACCTGCTGATATTTTCAAGTTTGTTACGGGGCACCATCAGCATGTCGCCTGATTCCAGTTGGGCATCTTGTTCCAGAGCAGCAGTTTTGTGGATATTGGCGAGCTTGAGGATTTTGACTTCTGCCGTGTCGCCATTGATCTGGCGAAAGAGCAGCACCTGACCCGAATGAGCATTCTCAGTGAAACCGCCCGCGAGCAAAATGGCTTGCATGGCAGTCGTCGTCTCGCGGAGATCGATCTTCCCGGGCTTCGCTACCTCTCCGGCGACCACCACATAGGGCCGCTGAAACTCCCTCAGAATCAGATTCAATTCCGGATCGTTGAGCCGGGTTTTAACTTTTTGCAGAATAAGATCGCGGGCCTGTTCCACGGTCAAGCCACTGACCTTCATATTGCCCACTAGGTTCAAGTTGATATCACCGTCGGGAAGCACGGTGACGGTTTGATTTAGTTCGGGCGTGTATCGATATTGCAACTCCACCATGTCTCCGGTACGCAAGGTGTATTGCGGCCGTAATCGTAGTTTCTCTTGCCCGAGAGCCGTGCTCGCCAGCGCAACCACCACAAGCAATAGTCTGGTTGATGTCTTCGTCACAATCACCTGCAGCAATCCTCCGCGCCAAAGTTTTTTCAAATACCAACTGCCTCCATCCGTCGATGCAGCCACTCGGGAATGACGTAGGTTCTCTTGTTCAGCACGTGACCTAAGATTTGCCCGCCCGCACTCTCGATCGTCCTCTCAGAGTATGACAACTGGTCCCGTTGTGTACGGTTGCCTTCCACGATCAGCACAACCCCATCCACGAGCGGGCTCAGAACCACGGCATGCTCAGCTTCGCGAAGAGAAGGGCAATCGATCAAGATGTAGCGGTATTCTCGTCGAAGCTTCTTCAGATAAATTCCTAACCTCGATTGCAAACCGCGCCCGTTGTCATGGCTCTCGTGAGGCAAGCACTCTTGCAACAGCTTTGGTGAGCTCCGAGATTGTGACAGCTTGGCGAGGTTGTCGGACTCCGCGTCTCCAGGCGCCAGATAGCTGCCGTTGCGCAGAACCGTGAAGCGGAGTCCGCCTTGCTCGAGCGCCACGGCAAGCGCATTCGTAACGTGGCTCACGCCCGCCCTGGGATGCGCGGCGGTAAGCGCTACCACAAATCCTTCGCCATCAGTCCTATTTGGTCGTCGAAAAATCCTGAACAGCAATCCTTCACACGCTGCGCTCAAGTCTGTTTTTGGCAAATTATCCCTCGAATCGTTTGCGATTTAGATTGCGACTAAGGCTGCGAGTACACATCCGGAGGTCGCGGTCCACTTAGAATCACCGATGGGAGAGCGCGCTCTGGTTCTAACTCGGCGCTCTCCGAGGGTTCGACTGCGGGTAGCGACATAACGGGTAAGGTAGCAAGCACTGGGTATCGCGAAGCGGCGTCCAGTTCGTGTGGCGTGGCGATTGTGTTTCTTCCCGCTTCGGCCAGATAGACTGTGCACAGGCCGAGAAATAGGCCAGTTACCATGCCCAGCACTGCGTTGGTAAGGCGCTTGGGACCTGCTGGCAGGTAGGACAAAGTTGGTTGCTGGGCAACCACGACATTCATCAGTCCCCGATCATCCATCGAATCCGCGATCTGGGACTGGTCGCGTTTTTCGGCATAAAGTTCGTGGTTTTCCCTTCGTTCCTTCACCTGCTCCTCCAGATTGTTGTACTGCACATCCAAATCCTGCATTTTCGCCAGATCTCGTTTCAGTCTAGCCAGTTGCGTCACGATCGCCTTTCGACGCGCTGCCTCGGCGCGGCGGCTGATCTTGCCTTGCGAAAACTCGGTACGTACCTGCTGCCATGCCGGATCGACGTCGGTGGTCACTTCCAGCGGCCTTGAGACAGCCGCGTCGTTCAATGCCTCCCTAGTGGAAGCAATCTGCTGATCCAACTCCCGAACGAAGCGATCTTCGGGCTTGTAGTTTGTCAACAAGACCGTGCGCTTGTTCTCCAACTCGATGATCAAGGTGGTCAGCTGCTGCACCGACTGCAGGTTCGGTCCTGTCCGATTCTGCGTTGTCTGGCGCGTCGCCATGGTGTGCTGCCGCCGCGTGCTCTCTTCCAGCCTGGCGTCGAGTTCCTTCAACCCTGCTTCGGAGGCCAGCAAGTCGGCCTCGGCCTTGGTTATCTTTCCTTCCAGATCGGTCTCGCGTTGCGCCAGCGAATACAGTTGATGCCGCTGTTGGAAATTCACCAGATCTCGGCTGGCCTGGTCCCAGGCCTTCTGATACCGCTCCGCTTCTGAGGTAAAGAATGCCGATGCGCCCCCGGGCCGCTGCATGCGCCGGTGCTGCTCCAGGTAGGTCTGGGAAAGACGCTGCAGAGAATTTCGAGCCTGCTGCGGATCGCTAGCACGGTACCTTACATCGATCACGTTTGTCTTGCGCACCGGCTCGGTCTCCAGCTTCTTGTCGAACGCGGCGAGCAATGCCTCATGGTGGCGCACCAAGGCAGGGCTCTGTTGATTGACCGGAATTTTGTCCCATCCTGGGTCCGCCACGGGGTCGACTACGTCGTGGCTTCGCAGAATCTCCAGTTCAGAATTCACCTGGGTCTCGGTCACATCGCTCGCTACATTCTGAGGGTTGGTCTTCTCCGGAGTGACCACCACGTTGCCGCGCGCATTTTGCACCAGAAATTTCATCTCCGACATGTACTGCCGGGGCAGCAGGACAGAGGCAGCTATCGCCATGAGGATGACTGTTGTGGCAACACTCGCGAACAATAACTTCTGCCGGAAGAGTGCTTCAATAGCGACGCGCAGAGATAGATTCGTCGTGGTCGTCTTCGCGTCGAGTGTGAGGTCGGTCCTCACGATCCCAGTTTGCATTTTTAAAATTTCCACCGCAGCGACCTCCTGTGCACAGCAGGTTTATTGCCGCACTTCATGAATGCGCCCAATTCTTAGATTAGAAATGGTGAATTTGACGGAGAGTTCGGGGAGCAGTCGGAAGCGAATCGTCGTCAACAACGAAACGCGTAATCGAAGGGACCAATCGAAGAGCCCAAGAGACTAAGAAAGCCCTACTGCAAAATCATTTGCCATACCCATTATGGTTCTTGTATTAGAAGAGTAACTCGAAGGTCCACGCCGCTGACGAAAAGGATCCCGTCGCGCAAGTTTTTCTTTAGACTGATGTAATACATGGGTAGAAGCAAATTTGTTCTTATCGAACCTGATTTGCCTCCGCCTTCCGCTATTTCATACGCCAATTTCAAGGAGTTTCCGCGAAGGTATCGCGCTATGAGCGCACATTCCATTCGACTTTGTTGGCTTCTTATTCGGTGGCTGCCGATACTGATCGGCCTGACGCTGGTCGCATCCCTCGCTTTAGTCGCGTGGTCCGAGCAGGCCCAGAGCGCCGATACGTTCGTGGATAGCGTCGGCATCAATATTCACCTGCATAACGGCGACACTTCTTACTCGGACTTTTCCAGGGTTCAGCAGGCACTGAAAGACTTGGGTGTTCGGCATGTTCGGGACGGTCTGATCGACACTTCATGGAAGGAATACTACAATCGGCACAATCAACTCGGTCGTGCGGGAATCAAGTCTACCTTTATTACCTCGGTTGATCAAAGCAGCGCGTTGTTGCTCGACTATCCCCGACGAATGAAGGATAGCTTTGAGGCCTACGAATCGCCGAATGAGTTTGACCAGAGTCCCGACGAACATTGGATCGTGACCCTCAATTCGTTTCTCGTGAAGCTAAATAACACCGTCAAGAGCGATCCTACGGCCTCGCGTTTTCCGGTGATTGGCCCCTCGATGACAGGATCGGAGTCGTTTGTGAAGCTTCGCGGCCTTTGTCTTTTCGATTACGCGAATCTGCACAACTATTTTGCGGGACGCAATCCCGGTACGGGGGGTTGGGGAGCAGATGGATACGGTAGCATCTCATGGAATCTATCGAACGTGGGCGCAGCCTGTCCCGGGAAGCCGGTTATCACAACCGAAACAGGCTATCAAACCGACGTTGCTATGACGCAAGGTGTTCCGGAAGAGGTCGCCGCAAAGTATGTGCCGCGAATTATTCTCGAACAATGGCTGCGCGGCATCCGGCAAACCTACCTATACGAATTGATTGATTTTCCGTCGGCCCGTCCTTCCATGGACAGCGCGTTCGGTCTCCTGCGAGAGGATTTTTCTCCGAAGCCCGCATATTCCGCATTGAGAAACCTGCTTCATCTGTTGGCCGACCCAGGACCCTCGTTTGTGGGTCAGGAACTCGGCTTCAGGTTAGCGGGGAATCTTTCGGATGTCCACCACCTGCTCTTGCAGAAGCGAAACGGACTTTTCTATCTCATTATTTGGGTCGAGAAAGCAGGCTATGACGGCACTATTAAGAAAGAAGTACCAGTTCCGGCTCGTTCTATTATCGTCCAAAACACCGCCAAAATCAGAATGACCCGACGCTCTTTTGACAAATCTGGCTCCTTGCAAACTACAGTTCTCGAAGCTGGCATTCATCATGATATTGAAGTGAGCGATCTTGTTACCATTCTGGAGATTGATACCCGGCCTGCGGTTTTATCGCGCGCTTCGCGCCCGGCGGTTGAAAGAAGAAATTCTAGTCTGGGCCTGCAAGCCCCCGTTGTGCCCTGGCCATAAGCGATGCTCTATTCAGTCAGAATCTAGAGCGTTAAGCGTGGAAGGGAGAAATCGCATAGGTGACTAAGCCGATACCAGACGATGTGCGATCAGGCCGATTCCCAAAGCAACGGTGTTCCCAAGCGCGCGCCCAACAATCAGAGACCCGGCCTCCAGCCAGATTTCTTCGTCATGACCCTGGAGTTGTTCCCGTACGAACTCTTTACAGTCTTCGGGTATGCAGGCGCGGATTGCGGTCATCATGCTCTTCCACCTTCGTTCGCTGTCAAAGAACTGGTCGCCGGGATCGCGGAACAGGTTCACAAAAATAACGAGGCCATACATGAGCCAGAAAGAGACATCAGAGAGGTGGAAGACGCGTCCGACAAACCAATTCCACAAGATCGTCAACACGAGCGTGGTGTAAAGCTGAATGATCAACATGAGAACAAAGAACACCAGCACCTTCTTGAGCATATTGCGTCTTTCCTCTGGAATATTGCCAGCAAGGCAATGCCCATAGCCAACTCCGTCGTTATCGGCTCCGATGCGGAAAAAATTCTCGAATCCTTCGACGGCCTCTGGGTCTCGCTCGGCAGCCCTTACAAGAGCTTCGATGGAATGCTCAAAGGCATCGAGTTTGCCCGCCGCCGCGACTGGCCTCTTCTCGGAACCTGCGCGGGCTTTCAATACGCCCTCATCGAGTTTGTCCGCAACGTCCTCGGCATCGCCGAAGCCGACTCGCCTGAAAATAATTCCGGTTCGAAAAACATCGTGATCTATCCGGTTGCCTGCGCAAAGGTGACGCTCCCAAATTATCCGGTATGGTACCCGAGATCCGCCTTCGGCTCGGATCGTATCTGCAATCTTTCTACGGCAAAAAAGAAATCGTCACCGAAGAATTCTTTTGCAACGTTGAAGTCAATCCCGAGTACGAATGGTGCGCCATAGAAGGCGGCTTTCTCGTCGTAGCCCGCGGATCTCAGAGGAGAGATCCGCGCCATCGAATCACCCGCCCATCGCTTCTTCATCGCAACCCTGTTTCAGCCCCAGCTATCCTCGACCGAAAAAAATCCCCATCCGCTGGTCATGGCCTTCTTCCAGGCCGCAGGGTCGGGACCCATCAAACACTCGACGATGCAGTACTCGAGTAGTGTCTGTGGCAAAGGGTTTTCACAAAACTATTAGCGAGATTTAAGTCCGCCCTCTCTAAAGTTTTCTCAAGTAGCGCCGATCCTCTGATTATGTCGGTAAACCCCATCAATAGCAGCCAAGCGAGCCAAGCGAATGAAGCCGCAAAACCGGCCGCCCCCAAGCCCCAGCAGACGCAGCAAAAGTCCAGTGCACAACCTTCGGACACGGTCACGCTGAAAAGCACGGGCAATGCCAGCCAAACCGGCGACAACCATTAACCTTCACTAACCTTGCCCTCAAACGAGGTCGATACACGGAAGGATAGAGACGAAACTACGCAAACGAAAAATGGAGGCGGGCCTCTCAGCCCTGTCTCCATTTTTCTTCAATCTCTTAGCCTGCTAAACCCACAAAAATCGACTGTCTTCCTATCCTGCCTTTACGAACCGCCGCGACGCGGAATTCATGCAATACCGCAGCTCGGTCGGCCCTGCAGGTTTGGCTCCTGTCTTCTGAAAGCCAGATTCGCGTCGTGGTTTCTAAAGGTTGTCTGCCGCTCGCCGATAAAGAAGCATAAACCTGCAATGACTTCCGCCAGCAAGACGTTTACCGCCTGCGCTGTTCTAACAGTGATATGCCTCAGCTTGCTCACATTCTGGAGTGAGACCCGCAACGAGAAAGACCGGAAGTGGGTCGTACACTCTCATCTTGTGGTTGAAGAATTGGACGCGATTCATGTCTACCTCTCCCAACTGGAGGCGAGCAACCAATCACCGCCGCTACGAGTTCGCCGATTCCCGAGGCCGTCGGCATCGGGGTGCGGCCCAAAATTGCTCGCCCGTCGATTGCAGAAGATGCCTCCGCCTGGCCGCGATTTGGGCTGAACTATCGCTTCATCCGGGTCGCAGATCAAATTTCATGCGCATAGGGCCTCTAAGGCAGAGTTTGTATATCAGTTTCAGTGGCTCGGATCTCTCCACAGATTCGCCCTGAGTTATCTTCGTCTACGCACTGTTAGACACTCCCCATCGTTCAGTTCTGATCCCTCTCACCGAGTATGCTGAGAGTCTAGACACAAAACTTGCTGCTGTCAGCGGCCTCTTGTGCGGAAGGAATCTGCGCTTCTGAAAGAGGATGCCAAGTGACCATCGACAATCTGCTTCACCAGACAATCACGGAGTTCCTTGATGCGGTCAGCGCCCCGCTGACCACGGTTGCATGCCCGGATTGCGGATCGGCCGTCGAATACCGGAACTTCACATTTTCCTATGAAGGCAAGACATGGCAGATACCGTTTCCGATCTGCCCCGAGTGCAACCCCATTGCGCGAGTCCCAGTGCATCGCGCTTAGCCGGAAGCGGGCTGATGTTCGTCACTCCGTGGGCTTCCCATCAACGGACGCGCCTCGTCGACGGACATAGGACTCCACCTGGACGCGCTGCATCGAGCGCCGATCCCAACGTGGAGCATGGAAAGATGCGGGAGTGGGGGGTACCAGCGCGAAATCTGCCCATCTGGTGCGGACACAGTCGTCCCCCGCAGTTCTTGCCGAGCATCCGCAGCATGCGAAGAGCGCTCCGATTCGTTGCGATCAATTCGGCTCCCGGATTGCAAGCAGCAAGATGGATGGCGTTTGCACCGATCGGGAGGAGGCCCAGTTGACCCAGCCCAGACTCGTTCACCTCGACTACGCTGAAAGGTTTCGCTGCATTGGCTCCGCTTGTGAGGATACTTGCTGCAAGGGTTGGGGTATTCCGATTGATCGGGAGGCTTATGAGAAGTATCGAAACCTTCCTCCGAGCCCCTTGCGAAACCTGATTCAAATCAGCTGTGTCCCTCGTCACAATTCCGTCCACCTTCGAATTCAACAACATCGGAACGTAGCCGAGAATCCCATCTGCTATAACTTGGCTGCCATGTTTGACCTGTTTCAGCTCTGGTGCGGAGCCATCGTTCGCACTTTTCGCTGTCGCCGCGGCCTTATGCTGGAGAACCTTGCTCTCCGCCAACAACTCGTAGTTCTGAAACGTAAACATCCTAGGCCGAAGCTCGGTCCGCTCGACAAACTCTTCTGGGTCGTGGCACTACGATTTTGGTCCCGATGGAAAGAAACACTCGTTCTCGTTTTGCCAGAAACGGTGGTCCGCTGGCACCGGGCTGGATTCAGACGGTATTGGGCGATGCTGTGCAAGCGCAAAAACGAGTCGGCGGTGGCCGGCGAATCTGCAAACAGATCCGCGAGCTAATCTTCCAAATGGTCGTGGAGAATCCAGGTTGGGGCGCGCCTCGCATCACGGTGAACTCCTTATGCTCGGTTTCGAGGTGTCGGAGACCACTATTTCCCGTTGGATGAGACGAGCACCCCGGAATCCAGAACCCGCGAAGCGCTGGCGGGCCTTTCTGCGCAATCACCGTGAAGTCATCGTGGCGATGGACTTCTTCACCGTCCCGACGCTTACCTTCAACGTGCTCTACTGCTTCTTCATCATCAGCCACGACCGGAAATGCATCTTGCACTTCAACGTCACGCGGCATCCGACCAGCAGTTGGATCGTCCAGCAACTGCGCGAAGCTTTTCCTTATCAGTCGACTCATAGGTTCATCATCTTTGACCACGACGCAAAGTATGGGTTTCGAGGTGCCCGTTGCAATCCATGCGATGAAGATCACACCGGTGCAGACGTCGATTGGAAATCCCTGGCAGAATGGAAGTGGCTGAGCGCTGGGTTGGAAGCTGTCGTCGCGAGTTGCTCGACAATGTGATTGCGTTGAACGAGCGCCATCTGAAGCGAATCCTCTCGGACTACATTTCCTACTATCACGAGGATCGAACCCATCTCGGACTCGGCAAGAGGACGCCCAGCGGCAGAACTCCAGACTTTCCTCGCGGCCGAGTCATTACGCGGCCACGACTCGGAGGCCTGCACCACCGTTACGACTGCGCTGCCTGAGACGGTGTCGACAAGCTAGCCTCGTTGAAGGTGTAGTGGGGCGGGAGTGCGCCCCATGGAGCCCGTGCGACGAAATCCATTGGGATACGAGGTCAGTACCCCGGCAAACGTCACATCTGAACAACAGCAATGCTGTTTAAATGTGCACCGTGCGCAATGCGTTTTGAGTGGTGACGAGGCACAGGCCCCGGACGGGGCGGTGCGAGACTATTTCTTCTGAATTGATTTGAGGTAATTCGTGAGATTAGTAATCCGCAGGGCGACTGGAGTTTCATCCATGCCGGGACAGAGAGCCTTCCAGCGGTTCATAGTATCAAAGATCGGGCCTCAGACGGGCATCTCCCCGGACCCGTGAGCGGGATTCTGCACGCCATTTTTCAAAACGTTTGAGACATAGTCATCCGGAAATTTCCCGTCGTGACGCTGGACCAATGTGGTCAGGTCGGGCGGTGGCACCTTGAGCGCAGTCGCCACAGGGCCATTACCCTTACCGCTGGGTCCGTGGCAGACGGCGCAATACTCCTTGAACATCTGCGCACCGGAAACAGAACTGGTAGGCTTGACCTGGGTTTTCTTGATTTGATTCTCCTGGGCTCCGGCGATGGTGAGTATGGAAACCAGCGCCGCGCCAAATACGAGCAGATTGCAAATGGGCCGGATCATCCTCGAAGACCTCGTGTGGAATTTCGAACTCGTTGCCCAAGTTATGTCAGCCAAATGCCAAGAGATCGACCGCCGGGACCTCAAGTGTACGGTTAGTATGCCGTTTCGCGTTCATTAGAATCGCTTCGGTAGCCATGCTGCGTCACAGCGGACTTCCGCAGAACTTCGCAGACATGTCTCGACATGAAGCGCGCTCCCACGAGTCTGGAGGGGAGCCGCATGTGGCCCGCGAGTTTCTCGAAGTGGTTTGGCACCAGTGCCTCAAATCCCGCTCAACTCCCAGTCGAAAAGGCGGCGAGTCTCACAGATCTCTTGCAGAACCTGCACCTGCGGTTGCGAAATGCTGACCTACCTCCGAGCGCTGGTTCTTCGTTTTAGCCGGCGCGAAGTCGAGGACCACGCGTGACGGCACATCGCCGTGCTCAAGTCGGTCGAAGATCTGGTTGATTGAAGATAGGGGCTGTAGCTCGATATCGGCTTTGACCTTGCCTCCGACAGCGAAGGCGAGGGCCTCGGCCATATCCTGGCGCGTGCCGACGAACGAACCGCGAATGGTTATGCAGTTCGCCACCACATCGAAGAGCGGAACTGGGAATTCGCCTGGCGGCAGCCCGACCAACACGCAAGTGCCAAGCTTCCGGGTCATGCTAACGCCTTGCTTGAATGCGATGAGCGAAGGCGCCGTAATCAGAACACCATGAGCTCCGCCCCCGGTCGCCTTCTTGACAGCGGCTGCCGGGTCTCCAGTCTTGGCATTGATCACGAAATCGGCACCAAGGCGCGTGGCATGGGCCAGCTTGCCATCGTCGATGTCGATTGCGCAGACGAGTAGTCCCATGGCCTTCGCATATTGGATGGCGAGGTGACCAAGCCCGCCAGCGCCAGAGATAGCGATCCATTCGCCGGGCCGTGCCTCGGTCTGCTTAATCCCTTTGTAGGTCGTGATCCCAGCGCAGACCAACGGCGCGGCTTCCACCGCCGTAAGACCCGCGGGCACATGGGCAACGTAATTTGGGTCGGCGATGATGTATTCGGCAAAACCTCCGTTAACGGTGTAGCCGCCGAACTGAGCGTGAGCGCATACCGTCTCCCAGCCTCTTAGGCAGTACTCGCAGTGGCCGCAGGCTGAGTAGAGCCACGGCACCCCGACCCGGTCTCCCTCCTTTACAATTGTCACGCCCGATCCAACGGAAGCGACCAGACCGATCGCCTCATGGCCAGGGATGAACGGGAGCGTAGGCTTCACCGGCCAGTCGCCGTGGGCGGCATGAAGATCGGTGTGGCATACGCCGCAAGCTTCAGTCTTGACCAGAATTTGCCCCTCTCCGGGAGAGGGAACGTCCAATTCCAGAAGTGATAAAGGTTTTCCGAATTGCTCGACAACAGCTGCGTGCATCTTGGGCGCCATGTTTAACTCCTCTTTATTCTTTGCCCGAGTAGGAAATTCGAGCTTATCAACGGCCCCTGTCGTTTTTCTGAGCAAGAGTGATCAGTCTCGCCCCCAGTCGGCTGTATTTTCCGAAAGGAGGGTGTATGGATCACAATGAGTCAACGCGAAAATTCGAATAGCTGATGCTCAAAGCGGCCGACCACGAGCACGACACGGCAAACGAACTTGAGGCTCTGGTTCTGCTCCTGCCTGAGAAATCCCGACAGCTCGCCCAGCTGCAGGCAAAGGCAAGCCACAAACAAGCCAAGGAATTTCGCGAGTTAGCGCAGAGAGTCAATGAGAGTTAGGGTCTCGCCATTTGCCCATATCCACATACGCCGCGCGTCGTCATTCTTGTCAGACTCCAGACTGCCGCTCCTACTTCATTCCCAGATCCGTCAGGATCTTGGGATTGTTCTCTCCCGATGCGATGATTTGGTGGCACGCGGAGCAGTCATTCGTGATGGTCTGGCCGTCGGCACTGGTATGACTGCCGTCATGGCAGCGGAAGCAGCCCGGCGAGTCCATGTGGCCAAGGTTATTCGGGTGCGTACCCCAGGTGACACGCATGTCGGGGAAGATATTGCGGAGATAGATCGCCGCCACCTCCTCGCCCGATTGCTGCACCGACGCGCGCTGCGCCCGATCGATTTCAGGGTAATTGGTTTGATAAAACTTGTTGATCTCGCCAGTGATGCTCTGCTGGGCGATGTCGCGAGTGCTGTAATCTACTTTGAGGACCTCGACTGCTTTCTTCTTGATATAGGGAAGATCTGCGCTGATTCGACCGATTGACATTTGCTTGTCCACAGCGCTTTCGGGCATCTCGGAGGCATGCGCGGGTCGGTTGTGGCAATCCAGGCAATCCATCACGCGATGTTCTCCCTGGTCCAACTGCTTTTGAGTCGGCTTGGCATCACTGGAAATGAATTCGGTGGTCTTTCCTTTATCGTCGGTGTAATACACGGCCGGGATCGTCTGCCGCTCGGGGTCGGTTGTAACGTAGCGGATGCGGGCTGCGTCGGCGAGATGGTGCCCGTGGATTCCGCTCACTCGCTGCCCATTGCTTCCTCCCACGTTCAGCATCACAACGTCTGTTTGCGGCGTGTTTTTCTCATCGTCCGTATAGCTGGTGCGAACCAGCAATTTATCGCCCGCAAAACGACCGGGCCAGTGACATTGTTCGCAGGTTTGGCTGACTGGACGGAGGTCCTTTACGGGCGAAGGAATGGGGCGCGGAAAGGTATGGGTAGCGACCATATAAACCTGCCGCAAGCCGTTAACTTTGGCTCGTACCATCCAGGGCAGTCCAGGGCCAATGTGGCAGTCCACACAAGCCACATGCGCATGCGGAGAAAGGTGGTAGGCAGTATTCTCGGGCAGCATGACGTGACAGGTCGTTCCGCAGAAATTCGTCGAATCCAGGTACTCAACGCCGCGGTAGGATGCGGTTCCAATGATGAGAAGATTGATTCCGGTGGCCACGACAACCCACTCCAAAGTGCGCCGCACCACGGGCAGGCGCAGGTCAATGGCGGGAAAGACCGTAGGCAGTTGCCCACTTCCGCGCATACGTCGACGCCGGAGCCAGATGCCGAGTGGAATCAGCAGCAGGCCCAGTACGAAAATCGCGGGAAGCGTGAGAAAGACCAGGATGCCGATGTAGGGATGCGGCGGTCCCGGTAGGAAGATCTCATAGAACCAGAAGGCGATCGTAGTAAGCGCCGTGCTGGTAGTGATCACGGCTCCTGTGAGCGTGATAGGATTCTGACCCAGAAAATAGATTGGCTGCGACGAGTCTCGGCTTCGTTCTCGCAGATTCATTGGAAACAGCCACCCTCTTTCCTTGTAGCGTCTATCCGGTTCTGCGATGACACTCTGGGCTTCGCGGCTGATCGTTTCGGCCGCCCTGAACCACGCGACTACTTCTTGAACGTCCGGATATAGGCCACCAGTCCCTTAATGTCCTCCGGCTTCAGAGATGCCCCATACTTCGGCATCTTGTTCTTGCCGTTCGTAATGATAGTGGCGAGATCCGCGTCCGACATTCCTTGCACGTCGGCCGTTGTGAAATCGTGGGCGCCCATTTTCTTTCCTGTCGCCGAACCGCTTCCGTCCGCGCCATGGCACGCAGCACATTTCGACTTGTAAAGCGCCTCCGACGCGTTCTGCGCATGAGCCGACAATGAGAGAACAAACACGACGGCGATAGCTGTCGCTGCAGCGAATACTTGCATCTTGATTGTTTTCATATTCAAACTCCAGTCGATTCGATTCTCAATTTACTAGGTCCAACAACTCTGAATCATGTTGCACGTTAAGGTTTCTGTGGTTGCCCCTGCACCTCGATGAAAACGAGAACATCAGAATGCGTAACGCAGGGACTCGGATAGCGAGTTGGCATGAAAATAGCGTGGCGCTGTCGGGCCGACAAACGAACCTTCCCCGTACTGGTAATAATTCCAACCCGTGTTGAAAGCCCACTTATGACCAAGATCCACGCTCAGGTTGGCTAGAGGCTGCTGATATTTGTACTGCACTGTGCCGAGAGGCTGCAGAATGTTGAACTGCGGGACGCTGCCGTCAACACTGGTGATGCTATAGCCGACGTTGGCCAGCACTCGCTTCGCCAGCCTGAACCTGATGGCGGCCATTCCAAAATTAGTGTGGTTGGTATAGTACGAGTTGGCCATCAGGTTATTCGAAGTATCGTTCCCTCCACAATTATTGTTGTCGGCATTGGCCACGAAGGGAAGGATCACCCCGGTTGGCGGCGTGTCGTTGAAACAAATCAGAGCATTCTGGATCTCGCTGTTGAAGTTGTACGCCAGATCCACTCCGAAGCGTTCGCGCGGCGCCAACGAGGCAGTCAGTCCGTAGTTTTGGTTGTGGCCCACGTACTGAGTCTGTGCGTCGGCGTTGGACAGGTTCAGGATGTTGATGGATCCCCCCAGGGTCGCCCACGAGCGCGGTGTGTAGGTCGTCTGAAACCGATAGCGGGCTTCCTTGCGCGGAGACAGGCGGACGAACACGGCGTTGAAGTTCGTGTGCTCGAAATCGAAATTCAATCGCAAGGTATGCTTGGGCCGCGCCCAGAAACCAAAGAGCACCGTTTTCTCCAGCCCCACGAAATGGTCTTCGTCTCCAGGCAGATAGTCATTGAAGTGGTTGAATTGTCTGTCGCCATAGCGGTACCCGATGCGAGCCCCGACCTTTTTCGAAATATCCCAAGCCAGTTCGGTTTGATTTCGTGTCCAGGTCTGGTTGAAGGAGGACTGGGCTATGGTGGGTGTCCCTCCTGGAGTTGTGGGTGTAGTGAGCACGGTGCTCAGCAGCGAGCATGGTGGCACTGCACAGCTGTAGTCGAGTTCGTTGAGATTTCCATTCTCCGGAATGCGGTAGGCCCAGAAATAAAACTTCTCGATCAGGCGCAGATGCGGGGTCAGGTGCAATGTGGCCCCGAGATCGGCCACGTCGGAAATGCGGTTTGCGGCGGCAGTCCCCGTGCCGGTGAAGGCGAGGGTGTTAGTGCGCGGAATCAGGCCCCCAAAAGATTCGTCCAACGGCGTGCTTGAAGTTGCGGAGCTATAGGAAAAGGAAGCGACCAGCTCTACCCGCTGGAAGTAGTTGCTGCGCAGGCTGACGCGCTCGGTAGGCGTGGAAGTGCGAATCCGCTGATTCCGCGAATAGCTAGAGTACGCACTGCAGGTGACATTGGTCAGGGTCCCACTGGCAATCAGACTGGTTGCCGGCGGCACTACTGCGCAGGGTTCCTTGTTCGCAGTGTCGATGGACAAACCCAACGAAACGGAGCTTACTGGCGTTGTGGGCAGTAGTGCCTCATTGATGGGATTCAGTTGGTAGTCGGTATCTCCCTTGTAGTAGTCGAGGAATTGGTCGTAGCTGACGACAGTTCGCGGCGCGATTCTAAAGTCCACCCCCAGGCGGTAGGAGTTCATGGTTGTGTTCCAGTCCTGCAGGAGCGAGGCTTCCGTACCCTCGTGGATGCTGCTGTACGAAGGCCCGGTCATGTTGTTATGCGAATATCCCAAACGGAAGCTCACAGTAGACTGCGGAAGCAGGGTAAGATCGACGTCGCTCATGCGGCGCGTGGTAGCGAACAAGTGCGGCGAATCGAGTATTGGGATCGACGGAGTTGAGACCCCAGGAGCAGGCGGAGGCGGGGGATTCAGTGGATTGGCCCACAAGTCATAATCCGAGAAATACTGATCGCGACGGAAACTGCTTTGCAGGTTGTACCACTTGTTCTTGTCCGCCCGTAGGCGCAGAGCGTTGTTGGGATCGCCTCCCCATCCAAAACTGCTGAGGTAAAGATCGTCGAACAGGAGGCCCTGGTGGTCGACCGACTGCATGGTTAGCGTCTGGTCAAGTATTCGTGGTCCGCTCTGCAGATCCACCAGCGTGTCGTACATATCGCCGCTGCCGGTCACGTCGTTGGAGCGGTAGCCAAGCTCGACGGAGGAGTGAATCTGATACCCGCCGCTGGTTATGCTGTCAGGCTCGGCAGGCGGAGCTGCGGCCGGAGTCGGACTCGCGGTGGGAGTTTGGGCGAAGAGTGTTTCTGATGACCAAACGATCATTGTGCACAAAAGCACCATGAGAGTTATCGCCGTCCGATGTTTCCTATTAGCGTCTGCCGAACTGCGCTTCGATTGCGCGCACTGGGATGCCCGTCTCTGTGCTAGCGAAGATTGCAGGGCGAGTTTTCTTGGCGGCTCCATCGGGTACTCCCTACTTGAAAAACACATTGCTGAAATTGGAGCCATGAATCTGTGCGTGACACATGGTGCAGGCCTGATACTTCGCGGATTGATTGTGCGTTGGACCGCTGGGCCCGCCGGCCGTCAACTGGGTCGAGAAAGTGTGGCATTGCAGACAGAGCATGTTCACCGGCATCACGTTGAGTAGCTTCGGATTGGTGGAACCGTGGGGCGAATGGCAACTGATGCAGCCCTCGGTCTTCACTGGCACGTGCTCGTAGACGAAAGGACCCTGCTTGTCGACATGGCACTTGTAGCAAATGGCATCGCCGCTCGGCAGGCTCCGTAGTTGCCGCACGGTCGCTGTCCCATGTGGGTTGTGGCAGTCCACGCACTGCACCAATCCCTCGTTGACGCGGTGGTGATAAGGTTTGGCAAAGTCCGCCTTGGCGGAGGTGTGGCATCCGTAACACAACTGGGGTTGCTCCCGGACTAACAAGAACTCTTTGTCCTTGGCGTGATGAGGAGAGTGGCAGTCGAGACATCCGACATCGCTGCTGGAGTGGGAAGACTCGGCGAAATGCGATTGCTCGTGAGCTTCGCCGTGGCAGCTTAGACAACGAGCGCTAGTCTCCTGCCGTGACTTCCCCTCGAACACAAATATCTTGGTTTTGTCACCGCCGCCCGTCATGTGGTCGGCTCCGGGCCCATGGCACCCCTCACAACCTTGCTTTGAGGGACCGCCCTTTATGTTCAGTGTGGTCTTCCAATGCGGCGTTTTCTCCCAGGCGTTATAAATTTCCTCATGACAGGTTTTGCAGGTCTCCGCTCCCACGTACTTGGACCTTCGGAAGAAGGCGCAGTGGCCGTAGGTGCGGCAGTGGATTGGGCGTTCTTACCAGCTGTCTGCTGGCTCGCTTGGTCGGCGGCATACGCGCCCCCAACGAAAAGACATAGCGCCGAGAACAGAAGAACTCGACAGGCTTTGCGATAAAGTTCGCGGCTCATAGGTTTGAGTCCCTCAGCTTCATCTCATTCAGCGGGGCGAGAGCCCCTAGTCGCTAGTTTAATTTTCTGGAAATTGCAGAAATTCTAATGTGACTTGCAATTCCAAGGCTGTTCACAATTGCTCATCTCTCAAGAATCTATCAGTGCCACCTGTCTGGTGTGAACTGATCTCGGCCGTTGATTGATTGTGGAGTTACGCCTGCAGGCAGATTGTCTACTGGCAGACCAGCGCAGTTCTGTGATCCAGGTCACAAAACAACGTGTCTGGGATCACTCAGCGTGCCAAAACGGGAGAAGGTTTCAGACTTGAGGGAGAGTGCTAGCCCTCAAGTAATTTCTGTAGGCTTGTTTTTGTCGTCGTGAGGCTGGCGTCACAGGATTCAGAGGTCAAGCACGGGCCGATATGGAAGAGGAGTCGGCCAGCGGTCGCAGACGAAACCCAACTTTCTTGAAAATACGTTGCACGGTCAAGTTGTCCCGCAACATTTCGGCAGAGACGCTACTTAGTTTCTCATCGCGCGCGATCTGGACGGTGCGGCGCAGCAATTCGATTCCCAGGCCTTGCTTCTGGAACTGATCTGACACCAGGATGTCGGCAAAAGAGGGCGTCGTCCCGCATTTTCTCCGGAGGGCACCTGTGCAGTCCGGTTTCGAGACGAACTGTAGGCGAATGCAACGCGATCAGAAACCGATGAAGCGGCGAAGTCCGGGCTTTACACGACGGCAAGCGCAAAGTGCTCCGTATAGTCGTCACCGTTCCAGCCCAATCAAGGCAATGGTCTGCAAAACCATCATCGGCGGTTCGATTCCGCCCCGCGCCTCCAACCATTTCCGGACGGGAGAGCCTCGGCTATGGTTGTGCAAAGGTGGGCTAGGCCCCTATTCCTAAGCTCTAACCGTTGTGTAGGCTTTCCTGCCAGCTGTTTCTTCAGACCGCGCATCACGCTCATCTTCCGCGATCAGCTTTGGGCTTCGCCTTTCTCCACTTTGGATTTCAAGCAGCCTTTGCATCAAGTCGGCGTAGTTTTCCATGACTTCCTCCAAGGTCGGCCACGGCTGGTTGGATGGCAGGAATACTAAGCGGGCATCCCAAGCGCAAAACTGTTCAAGATTGCTCACTTCCTCAGTTAAGACAACACCTATCTGGTAGGGACTTGAGCCTGTCGAATGGACCCGCCCCACCCACCCGCAGAAAACCGCGGACGGACGGGGCAGCCTCAGGTTAAAGATAGTGCCGACAAAGAACTGGAGATAAGGTGGACTAGCCCCTCCTTGTGTTCCAAGGGTTCGGCGCTTTTTTCC
>Ga0210394_10000490_pt1 | contig 83142 bp, 74 predicted proteins | sample IncBWC12MmetaG_FD_160121 | JGI IMG/M metagenome (GOLD analysis project Ga0210394, IMG submission 160121) | Forest soil microbial communities from Barre Woods Harvard Forest LTER site, Petersham, Massachusetts, United States - Inc-BW-C-12-M | ecosystem: Environmental > Terrestrial > Soil >...
GTGCGAGCGCGCGGCCTCGCGGTCGGCGCGCGCTTCAGCTACCGGCGGGTGCCTGGCGTGCCGGCAGGCACTCACGCCGGGGCTTCCTCGCGTGCGGCGCGCGCCACCGGGCGCAGTCCGAGGGCGTGACAGATCGCGTAGGTGAGGGCCGCGCGATTGAGGGTGTAGAAGTGGAAATCGCGCACGCCGTGATGCCTCAGCGCCTCGACCTGCTCGATCGCAACGCTGGCGGCGAGCAGCCGGCAGGTATCCTGATCGTCATCGAGGCCGGCGAAGCGCTCGTGGAGCCAGCGGGGAATGGTGGCGCCGCAGCGTTCGGCAAAGCGCCGCACCTGCGGGAAGCGGGTGATGGGCAGAATGCCCGGCACCAGGGGCGCGTGTACCCCGGCGGCCACGCAGCGATCGCGAAAGCGCAGGAACAGGCTCGTGTCGTAGAAGAACTGGGTGATGGCACGGGTCGCGCCGGCGTCGATCTTGCGCTTCAGGTTATCCAGATCCGCAGCCGCCGAGCGCGCCTCCGGATGCACCTCCGGGTAGGCCGCGACCGAGAGCTCGAACGGCGCGACCGCGGCGAGTGCCGCGACCAGCTCCGCCGCATAGCGAAAATCCGCCGTCTGCGGCCGATCAGAGCTCTCATTGCGCGGCAGATCGCCACGCAGCGCGACCAGGTGGCGGATGCCCTGTTGCCAGTAGCCGCGCGCGATCGCCAGGATCTCGCTGCGCGAGGCGCCAATGCAGGTGAGATGCGGGGCGCCGGTGAGCGCGGTGTCGCGCTGGATGCGCGTCACCACGCCGTGAGTGCGCTCGCGCGTGGAGCCGTCCGCGCCGTAGGTTACCGACACGAAGCGCGGCGCCAGCGGCGCCAGGCGCTCGATGGAGTTCCACAGGGTCGTCTCCATCGCCGCATCCGCCGGCGGGAAGAATTCGAATGACACGCGGATCGGCGCTTCTGCGCAGCGCGCACTCATGCTCGAGCCCCCGCCGTAGCGCTGGCCGCGGTGGCAGGCCGCGCGACGGCCGCGAGCACGTGCTCGCCGTCGGCCTCCACGGGACTGAGACGCTCGCACGTCAGGCCGGCATCGCCCAGCAGGCGGCGCAGCCGCGCCAGCGGATGTTCCACGACGCGCTCGCGCGACCTCTCGAGTGATTCATAGCGCTCGAAGATCCACAGCCGTCCGCCGGGGGTGAGCACGCGCCGCGCATGCTCCAGCAGCTGCGTCAGTGTGTCTGCGCTCGCGAGAGTGTCGAGCAGCACCGCATCGAATGACTCGCCGGCGCGCGCCAGATCCGTATCACTCAGCCCCTCAGGGCTCGTGGCGCGAAGCACGCGACAGCTGAAGCCCCGCCGTTGCGCAAAGGCGCGCGCGCTTTGCGCCGCGCGCCGCGAGTGCGCGATGGCGGTGCAGCGCCGGCTGGCGCGCGCTGCGCACTCGAGCAGTTCCGGATGGTTGACCCCGAACACGAGCACCGCCGCGAGCGGCGCGCTCAGCCCGGAGGCGACCACCAGCTCGGCCAGCGCCCGGCCGAGACGGGACTCTGCCCCGTGCGCGGGCGTTCCGGTCTCGGGCACGGCGCGCTCGCGCGCGGCGCTGCGGTCGCGAACCAGCACCGGATCAGCGCGGTCGAGCTGCGCCAGCAGGCCGCGCACGAAGCTCGCGGCCTCAAGGCCCTCGGTGAGGCGGTAATCGACCCATTGGCCGTGCCGCAGCCGTACCAAGAGGCCCGCTTCGCAGAGGATTTTCAGATGGCGCGACACGCGCGGCTCGCTCTGCTTGAGCGCGTGCGCCAGATCCGAGACGCTGAGTGCACCCTCGGCACACAGCGCGAGCAGCCGCAACCGGCTGGGCTCACCGGCCGCACGCAACCATCTCACCAGGGTCGGTGGAGCCGTCAAGGTCATTCAATAATTGTACAATTCTTTAATAGATCTGCCTACCTCATACTCGACTGCAAACCGACGATCGAATTCACTGGATTGTTCTTCTGGAGAGCTAATTAGCTCATTTGGAGAGTCTAATGAATCATGCCAGAGCTACTCGATGGAACCTCTGCGAACAATGCCTCCACGTCCGCCGCGTCAAAGCGGTACGGGCGGTGACAGAACTCGCAGGTCACGGTCACCGCGCCCTGCTCCTGGAGCACGCCGCGAACCTCCTCGGCTCCGAGCGCCCGCAGAAGCCCCGCCACCCGGCCCTGACTGCAGCGGCATTCAAAGCGCACCGGTGCGCCACGGAAGAGTCGTACGTCCTGTTCGGCGAAGCCCTGTCCAAGGAGCTCTTCCACCGAGCACTGCAGCAGCTGAGTCGCGCTCAAGCGCTCGATCCCCCGCTGCGCGCCCTCCCACGCCGCTGCCACTTCCTCGAACACCCCCTCGGATCCGGACCCGGGGAGCTTCTGCACCAGCATTCCGGCACCGCCCGCGTCATCCGCGGCGAGGAGCACCCGTGTCGGGAGCTGCTCGGACGAGGCGAAGTACGCCTCGAGTGATTCGGCGAGCGAGGCCCCGGAGAGGGGCACGACGCCCTGGTAGCGCATGCTTCTCTCCTCGGCCTCCACGGTCACCGTGATGCGGCCGTCGTTGCCGACCAGATGTCGGAAGAGTGCGGCGCCGCGGCCGGTGCGGACGGCCTGATCGAAGCGCGCCACCGCCCGTACCCGAAAGTCGTGCGTACACTGCGCGACCAGGAGGCTCACTGCGCCGTTTCCCTCGAGCTGGAACGTCAGCGTGCCGCGGAACTTCAGGGTGGCCGCGAGCAGCACGGAGGCGATCACGGCCTCGCCCAGGAGTCCGGTCACCTCAGGAGGATAGGCCGAGTGCGCGCGCAGCTCGCGCCAGGCAGACCCAAGGCGCGCCCAGTGTCCGCGCACGGGCCGGTTCTCGAAGATGAAGCGACGTACGCGGTCCCCATCCGAATCTATTGGGAGTCTCATCCCGTCACAGTGGGGCAGCGGATCGCGCAACTCAACCCCGCCGTCCCGTCGTGCCGCAGCTCCCCGGGAGCCTTGGGGTACTCAGCCGCCGAGCTTCTTCTTCAGCAGCTCGTTCAGCTGCGCCGGGTTGGCCTTGCCGGCGGTCGCCTTCATGACCTGGCCCACGAAAAATCCGAACAGCTTGTCCTTGCCGGCGCGGTACTCGGCGAGCTGGGCGGGATTGCGGGCCATCACCTCATCGATCACGCGCTCGATGGCGGCGGTGTCGGTGATCTGGCGCAAGCCCTGCGCGTCGATCACCGCATCGGCGCTCGCGCCGCCCGACCACATGGTCTCGAACACCTCTTTGGCGATCTTGCCGGAAATGGTCTGGTCGCAGATGCGCCGCAGCAGCCCCGCCAGGCGCGCCGGCGCGAGCTTGCCGGAACCGACCTCGAGATTCTCCTTGTTCAGGGCCGCGGCGAGCTCTCCCATGACCCAGTTCGCCGCCAGCTTGGGCTCCTGTGGCAGCTCGCGCACCACCTCTTCGTAGTAGTCGGCGAGCTCGCGGCTCGCGGTCAGCACTCCGGCGTCGTACGCCGAGAGGCTGTAATCCGTGGCAAAGCGCGCGGCCTTCTGGTCCGGCAGCTCCGGCAGAGTGGCGCGCACCGAGGCGATGAACGCCTCATCGAGCAGCACCGGCAGCAGGTCCGGGTCGGGGAAGTAGCGGTAGTCATTCGCTTCCTCCTTGGAGCGCATGGAGCGCGTCTCGCCCTTGTCGGGATCGTACAGCCGCGTCTCCTGCACCACCTGACGTCCGGACTCGAGAATGTCGATCTGGCGCGTGACCTCGTAATTGATGGCGCGCTCGACGAAGCGGAAGGAATTGAGATTCTTGATCTCGGCGCGGGTACCGAACTTGAGCGCGCCGCTGCGGCGCACCGAGACGTTGGCGTCGCAGCGGAACGAGCCTTCCTGCATGTTGCCGTCGCAGATCTCGAGGTAGCGCACCAGGGTGTGCACCTTCTTCATGTAGGCGACGGCTTCCTTCGCCGAGCGCAGGTGCGGCTCGGAGACGATTTCCACCAGCGGGGTGCCGGCGCGGTTCAGGTCGATGCCGGTCACCCCCGGCAGGCCCTCATGCAGTGACTTGCCGGCGTCCTCCTCGAGGTGCGCGCGGGTGATGCCGATGCGCTTGACCTGCCCGTCATCGAGCACGATGTCGAGCGCCCCCCCGGCCACGATCGGCAGCTCGTACTGACTGATCTGATAGCCTTTCGGCAAATCCGGGTAGAAGTAATTCTTGCGCGCGAACACCGATTGCGCGGCGATGCGCGCGTTGATCGCCAGGCCCAGCTTCACGGCCATGCGCACCGCTTCCGCGTTCAGCACCGGCAGTACACCCGGGTACCCGAGGTCCACCAGGTTCGCCTGCGCGTTGGGCGGGGCACCGTACGCGGTGGCGGAGCCGGAAAAGATCTTCGAGCGCGTGGCGAGCTGGGCGTGAATCTCCAGCCCGATAACCGTTTCCCAGCCGCTCATGCGTAGCCCTGCGGCACGCGCGTGTGCCAGTCGCTGGCGCGCTGAAACGCATGCGCCGCATTCAGCACCCGCGCTTCGCTGAAGTGCGGGCCCACGATCTGCAGACCCACCGGCAGTTCCTGCACGAAGCCGCACGGAATCGACACCGCGGGCAGTCCCGCGAGATTCGCGCCGATGGTGTAGATGTCGTTCAGGTACATGGTGATGGGGTCCGAGGTCTTGGCGCCGATCGCAAAGGCGGGCGTCGGAGTCGTCGGTCCCATGAGCACGTCGACGCTGCCGAAGGCGCGCGTGAAGTCAGCGTTGATGAGCTGCCGCACGCGCTGCGCCTTCAGGTAATAGGCGTCGTAGTATCCGGCCGACAGGACGTAGGTGCCGGTCATGATGCGCCGCTTCACCTCCGCCCCGAAACCCTCGCCGCGCGAACGGCGATACAGATCCGTGAGATCGCGCGGGTTCTCGCAGCGGTACCCGAAACGCACGCCGTCGAAGCGCGCCAGATTCGACGAGCATTCCGCCGGCGCCACCACGTAATACACCGGCACCGAGAGCGGCAGGTTCGGCAGACTCACCTCGGTGAGCCGCGCGCCGAGCTGCTGGTAGAGCTTGAGTGCCTCGCGCACCCGCTGCTCGTTGTGCGCATCCAGTCCCTGGTCGAAAAACTCGCGGAGCAGTCCCACCTTCAGACCCGCGAGCGGCTGCTCGAGGGCGGCGACGTAGTCGGGCACCGGCGTGTCGACGCTGGTGGAATCGTTGGCATCGAACCCGGCCATCTCGCGCAGCATGAGCGCGGCGTCTGCGGCGCTGGCCGTGAGCACGCCGCCCTGGTCGAGACTCGAGGCGAACGCGATCATGCCGTAGCGCGACACGCGTCCGTAGGTGGGCTTGAGCCCGGTGATGCCGCACAGAGCCGCGGGCTGGCGGATCGAGCCGCCGGTGTCGGTCGCGGTCGCAGCCGGGACGAGGCGCGCGGCGACCGCGGCGGCAGAGCCGCCCGAGGAGCCGCCGGGCACGAGCTGCGGGTTCCAGGGATTGCGCACCGGTCCGTAGAAGCTCGTCTCGCTGGAGGAGCCCATCGCGAACTCGTCCATGTTGGTCTTGCCCAGCATGATCGCGCCGGCGCCCTTGAGTTTCGCCACCACGGTGGCGTCGTAGGGCGAGACGAAGTTATCGAGCATTCGCGAACCGCAGGTGGTGCGCACACCCTGGGTGCAGAAAATGTCCTTGTGGGCGATCGGCACGCCGGTGAGCGCGCCGCCGGCGCCGGCGGCGAGTGCCCGATCCGCGGCCGCAGCATCCGCGAGCGCCTGCTCGCGTGTCACCGAGATGAAGGCATTCAGCGCAGCCTGGCTCGCATCGATCCTGTCCAGGAACGCGCGCACCAGTTCGACACTCGAAAACTTCCTCGCCCGCAGGCCCGCGGCCAGCTGTGTCAGCGTGCTGGTGTGCCAATCGCTCACGCTTGGCCTCACTCGATGACCTTGGGCACCAGGTACAGGCCGGCGGCGACCTGGGGCGCGTTCGCCTGATACTGCTCGTGGTGGTCCTGCTCGGTCACCACGTCCGGCCGCAGGCGCTGCGACAGGCCGGGAAGCGGATGCGACATCGGCGCGACGCCGGCGGTGTCGGCGCGATCCAGGGCGCTGACGAAGTCCAGAATCCGCGACAGGCTGTCCTGGTACACCGGGATCTCGGATGAGCTGAGGTCGAGCCGCGCCAGGGCGGCGATGCTTGCGATCTGCTCGCGTGTGAGGGCCATGGGAGGTTCGCGGCGCGCGTGGCGAAGTGAGAAAACCAGCGCAAAATCATACATGTTGCCTTGCTCAATGTCCTGTCGGTTGCTAGATTACGCGCCACTTTCGGCGTCGCCCGCCGCCCATTCCCGGTCGCTTCATGTTCAAACGCCTGCGCGGTTATTTTTCCAGCGATCTGTCGATCGATCTCGGTACGGCGAATACCCTGATCTATGTGCGCGACAAGGGCATCGTGCTCAACGAACCCTCGGTGGTCGCCGTGCAGGACGAGCCCGGGGGCCGCGGCAAGGTGATCGTCGCGGTCGGCTCCGAGGCCAAGGCCATGCTCGGGCGCACGCCCGGGCACATCACGGCCGTGCGTCCCATGAAGGACGGTGTGATCGCCGACTTCACCTACACCGAGAAGATGCTGCAGCACTTCATCAACAAGGTGCACGGCAACCGCACGCTCAAGCCCTCGCCGCGCGTGCTGGTGTGCGTGCCGTTCGGTTCCACGCAGGTGGAGCGGCGCGCAATCCGCGAGTCGGCCGAAGGCGCGGGCGCGCGCAACGTGGCGATCGTGAGCGAGCCGATGGCCGCGGCGGTGGGCGCGGGACTGCCGGTGCACGAGGCGCGCGGCTCGATGGTGCTCGATATCGGCGGCGGCACCTCCGAGGTAGCCGTACTGTCGCTGAATGGCGTGGTGTACGCCAACTCCGCACGCATCGGCGGCGATCGCTTCGACGAGGCGATCATGAACTACGTGCGCCGCAACTACGGCATCCTCATCGGCGAAGCAACCTCCGAACGCATCAAGATCGAAATCGGTTCGGCCTACCCCGGGCAGCAGGTGCGCGAACTGTCGGTGAAGGGCCGCAACCTCTCTGAAGGCGTGCCGCGCAGCTTTACGCTGAACAGCAACGAGATCCTGGAGGCGCTGCAGGAGCCGCTGCAGAGCATCGTGAGTGCCGTGAAGCAGGCGCTCGAGCAGACTCCTCCTGAGCTGGGCGCGGACGTCGCCGAGCGTGGCATCGTGCTCACGGGCGGCGGCGCGCTGCTGCGCGACATCGACAAGCTGCTCACCGAGGAGACCGGTCTCCCGGTCGTGGTGGCGGATGACCCCCTGACCTGCGTGGCCCGCGGTGGCGGGCGCATTCTCGAGCTGATGGACGAGCTGGGCCCGGGACACTTCGGTCTTGAGTAGCGCAAGGAACGCGCGAGCCTGAGTGGCCGCCTTCGGGACAGCAGCCGGCAGACCGCTGGGGCGGGGCGGCTCTCCCGGCCTTCGCTTTACGCTGTATGCCGCGCTGGCCGTCGTGGCCATGTACCTCGATCAGCGCCAGCACTACCTCGAGCAGCTGCGCTATGTGCTGCAGGGCGCCGCCTACCCCATCCAGCTCGCGGTGAACTCCCCGCCCGCCGCCTGGGCCTGGATCAGGCGCAGCTTCGAGAGCCGCGAGCTGCTGCAGGCTGAGAATGCACGCCTGCGCGCCGGGCAGCGCGACCTCGAGTTGCGCTCGATGCGTTACGAGGCCCTGGCGCACGAGAACGGCGAGCTGCGCGGACTGCGTGCGGCCCTGCCACCGGTCGCCGACCGCTGGCTCGCGGCGGAGATCGTCAACGTCCAGCTGAGCAGCCTCAGGCAGCGCCTGCTCATCGACCGCGGGGCGGTCAACGGGGTTTTCAAGGCACAGGCGGTGCTCGATGACCGGGGACTGATCGGCCAGACGACGCACGTGGGCCCCTGGAGCGCGGAAGTCATCCTGATCACCGACCCGGAGCACGCGGTTCCGGTGCGCATCGAGCGCACGGGTCTGCGCACCATCGCCGTCGGTGCAGGCGACGCCAGTTCACTCGCGCTGCCGTACCTGCCGGCCAATGCGGACATCAAGAGCGGTGATCTGCTGGTCACCTCGGGCCTCGGCGGGGTGTTTCCGCAAGGCTATCCGGTGGCGCGCGTCACCGAGGTGCACCGCGACGCGGTGCAGCCACTGGCCCACGTGCGGGCTGCGCCGCTGGCGCACATCGACACCGACAGCGAGGTCATGCTGGTATGGTTCCGCGCGGACCACCCGGCAGCGCCCGCGCCCACAGGCGATTCTCTGGGGGAGCTGAGGGGCGGCACCTCCTCCATGCAACCGCAGGCTGTGCCACCGCGACCGCAAGTCGCGGCGCCGGGGCCGCCGGCTGCCACGCCGCAGCCCGCCGCGCCGCGACCGCAGTCGGCTGTGCCGCGAAAGCAACCTGCCCAATCGCAGCCTGCCGAACCGAAGGCTGCCGCGCCGCAGCCCGCCGCCGCGCCGCAACCTGCCGCGCCGCAACCTGCCGCGCCGCAACCTGCCACGCCGGAGCCTGCCACGCCGGAGCCTGCCGCGCCGCAGCCTGCCGCGCCGCAGCCCGCCACGCCGCAGCCCGCCACGCCGCAGCCGGACGCTTCGCAGTCCAAGGAGGGTCAGTGAACCCGCCAGGCCGCGGCCGCATCCTGTTCACGGCGCTCGTGGCACTCCTGCTCACCGTGCTGCCGCTGCCGCCATGGCTCGACGTCCTGCGGCCGGACTTCCTGGTGCTCGCGGTGCTGTACTGGTCGGTGAACTCCCCGCGCAGCGGTGACATCGCCCTGGGGTTCTTCGCCGGCCTCACGCTCGATGTCTTTCAGGGACCGGTGCTGGGGCAGCACGCGCTGGCGCTGACGCTCGTCACCTACATCGGCGTGCGCGAGCACCAGCGCCTCCGCTCCAAGCCCGCGTTCCAGCAGGCGCTGTTCGTGTTCGGCGCGCTCGCTGTTTACGAGTTCGTGCTGTTCGCGATCGACGGCTGGAGCGGCCACCCGGTCACGAGCCCGCTGCGCTGGGTCCACGTCGTGACCGGTGCACTGCTCTGGCCGCCCGTTGCCGCCATACTGGGCTACGGCTCGCGCGGGCGCGCGTGAACACAACTATCTTGGCTGACGGTCTGTAGAGTTCCAGCCATGCCGGCGGTGCGCATCAAGGATCACTGGCGGGAACAGCGCCTCTTCGATCAGCGCGCGGTCATCTGCGCCGCGATCATGGCAGTGGCGACCCTCGGCCTGATCGTGCGCCTGTTCGTGCTGCAGGTGGCGCGTCACGAGTACTACGCGGAGCTCTCCCAGGGTAACCGGGTACGCAACGAGCCGATCCCGGCGGCGCGTGGGCTGATCCTCGACCGCCATGGCGAGGTGATCGCGGGCAACCAGCCCGCCTACCAGCTGGAACTGGTGCCCGAAGAAGTGCCGGACATGGGGCAGACTCTCGCGCGCCTGGTGCAGTTCGATCTCATCCGTGCCGAGGACGTCGATGAACTCGAGCGCACCATCGACTCGAGCCGCAGGTTCGACAGCGTGCCGATCCGCCTGCGCATGTCGGACGAGGACGTCGCGCGTTTCGCCGTGCGGCGCTTCGAGTTTCCGGGCCTGGATATCAAGACACGCCAGACCCGCTGGTACCCGAACGCCGAGCTGGCGGTGCACGCGCTCGGCTACGTGGGCGCGATCAGCGAGCAGGATCTGAAGCACATCGACCGCGCCGCCTACGCCGGCACATCCCTCATCGGCAAGCTCGGCGTCGAGAGTGCCTACGAGCACGAGCTGCATGGCAGCAACGGCTTTCGCGAGGTTCTCGTCAACGCCACGGGACGCTCGGTGGAGCGCCAGGGTGCTTTCGTCCCCAACCTGCGCACCAAGGCACCGGGAGCGGGTGAGGATCTGCTGCTGTCGATCGACCTCAAGGTGCAGCGCACCGCCGAGGCGGCGCTCGCCGGGCATCGCGGTGCGGTGGTGGCGCTCGATCCGAACAACGGCGACGTGATCGCGCTCGTCAGCCTGCCGGGCTTCGATCCGACGATGTTCGGTCGCGGCATTACCGCGAGCGAGTACGGCGTCCTGCAAAGCGACATCGACCATCCGCTGTTCAACCGCGCACTGCGCGGCACCTATCCGCCGGGCTCGACCGTGAAGCCGGTGATCGCGCTCGCCGGGCTCACCTATCACGTGGTGGACCCGCAGGCGCACCGCTACTGCGCTGGCGCCTTTCACCTGCCCGGCAGCTCACGCGTGTTCCACGAATACCACAACGAGCACCATGGCTACGTCGATCTCGATGATGCCATCGCGCGCTCCTGCGACATCTACTTCTACGGCCTGGCCGATGTGCTGGGCGTGGATCGGATCGCCGCGTTCATGGCGCCGTTCGGCTTCGGCAGCGGGACCGGCATCGACATCAGCGGGGAGAAGCCCGGCATCCTGCCCTCGCGCCAATGGAAGGCGAAAGCCTTCTCGCGGCCGGCGGACCAGGTGTGGTTCCCGGGCGAGACCGTGAACTTCGGCATCGGCCAGGGTTATCTCACGGTGACGCCGCTGCAGCTGGCGCACTACGCCAGCATCATCGCCACCCGCGGCAAGATCTGGAAACCACGCCTGGTCGCGGCCTACCGCGATCCGCGCAGCGGGCAGATCCGTCGGGTCCCGGCGGTGTCCGAGGGCGAGGTGACGGGCATCGCGCCCGAAGACTGGCAGCGTGTGGTCCACGGCATGATCGGCGTCACCACGCGCGGCACGGCGGCCGCGAGCGGCGCGCATGCTGCCTATACCTTTGCCGGCAAGACCGGGACCGCGCAGGTGTTCTCGGTCGCACAGAACGAGAAGTACAATGCCAAGCTGATCAGCGAGCGCCTGCGCGATCATTCCTGGTTCATCGCCTTCGCGCCCGCCGACGAGCCGCGCATCGCCCTGGCGGTGCTGCAGGAGAACGGCGGCGCGGGCGCGAGCGCCGCCGCGCCCATCGCCCGCAAGGTGCTGGACGCCTACCTGCTTGGCGCGGACGGGAAGCTCAAGCCGCAGACATGATCTACCAGGAAGTCACCTCCGGCTCACGCACGCGCCGCACGCTCACGGGCGCTGCGAGTGTGCTGTCCGAGCTCAAGATCGACGGTCCGCTGGCGGTGGGACTTGCGCTCATCGCCGCGTTCGGGCTCGTCGTGCTGTACAGCGCCTCCGGCGAGAGCACGGCCACGATGGTGCGCACCGCGCTGCGGCTGCTGCTTGGCACCATCGCCATGCTGTTGCTGGCGCGCGTGAACCCGAACTTCCTGCGCCGCAGCACGCCGTGGATGTACGCGCTCGGCTGCCTGCTGCTGCTCGTCGTCGTCGCGATCGGCCATACCGGCATGGGCGCGCAGCGCTGGCTGGATTTAGGCCTGTTCCGCTTCCAGCCGTCCGAGCTGATGAAGCTCGCAGTACCGATGATGTGCGCCTGGTACCTGCACGAGCGGCCGCTGCCGCCGGGCTGGATATCGCTGGCCCTGCTCAGCGTGCTGATCCTGGTGCCCGTGGGGCTGGTGGCCATCCAGCCCGACCTGGGCACGGCCGCGCTCATCGCGATCGCCGGCGCGCTGGTCATCATCCTCGCCGGCCTGCGGGTGCGCGTGATGGTGGCGCTGGTGGCGCTCGGTGCCCTTGCGGCCTGGTTCGGCTGGAGCTTCATGCACGACTACCAGCGCAAGCGCGTGCTCATGTTTCTCAACCCGCAGGCCGATCCACTCGGCGCCGGCTACCACATCATCCAGTCGCAGATCGCGATCGGCTCCGGCGGGGTGTTCGGCAAGGGCTGGATGAACGGCAGCCAGGCACAGCTCGAATTCCTCCCCGAGCGCTCCACCGACTTCATCTTCGCCGTCATCGGCGAGGAGTTCGGCCTCCTCGGCCTGCTGCTGCTGCTGCTGCTGTACGCGTTCGTCGTCGGCCGCGCCATCTATCTCGCCACCCAGACCCAGGATACCTTCGCGCGTCTGCTGGCCGGCAGTCTCGCGCTCACCTTCTTCGTGTACGTGTTCATCAACGCGGGTATGGTCACGGGACTGCTGCCGGTGGTCGGCGTGCCGCTGCCGCTGGTGAGCTATGGAGGCAGCTCGGTCGTGACGCTCCTCGCCGGCTTCGGTATTCTCATGGCGCTGTATTCACGGCGCAAACTCATCGGGTCGTAGTCGAACACGTGGCGTCGAACAAGTGCCGTTACTCTCTGCTCGCCGCGCTCGCGTGCGCTCCGGCGGGCGCGCAGCCGGCGGATGCGGCCGCGGTCGGCTTCGATCTGCAGCGCCCCGAGATCGTGGAATTCGTCAACGAGGTGGTGAGCCGCGACGGCCTCAACCGCAAGGACGTGCGCGCGCTGCTGAAGGAAGCGCAACCGCAGCCGAAGATCATCGAGACGATGAACCGCCCCATCGAGAAGGTGGCGCCGTGGTGGGAATACCGCGATCACTTCCTGACACCCGAGCGCATCCGCGAGGGCACGAGCTTCTGGCTCGATCACAAGAACACGCTCGAGCAGATCTCCGCCCAGTATCAGGTCCCGAGCCAATACCTGGTGGCGATTCTCGGCGTCGAAACCCGCTACGGGCGCCAGACCGGCCGCTACCGCGTGCTCGATGCCCTCGCCACGCTGGCGTTCGATTACCCGCCGCGCCACGGCTACTTCCGCGAGGAGCTCAAGCAGTTCCTGCTGCTGGCGAAGGAAAACCAGCTCGACCCGCTCACCGCCACCGGCTCCTACGCCGGCGCGATGGGCGCGCCGCAGTTCATGCCCTCCTCGTACCGGCGCTATGCGGTGGATGCCCACGGCGACCGGCGGCGCGACCTGTGGGGAGACTGGGACGACATCCTGGCGAGCGTGGCGAACTATCTGCGCGAATACGGCTGGACGGCCGGCGGGCCGGTGCTGGCCGAGACCCGGCTTGAGCCTGATCCGAGCTTCCAGATCGAGCCGCACAATCTCGAGCTCGACCAGACCGTCGAGAGCCTCGGCGCACATGGCGTGAAGGTCGAGATGAGCGTGCCGGCCGATACACCCGTGGTGCTGATCTCCGCCGAGCAGCGCGATGGTCCGGCCTACCGGGTCGGCTTCCATAATTTCTACGTGATCACCCGCTACAACGCCAGCGCCCGCTACGCCATGGCGGTGTACGAGCTGGCACAGGCCGTCGCGCAGGGTGTGCACGACGCCGCGCCGTGAGGGCCGCGCGCCGCGCACCGGCGCCGCTGGCAGCGCTGAGCGCGGCCGCGCTGTGCGGGCTGCTGGCAGCGTGCTCGACATTCACGCGCCGTGCGCCGCAGCTTCCGGAAGGCGCGCCGCTGCCGGCGCCGGCACCCGTGCCGCCGCCGCCGGCCGGCATCGAATCGATCCCCGATGCCGTACCGCGCCTTGAGCCGCGCAGCGCCCACGGCAATCCGCCGTTCTACAACGTGTTGGGCCGGCGTTACTTCGTGCTCGGCGCCGCCGACGGCTACCTGGAGCGCGGTGTGGCGTCCTGGTACGGCCCGACCTTCCATGGCGGCAGCACCTCGAGCGGTGAGCTTTACGACATGTACGCCATGAGCGCGGCTCACAAGACCCTGCCGCTGCCGACCTATGCGCGCGTCACCAATCTTCGCAACGGCAGGAGCGTCGTAGTGCGCATCAATGACCGGGGCCCGTTCGTCGCCAACCGCCTCATCGATCTGTCTTACACGGCGGCCACCAAGCTCGACATGATCCGCGAGGGAACCACGCTGGTGGAGGTGCGGGCGCTGACGCCGGGCACGGCCGATGAACTGACGCGCAGCGCGCAGTCACCGCCACCCGCGCTGTATGTGCAGGCGGGCGCATTCACCGATGCGCACAACGCGCAGCACGAGCTCGAGCGGCTGCACGCCGCCGGACTCGACAGCGCCTTCATCGTGTCGCCCCTGGAAGGCAAATCACGCCTGTACCGCGTGCGCCTGGGGCCCGTGGGCAGCGTCGCGGAATTCGATCAGCTCGCCGCCCGGCTCGCCGCGCTCGGGATCCGCGACGCCCGGCTGGCGGTCGACTGAAGCAGCTTGTGGCGCTTGGGTTAAGATCCGCACCCGTGGTCCGCTCATTGTTCACCGTCGCGCTCGCCTCGTTCGCGCTGGCGTTCGCCGCCGCGACCCCGCCCGCGCAGGCAGCAAGCCCGATACCCAAAGCCCCCGAGGTCAACGCGCGCTCTTACCTGCTGGTCGATCACTTCAGCGGCCGGGTGCTGGCGCAGGATCACGCCGACCAGCGCGCCGAACCCGCCAGCCTCACCAAGCTCATGACCGCGTATGTGGTCTTCCAGGCGCTCGCGGAAGGCAGGCTGAAACTCACCGACCTGGTCACCATCAGCGAGCACGCCTGGCGTACCGGAGGTTCGCGCAGTTTCGTGCAGGTCGGTACGCAGATCCCGGCGGACATTCTCATCAAGGGCATGATCGTACAGTCCGGGAACGACGCCAGCATCGCGCTCGCGGAGAAAGTCGGCGGCACGGAAGCGGCGTTCGCGCAGATGATGAACGAGTACGCGCGCCGCCTCGGCATGCAATCGAGCCACTTCGAGAACGCCGACGGCATGCCCGCGCCGAATCACTACACCACGGCACGCGACACGGCGACGCTCGCCAGCGCCCTGATCCGCGAGTTTCCGCAGTTCTATCCGCTGTTCAGCCTGCGGGAATTCATGTGGAACAACATCCGCCAGGACAACCGCAACGGCCTGCTGGGCAAGGACCCATCGGTCGACGGTCTGAAGACCGGGCACACCGACAGCGCCGGCTTCTGCCTCGCGACTTCCGCCAACCGCAACGGCATGCGGCTGGTCTCGGTAGTTCTGGGTGCCCCGAGTGTCAAGGCGCGCGAGGACGCCAGTGCCGCACTGCTGAACTACGGCTACACTTTTTTCGAGACCATCCGCGTCAAGGCGGCGCGCGAGACGGTGCTGAAACCGCGCGTATACAAGTCGGCGGGCGAGTTTGCCTCGATCAGCGTGCCGTACGATGTGTACGCGACCGTGGGCCGCGGACAGGGCGCTGCGGTGCGCACCAGTGCGCGCTTAAGCGGCGAGCCGCTGATCGCGCCGCTCGCGGCCGGCAAGCCCGTGGGCGAGCTGAGCGTGGCGGATGCCACCGGCGAGGTGATCGCGCGCGCGCCGCTCACGCCCCTCGCGCCGGTGCCCGAGGGCGGGCTGTGGACGCGTGCCGCGGACACCGTGGCACTGTGGTTCCATTGAGCCAGGCGTGGCCGAGCCCCTGCCCCTGTGCTACCTGAACGGCGCATACCTGCCGCTCACCGAGGCACGTATCTCCCCGCTCGATCGCGGCTTCCTGTATGCGGATGCCGTCTACGAGCTCATGCCGGTGTACGGCGGGCGCCCGTTCCGCTTCGCCGCCCACGGCGAGCGGCTCACGCGCAGCCTCGCCGGCATCAGCATGGCGGATCCGCACACGCGCGAGGAATGGCGCGCGATCCTCGGCACGCTGATCGAGCGCAACGGCGGCGGCGACTGTTACGTGTACTGGCAGGTGACGCGCGGCGCGCAGCCGGGCCGCACGCACGCGCCGCTCCCACACATCCCGCGCACCGTGTTCGCGTTCTGCGCCCCCCTGCCGGTGACCGGCGCCGACGTCCTCGAACGCGGCGTCGCGTGCGTGACCGCCCCCGACAGCCGCTGGGCGCGCTGCGACATCAAATCCACCGCGCTGCTGGCGAACGTGCTGCTGCGCCAGTTGTCCGTGGACGCGGCGGCCGCGGAGACCATCCTGCTGCGCGATGGGGAGCTGACGGAAGCCTCCGCTTCCGCGGTGCACGTGGTGCTCGCCGGGGAGCTGCTCATGCCGCCGCACTCGCGCCGCATCCTGCCCGGCACCACGCGCGGCGTGGTGGAAGAGATGGCGGCCCGCACCGCCATACACTGCCGGGTGGTGCCGATCAGCGAGACGCAGCTGCGCGCCGCGGACGAAGTGTGGATCTCGTCCGCCACCCGCGAGGTGCAGCCGGTGACCTCCCTCGACGGCCAGCCCGTCGGCACGGGTAAGCCCGGACCGCAGTGGCGGCGGGTGCACGAGGAGCTGCAGCGCTACAAGCACGAGCTCGCGGGCACCCCGTGGTGATGCGGATGCCGATGCTGCGCTAGGACGGCGCGCGTATAACCTGTTTGTCACCCGTCCGTTACCGGGTGGACACTGACGACCCGGTCACGGCCCCGGTAGCATCGCCGCAATGTCCATTACTCTGGATCAGGTCACCAAGCGGTACGCCGGCGCGCCGGTGGTCAACGACGTCTCGCTCGACATCGGTGACGGGGAGTTTTTCGTGCTGCTCGGGCCCAGCGGCAGCGGCAAGAGCACCCTGCTGCGCGCCATCGCCGGGCTGTCCGGCGTCGACCATGGCCGCATCGCGCTGCACGGCCGCGACGTCACGCACGTCGCCGCCCGCAAGCGCGGCGTGGGGCTGGTGTTCCAGAACTACGCGCTGTTCGGCCATATGACGGTGGCGGAGAACATCGAGTTCGCGCTGCGCGTGCGGCACATGCGCGCCAAGGCGCGCCGGCAGCGCCGCCAGGAGCTGCTGCGCCTGGTTGCGCTCGAGGGGTTGGATCAGCGGCTGCCGGCGCAACTCTCCGGCGGCCAGCAGCAGCGTGTGGCGGTGGCTCGCGCGCTGGCGCACAAGCCCGAAGTGCTGCTGCTCGATGAGCCCTTCGGAGCCCTGGACGCGAAGATCCGCGAGGAACTGCGCCGCACCATCCGCCAGGTGCAGCGCGAGCTCGGCATCACCACCGTGCTCGTGACCCACGACCAGGAGGAAGCCTTCGCCATGGCGGACCGCATCGGCATCATGAATCTCGGGCGGCTGCTCGAGCTGGGTGCACCGCACGATCTGTATTCGCGCCCCGCGACGCGTTTCGTGGCCACCTTCCTCGGCGCGGCCAACCTGATCCTGGCGCGCCGCACGCCCGATGGCATCCAGATGGGCGCCAACACGGTGGCTGCGGCCGAGAGTTCGCCCGGCGTCCACGAGCACGAAGTGGTCGCGGTGGTACGCCCGGAGGAAGTGGAGGTGGCGGCGTCGCGCGACGGCCTCAGCTCCGGTTACTTCGCGCGCGGGGTGGTGCACGAGGTGGTGTTCACCGGCGCGCTCGAGAGCCTGCGCGTGCGCCTCGAGAATGGCGCGCAGGCCCCGCTGCTCGCGCAGGCGGACGGCGATGCCAGCGCCTCCCTGCTGGTGACGCGCACGCAGCACGAACAGCGCGGCTTCGAGGTTCACCCCGGTCAGAGCGTCGCCATCGGCGTGCGCCGCGTGCACGTTCTGCCCACACCGCTATCGAGCTTCACCGCCTGTGCCGCAAGCGCTGCGCTCGCCGACACCCTGAGCCGCCAGCCGTTGCTCGCGGAGCTGGCCGTGCGCATGAAGACGCGCATCGCGCTGCGCGCAGAGCCGCAGCTGGGAGTTGCGGGCGCGGCCTGCGCGGTGGACGGCCCGTTCGTGGGCACCACTGTGATCGCTTCGCAGGCCGAGTGCGCGCAGCGCGCCGAGTGGCTGTTGCGGCGCGGCGCGAAGGACCTGCTGCTGCTGCCGGAACATGCGGCGGTACCGCAGCGCGTGCTGATTCACTGGATGGATGAAGCGGCGCGCAGCGCCACGCTGGCGGTGTCGGCGAGCGTGCTGCGCCATCTGTCCGCGGAAGCCGTTTACGTGGGTATCTTTCCCGAGCAGTCCGCCAGCGCCCACCCCCAGCACGGCATGCGCGAACTGCTCGATGCGCGCTCCGAAGCGCAGCTGGCGCACGGCCTGGAGATGCGCACCGAGCTGCGCTTCGGCGACGTCGCGCAGCAGCTGGCGCGGCGGCTGGCGGAAGCGCCCGCACAGATGCTGATCGTGGGCCTCACGGAGCTCAGCCGCTTCGCGCAAGCGTTGCGCGGACTGCTCGACGGCGGGCAGTGGCCGGTGCTGATCGTGTACCGCGGTTCCCCATGAGCTTCCGCCAGCCCAGCGTGTTGCCGGGTTTCGGGCTGACCTTCGGCTTCACCACGTTTTTCCTCAGCGCCATCGTGCTGCTGCCGCTGGCCGCGCTGGTGCTGGCCGCGGCTTCCATGCACTGGAGCGACTTCGTGCACGTGGTGGCGAGTCCGCGGGCGCTCGGCTCGTTCCGCCTGTCCTTCGGCGCCTCCTTCCTGGCCGCCGCGATCAATCTGGTGTTCGGCTTCATCATCGCCTGGACCCTGGTGCGGTACGAGTTTCCGGGCAGAAAACTCATCGACGCGCTCATCGATATGCCCTTCGCCCTGCCCACCGCGGTCTCGGGCATCGCGCTCACCACGGTGTTTGCGCACAACGGCTGGATCGGCCGCTACCTGGAGCCCTGGGGCGTGAAAGTCGCGTACACCTGGCTGGGCGTGACGCTCGCGCTGACACTGATCAGCATGCCGTTCGCGGTGCGCGCGGTGCAGCCGGCGCTGCTGGAGGTGCAGCGCGATCTCGAGGAGGCGGCGGAGACCCTCGGTGCGCACCGCTTGTACGTGTTCCGTCACATCATCCTGCCGACGGTGCTGCCGGCACTGCTGACCGGCTTCACGCTGGCGTTCGCGCGCGCGCTGGGGGAGTACGGTTCGGTCATTTTCATCGCCGGCAACCTGCCGATGAAGACCGAGATCACCCCGCTCCTCATCGTCATCCATCTCGAGGAGTTCGACTACCAGGGCGCGGCGGCCTTAGGTGTGGTGATGCTCGTCATCTCGTTCATCGTGCTGCTCGCCATCAACCTGCTGCAGGCGTGGGGCCGCCGCCGGCACGTCAGGGGGGCTCACTGATGGCCGCGGCACAGCCCGCCGCGCTCGCCGGCGACGCCAGGCGACCCGGACAGCACACCTGGCTGCACGCCATGGTGCGCTGGCTGTTCATCGCGGTGTCGCTGACGTTCCTGGCGGCGGTACTGCTCGCGCCGCTCGCGACCGTGTTCGCCATGGCGCTCGCCCGCGGGTTGCAGGCCTACCTGCGCAGCTTCGCCGACCCGGACACCGCGGCTGCCATCCGCCTGACCCTCACCACGGCGCTGGTGGTGGTGCCGATCAACACGATGTTCGGGCTCGCCGCCGCCTGGGCGATCGCCAAGTTCGAGTTCCGCGGCAAGAGCATTCTCATCACGCTCATCGATCTGCCGCTGGCGATCTCGCCGGTGATCGCGGGCCTGATCTTCGTGCTGCTGTTCGGCCTGCACGGCTGGTTCGGGGTGTGGCTGCGCGAGCACGACCTCAGCATCATCTTCGCGCTGCCGGGCATCATGCTGGCTACCATGTTCGTGACGTTTCCCTACGTGGCGCGCGAGCTGATCCCGCTCATGCAGCAGCTCGGGAACAACGAGGAAGAAGCCGCCATCACGCTCGGGGCCGGCGGCTGGATGACCTTCTTTCGCGTTACACTGCCGAAGATCCGCTGGGGCCTGGTGTACGGAGTGGTGCTGTGCAACGCGCGCGCCATGGGCGAGTTCGGCGCGGTGTCGGTGGTGTCCGGACACATTCGCGGACTGACCAACACCATGCCGCTGCACATCGAGATCCTCTACAACGAATATAACTTCGTGGGCGCGTTCGCCGTCGCCTCGCTCCTCACGCTGCTCGCGGCCGTGACGCTCGTGGTCAAGACCCTGGTCGAGCGCACCGGTTACCGGCGGCGTTGACGGCCATGCCCGAGCGCGTTGCACGCCCGTGGAGCTCGCTGTGGCCGGATCCGGCGCGCACCAGCCTGGGCTGGTGGCTGGTGGCGATCCACTTAGGGCTGGTGCTGCTGGTGGGCGGCGGAATTTCCTGGTACGCGAGCGGCATGCTGCGCGACCTCGCGGATGAACAGGGCAAGGCGCGCGTGCAGCTCGCGGCGACCACCGCGCGCGAAGACCTGCGGCGCATGGGCGAGGACGCGCTCGCCGCGGCACGCGCGCTCGCCGACAGTCCGACGCTGCAGCGCCTGACGGCCGAAGGACAGAGCGATGCGCTGCCGCCGTTCCTGCGTCGCTCGTGCGAGGCGGCTGGCGTGGACGCCTGCGCGGTGCTCTCCGGCAAGAGCGTGGTCGCCGTTTCGGGCCCGGCACTCGACTGGCAGAAGATTCTCACCGCGAGCGCCGAACAGACCGCGACCTTCATGGCGCTGCCCGCGACCGAGCGCGTGCCGCTGCTCGGCGCCCGTGCCGCGCTCGGCGAGGCCGGCACCAGCGTGTACGTGGTGCGCCGCCTGGACCCGAAGTTGGCGCACGCCCTGAGCGGGGAGGTGGGAGCGGAGATCAGGCTCATCGACTACCGCGCCTACACCAGCGGCCCGCTGAGCGTGTTCACGCCGCTGTACTCCGCGGCGCTCGCCGACGGGCACTCCGCGGTGCAGCGCATCGACTTGCAGGATGTGTATGCGTGCGCGGTGCCGGTGTTCGCCTCCAGCGGGGAAGCGATCGCGCTCATCGAAGCGCTGCTGCCGACGAGCGCGGTCGACGCGCCCACCCGTCACCTGGTGAGAAAGCTGCTGGTGACCGCGCTGGTCCTCGGCGCGCTCGCGGTGTTCGCCGGCTTGATCCTGGGCGAGCTGGTCGCAGGCCCGGTGCGCGCACTCACCGCCGCCGCCACTCGCCTCGGCGCGGGGGATTTCTCCGCCTCGATTCCGCCGGGCGGAGCCGCCGAGGTCGGTGCCCTGGCGCGCACCATGGAGAGCATGCGCCGCAACCTCATCGACCTCACCAGCACGCTGCGGCGGCGCGAGGCCGAGGCACAGGCGGTGCTCAGCGGCATCGTCGAAGGGGTATACGCGGTCGACAAGAACCGGGTCATCACTTACCTCAATCCGCAGGCGGCGCGACTGCTGGGTGTGACGCCAAGCCAAGCGGTCGGCCGTTTCTGCGGCGAGGTGCTGCAGCCGCGTGACGAAGACGGCCGGCGGCCCTGCGATTTCCGCTGCCCGATCGTGCAGGCGCGCAGTGCAGGTAGCGCCAAGGCCGTCGAGCACCTGGGTAGCCCGCCGGGCGAGCCGCGCACCGCGGTGATCACCAGCGCCGCGCAGGTCGATGGCCTGCAGGTACAGGTGATCCGCGACGAGACCGAGCTCGAGGCGGTTCGCCGGGCACGCGACTCGGTGCTCGCCAACATCTCGCACGAGTTCCGCACGCCGCTCGCCGCACAGCTGGCGTCGATCGAGCTGCTGCTCGCGGGTCTGGAGCACATGTCGGCGGCGCAGCAGAAGGAGCTCGTGACCTCATTGGAGCGTGGCACGCTGCGTCTGACACAGCTCATCGACAACCTGCTCGAGAGCGTGCGCATCGAGTCGGGACAGCTCGCCATCCGCCACCAGAGCGTGGCGCTCGCCGAGGTGGTGGCAGAGGCGCGCGCCCTGGTGCGCTCGCTCCTGGCGCAGCGGCGCCAGACCCTGAGCGTTACCCTGCCCGAGGATTTGCCGCTGGTGGCGGGCGACAAGCCGCGCCTCACCCAGGTGTTTGTCAACCTGCTCGCCAACGCCAATAAGTTCGCGCCCGAGGACAGCACCGTGCGCATCGGCGCCGAGGCGCGCCCGGGACAGGTACTCGCATGGGTGGAGGATGAAGGCCCGGGACCCGCGGCGAGCGACGGTGAGGCGCTGTTCGCACGGTTCCAGCGCGGTGGCGGCGCGGAACCGGAGGCGGCGGGGCTGGGACTCGGTCTGTGGCTGGTGAAGTCGATCATCGACCGGCATGCGGGCAGCGTCGCCTTCGAACGCACCGCCGCCGGCCGCACGCGCTTCACCCTGGTCCTGCCGACGGAGGACGGCGCATGAAGGTGCTGGTGGCGGACGATGACGCGGATCTGCGCGAGCTCATCGCCTTCACGCTGACGCAATCGGGTTATCTGGTGGTCAAGGCGGGCGACGGACCCTCCGCGGTGGGTCGCTTCGAGGAGGAATCCCCGGACCTCGTGGTGCTCGACATCAACATGCCGGGCCTGAGCGGTTTCCAGGTGTGCGAGGCGATCCGCAAGCGCTCGCGGATCCCGGTGATGATGCTGACCGTGCGCGGCGAGGAGGAGGATCTGGTGCGCGCGCTCGGGCTTGGCGCCGATGACTATCTCACCAAGCCGTTCAGCCCGCGCACGCTGCTGGCGCGGATCAAGGCGCTGCTGCGCCGGGCGGGAATGGAAAACACCAGCCCGCTGGCTGCCGGGCGCGTGACCCTCGACCTCGCGGAGCACACCGTGAAGATCGGAGCGGGCGAGCCGGTACGGCTGACGAAGCTCGAGCTGCGGCTGCTGCAGATGCTGCTCGCGAATTCCGGCCACACGGTGAGCTCTGATCGGCTGCTGGTGCAGGTGTGGGGACATCGCAGCGGCGGCGACCGGCAGCTCCTGAAGCAGCTGGTGCACCGGCTGCGGCACAAGATCGAAGCGGATCCGGCGGCGCCCGCGCTGCTGCGCACCGCCGCGGCGGGCTACAAGCTGCTCGTCGACTGACGCATCCCTGGCGCAGGCCGCAAAAGTCGCGCCTTTTGCGGCCGGCAACGAAGCTCATGTCCGAAAAAGCGCCGCAGGCGACTTTTTCCAGTCAATTAGCGCGCCGAGATCTGATCAAACACGCCGCCATCGCTGAAGTGCGTGCGCTGCACCTGCGCCCAGCCGCCAAAGTCGGCAATCGTGGCGAGCTTGAGCTGCGGGAAGCGCGCCGCATGGCGGGCGGCCACCTCCGGGTCGCGTGGCCGGTAGTCATGCCGTGCGATGATCTCCTGCCCTTCCTTGCTGTACAGATACCCGAGGTACGCCATCGCCACCTCGCGCGTGCCGCGCCGCAAGGCCACCTTGTCGACCACCGCCACCGGCGGCTCGGCGAGAATGCTCACCGACGGCACCACGATCTCAAGCTGGTCCGCGCCGAGCTCGCGCACCGCGAGCCGCGCCTCGCTCTCCCAGGCCACCAGCACATCCCCGAGTCCGCGCTGCACGAACGTGGTCGTCGAGCCGCGAGCGCCGGTGTCGAGCACCGGCACGTTCTGGTAGAGCCGGCGCACGAACTCACGCGCGCTCGCCTCGTCGCCCCGCGGCTGCGTGCGGGCCCAGGCCCAGGCGGCCAGATAGTTCCAGCGTGCGCCGCCTGAGGTCTTGGGGTTGGGCGTGATCACCGCCACGTCGGGCCGCACCAGATCGCCCCAGTCGTGAATCGCCTTGGGGTTGCCCTTGCGCACCAGCAGGACGATGGTCGAGGTATAGGGCGAGCTGTCGTCCGGCAACAGGGTCTGCCAGTTCAGCGGCAACAGCTTCGCGGCAGTGGCGATCGCGTCGATGTCGGCAGCGAGTGCCAGGGTCACCACATCCGCGGCAAGCCCGTCGATCACCGAGCGCGCCTGCTTGCCCGAGCCGCCGTGTGACTGATCAACACGCACGTCCTGGCCGGTCTTCGCCTTCCAGTACCTGGCAAATGCCGCGTTGAAATCCACGTACAGCTCGCGCGTGGGGTCGTACGAGACATTCAGCAGCGTCACGCGAGTCGCGTTCGACTCAGACCGACCCTGGCAGGACGCGAGCAGCGTCACAGCGCAGAGCGCGAGAGCCGCCGCCGCGCTTCGCGGACAGTAGGCTGATGCCATCAGCGCATGCTAGCCGCGCCGCGAGGCGCTGTCAGTCGCAAGGCGGTTACGGTGGGGTGACGCGGTAGCCCAGCGCCCGCAGCAGGTGCGGCTCGAGCGCACGCGCGCAGGCGCTGACGGTGCGAGGTCCGCCGAGCTCCGCCAGCTGCGTCATCTGCAGGCCCTGATAGCCGCAGGGATTGATGCGGCGGAAGGGTTCCAGATCCAGGGCCACGTTCACGGCGAGGCCGTGATAGCTGCCGCCCGGGCGCACGCGCACCCCGACGCTCGCGAGCTTGCGGCCGTCGACGTACACACCGGGGGCGCTGCGCCGGCCCTCGGCGCCGATGCCAAACTGCGCCGCCAGATCGATGACGCCGCGCTCCAGCGCCGTGACGAAATCACGGATCGTCAGACCCGCGCGCCTGAGATCCACCAGCGGGTACACCACCAGCTGACCCGGGCCGTGATAGGTCACCTGGCCGCCGCGGTCGACCTGCACCACGGGGATATCGCCGGGCGCCAACAGGTGCGCGCGGCTCGCGTTCACCCCCAGGGTGAACACCGGCGGGTGCTCGAGAAACCAGATCTCATCCGGGGTCGCCGCGGCGCGCTCTGCGGTGAAGCGCTGCATCGCGCGCCAGGTCGGCTGGTACTCGACCAGTCCCAGGCGCCGGATCACGGCTGCGGGCACCGCGGCGCCCGCCGCCGCCGCGCGCGGCGTGCACGCAGCGGCCGTGCCGCCCGGGCTCACGTCGCCAGGCGCCGGTTGTCGAGACCGGCGTTGTTGCGGTTCAGGGCCTGCTCCGCGCGATAGCTCGAGCGCACCAGGGGCCCCGACACGCATTCGAGAAAACCACGCGCCAGAGCCAGCTCGCGATAGCGATCGAACTCCTCCGGTGTCACGAAGCGCTGCACCGCCAGGTGATTCACGGTCGGGCGCAGGTACTGCCCGAGGGTCACGATGTCGACGCCGGCCGCGCGCAGATCCGCAAGCGTCGCGTCGATCTCCTCGTCACTCTCCCCGAGCCCCAGCATCAGACTGCTCTTGGTCAGAACCGAAGACCGGCGCCGCTTGGCGGCCTCCAGGACCTGCAGGGTCTGCTGGTAGCCGGCGCGCGGATCGCGCACCGGATGCGTCAGGCGCCGCACGGTCTCGATGTTCTGCGCAAACACCTCGATTCCGGAGTCGACCACCGTCTCGACATCCGCCCGCACTCCCTGGAAGTCCGGCGTCAGCGCCTCCACCGCCGTGTGCGGGTTGCGGCGCTTGATGGCGCGTACGCACGCGGCATAGTGCGCCGCCCCACCGTCGGCAAGGTCGTCGCGATCGACCGAGGTGAGCACCACGTAGCTGAGCCTCATCAGCTCGACCGTGCGCGCGGCGTTCTCGGGCTCGTCCGCGTCGAGCCAGCCGTGCGGGTTGCCCGTGTCCACGGCACAGAACCGGCACGCGCGCGTACACACCGCGCCCATCAGCATGAGGGTCGCGGTGCCCGCGTTCCAGCACTCACCGATGTTGGGACACCTGGCTTCCTCACAGACCGTGGCGAGGCGGTGCTCCCGGACGAGGGCGCGGACGCTCTGGAAGCGCTCTCCCGTGGGCGCCTTCGCCTTCAGCCACGGCGGCTTGGGCAGCGGGGCGCGCTGGCCGCCGGCGCCGCGCTTGATGCCGTCACGGATGGCGGTAAACCCTTGAGCCGTCAGGTATTTGTCGCCGCTTCGGGCGCGCGCGACCTCCGCCACCACCGGGATGCTCTTCAGATCCGACATGGGGTCATTGTAACCCACGCACCCGCGCATCCAGGCTCGCCAGACGCTCCACCGTGCCCACATCGCACCACTCGCCGCGATGCACCTGGCCGCGCACCAGAGCGGCCGCGATGGCGCGATTCAGCAGCGGCAGGAGCGGAAAGCCCCCGGGGGTGCAGCCGCCGAAGAACTCCGGCCGGTACACACCGACCCCGGAGTAGGTGTAACGATCGGTGTCGCGAGTCACCACGAGATCACCCTCGAGCCCGAAGTCGCCCCGCGGGTGGTGCGGCGGGTTGGGGATCAGCAGCAGGCGGGCGTGCGCACCCTCCTCGAGCGCGAGCGCCGCAAAATCAATGTCGGTCCAGATATCGGCGTTGACGACCAGGAACGGTCCGGGTCCGAGCAGCGGCACGGCCCTGAAGATGCCGCCGCCGGTTTCCAGCGGCACCGGGCCTTCATCGCTGTAGGTAATCGACACACCGAAGTCGCGACCGTCGCCGAGCGTCGCACGCACCTGCGCGCCCAGCCACGACAGATTGATGACCACCTCGCGGATGCCGGCGCGCGCCAGTGCCGCGAGGTGCCAGGCAATGAGCGGCCTGCCTCCCACCCGCACCAGGGGCTTCGGCGTCGAATCGGTGATCGGTCGCATGCGCTCACCGCGGCCGGCCGCCAGCAGCATCGCCTTCATGCGCGCCCGTCCGCCGCGCGCGCGAGCTCGGCTGCGACCTGCGCGTTGGCGCGCGCCAGCGGCTCCACGACGCGCTGTTCGAGGAAAGAGTGAAGCGCGCTGAGCTCGGCATAGCGCGCACAGGTGTCGCGCACATACTCGAGCGTGCGCGGCAGGTCGGGCAGATAGCCGGGCTTGCCGTCGCGGTACCACAGACGACAGAAGATCCCGAGCACCTTGATGTGCCGCTGCACGCCGATGAGATCGAACCAGCGCAGGAACTGCGCCTCGCTTGCCCCGGCATCGCCGCCCTGGGCGCGCAGCTGCGCGCGATGGCCGCTCACCCAGTGCACCACGCGCGCGCGCGGCCAGGCGATGTAACAGTCCTTCAGCAGCGACGCCAGATCGTAAGCCACCGGCCCGCGCAGCGCGTCCTGGAAATCGATAATCCCCGGATTGCGCTCCCTCACCACCATGAGATTGCGCGCGTGATAGTCGCGGTGCACGAACACCACCGGCTGCGCGAGCGCTTCCTGGATCAGGAACTCGAACGCGCCGCCCAGCAGCTGCGCTTCATCGGCCGACGGCGTCAGCGACAGGTGCCGGGCAAGAAACCACTCGGGCATCAGCGCCATCTCGCGCGCGAGCTCGGCGCGGCCGTACGGGGCGAGCTGTGCGCACGCCTCGCGGCCGCGCACCTGGATGAGCGCGAGCACGCGCAGTGCATCTGCGTACAGCGGCTCGGGATCGTCCCCGGCGTCGAGCCGCTCGAGATACAGCGTCGCGCCCAGATCCTCCAGCAACAGCAAGCCGCGCTGCGCGTCGCTCTCATGCACGTGAGGAACATGCGCCCCCAGGGACTCGAGCAGTTGCGACACTCTCAGATACGGACGCACGTCCTCCTTGCCCGGAGGGGCATCCATCACGACATAGGTGCCGGCGGTGCAGAACACGCGGAAGTAGCGTCGGAAGCTCGCGTCGCTGGATGCGGGCTCGATGCGCAGCACCGGCAGGCGAAGATCGCGCGCCAACCAATCCCTAATCAGCGCAACTCGCGCGTCGGTCTCAAGCATGTGAAGCGTCGGGGTTTTCGGGGCGCTCGGGCGATGGCGCGCCATTATAATGCCGCTCTTCATGCCGCGTTCGAGCCCATTCTGGATCGTGTTCGTCTCGCTGGGCGGCATCCTGCCGGCCGCCCGGGCCGAAGACCCTCCCTGCCCGACGCTGTTCGGGCAGCCGGCGGCCGCGGCGGCCGTGAGTGCGGCTCCAGCAGCAGCCCCCGCGGGTGTGGCGCGCAAGCCGGCGGCGGACGACGGCAGCATCCTCGTCGCGAGCGACCAGGCAATACTCGGCGTCGATGGCAACGCGACGCTCAGGGGCAACGTGGTGCTGCGGCAGGGCGAGCGCGAGATCCGCGCCAACGAGGTTCAGTACGACGCGCATAACAGCTCGGTGCGCACCGCGGGCGATATCGACTACACCGACTCCCTCGTGCATGTGACGGGTGCGGGCGGCAGTTACTCGGCGGCGGCCGGCGCGGAGTTCAACTCGGCCCAGTTCGCTCTGCGCCAGCGCGCCGCACGCGGCGCCGCGCGCGACATGACGCTCACGCCGCAGGGCGTGATTCGCCTGCGGGGAGTCATGTTCACGACCTGCCCGGCGAACGATACCTCCTGGCAGTTGCAGGCCGACAGCATCATCCTCGACACGCGCAACCGGCTCGGCACCGGGAGCGATGCGCAGATCCGGTTCATGGGCGTGCCGCTGATGTACCTGCCGTGGGTGTCGTTTCCGCTGGGCAACGAGCGCAAGAGCGGCTTTCTTTTTCCGGGCATCGGCAACACCTCGAGCGGCGGCCTGCAGCTGTCGGTTCCGTACTACTGGAACATCGCGCCGAACGCGGACTTTACCTTCCAGCCGATCGAGTACAGCAAGCGCGGTCCCGACCTGGGGGGCGATCTGCGCTTTCTGACGCAGCGCCACCACGGCGGGCTCGACTGGAGCTATCTGCCCTACGACAACGTCTTCGGCGGCACCCGCAGCCGCGTGCGGCTCACCGATGTCGCCGAACTGCCGGACGACCTGCGACTGAGCGTAAACGCGGAGAACGTCAGCGACACCCGCTACTTCGAGGACTTCTCCCAGGGCCCGGAGGGCACCAGCACCGCCTTCGTCGAGCGGCGCGCCACGCTCTCCTACCGCGGCGAACACTGGAGGGTCGATGGCGAAGCGCAGCAGTACCAGACTATCGACTACACGCTCGCGATCACCGACCGGCCGTACGCGCGCGTGCCGCGCATTGCGGTGAGCGCCGACTACGGGCTGGGGGCGGCGGAACTGGTGCACTACGGCATCGATTCCGAGCTCGTCGACTTCCAGCGGGCCACCGGAGTCACCGGTTGGCGGGCGGATCTCACCCCAAGGGTCTCCCTCGATCTGACCGGCCCCGGATATTTCCTGCGCCCTGCACTCGCGTGGCGCGCGACCCAGTACCAGCTCGCCAACCTGGCGCCCGGCGCGGCGCGCTCGCCCTCGCGGACGGTGTCGATTGCGAGCTTGGACGCCGGACTGGTGTTCGAACGCGACGCCGGTTCCAGCGCCGATCGCAAGCTCACGCTCGAGCCGCGCGTCCTGTACCTGGACGTGCCGTACCGCAATCAGGATCAGCTGCCGGTGTTCGACTCTGCGCTGCCGGATCTGAATCCGGTGGAACTGTTCCGCACCAACCGCTATGTCGGCGCCGACCGCGTGAGCGATGCCAACCAGCTGAGCGCGGGCGTCACCAGCCGCCTGCTCGACGCCCACGACGGCCGCCAGTTCCTCGCCGCCACCCTCGGCCAGGCCTACTACTTCGAGACTCCGCGCGTGACTCTGCCGGGGGAACTGCCGTCGACCGAGAAGCGCTCGAATTTCGTGGCGCAGCTCGCCGTCACGGCGTTCCGGCACTGGAGTGCCGACGCCGGGGTGCAATGGGATCCGCAGACCCAGAGCAGCGAACGGACGCAGGTGAATCTGCAGTACAAATCCGCCCGTGATTCGGTGATCAACCTGGGCTACCGCTATGAGCGCGCCGTGTTCGAGCAGGTCGAGTTGTCGGGCGCCTGGCCCATCAGGAGCCGCTGGGACGTGTTCGTGCGGGACGTCTATTCCCTGCGCGACCATTACGGGCTGGAGCGTTTCGCCGGCTTCGAGTACCGTGCGTGCTGCTGGCGGGTGAGGCTGGGTGCGCGGCGCTACGTGAACAGTCACGACAGCAGCCGGCCCCAGGAGACCGGAATCTGGCTGCAGCTGGAACTCGCGGGCCTTGCCAGTGTCGGATCGGCGTCGGACGTCTCCCTCACCGAGACGATCCGCGGTTACACGCCCCTTGAGGCGACTACTCCAAAGAATCAGGGCCCGCTGAAGGGCGCCTGGTAAGGAAACGGGAAGCACATGCAGCGGATGTTGACTTCAGCCCTGATGCGGCTTGCGCTGGTGGCGGCGGCCCTCACCCTGCAGCAGCCGGCGCACGCGCAAACCCGCGAGCTGGCCACCAAAGGTGAGCTGCTCGACCGCGTGGCGGCGATCGTGAATGACGGCGTCGTGCTCAACAGCGAGCTCGAGGCGCAGGTGGACGTCGTCAGCGTGCGGCTGCGCCAGCAGAAGCTCGAGCTGCCGCCGCAGAACGTGCTGCGCCAGCAGGTGCTCGAGCGCCTGGTACTGCAGGAGATCCAGATCCAGCGCGCCAATCACGCCGGCGTCAAGGTGACTGACGAGACCGTGAACGCCGCGCTGCAGGATGTGGCGAAGCGCAACGGCCTGACGCTCTCGCAGCTGCCCGACGCCCTCGCGAAGCAGGGCGAAGACTACACCTCCTACCGTGAGGACCTGCGCAAGGAGATCACGCTCTCGCTGCTGCGCCAGCGGGATGTGCTGCAGCACATCAGCGTCACGCCGCGCGAGATCGACCTGTTCCTCGAGAAGCAGGCCAAGACCCCCTCCGAGCGCAACGAGTACAACGTGTCTCACATCCTGATCGCCGTGGCCCAGGAAGCGAGCCTCGCGCAACTCGACCAGGCGGCCAAGCGCGCCGCGGACGTTTATCAGCGCGCCAAGGGCGGCGAGGATTTCGCCAAGCTCGCGGTAGCCTACTCGAGCAGCCAGACCGCCCTCGAGGGCGGCGCGCTTGGCTGGCGCAAGGGCGGCGAGCTGCCCACCTTCCTTACCGACGTGATCGCCAGACTCAAACCCGGCGAGGTGAGCGAGCCGCTGCGCACGCCGACCGGATACCACATCATCAGACTGAATGAGGTGCGCGGCGCCAGCGGCAAGGCCGTAGAGGATCAGATCCACGTACGGCACATCCTCATGAAGACCACCGAGCTCGCCGACGATGCCACCGTGCGGCAGAAGCTCACGGCACTGCGCGAGCGGATTCTCAAGGGCGAGGAGTTCGCGGGGCTCGCCCAGACCGCTTCCGAGGACCCGGGATCCGCGGCCGAGGGCGGTGATCTGGGTTGGTCGGGACCGGGAACGTTCGCCCCCGAGTTCGAGCAGGCGATCGCCGGACTGAAGGACAACGAGGTCAGCGAGCCGTTCCACACGCAGTTTGGCTGGCACATCGCGCAGCTGCTCGGACACCGCCGCTTCGACAACAGCGACGAACTCAAGCGCCGGCAGGCCATGGAAGCGATCCGCGCCGGCAAGGCGGACGAGGAGACGGAGCTGTGGCTGCGCCGCATGCGGGACGAGGCGTTCGTCGAATTCAAGTCATAGAGCTCGCGGGAGGGAGCACGTGAAGAGAACTTCCGGGGACGCCGTGGATCCGTCCCTGGAGGCTCCGGGAAAAACTTTGCGCGCTTCCGCTGTCCCTGCTTTGCGCGCAAAGCCTGGGGTTTGCCGTCCAGGCAAACCCCGCTCGGCGCGCCGCGCCGAGCCCCTGTTTTTCACGGCCCCGGAAGTTCTCTTCACCTGCTCCCTCCGGTCATGCCTTACATCGTGATTCCGCGTATCGCGTTGACGTCGGGGGAACCGGCCGGGATCGGGCCGGAGTTGTGCCTGGCGCTGGCCCTTGAGACGCTGCCCTGTGAGCTGGTGTGCCTCGCCGACCGCGAGATGTTGAGTGAGCGCGCCACCCGGCTGAACCTGCCGGTCACGCTGCGCTCCTACGCGCACCGGGCCGGCGCCATCGCCGTTGCGCACCACGGCGGCAGCCTCAGCGTCGAGCACTGGCCGCTCGGTGCGCCGAGCGTGCCGGGACGTCCCGACACGGCGAACGTGCCCTACGTGCTCGCGCTGCTGGAGCGCGCCGTCGCGGGCGCGCTGAGCGGGGAGTTCGACGCCATCGTCACCGCGCCGGTGCACAAGCGCGTGATCAACGACGCCGGCGTGCCCTTCAGCGGCCACACGGAATTTCTCGCGCAACGCACGCGCAGCCCGCGCGTGGTGATGATGCTGACCTCGGGCAAACTGCGCGTGGCGCTCGCCACCACCCACCTGCCGCTCAGGGCGGTGAGCGACGCCATTACCGTCGACTCCCTGTGCGAGTCGGCCGCGATTCTGGCGCGCGATCTGGCGCGCGGCTGGGCAATCCCGGCGCCGCGCATCGCCGTGTGTGGCCTGAACCCTCATGCGGGGGAAGGCGGCTACCTGGGGGACGAGGAGCTGCGCGTGATCGCGCCCGCGGTGGCGCGGATGCAGGCGAGCGGCATCCGCGCCACGGGACCTTTGCCGGCGGACACCGTGTTCGTGCCACAGGTGCTCGCCGGCTTCGATGCGGTGCTCGCCATGTATCACGACCAGGGGCTGCCGGTCGTCAAGCATGCGGGCTTCGAGCACGCGGTCAACGTGACGCTGGGCCTGCCGATCGTGCGCACCTCGCCGGATCACGGCACCGCGCTCGATCTGGCGGGCACCGGCCGGGCGGACTGCCGCAGTCTTGCCGCCGCGGTGCAGCTGGCAAGCCGTCTCGCCGCACAGCGGCGCTGATGCCCGGCGCCGCGCCAGCGCGCCGGCCGCCGCGCCGCAAGCGCTTCGGCCAGCATTTCCTGCACGACCCGGCGGTGATCCTGCGCATCGTGCGCGCGCTTAGCCCCCGCGCCGGCGATCACCTGGTGGAGATCGGACCGGGACGCGGCGCGCTCACCGGCGAGCTGCTCGCAGCGCCAGGCTGCACGCTCGATGCCATCGAAATCGATCGCGATCTCGCGGCGCTGCTGCGTGGGCGCTTCAGCGATGCGCCGCGCTGCGTGCTGCACGAAGCGGACGCGCTGCAGTTCGACTTCACCGCCCTGGCGCGTGAGCGCGGCGGGCGGCTGCGCGTTGCCGCCAACCTGCCCTACAACATCTCCACGCCGCTGCTGTTCCGGCTGCTGGCGCACGCGCCGGTGATCGTCGACCTGCACGTTATGTTGCAGCGGGAGGTGGTGGCGCGCCTCGCCGCCCAGCCGGGAGACGCGGACTATGGGCGCCTCGGCGTCATGCTTGCGCCACAGGTCCGGGTCGAGCGGCTGTTCGACGTGGGTCCGGGCGCCTTCCAGCCGGCCCCGAGGGTGTGGTCCGCGGTCGTGCGCCTCACCATGCGGGCCGAGCCGCTGTTTGCCGTGAGCCCGCACTACCCGGCCGTGGTGGCCGCGGCCTTCATGCACCGCCGCAAGACCCTGCGCAACGCCCTCAAGCCGCTGCTCACCCGCGAGCAGATCAGCGCCTGCGCGGTCGATCCCGGCGCCCGCCCCGAGACGCTCACGCCGCAAGCATTCAACACCCTGGCACAGGCCCTCGACCGCGCGCGCACCAGACGTTAGTCTTCCGGCCAAGCGGTGCCTGGGGGACTCCTCATGACAGTTTACCGTCGCATCCTGCTGGTCGTTGACCTGACGGAAGGCAGTGTCGCGATCGGCAGCAGGACGCAGGCGCTCGCCGCGGCGCTCGGCGCCGAAGTCGAGCTGCTGCATGTCGTGGAATTCGTGCCGGTCGAGCCCATGGGGGAAACCCTCATGCCCGCGGTGCAGATCGAGGAGGAGCTGCTCGAGCGCGCCCGGCAGCGCCTGGCGGCGCTCGCAACCGAACTCGGCTTGAGCGGCGCTTCCTGCCGGGTTGAAAGCGGCAATGTCAAATCCGAGATCGTGCGCGTCGCGCGCGAGCGCCGTGTCGACCTCATCATTCTCGGCAGTCGCGAGCGTCACGGGCTCTCGATTCTGGTAAATCTCACCGAGGACACCGTGCTGCACTCCGCCCCGTGCGACGTGCTCGCAATGCGAGCCGGCCGCGGTTAAAGCGCCGGGCACTCCGGTAGAATCACGCCCATGAGCTCCCACGACCACAAGATCCGGGTCGACGTCGAAACCAGTTACCTGGACGAGCAGTCCGACCCGCGCGAGAGCCGTTACGTCTTTTCCTACACCATCACCATCCGCAACGAGGGCCAGGTGCCGGCGCGACTGCTGACCCGCCATTGGGTCATCACGGACGCCAACGGCAAGGTGGAAGAGGTGCGCGGCGATGGCGTGGTGGGCGAACAGCCGTACCTGAAGCCCGGCCAGGGTTTCCGTTACTCCAGTGGCGCAGTGCTGGAGACCCCGGTCGGCTCCATGCAGGGCAGCTACCAGATGCTCGCCGACAACGGTGCGCACTTCGATGCGCCCATCCAGCCGTTCCGGCTCGCGATGCCCGGAATTCTGCAGTGACCCGCTATGCGATCGGCGACGTACAAGGCTGTGACGAGGAACTGCGCGCTCTCCTGCGGCGGCTGAGGTTCTCGCCGGACCGCGACCGCCTGTGGTTCGTCGGGGATCTGGTCAACCGCGGCCCGGACTCGCTCGCGGCGCTGCGGCGGGTGCGCGCGCTGGGCGACAACGCGGTCGTGGTGCTGGGCAACCACGATCTGCATCTGCTGGCACTCGCGCACGGCGCCCACCGCCGCCGCAAGTCCGACACCCTGGACGAGGTACTGGCGGCGCCGGACCGGGACGTGCTGCTGGAGTGGCTCGTCACGCGCCCTCTGGCGCACGCCGAGGGCAAGGATCTCATGGTGCACGCGGGGCTCGTGCCGCAATGGACGGTCGCCCTGACGCTGAGTCTGGCGCGGGAAGTCAGCGGCGCGCTGCGCCGCGACCCGCGCGCGCTGTTTGATCAGATGTATGGCAATGAGCCGGACCGCTGGGATCAGCAGCTCGCCGGCATGGAGAGACTGCGCTTCGCCATCAACGTGCTGACACGCCTGCGCGTGTGCACCGCGGACGGACGGGTGGATTTCACCATGAAGGGTGAACCGCCGCCGCCACCCTCGCCGCTGCGTCCCTGGTTCGCGCACGCGCAGCGCGAGAGCCGCGACGCGCGCGTCATCTTCGGCCACTGGTCGGCGCTCGGCCTGGTGCGCGACCACGGCGTCATCGGCCTCGATACCGGCTGTGTATGGGGCGGCGCGCTCAGCGCCCTGGACCTGGATTCCGAGTCCGCGCCGGTTGGCGTGCCGTGCGCCCGCCATCAGCTCAGCGGCGATTTTAAGGGGCGGGCGAGCTGATCGGACCCCAGGCAACGCTCATCTGCTTAGTTCGGGAGGTATACATGCGCGGTGTGAGCTCCAGGTCGACCGGCTTGCCGGTCGCCGGCGTGATGGGCAGGTTGAGGCGCTGATCCGCGCGTACCTCGAGGACCCCGATCGTCCCCGGCGTGACCCTGAAGGCGAGCCGCACCGGCCAGGCGGCTCCTTCGGCCGGCTGCAGGGTGATGCTGCCCGAACCGCTGGCGGCCGTCAGGTCCACCACCAGGGTGTTGCGCTTCCAGTACTGCGGGAAGGAGCTGGGGACGCCCGCGGCGGCGCTGATGTCGAGTTCGTGCACGGGCGCGGCGGCGGGCGCCGGCCGCTGATGCCAGGGCCAGTGCATGGCCGGCAGGTGGCCGCAGCCGGCCGCCAACAGCACCAGCACCGCGGCGGCTGCGCGCCCCGCGCTCGCTCCTCCGGGCCCTGACCGCATCGCGCTCTCCTCGCTCCAGCCTTGCTGCGCGTAACATACCGCGAAAGGCACGGAGGACACATGGAATCCCTGCAGGCGTTCAATTTCCGGCAATGGATCGATGCCAACCGCGCGCAGTTGAAGCCGCCGGTGGGCAACAAGCGTGTGTTTCACGATGGCGATTTCATCATCATGGTGGTGGGCGGCCCGAACGCCCGCAAGGACTACCACGTCGACCCGGGCCAGGAATTCTTCTACCAGCTCGAAGGCGACATGGTGCTCAGGACCATGCAGGACGGCCGCGCGGTCGATGTGCCGATCCGCGCCGGGGAAGTCCTGCTCATTCCGCCCAACATGCCGCATTCGCCACAACGGCCCGCAAACACCGTGGGCCTGGTGATCGAGCGCCGGCGCCGCCCGGGGGAGCTCGATGGCTTCCAGTGGTACTGCGAGTACTGCGGTCAGCGCCTGTACGAGGAGTTCTTCCCGCTCACCGATATCGAAACGCAGTTTCCGCCGGTATTCGAGCGCTTCTTCGCGAGCAGCGCCAAGCGCACCTGCGGACGCTGCGGCAAGCTCATGGAGCGCTCGTAAGGTGAATGCGCGCATCGCGGTAGGTGGCCGCGAGCTCAGCTTCGATGTGTCGCACCCGGTAACTGTGGCCGTGGCGCTGGATTTCGCGGGCCCGCAGCCGCGTCATTTCGGCGCGCCGCGCGCCAGCTCGTTACCGTTCGAGACTGCGGGGTTCAAGGGCTCGGTTGAGCGCGGCGCGAGCTGCAACTGCGAGCTCATCACGCTCATCCCGCACTGCAACGGCACGCACACCGAGTGCGTCGGACACCTCACGCGCGAGCGGCTGGACGCCTGGCGCGTGGTGCCGGCGGGATTTCTGCCGGCGCTACTGCTGTCGGTCACTGCAGAAGCTGCGGGCGCGGCCGGTGAGGGGAGCGACCCGGCGCCGCGGGCGAGCGACCGGCTCATCACGCGCGGCGCGCTGGAGCGCGGCTGGCCGGTGAGCGCTCCGTTCGAGGCGCAGGCGCTGCTCATCCGCACCCTGCCTAACACCGCCGACAAGCGCGCGCGCGACTACAGCGCAGCAACGCCCCCTTACCTGTCGCAGCAGGCGGCACAGCTGCTCGTCAGCCGCGGCATCCTGCACCTCATCGTCGATCTGCCCTCGATCGATCGCGCGCATGACGAAGGCCGGCTCACGGCGCACCGCATTTTTTTCGGGCTGCCGCCAGGCTCGGTGCAGCTCGGCGCCGCGGCGCGGCCCGGCGCCACCATAACCGAACTGGCCTTCATGCCGGACGAGCTGGCCGACGGCGCCTACCTGCTGGAGCTGCAGGTGCCGGCGCTCGGCGGGGATGCGGTGCCGAGCCGTCCGTTGCTGTACCGCTTGAGGGCGCCGGCCTGATGAGCGAGGAATCGACACTGGCGGCCGCGCGGGCCCGCGATGCGGTCGACCCGCTGCGCGGCTTTCGCGAGCGCTTCGCGCTGCCCCGCAATGCGCGCGGTGAGCCGCTCGTCTACCTGTGCGGTCATTCATTGGGGCTGTTGCCGCTCGCGGCCCGCGAGCTCGTGCTTGAAGAGCTCGATGAGTGGTCGCGGCTTGGCGTGCAGGGCCACGAGCACGCACGGCGGCCGTGGGTGCCTTATCACGAGAACCTGACCGCCGGGCTTGCAGCCCTCAGCGGCGCGCACCCCACCGAAGTGGTCGCCATGAATTCCCTCACGGTGAACCTGCACCTGATGCTGGCGAGCTTCTACCGTCCCGCCGGCAGGCGCACCCGCATCCTGATGGAAGCGGGCGCGTTCTCCTCCGACCGCCATGCGGTCGCCTCCCAGATCGCCTGGCGCGGCCTGGATCCCGAGGCGGCGTTGCTCGAGCTGGCGCCGCCTGCGGACGAGGACACGGTGCCGGAGGAGGCGATCGAAGCCTGCCTCGCCCGGCACGGCGAGGAGATCGCGCTGGTGCTGTGGCCGGGAGTGCAGTTTCGCACCGGCCAGGCGTTCGACCTCGCGCGCATCGGCCGCGCCGCGCACCGGCACGGCTGCATCGCGGGCTTCGACCTGGCGCATTCCATCGGCAATACGCCGCTCGCGCTGCACGACGCCGGGGCGGACTTCGCGGTGTGGTGCAGTTACAAGTATCTGAACGGCGGCCCGGGTGCGATCGGCGGCTGCTTCGTGCACCAGCGTCACCTGGACGCGCAGCCGCGTCTGCGCCACAGCGGCGGTCTGCCGGGCGCGCGGCTCGCCGGCTGGTGGGGCCACGAGCAGACGACGCGCTTTCTGATGGAGCCGCAGTTTCGCGCCGCCGGTGGCGTGGCCGCCTGGCAGATCAGCAACCCGCCGATCCTCGCCGCGGCACCGCTGATTGCCTCGCTGGCGATCTTCACCGAGGCGCGCATGGAGCGGCTGCGCGCGAAGTCGGTAGAGCTTACGGACTTCCTCGAGCAGCTGATCCGCCCGCTGCGGGGGCAGGTGCACATCATCACGCCGCGCGACAGCGCGCGGCGCGGCTGTCAGCTGTCGCTGCGTATCAGCGGCGCCGGCACGCGCGTGTTCGCGGCTCTCGGCGCGCGCGACATGGTGTGCGACTGGCGCGCGCCTGACATCATCCGGGTGGCGCCGGTGCCGCTATACAACCGCTTTGAGGACGCCTGGCAGTTCGCCCGCGCGCTCGGCGAAGTCCTGCGGGAAACCGCTTGAACCCGCAAGCGCCCCCGACAGTCAACATCGTCGGCGCGGGTCTGGCCGGGTCGCTGCTGGCACTGCTGCTGGCGCGGCGCGGACTGTCCGTGACGCTGCATGAGCGCCGGCCCGATCCGCGGCAGGCGCAACCTGAGCGCGGGCGCTCCATCAATCTGGCGCTGGCCGCCCGCGGCATGCGCGCCCTGGAGCGCGCCGGTGTCATGGACCGCGTGCGCCCGCTGCTGATCCCGATGCGTGGCCGCATGGTGCACGGGTTGTCCGGGCAGACCGCGTTGCAACCGTACGGTCAGCGCGAACACGAGGTCATCTGGTCGGTCGGCCGCGCCGATCTCAACCGCGTGCTGATCGAGGAGGCGTCGCGCCACGCGGGTGTGAGCGTGCGCTTCAACCAGCTGTGCCTGGGCGCGGATGTGCGTGAGGATGTGCTGCGCTTTCGCGACCAGGCGAGCGGCGCGCTGCACGAGGCGTCGCTCACGCCCACCATCGCCACCGACGGCGCAGGCTCTGCGGTGCGCGGCAGCCTTGCAGCCGCCGGGCTCGTGAGCGTGCACGAGGAGTGGCTCGACCACGACTACAAGGAGCTGAGCGTGCCGCCCGCGACGGGCCGGCATGCGCTCGAGCGCAACGCGCTGCACATCTGGCCGCGCGGCGGCTTCATGCTGATCGCGCTGCCCAACACCGACGGCAGCTTCACCGCCACGCTGTTCCTGGCGCGCACGGGCGCGGCCAGCTTCGCCGCGCTCGCCACGGACGAGGCCGTCGCCGGTTTCTTTCAGCACCAGTTCCCGGACGCGCTGCCGCTCATGCCAAACCTGCTCGCCGAGTTCGCGAGCCACCCGCAGGGCCAGCTCGGCACGGTGCACGCCACTCCCTGGCACGTGGCAGGTAGCGTGCTGCTGCTGGGCGATGCCGCGCATGCCATCGTTCCCTTTCACGGCCAGGGCATGAACGCCGCATTCGAAGACTGCGTGGTACTCGATGCGCTCGTGGCGCGCGCCGCCGACTGGCCGGCGGTGTTCGCGCAGTTCGAGCAGTCGCGCCGCCCGAACGCGGCGGCGATTGCTCACATGGCGCTGGAAAACTACACCGAGATGCGCGATGCCGTGCTGGACGCGCGCTTCGTGCGCCGCAAGGAGCTCGCCATGGGACTGGAGCGGCGCTTTCCCGATCGCTTCATTCCGCGCTATTCAATGGTGATGTTTCACCCCGAGATTGCGTACGCCGAGGCGCTGCGGCGCGGGGCGGTGCAGGCGCAGCTGCTGGACGAGCTGGACCCGGGACCGGGCAACGAGCCGGATCCTGCCCGCGCGGAACAGCTGGTCCGGGAACGCCTGCCGCCGATAACCTGAAGCGCGCGCGGCACGCGCGTCGAGGCCCGGACAGCTAGTGATGTCGCGGCGCCTGCGGTGCGTTGCGGCGCTCGAGCGTCACGAACGTGAGTGGATAGGCGTGATCCTCATCCGCCGGGTGCATGTTGCATTCGACGTCGGCCCATTGGGTCGCATCGAAACCGGGAAAGAAGGTGTCGCCCGGCACATCGGCATGCACGTGGGTGAGATAGATGCGGCGCGCAAACGGCAGCACCAGACGATAGACCTCCGCGCCGCCAATCGCCACCAGCTCATCGCAGCCGCCGGTGTGCGCGAGCGCCTCCTCCACCGAGTGCACGACGATCACGCCGGCGGCGAACCAGCCGCGATCGCGCGTGAGCACGAGATTGGCGCGCTCGGGAAGCGGGCGGCCGATGGACTCGAAGGTCTTGCGGCCCATGAGGATGGGCTTACCGAGCGTGAAGGCCTTGAAGCGCTTCAGATCCTTCGGCAGGCGCCACGGCAGCGCGTTGCCGCGGCCGATCACGCCGTTTTGCGCCATCGCGACGATCAGTGAAACCAGCGGCTGCGCGGCGCTCATCCGCACAGTATGACAGGCGCGGCAGCCGCAAAGCCATCCGGTAAACGTGGTAGGGGGCTGATCAGATTTCCACCGCGGTGTTGAGGATGACGACGTCGCGGAACGGCATGCGGAAGAACTCCGCCGCCTGCGTGCTGTATTGCTGCATGCGCGCAAACAGGCGGCGCTGCAATCCGCGCAGCCCCGGCAGCGGTCGCGCGCGCACCACGTGGCGGCCGACGAAGAACGAGCTGTCCTCGGTGAACACCCGCAGGCCGCGCGCGCGGCACGCTTTGAGGGCTTCGGCCACATCCGGCGTCTCCATAAAGCCGAAGCGCGCGCTGATGAAGTGCACGCCCGGCAGCGGCTCTTCTATGCGCAGGCGCCGCACCGGATCCTGGCGCGGCGTGTCGGCGATCTCGACGTTGAGAATGATGAGGCGCTGGTGCACGACACTGTTGTGCTCGATGTTGCGGATCAGCGCCGACGGCACCAGATTGGCATTGCTGGCGAGAAACACGCCCGTCCCCGGCACGCGGTGCACGCCGGCGACCAGCTTCGCCAGCTCGCTGCGCGGCACCGCCAGCTTCGCCAGCGCCGCGCGCAGCTCGAGCCGCCCGCTGCGCCAGGTGGTGAATATCAGGCACAGCACAGCCCCCAGCGTCAGCGGAATCCATCCCCCGGTGGGCACTTTGGTCAGGTTACCCGCGACGAACGCGGAGTCGGTCACCAGCATCAGGCCGAACAGTCCCGCCACCTGCCATTTCGGCCAGTTCCACTGCGTGGCGGCGACGAACGCGCCCAGAATCGTGGTGACGACCATGGTGCCGACCACCGCGGCGCCGTATGCGCCCCCCAGGGCATCGGAGGAGCCGAAGCCGACCACGAAGGCGATGACCGCGGGAAACACCAGCCAGTTGACGATCGGCACGTAGATCTGGCCGTGCTCGAGCGCCGAGGTCTGCAGCACGCGCAGCCGCGGCAGCAGGTCCAGGTGCACCGCCTGGCGCGCGATGGAAAACGCACCCGAGATCGTGGCCTGGGAGGCGATCACCGCGGCGGCTGTCGCCAGGATCACCAGCCATGGCAGCACCGTGGCGGGCACCAGGTGATAGAGCGGATGGTCGACCGGCTTGCCCAGTTCCAGCAGCAGCGCGCCCTGGCCGAAGTAGTTGATCACCAGCGCCGGCCCCACCAGCGCGAACCACGCGATGCGCACCGGTCGTTTGCCGAAGTGCCCCATGTCGGCATACAGGGCCTCGCCGCCGGTGATGGCGAGGAATACGGCGCCGATGATCGCCAGCGCCACCTGCGGCCGGCGGACCAGCAGGCTGAGGCCATCGTACGGATTGACCGCCGCCAGCACCTGCGGGTGGCGGCTGATGGGAATGGCGCCAATGACCGCGATCACCACGAACCAGACCACCATGACGGGGCCGAACAGGCTGGCCACTTTGGCGGTGCCGCGGCTCTGATACGCAAACAGCACGACGATGACAACGATGGTGACCGGGACCACGGCGCTCTTGAAACCGGGATTCAGGACCTCCAGGCCCTCCACCGCGCCGAGCACCGAAATTGCCGGCGTGATCAGCGCGTCGCAGAAAAAGAAGGCGGTGCCCGCGAGCGCCAGCCCTACCGCGACCTTCGCCCAGGTGCTGCCGGTGATCAGCCGCCGCTGCGCCAGGGCGAACAGCGCCAGGATCCCGCCTTCCCCCTCGTTGTCGGCGCGCATGATCACCGTCAGGTACTTCAGGGTGACGGAGATCGCGAGGCTCCAGAAGATGAGCGACAGGACCCCCAGCACCGCCTCGGCGTTGAATGTGCCGGCGGCGTCAAGCGCCGACTGCATCGCATACAGCGGGCTCGTGCCGATGTCGCCGTACACAATGCCCATGGCACCGATCACCGCGGACACACTGACGCGACGTGAGTTGTTCATGTCGATTGCCTGCCGCGGCCCCGCTCAGCGGCGGCGGCTGCGTCGCCCCTCGGACCCCGGCTGCGGCGCGCGCGGCGGAGGCCACAGCATGCTGCCGCGGCAGCGCTCAAAGCCGCAGCGGCACGCAAAGATCGCGTCGATGTCCGGCGGGTCGTCCGCTTCGCGCTGGATCTGGTAATCGTAAGTGAGCTCCTCGCCCGGTTCGATGGTGCGGATCGCGTCGATGTACACGCGCTGCTCCTCGATCAGCGATTCGCAGTTCGGCTCGCAGGAGTGATTCATGAAGCGCGCCTCGTTGCCATCGATGCCGGCGTCGATCACGGTGTGCGAGTCGACGATGAACAGGAAGGTGTGGTTATCGCCCGCATCCTTGTGGTCGTAACGACGATCCGCTTCCCGGTGCGACACGCGCTCGCCCAGGTACTCGATGACGCGTGTGCCGCCCGGGATGCGCCGCGCGGCGAACACACCCAGGCCGTGCAGGCGCGAATCGCGCACCTCGATCAGCGGCGCCTGCCCGCCGGTGTCTGCCGCGTTCACACCGCCACCGGCGCCCTGATCGGCGCATGATGCTGGTAATTCACGAACTCGAAGTCCTCGTACTGATAGGCGAACATGCTGGCCGGACGGCGGCGGATCAGCAGCTGCGGCAGCGCGAACGGCGTGCGCGCCAGCTGCAGGTCCGCCTGCTCGAGATGATTCAGGTACAGGTGGCAGTCGCCGCCGCTCCAGATGAGCTCGCCGGGCTTGAGATCGCATTGCTGCGCGAACAGGTGCGTGAGCAGCGCGTAGCTGGCGATGTTGAATGGTACGCCGAGAAACACATCCGCGCTGCGCTGGTAGAGCTGGCAGGACACGCGTCCGGCGGCCACGTACAACTGGAAAAACGCATGGCAGGGCATGAGCCGCATGCGCTCGAGCTCACCCACGTTCCAGGCGCTCACCATCATGCGGCGCGAATCAGGCTCGGTTTTGAGCCGCTCGACGGCCTGGGCGATCTGGTCGATGGCGCGTCCGTCGGCTGCCGGCCAGGCGCGCCACTGGCTGCCGTAGACCGGGCCCAACTCGCCGTGCGCATCCGCCCATTCGTCCCAGATCGTGACGCCATGCTCGCGCAGCCAGGCGACGTTGCTGTCGCCGCGCAGGAACCACAGCAGCTCGTACACCACCGAGCGCACGTGGATCTTCTTGGTGGTGAGCAGCGGGAAGCCGCCGGCGAGATCGAAGCGCATCTGGTGGCCAAACACCGACAAGGTGCCGGTGCCGGTGCGGTCAGCCTTGCGCACCCCCTCGGTGCGGATCCGGCGCATCAGCTCCAGGTACTGTTTCATGGCGCGATGGCGAAATTGCCCGAGGGCGCGCGCACACGGTACGCCCACAGCAGCAGCGCGACGCCGCCCACGATCATCGGCGCCGACAGCAGTTGCCCTTCCGTGAACCAGCCGCCGGCGAGATAGCCGATGTGCTCATCCGGCACCCGCACGAACTCCACCAGGAAGCGCGCGACGCCGTAGAGAGCCAGGAACAGCCCCGTCGGCGCCAGCCGCGGCCGTGGGCGTGCGGTGAACCACCATATCACGGTGAACAGCAGCAGGCCTTCGAGGGCCGCCTCGTAGAGCTGCGAGGGGTGCCGCACCTCGCCGTCGACGCGAAATCCCCACGGCACGGTTGTAGCCTTGCCCCACAGCTCGCTGTTGATGAAGTTACCGATGCGGCCAAAGAACAGGCCCAGCGCCGGCAGCGGCACGGTGAAATCGTAGACGTCGGCGGGATGGCGGCCACGGCGCCAGGCAAACAGCGTCAGCGCGGTGGCGACACCGATCAGTCCGCCGTGGAAGGACATGCCACCCTCCCACAGCCTGAGTGGATACCACGCGTCGTTCGCCCAGAACGTCAAGCCATAGAACAGCACGTAGCCGACGCGCCCGCCGAGAATCACACCGAGCATGGCGAAGAAGATGAGATCGTCGACATCGTTCTTCTGCCAGCTCGAGCCGGGCTTTGCGGCGCGCCGGCGCGCGAGCCACCAGGCGGCCGCGAACCCGAGCAGGTACATGATGCCGTACCAATGCACCCTGATCGGGCCGATCTCGAAGGCCACCTTGTTGAAACCGGGGAAGGTCAGCATGAGGCGCGAAGTTTAGCCGACCTCGCGCGTCACGCGGCAGAAGAACGCCTTCAGATAGCGGGTCTCCGGGATCGCCGGGTGCACGGGGTGGTCGGGCGACTGACCGCCCGCTTCCAGGATCTGGACGAATCGCCCGCTGTGACGCGCGGCGCTCTGGATGGCGTTGACCAGCTCTTCGGGCGCGAGATGGTATGAGCACGAACAGGACACGAGCAGTCCCTCGTCCGCGAGCAATCCCAGGGCGAGCTGATTGAGCTTGCGGTACGCCGCCTGCCCCTGCGGGATGTCTTTCTTGCGCTTGATGAACGCGGGCGGATCGAGAATCACCAGCTCGAACCGCGCGCCCTGCTCCCCCAGGCTCTTCAGTGCCTCGAACGCCTCCGCACGCATCACTTCGACAGCGGTGCCGTTGCGCTCCGCGTTGCGCCGCGCAAACTCCAGCGCCGCCTGCGAAGCATCCACGCAGTGTGCGCGCGCGGCGCCGTGGGCGAGCGCCGTGACCGCCCAGGCTCCCACGTACGAGCACACATCGAGCACCCGTGCGCCCGCTGGAATGTAACGCGCCAGCCGCGCGCGGTTGGCGCTCTGGTCGTAAAACCAACCGGTCTTCTGGCCCTCGGCGAGCGGCGCCGTGAACGACAGAGCGCCTTCGGTGACTTCGATGTTGTCGGGGACCGTGCCGAACGCCGCCTCCGCAACCCGGGGCAGATGCTCGAGCTCGCGCGCCGCGGAGTCGTTCTTCCAGAACAGCACCGCCGGTGCGAGCACTGCGCGTACCGCGGCGGCGACCTCGTCGCGCAGCGCCTCCATGCCGGCGGTGGCGATCTGACCGACGATCACGTCGCCGTAGCGATCGAGCACCAGTCCCGGCAGCTGGTCCGACTCGCCAAACACCCAGCGGTAATAGGGCGCCGTGCCCAGCCGCCGGCGCAGCGCGAGCGCCGTCGTGAGTCGCCGCTCGAGCAGCGCCCGGTTCACGGGCTGCGCCGGGTCCCGCGACAGGATGCGCGCGCAGATGAGTGCGTGCGGGTTGACGCAGGCGTAGCCGACGAATGCGTCGCGCTGCGTGCGCACCTGCGCCACGGCGCCGGGCGTGAATGCGGTCAGCGGCGTGCTGCCGGTGTCGACCTCATTGCTGAACACCCACATGTGCCCCGCCGCCAGGCGCCGTTCCTCGCCGCGCTTCAGGCGCAGCACGCCCGCGGCAGGCTCGGCGTGTGAGGCATCGGGGTTCAGCATCGGAAGTGCGAAGTATACTATCGGACCCGGAGATCGTGATGCACACCAGCCATCTCAACCGCGACGGCACGCCCAAGTACACCAACCGTCTCGCCGCCGAGACGAGTCCGTACCTGAAGCAGCACGCTCACAATCCCGTCGAGTGGTACCCGTGGGGCAGCGAAGCGCTCGAGCGGGCACGCGCTGAAACCAAGCCGATCCACCTGAGTGTAGGTTACAACGCGTGCCACTGGTGCCACCGTTTGTCGGAAGAGAGCTTCGAAGACGAAGCCACCGCGCGCCTGCTCAACGAGCTGTTCATCAACATCAAGGTCGACCGCGAAGAGCGTCCCGACATCGACCGCATCTACCAGATCGCGCAGCAGATGCTCACCCAGCGCGGCGGCGGCTGGCCGCTCACCATGTTCCTGACGCACGACGACCAGCGGCCGTTCTTCGGCGGCACGTACTTCCCGAAAGAAGCCCGCTATGGCCTGCCGGCCTTCAAGGACATCCTGGTGCGCGTCGCCGGCTACTACCGCGATCATGCCGCGGAGCTGCGCTCGCAGAACGATGCACTCATGGCGGCGTTCGCGGGGCTCAATCCCCCGCCGGCTGCCAACGACACCGAGCTCAGCGACGCGCCGCTGATCACCTGCCGCACGCAGCTCGCGCGCAGCTTCGATCCCCGCTACGGCGGCTTCGGCGGCGCGCCAAAATTTCCGCACCCGCAGAGCATCGAGCGGCTGCTGCGCGACTGGCGTGCGAGCGCGGCCGGGCCGGAGCCCGACCTGCAGGCGCTGCACATGGCGACGTTCACGCTGCGCCGCATGGCCGAAGGCGGGATCAACGATCAGCTGGGAGGCGGCTTCTGTCGGTACTCGGTCGATGAGTACTGGATGATCCCGCACTTCGAGAAGATGCTGTACGACAACGGCGCGCTGCTGGCGGTGTACGCGCAGGCCGCGCTGGCGAGCGGCGATCCGTTCTATGCACGCGTGGCGCTCGAGACTGCCGCGTGGGCCGCGCGCGAAATGCAGTCCCCGCAGGGCGGCTACTACTCGAGCCTCGATGCCGATTCCGAGGGTCACGAGGGCAAGTTCTACGCATGGGATCGCGCGGAAATAACTGCGGCGCTCAGCGCCGAGGAGTTCGCGGTGTTCGCGCCGCGCTTCGGCCTCGAGGAAGCTGCGAATTTCGAGGGCCGCTGGCATCTGCGTGTGTGCGCGCCGCTGGATGAGATTGCAAAGCGCGTGGCTCGCACGCCCGCCGAGGTCGAGGCGCTACTGGCGTCGGCGCGCGCCAGGCTCCTCGAGATCCGGGCGCAGCGCGTGCGTCCGGGCCGCGATGACAAGATCCTGACCTCGTGGAACGCGCTGATGATCCGCGGCATGGCGATCGCCGCGCGCGCGCTGGCGCGCGATGACCTGCTGGACTGCGCCAGCCGCGCGCTCGATTTCGTCCGCCGCACGCTGTGGCGCGACGGCAGGCTGCTGGCGACCAGCATGGATGGTCGCACGCATCTGAACGCCTATCTGGATGATTATGTGTATCTCGCCGATGCGGTGCTCGAGCTGCAGCAGGTGCGCTTCCGGGGCGAGGAACTCGGGTTTGCGCGGCAGCTGCTCGAGGTGGTGCTGGCGCATTTCTCCGACAGCGCGGCGGGCGGCTTCTACTTCACCTCCGACGATCACGAAACCCTGATCCATCGCTCCAAGTCATTCAGCGACGACGCGACCCCGGCGGGCAACGGCATTGCCGCCTGCGTGCTGCAGCGCCTGGGGCATCTGCTCGGCGAGCCCCGCTACCTGGCGGCGGCGGAGCGCACGCTGCGGGCGGCGTGGCCGGCGCTGCTCAGCCACCCGCATGCGCACACCACCCTGCTCACCGCTCTGGAGGAGCTGCTGCATCCGCCTGCGATCGTCATCATTCGCGGTGAGCCCGCGCTGATCGAGCCCTGGCGCACCGAGCTGGCGAAGCTCTATGCGCCACGGCAGCTGGTGCTCGCCATACCGGCCGCCGCTCCCGATCTGCCGCCGGCGCTCGCGGACAAGGCACCGCGGGCACACACCGTCGCCTACGTCTGCCGCGGCAGCAGCTGCTCCGCGCCGCTGGATTCGCTCGGCGCGCTCATCGGAGAGTTGCGCTAGCCTTCAGGAGAGCAGCTCGACATTGCCGCCGATGGCGGCGGTGTTGATGGTGAGCGTGCGCTCGGTTGCAAACCGCAGCAGGTAATGCGGTCCCCCGGCCTTGGGTCCCGTGCCCGACAGGCCCTGGCCGCCGAACGGCTGCACGCCAACCACCGCGCCGATCATGTTGCGGTTCACGTAGGTGTTGCCCACCGGCAGCGCATGGAACACGTGCTGGGCGACGCTCTCGAGGCGGCTGTGCACCCCGAGCGTAAGGCCGAAGCCGGTGCGGCGGATCGCCTCCAGCACCTGCGGCAGCTGTCCGCTGCGATAGCGCGCCACGTGCAGGATCGGTCCGAACTCCTCGGTCCTGAGCTGATCGAGGCTGCGCAGCTCGAACAGGTGCGGCGGGAAGAAATGCCCCGCTGCGAGGCTGGCGTCGAGCTCGCAGGCATACAGCAGCTTAGCCTCGGCGCGCATGCGCTCGGCATGCCTGCGCAGGCGCAGCCGCGAGGCCTCCGAGATCACCGGGCCGACATCGGTGGCCAGATCTCCCGGTGCGCCGATGATCAGGCAGCGCATCGCACCGATGAGCATCGCAATCACGCGCTCGGCGATTTCCTCCTGCAGATACAGTACCCGCAGTGCCGAGCAGCGCTGGCCGGCGCTGTTGAACGCAGACATGATGACGTCGTCAACCACCTGTTCGGGCAGCGCGGTCGCATCGACCACCATGGCATTGACGCCGCCGGTCTCGGCGATGAGCGGCACGATCGCGCCGTCGCGATTGGCGAGCGTGCGATTGATCGTGGCCGCGGTGGCGGTCGAGCCCGTGAACGCCACACCGGCGAGCGCCGGGTGTGTGAGCGCCACCTCGCCGAACGCCGCACCATCGGCCGGGGTGAGCTGCAGAGCCTCGGCCGGCACGCCCGCCTCGTGCAGCAGGCAGGTCATGGCATGCGCGATGAGAGGCGTCGCGGGCGCCGGCTTCGCGACCACGGTGTTGCCGGCCGCGAGCGCCGCGGTGATCTGTCCGGCAAAGATCGCCAGCGGGAAGTTCCACGGGCTGATGCATACGAACACGCCGCGGCCCTGGAGGGAGAGCGTATTGCGCTCACCCGTCGGCCCGGGCAGCTCCTGCGGTGCACCGAACAGCTCGCAGCCCCGTGCCGCGTAGTAGCGGCAGAAGTCGACCGCCTCGCGCAGCTCCGCCACTGCATCCGGCAGCGTTTTACCGGCTTCGCGCACCAGCAGACTCAGGAACTGCCCGCGGCGCGCCTGCAACAGCTGCGCCGCGCGCGTGAGGCACGCGGCGCGCTCGGCCGCAGGCCGCGCATCCCAGGCCGGCTGCGCCTCATGCGCACTCTGCAGCGCGCCGCGGATTTCATCCGCGGTCGCGTCCCGGGTGAGCCCCACCGTCTCGCCGGTATCGGCGGGCGAAACAACCGGCGTGCTCACATCCCGCGCACGGCGGCCGCTCACAATCGGTCCGCCGGAATAACTCTCGCCGGAGTGCAGCTGCACTTCAGCCTGCAGCGCGGCGAGCGCGGCCGGGTCGCCGAAATCCTCGCCGTCGGAGTTGGCGCGCTCGGCGCCGTACAGTGCCTGTGGCTCGCGCACACGCGCGGCTCGGGTCGCTTCGGCGTTCAGGGAAGAGATGGGATCGCGCACCACCTGCTCCACGGGAATCTGTGGATTCATGAACTGATGGACGAAGGAGCTGTTGGCGCCGTTCTCGAGCAGCCGCCGCACCAGGTACGGCAACAGCTCCTCGTGACTGCCCACCGGCGCGTACACCCTGACCGGCGGCAGGGTGGGCACTTCGGCGCGCGCCGCCCCGTAGAGCGCCTCGCCCATGCCATGCAGGCGCTGGAACTCGTACGCAGCGCCCGGCGGCGCGAGCTCCAGCACCGCGGCTACCGTGTAGGCGTTGTGGGTGGCGAACTGCGGGTAGATCGCCGCGCCGGCGGCGAACAGATGGCGGGCGCACTCGAGGTAGCTCGCGTCCGTCGCGGCCTTCGAGGTGTACACCGGGAAGCTGGCGAGCCCGCGCTCCTGGGCACGCTTGATCTCACTGTCCCAATATGCGCCCTTGACCAGTCGCACCGTCATCCGTCGCCCGCTGTCGCGTGCCAGCGCGGCTACCCAGTCGAGCACCAGCGGCGCGCGGCGGCCGTAGGCCTGCACCGCGAGTCCAAGCCCCTCCCAGGCACGGGTCGCCGCATCCCGCGCCAGCGTCTCCACGATGTCCAGCGACAGGTCGAGCCGGTCTGCCTCTTCGGCGTCGATGGTGAAGCCGATACCGGCGCGCGCGGCGCGGCGCGCGAGATCCACCATGCGCGGAGCGAGCTGCTCGTTGACGCGCGCGCTCTGCAGCTGCGTGTAACGCGGCTCGAGCGCCGACAGCTTCACCGAGATGCCGGAGCGGGCCTCCACCGGCCCGGAAGTGTGCTCGCCCAGGGCCTCGATCGCGTGGGCATACGCATCGAGGTAGCGCAGCGCGTCCGCTTCGGTGCGGGCGCCCTCGCCCAGCACGTCGAAGGAACACAGCGCGAGTCCGGGCTCGGAACGGCGCGCAAGCGCGGCGTCGATCGTCTCGCCGACAATGAACGCGTGCCCCAGCAGCTGCATCGACTGACGCAGCGCCGCGCGCACGATGGGGGCGATCATCGGTTTGGTGAGGCTGGCGGCGGAGAATTCCCCGGCCAGTTCCGAGGACACTTCCGGTAACAGCCGGCCCGCCGCGCCCAGCAGCGTGAACCCGGTTCTCAGCAGCAGGTCGGTGTCGCCCGGAACGCCGGCGTCGCGCACCGCGGCGAGCCGTTCGGCGATCAGCTGGTCGGCGCGCTTCGGGTCCGGCGTGCGCAGCAGCGCCTCCGCCAGGCTCATGAGCGCCTTGCCCTGCGCGCTGTCGAGCGGGAACTGCTCGAGCATTCTGTCGACCAGCGGACGGGAGCGTTTGTCCGCGCGCGCGGCTTCGACCCAGCGGGCGGCGCGGGTCGAGGCGCGCTCGAGCGCCGCCTGCGCCACGGACAGGTCCGCGAGCATTTCGCCGGAGGCATCCGCCTCCGGGCGCAGCGTCGCCGCGCGCAGCTGCGCACGCAGCGCGGTGAGGTCAGTCACCTCGTGATTCGCCTGTTGAGCCGCTGCGCGGTCTCGCATGTCGCTTGGTCCCTTGGCCAGTTAATTACACTCATGATAGGCTAATCCCTAGAGAATAATCGTCCGTTATAGCCACATAAACAGCGAAATCCACTGCCATGGTGCAAAAATCGACCCCCGCGACCGCCACCTCCCAGCGCGGTCTTGACCGCATCGACCGGCGCCTGCTCGCGCGGCTGCAGCAGGACGGACGTGCGGCCGTGTCACAGCTCGCGCGCGAGGTGCACCTCACCGTGACACCGACGCTCGAGCGGGTGCGGCGCCTGGAGTCCGCCGGGTACATCGAGGGGTATTTCGCGCGCCTGAACCCGGCCAGGCTCGGGCTCGGCCTGCTCGCCTACGTGGAGGTGTTACTGGATCGCACCACGCCCGACGCCTTTGAGCGCTTCAAGCAGGTGATGCTGGCGCACGACGAGGTGATGGAGTGTCACATGGTGGCGGGAGGCTTCGACTACCTGCTGAAGGTACGCGTGACGGATATGGAGAGTTACCGCCGCTTCCTCGGGGATCGCATCGCCGCGGTGCGCGGCGTGCAGCAGACCCACACCTACTTCGTGATGGAAGAAGTGAAGTCCACACACCGGATCATCGTGCCGGAGAGCTAACCCGCCAGCACCTGCGCGGTTGCGCGCGCGAAGTACTCGAGGTTCTCCTGGCGCAGGCCCGCGATATTCATGCGGCTGTCGTCGGTCATGTAGACGTGATGGCGGGCGCGCAACTCGCGCACCTGCCCGGTGTTGATGCCGAGGAAGGAGAACATGCCGCGCTGCGTGGCGATGAAACTGAAGTCGTGTTGCGGGCAGTGTTCCCTGAGCTGCTTCACCACCGCGTGCCGCAGGCCCTGGATGCGCTGGCGCATGGCCGCGACTTCGTCCGCCCACGCTGTGCGCAGCGGCGCGTCGGCGAGGATTCCGTGCACGATGGCGGCGCCATGGTCCGGCGGCATCGACCAGATGCCGCGCGCGATGCGCACCAGCTGGCTGAAGGTGGCGTCCGCCCCCGCCGGAGTTTCGTTGACGACGTGCAGCGCGCCGGTGCGCTCGCGGTACAGGCCGAAGTTCTTGGAGCACGACACGGCACACAGCACCTCGGGAAGCTCGGCACAGAACAGGCGCAGGCCGTACGCGTCCGCCTCCAGCCCCTCGCCCAGCCCCTGGTATGCCATGTCGATGAACGGCAGCAGCTGCCGCCGTTTCACCAGCCCGAGCAGCTCCCGCCATTGTGGCGGCGACAGATCCGCGCCGGTGGGGTTGTGGCAGGCGGCCTGCAGCAGCACCACCGAGCGCGCCGGCAGATGCTCGAGCGCCGCCGTCATGCGATCGAACTGCACGCCACCGGTGGCGGGATCGAAGTATGGATAGCGCTGCAGTTCCAGTCCGCTGCCGCTCAGCAGCGGCGTGTGATTGGCCCAGGTGGGCGTGCTCACGTGCACGACCGAGTCCGGCGAGGCTGTGCGGATGAGCTCCGCCCCCAGTCGCAGGGCCCCGCAACCGCCGGGCGCCTGCACGGTGCGCACTCGTGCGGTGAGGCGCGCCTCGTGCTCGTCGCCGAGGACCAGCCGCTCCATGGCCTCATTGAATCCGGGGTTGCCCGCAGGGCCGACGTAGGTCTTGGTGCTCTGGCGCGCCAGCAGCGCGCTCTCCGCCTGGCGCACCGCCTGAAGCACCGGCGTCTCGCCGCGATCGTCGCGATACACCCCGACACCGAGGTCCACCTTGCGCGGGTCGGGGTCGGCGCGAAACGCGGCCATGAGGCCGAGGATCGGATCGGGAATGACGCGCTCGAGCCGTTCAAACATGCTTTTGACCCCGCGGGAGCTACTGCCCGGCCAGGGCGCCGAGTGCCTGCTTGCGCGCCGCTTCGAACTCATCGCCGGGCTTCCACGTCGGCATGCCATCGGCCTGCGCGACGAGCCACGCGGACAGCATATCGAGCTGCGCGTCCTGAATCATGCCGTCGAAGTTCCAGCTGCCGTCGAGCTTGTCGGCCGGCTGATGGTATTTCTTCAGCTCCCATTCCTCGATCTGCGTGCGGCCCCAGCCCGGCGGCCGGCCGATGACGTCCGTGCCGGCTGCAAAAAACAATGCCGGTACGCCGATCTTGGCGAACGAGAACTGGTCGGAGCGGTAGTAGTAGCCGCGGTCGGGGAACTGATCGGGCATCAGTACCCGTCCCTGGAATTTGGCGACCCGCGCGGCAATCGCGTCGAGCGAGGACTTGCCCATGCTGATCAGCGTCGCATCGCGGGTGCGGCCGAAAATGTTGCCGCCGTCGATATTGATGTTGGCCGCGATGCGGCCGGCAGGGAACGAGGGATGCAGCGCATAGTAGCTCGAGCCGAGCAGCCCGCGCTCCTCGCCGGCGACGAACAGCGCCAGCACCGAGCGGCGCGGCCGCTGGTGCAGGGCCGCAAACGCCCGCGCGATCGCCAGTACCTGCGCGCAGCCCGAGGCGTTATCCACGGCCCCATGGTAGATGCGGTCGCCGCTGGCATCCGGCTCGCCGATGCCGAAGTGATCGTGATGCGCCGACAGCACCACGACCTGCGCCGCGAGCATCGGATCACTTCCGGGCAATACCCCGCCGACGTTGGCGGTCTGCACGCGCGAGAGCTTGTTGGTGAACGTGATGGAGGTGCGGATGCCGAGCGGCACCGGCGCGAAATCACGCGAGCGGGCGGCCGCGAGCAGCCGGTCGAGATCCTGCCCGCCCGCGTTCAGCAGGCGCCGCGTCGCCTCCTCGGTGGCCCAGGCCTTCAGGCGCAGCCGCGGCTCGCTCCCGGCCGGCAGCTCGAATTGCTCGCCGCCCCAGGAACTCTGCACCACCTGCCAGGGGTAGCCCGCGGAAGGCGTCGTGTGGATGACGATCGCGCCCGCGGCCTTCTGGCGCGCGGCGCTGGCGTACTTGTAGTCCCAGCGGCCGTAATACAGGCGGCGCTTGCCGGCGAACAGATTCGGATCCCAGTCCGGGTCATTGTTCATCATCACGAGGATCTTGCCCGCAAGATCCGCGCCCTTGAAATCGTCCCACTGGTACTCCGGGGCCTGGATCCCGTAACCGACGAACACCAGCTCCGCGTCATCGAGCGCCACGCTCTCGCTCTGCAGTCCGCTCGCGGCGATGTAGTCATCCCGCCAGGCGAGGTCGACGCGCGCGTTCTTGCCCTGGAAGCTCCAGCTCTTCGGGAACTGCGACTGGATGCCGACGATATCGAACGGCTGCTGCCAGGCTCCGCTGCCGAAGGCGGCCCTGTAGCCCATGCCCTCCAGCCGTGTCTGCAGGTACAGGCGCGTCAACTGATCAGCACGGGTGGCCGGTCCACGGCCCTCGAGCAGGTCCGACGACAGGAAGCGGATCGGGGCCTCCAGCGCGTCGCGCGTGATGTAACTGCGCGCCACCTGCTCGACGGCATCGGGAACCGCCGGAGACTGGGCCACCGCCACTGCCGCCAGTGTGGCTGCCGTAAACAGCGTGCCGAATCGCGCCAGCTCACGAACTGCAATCACGTCCCGCTCCTCCGCGTGCAAAGAGGGCCGAGCCCATGCCCGGCCGTGTCACTCGCTCAGGACCACGCCCCAGGGACCGTGACCGGTCGTCACCTTGCCGATCACGCTGAGCGTGTCGGTATCTACGACGGACACATCTCCCGAGGGCCCGTTGGCCGTGAGGAGACGTCTGCCGTCGGCGCTCAGCGCCAGCCCCCAGGGTCGAGCGCCCACGGCGACTTCGCCGATCAGCTTGCCGTCTTGCGGCGAGATCACCGCCACGGTACCGCCGTGCCCGGTGCTCACATACAGCCGCCCGCGTGCCGCGTCGAGCGCCATACCCATGGGGCGCGCCTGCTCGCGCAGCTGCACGAGCTGCGTGGTCGGCGCACCGCTCGGAAGTGAGATGCGATACACCGACGCATCAGCTTCCCCCGAGACGTAGGCGCTGCGGCTGTCGGGTGTGAAGGCGAGATCGCGCGGGCGCTTGCCCACCAGGACCGTATGCAGCACGGCGTGCGTGCGCGCGTCGATGATGGCCACGGAATTGCCGGTCTCGCTGGTCACCAGAACCCAGCTGCCATCGGGAGACGCGCGCACTCCCTCAGGCTCACGCCCGACCGGGATCGTGGCGACGACGCGTCCCCGTGCTGCGTCCAGCACGCTCAACCGCGCCGCATCTTCGTCGGTGACGAACAGCGAGTGCCCGTCGCGGCTGATCTCGACTCGTTCGGGATCGGAGACCCCCTTCAGCACCCGCGTCTGCCTGAGCGTCGCGGTATCGATGACCGCCACGCCGTCGGCCTTCAAGTCCCGCGGCAGCTTCGCGCACGTCTCTTCCGGGATCGGCGGAGGGCACTTGGGCAGCCCGCTGACCGCGACGTACAGGCGCGCACCGTCAGGGCTGAGCACCAGTCCCCTCGGCCGCTTGCCCACCGCGATGGTCGCAATCGCCGCCAGGCGCTGCGTATCGATCACCGTGACGGTGCCGTCGTCCTCGTTGGAGACGTAGGCGCGCGCCGCGCGGGCGCCCGCGGGTAGCGCGAGCCAGGCCAGCAGCGCCAGCGACACCGCGACCGAGCCTCGCAGGGCTTCCGAACGCACAGGGATCCAGGTCATGGAATCGAGCTCTCACAGGTGCCGGAGGGGCGCAGCATACTCAAAAACGACGTAAGTCCCACCTCGGAAGCCCCGTCGTGTTAAGTTTACCCGTATGTCCGACACCACCCGAAACGAGCAGACGCCCCCCCTGGTCTGGACGAATGCTCTGATGTTCGCGCTGACGTTTGCCGCCGCCGCGATCCTCGTGCCGTGGTATGGCCTGACACGCGGTTTTTCGCCCGCGGCCTGGGCGGCCTTCGCCATCCTCGCCATCGCCAACGGCATGGCGGTCACGGCGGGCTATCACCGGCTGTGGGCGCATCGCACCTACGAGGCGCACTGGAGTCTGCGGCTGCTGTACCTGGTGTTCGGCACCATGGCGCTGCAGAACAGCGCGTTCGCGTGGTGCAGCGGCCACCGCGCCCACCACCTGTACGTCGACGACGTGGACCGCGATCCGTACTCGGCGCGGCGCGGGTTCTGGTTCTCGCACATCGGCTGGATGCTGCGTGAGTACCCGAGCGGCAAGCCCGACTTCTCCAACATCCCGGACCTCAAGCGCGATCCGATGCTGGCGTTCCAGCACCGCTACTACGTGCCGCTCGCTCTGGCGGCCAACATCGGCCTGCCGCTGGCGTTGGGAATCCTGTTCCACGACGTGTGGGGCATGCTGATCCTCGCCGGCGTGCTGCGGCTGGTGTGGAGCCATCACGTCACCTTCTTCATCAACTCGCTCGCCCACATGTGGGGCAGCCGGCCGTACACCGAGGACAACAGCGCACGCGACAACCCGGTGCTCGCGGTCATCACCTACGGCGAGGGCTATCACAACTTCCACCATATATTCACGCATGACTATCGCAACGGCGTGCGCTGGTGGCAGTGGGATCCGACCAAGTGGCTGATCGCGGGCCTGCAGCTGCTCGGCCTGACCCGGCGCCTGAAGCGCACGCCGGTGTTCCAGATCCAGCGTGCCCTGCTCGCCATGCAGTTCACGCGCGCCCGCGAACGGCTGGCGAAGACCCCGGATGCGGGTCACTCGCACATCGAACAGCTGCGCGCGCGTCTGGCGCATGAGTACGAGAGCTTCCTCGCCGCGGTGGCCGACTGGGCGCGCGTCAAGGAGCAGTGGCTCGGAGAGAAGAAACGCGCGGTGCTCGAGCAGTGGGAGCAGGTGGACCTGCAGAGCAAACTGCGGGAGATCGAGCGGCGCCTCTCCCAGCAGCTGCGGCGCATGCGCAGCCTGCAGGCGCAACTCGCTTAATTATTGGCCGAAAGGGCCTGCGGCCCTTTCGGCGAGCCACCCCATCGACCGAATCAAACTCGCCGGCAAAAGGCGTGACCCAGCCGCTGTCCCGCTCAGTGGCCCTGAGCCTCATGCACCAGTTGCGTCGCCGAGGTCGGGCCATTCACAAAGGTGTCCGTGTGCGTGCTCACGAACTGGCGGAACTCCAGTGATGCCTGCAAACCGGTCTTGAGCCCCTTCTTCGTGGCGAGCGCGTCGACCTTTGCCTGCTGGGCCTCGGTCAGCGCGGGGGCGATGGCCAGGAAGTCCCAGCTATCGCCGTTGGTGTGCATGTACCACTGGGTTGCCGGCATACCCGCCTCCTTATCCACAGCTTCGCGTGCGGCCATCCACTTGAGGAAGTCGAGATGCTTGCCGGGAGCGACCCGGTACAGAGCCACGAGTGCCTTACCCGGCGCGTCTGCCGCTCGCGACCCCTGAGGCAGGGCCAGAGAGGCGCTTATCAGCAGGACGCCAACCGCGATAGCAAAGAACCTGTTGGGAGAGACCATCGACTACGCTCCTCGCTGGCCACCAGGGCCAGGGTTCGTCGAGATGATAGTCGCGCTCCTTGCATGATGCCAAGCACGCCCCTTGCCGTTCGTGCACCATTCAGGCCATGGGGCGCATCTTCGAAGTCAGAAAGCACACGATGTTCGCGCGCTGGAACCGCATGGCGAAGCAGTTCGCCCGCATCGCGAAGGACATCACCATGGCAGTCAAGGCCGGCGGCACCGACCCGGCATCCAATCCGGTGTTGCGGCGAACCATCCAGAACGCGCGCGCCGTCAACATGCCGAAAGACCGGATCGAGGCGGCAGTCAAGCGCGCCGCGGGGCGCGACGCGGCCAACTACCAGCAGGTGCTGTACGAGGCTTATGCGCCGCACGGCGTGGCGCTGCTGGTGGAAACCGCGACCGACAACCCGACGCGCACCGTCGCGGCGGTGCGCAACATCATCACCAAGGGCGGCGGCAATCTCGCCACCAATGGCAGCGTCAGCTTCCTGTTCCGCAAGATGGGCGTGTTTCGCCTGAACCCCGCGGGAATCGACCAGGACGATCTCGAGCTGTACCTCATCGACCACGGACTCGAGGAAATGGGCGAGAGCAGCGACGAGAAGGGCGAGCCGCAGCTGGTGATCCGCTGTGCGTTCGCCGATTTCGGCCGGCTGCAGGAGGCGCTGGAAGCGCGCGGCCTCGCGCCGCTGTCGGCCGAACATGAGTACCTGTGCACCGTGCCGACCGAGCTGCCGGAGAACCAGGCGACCGAGGTTCTCACCGTGATCGACCGGCTGGAGCAGGACGACGACGTTCAGAACGTATTTCACACGCTCGCCTGAACGGCCCTGAGCCCCCTGCGGCGCAGCGCCAGTCGATCCGCGCTATGCTCGATGTCGTGTACCCCTACCGCCTCGAGCCGGCCCGCGTCGCCAATGCCGCGTTGCTCGCGGGGATGTCGCAGGACTTCGTGGAGACGGGGCTCAGGCCCGCCTGGGATGCGGCACGCATCGCCTGGCACATCCGCCATCCGGACAGCGTGGTGCTGGCGGCGCGGGCCGGGACCGCCATTGTCGGCTTCGCCATCATGCGTTACGGGGATGACACCGCTCACCTGAACCTGCTGGCCGTCGCGCCGGCGCACCGCCGCCGCGGGATCGGGCGGCGCCTGGTGGCGTGGCTCGAGGACACCGCGCTCACTGCCGGCACCTTCACCATCGCCCTCGAGCTGCGCGCGGGAAACGCCGGGGCGCGCGCCTTCTATGCCGCGCTCGGCTATCGCGAGCTGGCGCGCGTTCCCGGCTACTACCAGGGGCGGGAGTGCGCCATCCGCATGGTGCGCGACGTGGCGCGTCAGCCGCGCGGCGACGCCGCGCCGCCGCCGGCACCTTAGAGGGCGCGGCTTCAGGAGGGCTGCGGTTCGACCCTGAAGTCGAACTCGTAGGAGTGCGCGCCGTCCGGGGCGATGGTGATGTTCATCTTTCCGGTGAGTCCCTTGAGCTCGCCGGTGCCGGAATCCGGCACCACGGTGACGGACGCGGCGGGCTTGCCCCGGTTCATGGTGGCGCTGTGCTGCAGGACGAAGCTGCCGGAGCGCCCTTTGAGCGTTCCGGTCACGCGCTCCAGGGCGACATACGCGGCGGAACCCTTCACCTCTGTCTGCGTGGCCAGCATTTCGCCTTTGCTGATGGCCTCGAGCTCACCGTGAAAGCGCTTGTCGATGGTCAGCCGGCCCAGGTTTGCGGCCCGGGCGATCTGCGTGTCAGGTTTCTGCGGCGTGACTTTCACCTCGAAGGGTCCCGTGACGCGCTGGCTCATGTGGGCAGTCTCCTTCAGATCCTGTCAGTCCGGCATCGGCGCCATCTGCCCGGTGAGCGCATCCTCGAAGCCGAAGTTGCGCAAGTCCCGCACCCGTTGCGGAAACAGGATGCCGTCGAGGTGATCGATCTCGTGCTGCACCAGGCGGGCGTGAAACCCCTCCACCGTCCGGTCGATCGGCGCCCCGTGCGCATCGAAGCCCTGGTAGCGCAGGCGCTGAAACCGCGGTACCAGCCCGCGCATCCCGGGCACCGACAGGCACCCTTCCCAGCCTTCGTCCTGCTCGCTGCCCAGCGGCGTGAGCACCGGATTCACCAGCACGGTGTAGGGAACGGGAGTGAGGTGCGGGTAGCGCGGGTTGTCGCGCAGTTCGAAGATGACCACGCGCGCGCTCACGCCGATCTGCGGGGCGGCAATGCCCGCACCACTCAAGGCGCGCATGGTGTCGTCCATGTCGGTCACCAGCGCCGCCAGCTCCGCGTCGAAGCGCGTCACGGCGCCTGCCACCTCGCGCAGCAATGGCTCACCCATTTTCAGCACGCGCCGCACCGCCATCGCCGGCCGCCTCGCTAGCGGCGCCGGGCGGGGTCGCCCGCTACGACTGCGATCGAGATGCGGTGATCGCGAAACACCAGCGCCTGCTCGCGCACGCCGCCCGCTGCTCCCGCTGCTGCTGCGGAACCCGCCTGTTCGGCCCGCGCCACCGCCTCCGTCACCAGATGATGGTGCGGCGACAGATCGCACACCGGGTCGGCATTGTCGGCATCCCCGGTCAGCAGGTACGCCTGGCAGCGGCAACCGCCGAAGTCCCGGGTTCTTTCCGGACAGCTGCGACAGGGCTCCTTCATCCACGCCTCGCCGCGAAAACGGTTGAAGGCCGGCGAGTCATACCAGATGGTGCGGATGTCCGACTCACGCACATTGGGGAGCTGCAGTCCCGGCAACATGCGCGCCGCGTGACAGGGCAAGGCCGTACCGTCGGGCGCGACACCCAAGAATACCGACCCCAGGCCGCTCATGCAGGCCTTGGGCCGGGTCTCGAAGTAGTCCGGCACCACGAAATAGATCCGCATCCTCCCCGCCACGCGCTCGCGGAAGCGCCGCGTGGTCTCCTCCGCCCGCTCGAGCTGCGCCCGGCTGGGGAGCAGGTGCTCGCGGTTGAGCCATGCCCAGCCGTAGTACTGCGTGTTGGCGAGCTCGACGTACTGCGCGCCCATGCGCTCGGCCATCTCGAGGATCTCGCCCACGTGATCGATATTGAGCCGGTGCAGCACCACGTTCAGCACCATCGGAAAGCCGTGCTGGCGGATGAGTCCGGCCACCTTCGACTTCAGCTCGAAGGTGCGCGTGCTGCTCAGGAAATCATTCAGCTCACGCGTGCTGTCCTGGAACGACAGCTGGATGTGATCGAGCCCGGCCGCCTTCAGCGAGCGCATGCGCGCCTCGGTCATGCCGATGCCGGAGGTGATCAGGTTGATGTAGTACCCGAGCGTGTGTGCCTGCGCGACGATCGGCTCGAGGTCCTCGCGCACCAGCGGCTCCCCGCCCGAAAGCCCGAGCTGCACCGCGCCCAGGGCGCGCGCCTGGCGCAGCACGCGGATCCAGTCCTCGGTCCCAAGCTCCGGCCCGGTTTTGGCAAAGTCCGTCGGGTTGTAGCAGAACACGCAATGCAGCGGGCAGCGGTAGGTCAGCTCCAGCAGCAGCCAAAGCGGAGGCCCGGGAGCGCTCGCGCTGCGCGGCGCCTGTGACGCACCCACCGCCGCGTTGGGCGCGGCGAGTCCGTGTCCGATGGGCGTCACACTGCTCACTCGTGCAGCTCCAGCCAGTGTTTGTCCAGGGCCAGCGCCACGAAGGCGGTGACGTCGCCCATCAGCCCGGTGGCACTGTAGGTGCGCTCCAGGTCGGTCACGATATCCGCCAGCGTGCGCACGCCGTCACAGCGGCTCATGATCGCGCCGGCGCTGCTGTTGAGCTTGACCATGCCTTCCGGATACAGCAGCACGTGCGCCTCCTGCGCCGGCTCCCACTGCAGGCGCATGCCGTGCGCGATCGCCGGCTTCGCAGTCTGCGCGATATCGCTCACTGCGTCACTCCGTAGGCAAGCGCCATGGCATCGTTCATCTGCCACAGAATATCGAGCTTGAATTGCAGCACCTCGAGCGCGCGTTCCTGCGCGGCGCGCGTGCGGAACCGATCGAGCGTCAGCGCCAGGGCGAACTCGACGTCGCGCCGCGCCAGGCTCACCCGGCTCTGGAAGTACTTCAGTCCCGCCTGGTCGATCCATGGGTAGTGCTCCGGCCAGGTGGCGAGCCGCTGCTTGTGGATCTCCGGGGCGAACAGCTCGGTGAGCGAGGCGCACACGCCTTCCGGCCAGGGCGCACGATGCGCGAAGTTCACGTAAGCGTCGACCGCGAAGCGCACTCCCGGCAGCAGCTGCTGCAGACTCTCCACCTGCGCACGCGTAAGGCCCACCGCCTCGGCGAGCCGCAGCCATGAATCGATGCCGCCGGGATCCTCGCCGTAGCCGTCGTGATCGAGAATGCGCTGCACCCAGTTGCGGCGCACGCCACGATCGTCGCAGTTGGCGAGAATGGCGGCATCCTTGAGGGGAATGCTGATCTGGTAGTAGAAGCGATTTGCCACCCAGCCGCGAATCTGCGCCGGGGTGGCCTTGCCGGAATTCAACATCACGTTGAACGGATGGTGGATGTGGTAGGCGCGGCCGCGCTCGCGCAACTGCTGCTCGAATTCCGCAGCACCCCAGGCCGCGCCCGTCACAGCTCGATCTCCAGCCCGTCCCACGCCACTTCAATCCCGCGGCGCGTCAGCTCGGCGTGCTCAGCTGAGCTCTCGTCGAGTATCGGGTTGGTGTTGTTCACGTGAATCAGGATCCTGCGGGTGCCGGCCGGAAGCTTGTCCAGCCACTCGAGCATACCCCCGGGGCCGCTCTGCGGCAGGTGACCGATATCGCGCGCCCGTTTGTGCGACAGCCCGAGCCGGATCATCTCGTCATCGCTCCAGAAGGTACCGTCGACCAGCACGCAAGCCGCCTGCTGCATCGCCTGCCACACCGCCTGCTCCATCGCGCCCAGCCCGGGCGCATAGACCGCAACGCGCTGCGTCGTGCGGTCGCGCAGCACCAGCGCCACGTTGTCACCCGGCACCGGAGAGTCGCGGTGCGGGGAGTACGGGGCGGGCTTGCTCGCCACCGCCAGCGCGCGCCACTCGATCCCTTCGGCTCCGTCCACGGCAAATCCGCTCCCATCGGGGATCATGGCGCGCCGCTCGACCCCGCAGTAGTGTCCGAGCACCCCGAAAATGGGGTTGCCGCGCGTCAGGTCCGCGTACGCCTGGTCGGTGCACCAGATGGACAGCGGCCGGACCGACTCGCGCAGCATGAAAAGACCCGTGCTGTGGTCGATCTGCGCATCGACCAGCACGATGCCGCCGATGGCAGTATCGCGCCGCGCACGTGCCGGTTGCAGCATGGGATTTGCCTTGAGCTGGGCAAGGATGTCGGGGGAGGCGTTGACGAGGGTCCACGCGTGCAGGTCGCGCCCACTGACAGCAATCGAGGATTGGGTTCTGGGGAGCGCGCGCAACGTGCCGTTGCGCACGCCTGAGCAGTTACGGCAGTTGCAGTTCCACTGCGGAAAGCCGCCACCGGCGGCAGAGCCCAACACACGTATCTTCACAGTCGCGCTCGGGCGGGCGGGCTCGCAGCCCAGCGCCGAACGGCCTTATGGAGCCCGGCGGCCAGGCTCCCAGCCCTTGCTCATCTTCAGCGATTCGCGATGTACATCGTGATTTCCATGCCGAAGCGGAAATCAGTCGCTCGTGGTGTTTCCCAGCGCATAGTCTTGGTTCCTGCTCTTGGACATTGGACGGCATTCACCGTTACCAGTGTATCCTTTCACGGCGGCGGGGCGAGCGAAAGCGGATCATCATGAAAGTGGCCTCATGATTTTCTTGAGGGCACGCAACTTAATGCGATGAAGCTGCGAACACGCCTGAATCTGGTACTCACCGGCCTGATGGCAGTGTTCCTCGCGGTGCTGCTGGCGGATCAGATCCGTGACACCCGCTCCTCCGTCCGCGAGGAGATCGAGGCGGCCAATCGTGTGGCCGCCCAGCTGATGGGCACCCTCGCCGTGCGGTATTCCCGCTCCGGCGGCACAGCCGCGGTGCAGGACTTGCTCGAGCAGCTCGGCCACGTGCGCGCCAACGAGATCACACTGCGCGACGCGGCGGGCGAGCTGCTCTACCGCTCGCCCCCGCCGGTCTACAAGGCCGGGCGCGAGGCGCCGGCGTGGTTCAGCCGGCTGCTGGCGCCCGAGCCCGCGCGGCAGGTGTACGCACTGGCCGGAGGCGCGCGGCTGGCGATCGAGGCGCAGCCCTCGCGCGCCATCCTCGACGCCTGGGACGATCTCACGCGGCTGGCGGCCTTCGCCGCAGTCTTGCTCGTCGTGGTCGGCGGACTCGCGTTCTGGCTCGTCGACCGGGCGCTCGCGCCGTTTCCGGTCATCGTCGACGGCCTCGAGCGCCTGCAGCGCGGCGAGCTCTCGGTGCGCCTGCCGCGCCTGCCGGGAGCGGAGGCGCACGCGATCGGTTCGGCCTTCAACCGTATGGCGCAGGCGGTGCAGGACAAGATGCAGGCGGAGCGCGAGGCGCGCGAGGCCCGCACCCGCCTCGAGGAGCGCCGCGAGCTCGCGCTGCTCATCGAGCAGGGGGTCGAGGAGGAGCGGCGCCTGATCGCGCACGAGCTGCACGATGAATTCGGCCAGTCGGTGACCGCCATACGCAGCCTCGCGACGGCCATCGCAACGCAGAGCAGTGAGCCCGCCATGAGTGAGGCCGCGCGCCTCATCTCGCAGGAGGCGGCCCGGCTCTACGACGCCATGCACGGGCTGATTCCGCGTCTCGCGCCACTGTCGCTCGACACGCTGGGGCTGGCAGAATCTGTGGAGAGCCTGGTGCGCGACTGGCAGCGCCGCCATCCCGCTCTGCTGCTGACGTTGCGGCATCAGCTGCCCGCGGATCTGGGCGCCAGCGTGTCGCTCGCGGCCTATCGGGTGGTGCAGGAAGGGCTGGTCAACGCCGTGCGCCACGCCCAGGCGCGGCGCGTTATGATCGATGTCAGCTCCACCGCTGAGCGCATGATCGTCTCGGTGGCCGACGACGGTGTCGGCCTGTCGGCGCAGTGGTCGCGCCCCGGGCACTTTGGGCTGCGCGGCCTGGCCGAGCGCGTGGAGCATCTCGGAGGAAGCCTGCAGGTGCGTAACGGCGAGCCGCACGGAGTGACGCTGACGGCCGAGATCCCCCTGGCGGTGGGCGCATGATCCGCGTGCTGCTGGTGGACGATCACGCGGTGGTACGCACCGGCTTCAGGCTGCTGCTGCAGGCGCACCCTGATATCACGGTCGCGGGCGAGGCCGACTCCGGAGAGAGCGCCTGTCAGCGTTACCTCGAGCTCACCCCGGACGTGGTGGTCATGGACCTGGGCATGCCCGGCATGGGCGGACTCGAGGCCTTGCGCCGCATCCGCGCACATCACGCGCAGGCGCGGGTGCTCGCGCTCTCCGCCCACGACGACCCGCTGCACGCGCGGCGCGCGCTGCGCGAGGGCGCACGCGGCTTTCTCTCCAAGCGCAGCGCACCGGAGGCGCTGCTGGAGGCGATCAGCGCCGTGGCGGCGGGCCAGCGCTACCTTGACCCGAACCTGGCGCAGAAGCTCGCGCTGGATGAGGTGGAGGGCGCCGGCAAGTCCGCGGTGGAGCGCCTGTCGGAGCGCGAATTCGAGGTGTTCGTGCGGCTCGCCGGCGGCGCCAGCGTGCAGCGCATCGCCGATGACCTGAAGCTCTCGGGATCCACGGTCGGCACACACCTCTACAACATCAAGCAAAAGCTCGGCGCCTCCAACCAGGCCGAGCTCACCCTGATCGCGATCCGGCACGGCCTGATCGAGGCGTGAGCGCGCGCGCTGCGCCTGGCGCTGAGCTAGCGTTCCTGGCCGCGGGAGAGGGCCACGCGGCGCGTCAGGCGCTCGAGCGAGCGCCGGGCTGCCGCCTTGGCGATGTGCTTGCACCATAACGGCTCGCGCTGGCCGCCCTGGCGGCGGAATTTGTCGCAGTCGCAGGTCCACAGGATGCGGTCATCCTGTGTCTTCAGCACCTGCACCGTGCGGCTGGGAAAGCTGTAAGTCCCGAGCACTTCATTGTGCGTGTCGGGGCGGCGGCGAAAACGGATGGCCATGGCGCCCAAGGCTAACGCATCTGCCCTGTGGATCGCCTGTGGATTACTTGTGCATACGCGTTGGATATGCGGGTGCGTCCGGCCAAGCGCCTCACGACGACACGATCTTCGCCTTGATGGCCTCGTATTCCGCGTCGGTGATGAGCTTGGCGTCCAGCAGTTGCTTGGCCTCCTGCAGGCGCCGCACCGCATCGCTGTTGCCCGTCCCGCTCACGGGCGCAGGTCCGGACGTCACCTGGATCCCGCCGGATCGCGCCCGCAATTCCTCGAGCTCGCGGACCCGGCGCTTCTCGCGCCACGCCTGGTCCTGGGCCTGGCAGACACGGTACACCGCCTGCGCCTGCTCCCTGCGCAGTCCCTGAAACTCGATCCGCTCTGAACCCTGCGCACCGAGCGAGGCGAGATCGGTTGCCTTGCCGGCGCGCAGCGTCAGATCCGCGCCGATCACCCCCACACGCAAGGTCACCTCCTCGAGGTCCTGCCAGCGGATGGTGGAGACGTCGAAGCCACCGAGAAGCCTGCGCACCAGCACCACCAGCCTGCCGCTGGTGGCGGCGATCAGCAGCCGCCGGTGCGAGAGCGCGAAGACCCGCCGCTGAATCGCCCAGGCTTCGAGGGTCTCACCGGGAATCAACACCGAGCGCAATTCCGCGAGCGGCTTCCCGAGACCGGCCCCGTCCATAGCGGTTGCGTCGGGCAGCGTCATTTGTTCTTGACGATCTCGGCGCGAAATTCGCGCAGTTTCGCTTTGATGGCGCGCGCGTTTGCCGGACCCATGCGGATCAGCAGCTTCTGTCCGGCCGAGCGGCTCTCGAGACCCGCGTCGGCGTATTCGTAGAAGACCTTGGGCTGCACCAGCTTGATCGGCGCCGCCACCTCCGGCGCCTGCAGCAGGTGATCGATCACCTCGACCAGCCGATCGTTGAAGTACTTGCCGGGATAGCCCAGGTCCTCGTAAGACTGCTGGAACAGCGGGTACAGCCGCTCGTAGACCACGGTGAGCGCCTTCACGTCCGTGGCCTGCACCACCCGCACCAGCGGCGCATAGCGCTCGAAGTTGGCGTCGCTGAGCATCGTGATCTCGCCCTGCGTGGCGGTGGCGGTCAGCCCCGCCACCGGTTTCACAGGCCGCAGCTCCACGGCCACCTTCCTGCGCGGCAGGTTGTCGACGGTAGCGACCAGGTGGCGCACGATGTTCTGCGACACCAGGAACTGCTCGACGGGATGGCGGCCGAGCACCCCGACGAGCGAATCGTGCACCACCGGGTCGCTGTCGTTCAGCGCCGGCAAGGCGGCCGAGCCCGCCGCATTATCGGCGCCGATCGGGTGCGAGATCTGCGGCTCGGTGCTCACCGGCGGAGGCGCCGCGGCGGCTACGACCGGCGTCGCCGCAACGGGGCGGTGTCGCAACCCGTACCAATACCAGCCAGCGAAGGCGATCGCGGCTGCGACCACGATCCCGATAAGCCACGCTACTTTGCGGCGCGCCGCGCTCTCAAGATCCTCTTCCCACATCCTCCGACACCTTCACCTCAAGGGACGGTTGGTCACTTTACTCGCATACAGGCGGCCCGCGCATCACCGACTGTACGGTGTGTGAATCCCGAGCGCTGCGGTCTCCTCGGGACGCTCCGGCTGTGCTTCAATCGCGTCATGCCCGCTGCGTTCCACCCTGCCGTCGCCCAATGGTTCGCGCGCACGTTCGCGGCTCCCACGCCCGCGCAGAGCGCGGCGTGGCCGGCGATCGCAGCGCAGCGTCACGTGCTGATCGCAGCCCCCACGGGTTCGGGCAAGACACTCGCCGCCTTCCTCGCGGTGATCGATGAACTGGTGCGTACCGGTGTCGCAGCCGCGGGGCTCCTGCCGGACGAGACGCGGGTGGTGTATGTCTCGCCGCTCAAGGCGCTCTCCAACGACATCCACCGCAACCTCGAGGCGCCGCTCGCCGGCATCCGCGCACAGCTGCGCGCGCTGGGTCTGCCGGACGTCGACATCCGCACTTTCGTGCGCACCGGCGACACGCCCCGGCACGAGCGCGCGGCCAGCGCCAGGCGCCCGCCCCACATCGTGGTCACCACGCCTGAGTCGCTGTACATCCTGCTCGGTTCCGAGTCCGGCCGGCGCATGCTCGCGAGCACCCGTACGGTGATCGTGGATGAGATTCATGCCATGGTCGGAGCCAAGCGCGGCGTGCATCTGTCGCTCACGCTCGAGCGGCTCGAGGCGCTCGCCGGCAGGCCGCTCACGCGCGTGGGCCTGTCCGCGACACAGAAGCCCATCGCGGAGGTGGCCCGATTCCTCGTCGGCACACGCGCTGTGCGCACCGATGCGCAAGCCGACTGCACCATCATCGACTCGGGGCACGTGCGCGAGCGCGACCTGCAGCTGGAGATTCCCGCCGCGCCGCTCGAAGCGGTGATGTCCGGGGAAGTCTGGACGCAGCTCTATGACCGCCTGGCGCAGCTCGTGAGCGAGCACCGCACTACGCTGGTATTCGTCAACACCCGGCGGCAGGCCGAGCGCATCGCGCGGCATCTGTCCGAGCGCCTCGGCGAGCAACACGTCACCGCGCACCACGGCAGCATGGCAAAGGAGTCGCGGCTGGACGCGGAAGCGCGCTTGAAGCGCGGTGAGTTGCGCGCACTGGTTGCCACCGCATCCCTGGAGCTCGGGATCGACATCGGCGAGGTGGATCTGGTGTGCCAGCTCGCCTCGCCGCGCTCGATCGCCGCCCTGCTGCAGCGCGTCGGCCGCTCCGGTCACTCGCTGGGCGGCACGCCCAAGGGCAGGCTGTTTCCGCTGTCGCGCGATGACCTGGTCGAGTGCGCCGCGCTGCTCACGGCGGTGCGCCGCGGCGAGCTCGACCGGTTAGGTATGCCGGTGAAGCCGCTGGACGTGCTGGCGCAGCAGATCGTCGCGGAGGTCGCGGCGCGCGAATGGGACGAGCAGAGTCTGTATGCGCTGCTGCGCGGGGCGTATCCGTATCGCGATCTCGAGCGCGCCGAATTCGATGCAGTCCTGCGCATGCTCGCCGAGGGCTACAGCACGCGCCGCGGCCGGCACGGGGCGCTCATTCATCACGACGGCGTGAACCATCGGGTCACAGGACGGCGCAGCGCGCGACTGACCGCCCTCACCTCCGGCGGCACCATTCCCGACAACGCCGACTACCAGGTCATTCTCGAGCCGCAGGCGCAGTTCGTCGGCACGGTGAACGAGGACTTCGCGGTCGAGAGCCTGCAGGGCGATGTCTTCCAGCTGGGCAATGTGTCCTACCGCATCCTGCGCGTGGAGCAGGGCCGCATCCGCGTCGAGGACGCGCACGGCGAGCCGCCCTCCATTCCGTTCTGGCTCGGCGAGGCGCCCGGGCGGACCGATGAGCTGTCAGCGAGCGTCTCGCGGCTGCGCCTGGAGCTCGAGGCGCGGCTGGATGAGGGACTCGAGGCCGCGACGCAGTGGCTCGCGGCGCAGGCGGGCATCGCAGCACCCGCCGCAAGGCAGCTGGTGAACTATCTGGCCGCCGCGCGCGCCGCGCTCGGGGCGCTGCCGACCCAGCAGACCGTCATTTTCGAACGCTTTTTCGACGAAGCCGGCGGCATGCAGCTGGTCATTCACTCGCCGTTCGGCAGTCGCATCAATCGCGCCTGGGGACTGGCCCTGCGCAAGCGCTTCTGCCGCTCATTCAACTTCGAGCTGCAGGCGGCGGCGACCGAGGACACCATCGTGTTGTCGCTGACCACGGCGCACAGCTTCGAGCTGGCCGAGGTCGCCCGTTACCTTCATTCCAGCACGGTGCGGCCGCTGCTGGTGCAGGCGTTGTGCGCCGCGCCCATGTTTCCGGTGCGCTGGCGGTGGAGCGCCGCGATCGCACTCGCCCTGCCGCGCTTCCGGGGCGGCAAGAAGGTGCCGGCACCGCTCGCGCGCATGGCGGCGGAAGACTTACTCGGCGCGGTTTTTCCGGACCAGGTCGCGTGCGCCGAGAATCTCCCGGGCGAGCTCGAGATTCCGGATCATCCGCTGGTGCGCCAGACGATCCGCGACTGTCTCGAAGAGGCGATGGATATCGAGGGACTCGAGCGGCTGCTGCGCGCTCTGGAGTCGGGCCGCGTCCGGGCAATCGCGCGCGATCTGACCGAGCCCTCGCCGCTCGCGCTGGAAGTGCTGTCCGCGAGACCTTACGCGTTTCTCGATGACGCGCCGCTGGAGGAGCGGCGCACCCAGGCGGTGATGAGCCGGCGCTGGCTCGATCCGCAGAGCGCCGCCGACCTCGGCAGGCTCGATCCGCAAGCCATCCGCCGCGTGCGCGAGGAAGCCTGGCCCGACGCCGCCAACGCGGACGAGTTGCACGATGCGCTCCTGTGGCTCACGTTCCTGACTGAAGCAGAGGTCGAGCGCGGTGCGCTCTGGCCCGCACTTGTCGCCACCCTGGTCGCGCAGCAGCGGGTGACACGAGTCGGCGGCGCGGGGGCGCGGCTGTGGGTGACGGCCGAGCGTCTGCCGCTGTTTGCAGCCCTGTATCCGGATGCGACGCCTGAGCCGGCGGTGATCACGCCCGCGGCACACGCGCGCACCTTCAGCGCCGAGGCGGCGCTGGTGGAGGTGGTTCGCGGGCGCCTGGAAGGTCTCGGACCCACGACTGCGCCCGCGCTCGCGGCGGACCTCGCCGTGCCGCCGGCGCGGGTCGAAGCCGCGCTCGCCGCGCTGCAGGCGGAAGGCTTCGCGATGCGCGGCGCATTCACCGCAGACGCGGCGGCAGCCACTGAGTGGTGCGAACGCCGGCTGCTGGCACGAATCCACCGCTACACCGTGCGGCGCCTGCGCGCGGAGATCGAACCGATCGAAGCGCGGGACTTTCTGCGCTTCCTGTTCGAGTGGCAGCGCGTCACGCTCAGCGGTCGCATGGAGGGACCCGACTCAGTGGGCGCAATCCTGGCGCAGCTCGAAGGATTCGAAGCGCCGGCCAGCGCCTGGGAGACCGATATCCTGCCCAACCGCATCAGTGAGTACGAACCCGCCTGGCTCGATGAGCAGTGCCTCGCCGGTCGTTTCGTGTGGACGCGTCTCAGCTCACGCCGCAGCGACCTGGCGCGCGGCGCGGCGCCGGTGCGCGCCACGCCGATCGTGCTGCTCGCGCGGCGCAATCTGCGCCTGTGGTCGACCCTGGCGGGGTCGGTGGATGCGATGCACCTGTCGGCGAGCGCGCAGCGCGTGGCGCAGTATCTGTCCGCGCACGGCGCATCCTTCTTCGATGAGATCGCGCCCGGGAGCGGGCTCCTGCCCACGCAGGCGGAGGAAGCGCTCGCCGAGCTGGTGGCCCTCGGCCTGGTGAACTCCGACAGCTACGCGGGGCTGCGCGCCCTGCTGCTTCCCGCCGATCGCCGCAGACCCGCCACGGGCGGTCGGCGGCGGCGGCGCATCGCGCTGTTCGGGATGGACGCCGCGGGGCGCTGGTCGAGGATCGCCCGCTGCGACGGCGCCGCCGCTGCCGATCACGCGCCCGGAGAGGAGACCGTGGAGCATCTGGTGCGCACGCTGTTGCGCCGCTGGGGAGTGGTGTTCTGGCGACTGTTGGCGCGCGAGGCGGATTGGCTGCCGCCGTGGCGCGATCTGCTGATGTGCTGCCGGCGCCTCGAGGCGCGGGGCGAGATTCGCGGCGGCCGCTTCGTCGCCGGCTTCACCGGCGAGCAGTACGCCGCGCCCGAGGCGATCGCCCTGCTGCGCGAGGCGCGCCGCAAGCCGCACGAGGGACACTACCTGTCGCTGTCGGGCGCCGACCCGCTGAACCTGGTCGGCATCCTCACACCCGGTGCGCGCCTGCCGTCCCTGAGCGGTAACCGACTGCTGTATCGCGACGGCGTGCCGATCGCGCTCCTGGCGGGGGGCGAGGTGAGCTTCCTGCAGGAGCTGCCCGCGCAGGAACAATGGGAAGCGCGCAACCTGCTGCTGCGCCGTCAGGTGCCAGCCCAGCTCGCGGACCTGGCCTGAGACTCAAGCTCTTCAGCTCTTCTTGTGATCGTCCTGCCACTTCTTCACGGCGGCGAGCGTGTTCTCGACGTGCTTGTCGGGATTCATGGCGGTATAGGAATAGATGATTTCCCCGCTCGGTGCGATCACGTAGGAAGTGCGATTGGCGTACTCGGGGTGCGAGGGCAGCACCGAATCGTAAGCCTTCATGATGCCGCCGTCCGCATCGGAAGCGACCGCGAACTTGTTGCGGCATTCGCTCACCGAGAAGCGGTCGAGCTTTTCGATCGGATCATGCGACACACCGATGACCGTGGCGCCGAGCTGACTGAACTTCGCAGTGGCTTCCGCGAATTCGTGCGCCTCGACCGTGCATCCCGGGGTGAACGCCGCCGGATAGAAATACAGCACCACCGGTCCCTTCTTCAGGGCGTCGGCCAGCGAAAACTTGAACTCCTTGCCCGCGAGAGAAGCGTCGGTGCTGAAGTCCGGAGCCTTGGCGCCGTTCGGCAGCGCGGCGTAGGCCGGAATTGCAATCAGCGCAGTGATGAGGGCGGCAACGAATGGGCGTCGCATGATCGTCTCCGGTTCGGGCAGGGGGCGAGGGCCTGCGATCATCGGCCAAGACGCGGGTGCGCGCCAGTACCGTGCTCAGATCCGCGTTCCGGCGCGTAGCCGACCAACTCGACATAGCCACGCCCGGCGATGCTCTGCCCGGCGCGCGTTCCGCTGACATCCACGGCGCCTTCCCAGTAAGCGGGCGTGGTCAGAAGCTCCTGGTCGGCAAGCACGGGACGCACGCTCACCTCGAGCGCCAGCGCGGGTACACGCATTCGCCACAGCGCCGGGTAGCGGGTCCCCTGCGCGTTGCTCCAGTAATCCGCGACCTCGATCTTCACCTCTTCATTGGACAATGGGCGGGAGCGACCGGAAGCCTCGACCCAGGTTCCGGCACTGTGCTGATCACGCGTGTCGTCCCGCTCGCGCAGCGCGTAAAACATCAGCGCCGTGCCGTCGTTCAGCTGCAGGGCAAACCAGTCCCAACCCACCTGCTGCGCGCTCAAGGCCCCGCTGCCCCACTCGCGATCGAGCCACGCCAGGCCCTGAAGCTCAAGCGGACGCCCGTCGCGGATCAGCCGCCCGTGCACGGCCAGGCGCGGAATCGAGTAGTAGTAGGTCGCCGCGGCCGGCTCGTCCGACTTGCGGCTCAATCCTGCATCACCGTTCAGAACCGGTGGTGCCCGGGTCTGCAGCGTGAGCTCGAGCTCATACCCGGGCTGCGCGGCGCGCAGGCTCCACGACTCCTGCGCCGCGGCGCCCGCGCTCGCAGCCTCGAGTGACCAGTCGTCAATCCACACGCGCAGCGGTACGGCCTGGCCACCGGCGAGCCCCAGCGCCTCGCGCGAGAGTTTCTGCGCGAAGCGAAATCGCCCCGCGCTAACGTCCGTAATCGCGAAGTGCGCCATGTAGATCTGGCGTGTGCGCCACGCGGAGTCGGGCGCGGAGCTCAGCGCCGGCTCGGGCTGCAGGGCAAAGCGGAAGAACGTCAGCTCAAATCCCAGCCGCTCGCCCGTTGGGGCGTCCAGATTGCCGCTCACATACCACCACTCCTGCCGGAACTGCGGATGCGGTCCGTGATCGCGCGGAAACACGAAGGTCCCGGGCGCCAGCACCTGCGCAAAGCCCGCCGGCGCGGCGCCGGACAAGGGGCTCAGCTGCGCGGGCGGCGCCGCCGCGCCGGCGATCGCGCACGCGGCCGCGCCGGCGATCGCCATCCGCACCACTGCCCGCCCGCGGCTGCGGCGCATCACTCCTCCCGCAGACCGTTCGCGAGCGGCGCGTGCGCGCTGCGCCACGCCGGGTACACACCCGCCGCCAGCGCGGCGGCGAGCGCCAGCCACAAGGCATCGGTGAACTGCGCCGGCGCGAGGTGCAGATCGATCTGCCAGCCGAAGGCGCGGCGATTGATAACGTCGGTCAGCACCAGCGCGGTCAGCAGTCCTGCCGGAATCGCCGCGAGCAGCGCAGCCAACCCCATGAAAGTGGTCTGCGCCAGCACCAACAGCGCGGTGCCCCGTGGGGTCAGGCCGAGCGAGCGCAGGATCGCCAGTTCCCGCGACCGCTCCAGCTCCCACGCGAGCAGCGCACTCACCAGGCCCACCGCGGCCACGCCCGCGGCGAGCCAGTACAACACCCGCGTAATCACGAACGTGCGCTCGAAAATGCGCATCGATAGCGCGCGAATGTCGGCGTTGGAGCGGATTAGGAGCGCCTGCCGGCCGCGGGCGGCCGCGCGCAATTCGCCGACCGCGACGGCAGCCTCGACCCCGGGCGCCAGGTAGATCCCGAGCCCGCTGATCGCCTCATCGTCCCACAGGCGCTGGTAAGTCCCAAGGCTCATGAGCACCTCGCCGCGGTCGTTACCGTATTCTCGGTACACGCCCGCCACTGCAAACGCCCGCGGCCCGGAAGCGGTCGTCAGGGTGAGCGTGTCGAGCGGCGCCAGACCCAGCCGCCAGGCGAGCGGCTCGGAGATGAGGATCGCACCGCGCACAAACCGGGGCCACGCGTGCGCCGCGTCGGCCTGCGTGAACCTCAGCGCCGGGTAGCTGGCGCGCGCGAATCTCACGGCGTTCAGATCCAGCGCGCCGCGCTCTGATCCGACCAACACCCGGCGACTCTCACTGTGATCACGGATCCCCGCTGTGGCGAGCACAGCGCGGATCACCGCCGGGTCGAGCCGGCGTTCCGACCCTTCCGCCGGTCCCGGAGCGCTGACGTAGACGTCCGCGCGCAGGGTCTGAATGAGCCACTCGCGCAGGGACTCGCGGAAGCTCTCCACCATGATGGCCACCCCGATCATGGCGGTGAGCGCCATGCCGAGCGCGGCGCAGGCCACGCCCGTGCGGCTGAGCGAGGCGGCGATGTCGCCGCAGGCGAGCCGCGCCACCGGGCTCGCTCGCGCGCCCAGCCGTGCCGCGGCCTGTGCCAGGACGCGCAGCGCCGCGGGCGTGACCGCCGCCACACTCAACAGCAACATGAACAGCGCGGCGAAACCCGCCAGCAGGCTGCGGCCGGAGACCCACACCATGAGGCCCGCCCCCACCGCCAGCAGTGCGCTCATCACCGCCAGGGTTCGCGCCACCTGCACCGCCCGCCTTTCGAGCGCAGAACGCGCCAGTCCCAGCTGCGGTGCGCTCGCGGCCACCTCGAGCGCCGGCAGCAGCGCCGCGGCGAGCGCCGTCGCCAGGCCGGCGGCGAGCGCCGTGACGATGCCGCTCACGGGCACGGTCACCTCCCTGACCGTCACCACGAAATACAGGTCATTGATGGTTTGTGAAACGAGTCCCACCAGGCCCCGTCCGATCGCCAGCCCCAGCAGCACCCCGCAGAGCGCGCCGACGACGCCCAGCACCGCCGCTTCGCTGAGCACGACGACGAGCACCTCGCCGCGGGTAGCGCCCAGCGCCCGCAGCACGGCGATGGTGGCGCGGCGCTGCAGCACCGCGAAGCTCACTGCCCCGTAGATGAGGAACGCGCCCACCAGCAGCGCCAGCAGGCTCATGGCCTTCAGGTTGGTCGTGAACGCGTCCGTCATGGCGAAGGTCTCGCCGCCTTGCGCGCGCGTCGCGTGCAGCTCCAGATCCGCAGGCAGTTGCGCGCGCAGCCGCGCCAGCAGCGCCGCGCCGGCAGCGCCCTCGGCCGCGCGAACGTCGATGCGCGACAGGCGGCCGCTCGTTCCGAGCCACGCCTGGGCCTGCGCGATGTCCGTGAGCAGCACCGCGTCGAGCCCCGGGCCCGCGTCGCTGATCCGGCCGATGAGCGCGGCCCGCTGCCGCACGCCGTCGACGGCCACGTCGAAGCCGCTGTTGATCGCCAGCCCCAGCTGGTCCGCAGTCGCCGCACTCATGACCACGGCGCCCGGCTCGGTAAACCAGCGGCGCAACCCATCGACGCCGTCTGTTGCCGGGTCGGGCGCGGCGGCAACACGCCGCCCGCCCGCGAGCTCCGCGGCGGCGAACGGGTCGACGCCGATCAGTTGCATCGTGCGCTCACCCACGGCGACGTACCCCACCACCAGCGGCGCGAACCGCAGCGGCGAGCCCGCGCCGGCGTGCGTGCGCAGCTGCGGGTACAGCCGTTCATCGATCCCGCGCGGACCGCCCGTGATCTGATGCGTGGCGGCGCCGTTGACCGCCTGCAGGGAAAGCTCGAAGGCGCGCTGCGAGCTCGCCGTAGCGACGTCCACCGCCACCATCGTGCCCACACCGAGCGTCAGCCCGATGAGCGCCAGCGCCAGTTGCGCCGGATGGCGCAGCAGATGCCGCAGGCTGGCTGCACGCAGGGTCGGCATCATGGCAGCAGCCGGCCCTCGCGTAGTTCCAGCACGCGATCCGCCAGACGTGACACGGCGACATCGTGCGTCACGACCACGACGGTGGTGCCGCGGGTGCGCGTGAGCGACAACAGCACCGGCAGTACTTCACCCGCGGTCTGTTCGTCGAGATTGCCGGTGGGCTCATCGGCCAGCAGCAGCCCGGGCCGGTGCACCAGCGCGCGGGCAATCGCCACCCGCTGCTGCTCGCCGCCGGACAGCTGGTCCACCGCGCTGTGCGCGCGCTCGCGCAGACCCACGTCCGCGAGCGCCGCGAGGCTGCGCTCGCGCGCCTGTGCTCCGCGTACTCCGTTGAGTTCCAGCACCAGACGCACGTTTTCCGCGACATCGAGCGTCGCGATCAGGTTGAAGAACTGGTAGACGAAGCCGATGTGGGCGCGCCGGAACAGGGTGCGGGCGGGCTCGCCCATTGCCGTCACGTCACGGCCCGCGATCTCGACCGTGCCGCCGTCGGCGCGGTCGATGCCGCTGATGAGATTGAGGAGCGTCGATTTGCCCGAGCCGCTGCGTCCGGTGACCGCGACCGTCTCGCCGCGACTCACGTGCGCGTCGGCGCGGTCGAGCACCTGGTGCACGCGCCCGCCCTCGCGGAAGCTGCGGGAAAGCTGTCGAATGCTGAGCACGCCTAAGCTCCGTTGTAGAAATATCCTGCATTTGGCACTGTAGCGACACCATGTCCGAGTCTGAATGGAGCCTGCTCGCCACACTGACGGATCTGCCGTCCGCGCAGTCGCTGGCCGAAGTCCTGGCCGGCGAGGGCGTCACCGTGCGGGTCAACTCGGATGCCGGCGTGCTCGGACAGGCCGCGCCTGCCGAGATCTACGTCAGCGCCTCCCAGCTGCATCGGGCCAAATGGCTCCTGGCTCAGCGCGAGTTCAGCGAGGAGGAACTCACCACGCTGTCGGGCGCGGATCCGCCGTCATTTAACGATGGCGAGCCCTAAGGATGCTCGTCAACCGGGATCCGGGGCAAAAAGTGCAGCGCGCGGGCCTGCAATCAGCCACACTCCCGACCCGTTCAAGCCTTCAAAGGGTAGCCCATGACACTGCCAGCGCCGCGCCGCGGCCGGACATTCCTGCTCGTCAGCACCGCCGCCGCGATCGCGCTGGTTGCGGGCCCGATGCTCGCCGCCGCGCAGCCACCGCCAGCGGGCGCCGCGCCCTCGGCGGGGACCGCTGAGACGGCGAAGAAAGCGCCCGCGAAAGCCGGCGCCCCCAAGGAGGCGTCCGCAAAGACCAGCTCCGCCAGCTACAGTGTCGGGGTGTCGATGGGCGAGCAGTTGCGCGCCAGCGGCGTTCCGCCCGAATTAATCAATGCGCAGCAGCTCGCGCAGGGTGTCCACGATGCGATCTCCGGCAAGGCCTCGATGACGGACAAGGATCGCGAAAACCTGCGTGGTCTGGTGGACTCGGTCGGCGAATCCAACCACCGCGCGGCGGCCAAGTTCCTGGCCGAGAACGGCAAGAAATCCGACGTCGTCACGACCGCGAGCGGCCTGCAGTACAAAGTACTCGCCGCCGGCAGCGGCGCATCGCCCAAGCCAAACGACGAGGTGACGGTGAACTACCGGGGCACGCTGATCAACGGCACCGAGTTCGACAGCAGCTACAAGCGCGGACAGCCGGCGAACTTCCAGGTCAACCGCGTCATTCCCGGCTGGACCGAGGCGCTGGGTCTCATGAAGACCGGCGCCAAGTGGCAGCTGTTCATTCCGCCGCAACTCGCGTACGACCTGCGGTCCGCGCCGCCTATTCCGCCCGGCTCGGCGCTGATTTTCGAAGTCGAGCTGGTGAGCGTCAAAGCGGCTCCGCCCGCGGCGCCGCAGGCTGCGGCGCCCGCGCAACCTGCGACGCCACCCCCGGCACAGCCGGCGAAGTGAGCTCAAGCGGGCCGCTGCGCGCAGCGAGCTAAAGTCTTCAGCCGTCGGCGTTCGCGCCGGGATTGAAGCGCATGGGCTTGGTGACGCCCATACGCGTGAGTTCGCGCAGCAGGCTCTCGGCGAGCTCCTGGCAGGACGAGCGCTCGAACGCCGGCGCCGCGGCCCAGTTGTAGGCCCAGGGCTGCGCGCCGCGCAGCGCCTGCGGTTCATCGAGGTAGCGCGGGATGACGTGCGCGTGCAGGGCCGCCTCCTGGTTGCCGAAGATCGCGTAGTTGATGCGCAGGGCTCCCGTCACCTTGAGCAGCGCATCGCCCAGGCGCGACATGTCGGAGAGAAAGGCAATGCGCTCGTGGGCGCCGAGCGCGTTGAGATTCGGCACCACCGGATCCGGCAGCAGCACTGCGTAGCCGCGCACGAACTGCCGCTCACCGAACACCGCCCAACCCGAGAACAGGCGCGCGATCACGCGCGGATCGCGTCCCTCCCGGGCGGCGATTACCTGCGCGTGGATGGCGGTCGGAGGCTCCGCTAAGACTTCGTTCTTCATGGGGCGCCCGGCGAACGGAACACGAAATATACCGCACCCAGAATGCAAAAGGCCGCCCACAGGTAGTCGAGCTTCAGCACTCGACCTCGAGGTCCCGCAGGGCGGTACGCGTGCTGTGGTAGCCGCCGTGCACGATGCCCCGCCAGCCGCGGGCGCGCGCGGTGGCGATGTTATCGGCCCGGTCGTCGATGAACACCGTAGCGGCCGGCTCGAGGGCAAAGCGCCGCTCGGCCTCGGCATAGATGCCGGCGTGCGGCTTCATGACACCCGCGAGGTATGACGGCAGTGCTCCATGCCCGATGGCGTGCAGGCGATATTCGCGCGACAGGTGTGCCCAGTGCAGGTCGCCGATGTTGGACAGGAGGAACACCCGGTGAGTTTCGCTCAGACGGTGGGCCAGATCGACCATCGCCGGCTCGAGCTCGAACATGTCCACCCAGTGCGCATGGGTCTCCTCGAGCGACACCGGCTGGCGCACCAGGGCCGCGAGGCGCTCCAGGAGCCCGCGGCCGGGCAAGCGCCCGCACTCGTGATCGGCGAGCCCGATGCGCTCCATCACCGCGTCGCGATCGCCCACTTCCGCGCCGTGCGCCTTGAGATGCCCGAGGAGCGGACGGTAATTGAGCCGTACGAACACCCAGCCGATGTCGAACACGATATTGCGGATCAAGCGCTGCACGGCGTGACGCTGCCGCCGTCACCGGGGCGCGCGTTGACCGCCACCACGGTGGCTTTGGGGAAGAAGTTGAACTCCGAGGCGCTCGCCCAGGTATAGGCGCCCATGGCGCGGCCGACGACCAGGTCTCCGGCTTTCAGCCGCGGCAACATGAGGTTCTCGGCGATCACGTCGATGCTGTCGCAGGTCGGCCCCGCGAGCACCGACGGCAGCCGCTCGGCACCATCGCGCAGCGGTTCCACCGGGTAACGCGCGTGATCGAACAGCTGCCCGCTGTAGGAGCCGTAGAGCCCGTCGTCGAGGTAATACCACCAGTGTCCCTCGCGCCGTGCACGCCCCATCACCGAGGCTACGCCAATAGCGGACGGACCCACGATGTAGCGCCCCGGCTCGGCGATGACGCGCACGCGCCCGGGGAGCTTCGCCACCGCCGCGCGCAGTGGCGCGCAGAAGCGGCCGATTTCCTGCACCGGCTGCCCATACTCGATGGGGAAACCGCCGCCGATGTCGAGCGTATCAAAGGCGCCGAGCTTCTCGCGGCGCGCCGCCGCCATCAGCCTGGCGCACGCCACCAGCGCCTCGACGTGTTTGCTGGCGTCGGCGGTCTGGGAGCCGACGTGGAACGAAAGCCCCCGCACCCCGATACCCAGATCCGCGGCCAGCCGCGCGAGCGGCAGCAGCTCCTCCGGATCGCAGCCGAACTTGCGCGACAGATCGCACACCGCGCCGGGGGCGCGAAACGACACCCGCAACAGCAGCTGTGCCACGGCGGTATGGCGCGCGAACTTGCGCACTTCATCGGGATTGTCGGCGACAAACAGGCGTATGCCGAACTGCAGCGCGTTGGCGATGTCCTGCTCGCGCTTGATGGGGTGGGTGTGAATGCAGCGCTCCGGCGCTACGGCTAAGCGTTGCACCAGCTGCACCTCGCCGGTGGTGGCGAGATCGAGGAAACCGCCCTCCTCGATCACCGTCTGCACGACCGCCGGATGCGGCATGGGTTTCAGGGCGTAGTGCAGATCGACTCGCGGCAGCGCCTTGCGAAGCTTGCGGAACTGCACGCGCACGCGCTCGCAGTCGAGGATCAGGAGCGGCGAACCGAACTCCCTGACGAGGCGGCGGACTTCCGTGGGCTGGAACGGATCGATGAATCGCGGGCGTCGCACCTGAGGAAGTTTACGGCAGCACCGCCCTGGTGCCGGTGCCGTCGTCGCTCTCGGCGACGCTGGTCGCGGCGCGCAGCAGGCGATCGCGGATGGCCTCCCAGCGTTCCCCGTCCGGGACTGCCTGCACGAGAATGCGCTGGCAGCCGGCTTTGTCCAGGGTACGCAGATTCGCGTACAGATCGCGGCCGTAGCTTTCGGGCTTGCGTCCGGCATTGATCCAGGTGACGTACTTGTGGGCGCGCAGCGGCAGGCGCTGCGCCAGGACCGCCACGCGGCGGGCGCCGACGGAGGCTGCATCCGCCTGCGCGTCGATCTCCCCGGCCGGCACGATGGTCATGGGCGTGGTGGGCGCGTAGTGCGTCGGCGGGCTGCCGGGCACTCGCGGGGATAGGCTGTCGGCGCCGCTCAACAGCTCGCCCACGACCTGACGCAGCTGCGTCGCCGTCACACTGCCCGGCCGCAGCAGCCGCACACCCCCGCCTTCAAACGACACGATCGTCGACTCAAGTCCGATCTGGCACTCCCCGCCATCGAGGATCACGCGCGCCGCCTCGCCCAACTCCTCGCGCACGTGCTCGGCACGGGTCGGGGACAGGCGCCCGTAGCGGTTGGCGGAGGGTGCGGCGATGCCGCCGCCGAACGCGGTGAGCAGCTGCTGCGCCATCGGATGGGCCGGCACACGGATCGCGATGGTGTCCTGGCCGCCGGTGATGACGTCGTGCACGTTGGCCGCCCGCGGCATCACCATGGTCAGCGGTCCCGGCCAGAAGCTCTCGGCGAGACGCGTGGCGGCCTCCGGAACTTCACGCACCCAGCGGTGCAGGAAGCGCGGGCTGTCGAGGTGAACGATCAGGGGATGATTCGGCGGACGTCCCTTGGCTTCGAAGATCCGGTTCACCGCGGCCGGGTTCTGGGCGTTCGCGCCGAGGCCATAGACGGTCTCGGTCGGAAATGCCACGAGCTCCCCGTCGCGCAACGCCTGCACGGCGCTCTCGATCTCGACCTGGGTAGCTCTGACGACACGAACCATAGATGAGACGAATTCTAGCAAGCCGGCGGCGCCGCAACCGCGTGTTGTGGCAAAGCATCACGTGCGTCACGACTGTCAAATACGGCAACTGGCGGTTGTCGCGCCGCGCCGACGGTGGGCCCCCGGGAGCGGCCACCCGCAGGATGGCCTCACTCGAGTGCGCGCCGCACCCAGCCGCCTTGCGTCGTGTGCGTCAGTTCGTACGCCGGCCAGTAGTGTTTGTCGAGCTTGAGCGTGATCACTTCCGGAGCGTTGTTCCAGGTGATGGTCTTCAGGCGCAGCGAGGAGCGATCGGGCCGCCCGGTGACGGTCTTGAGAAATGTGTCCAGATCGGGAGTCGCCACTCCGTCGACTTCCACGATCCGACGACCCGGATACAGTCCGTAACGCGTCGCCGGCGACCCATACGAAAAGTAACCGACATACACACCCACGGGGGCAATTCCCCGCTGCACACTCATGGCGCGATGAGGCGCCTGCAGAGTCGCGCCGGCCCACTCCACCAGGCGATTGACGTCCGTTCCGGGAAGCTCCGCGGTGGCGACGTCGAGCGTCTGCTCGCTCTGGCCGCGCCACACCGTGACCTGCACATGATCCTTGTCGGCCGCGGCTTTCTCCACCTCGCGGAAGCGCGTCACCACGTCGCCGTCGATCGCGAGCAGCAGATCCCCCTGCTGCAGGCGCTGCGCCGCCGCGGAACCGCCCACCAGACGCACCACGGTCAGCGCCTGGCGCCGCGTCGGCGCGTGCTGCGCGAGACGTTGCGCCCAGCCCTGCGGAAGGCCGATCTCGCGCGCATTCGCCAGTGACTGCACCCCGAGCTCGGCCTCGAGCGAGTGCAGTGCGCGCTCGTTGCGCACGCGCTCGAGCATATCGGCCACCAGGTCGATCGGCACGCCGCGCGTATCCTGCGACAGCTCGCGGCCGCTCTCGTAAGCGAAGCTCGACCAGGTGCCCAGAACGTTGCCGGCCTTGTCGGCCAGCACGCCGTCGAATTCCAGCGGCGGGTTGACGAGCTGCACGGTCTCGAGATTGCTGTCGCGAAAGCGCATGGTGCGCGACAGCGGCAATTCCAGCGGATCGATGCTCGCGATCTCGGTCCTGCGGGCGTGCATCTGGCTGTCGCTGCCCAGTCCCACCACCCACACCTGTTCGCCGGCGGCCAATTCGCGCGGCGTCAGCCGGGCGGATTTGACCGGCGTGTTGCCGATCAGCGCCGGATCGTAGGCGACGACCGCGAGGTTGTGCTGCGGCTGGATGTACAGCACGCGCCCCGGAACCTGCACGGTGCCGGCGAAGGTCACCGTCACGTCGCCGACCGCAACCGGCACGGTGTTTCGATCCACGACCACCAGACCCCGCTGCGCATCGACGATGAGGCCGGTGCCGTGATAGTTGCGCTCGGTGATCCCCGACACCGAGTACGGCATGTCGAACGTCACCATGGCGAGCGAGGGCGCGAGCGCGTTCAACCGCGGGTCCTTGAAGTGCGGAAATACCGTGGAACTCACGGGCACGGGCTTGGGTTGGGGACCGGCGGGGAGCTGCTTGCAATTCCACAGGCCGGCGGCGTCGTCCCGATCGCAATGGCGCACGGGGAACCACAGCCGATCCATGCGGATGGCGCGCAGCTCGCTGTTGTTGGGATCATCGATGGTGATGTAACGCACCGGGGCGCGCTCCCCGTCGGCAAGCTGCGCGATCCCCGCCTCGAATTCCTGCAGGCTGTCGGTCTTTCTGCCGTTGAGCGTCATGATCACCGCGCCGCGGGGAATGCCCGCCGCGCCGAACACGTAGCCGGGGTTGGCGACGTACACGCCGCGGGTGGGTACGTTGAAGTGCCGCGCCTGCTGATAGGACATGGCATTCACGACCGCATCGCCAAACTCCGCATAGGCGCTGGGCGTGATGGCGTGCAGGTCGCCAACCGGGAGCTTGGCGGACACGGCCTTGCCACCGCGCTCGAGCTCCACCTCCACCTGCCTGGCTACCGACCCGTCCAGCACGTCCTCGAGTGGCTCGAACTGCGTGACGTAGCGCCCGTTCAGCCGCACCAGGATGTCCCCGGGTTGCAGCACGTTCTCGCTCGGCGAACCGGGCAGCACTTCGGTGACCACCAGCATGCCGGTGTTGCGCGGAAAATTCTTGCGTGCCGCAGCCTCGGTACGGGTGTCCAACCCCAGGCGCTCGAGCTCGTCGTAGGGCATGTAGTTGAAGACCGTGTACAGCGTGCCGCGCGCCACCGGTTTGCCCTGCTGAATGAGCTCCAGCGCCCGGCGCACCCGCCCGAGCGGCAGGTAGAAGCTCGACGCCGCGCCGCTCGCGCCGCCGGCATTGAGCGCCACCACCCGCCCGCGGATGTCGATGACCGGCGAACCGGACGAGCCGCCGGAGGTCCCGGACGCCGCCTGCAGGTAGAAGGTGTTGAAGTCGTTGTACTTGGCGACCCCGTACGCGGGCGCGTCGCGGTCCAGTCGCGCCAGGGTTCCGGCGAGAATCGACAGTTGCTCGCCGGCGTTGTTGCCGACGACGCGGATCTCGCGCCCGATCTGCGCGCCTTCCGGATACAGCGGCAGGGCCTTGGGCTTGATGAAGCGCAGTTTCTGCGGATCGTAGCGGTAGATGCCGAAGTCATGCACCGGATCGCGGTACACCGGATACAGCTGCACCTCCTCGCGATTGAGGAAGGTGGCCTCCGCAGTCACCGGTCCCGGGGTTACGACGTGACGGTTGGTGAGGATCAGGCCGCGCTCGGCGTCCACCACGAAGCCGGTCGCCTGCGCGGTCGAGTTCCATTCGGTATCGAACGCGCGCGTCGAATCGACGTCGATCGACACCACACTGCCGGCGATGCGCTCGAGCGTCTCCGCCCAATCCGGATTTCCTTCCACGGCGGCGGCCTGCTGCACGACGGCCGTCGGCTGCGTACCCACT
>Ga0210394_10000491_pt1 | contig 83131 bp, 73 predicted proteins | sample IncBWC12MmetaG_FD_160121 | JGI IMG/M metagenome (GOLD analysis project Ga0210394, IMG submission 160121) | Forest soil microbial communities from Barre Woods Harvard Forest LTER site, Petersham, Massachusetts, United States - Inc-BW-C-12-M | ecosystem: Environmental > Terrestrial > Soil >...
AAACAGCCATTTTGCCAGACTCAACGTGGAGAAATCGTCGGCGCGGCTTGACGATTATCAGTCTGACAACTACCGCGCGGCGGTTGTTGACACCTTTCCTGACACTGTGGACACTGAGTGTACCCCTTCCAAAATCTAAGTCCTAGTGTGAGCCGATGCGCATTCTTGTTGCTGAAGATGACGCACCGCTGGCGGAATTTTTGCACCAGCGGTTGCTGCAGGAGAAGTTTGCGGTTCAGATGGTGGCCAGCGGGCCGGAGGCGCAACGGTATGCTTCGGACCAGACGTACGATTTGGTAGTGCTGGATTTAAATCGCAACGGGACGGTTGGCCTGGATGCGCTTCGCAGCATCCGATTGAAGAAACCGGACCAGCCGGTGTTGATGGTGGCTGGCGCGAATGTGGTGGAAGATCGTGTCAGAGGCCTCAATGCTGGAGCCGATGACTTCGTGGCCAAACCGTTCGAGGTTGCGGAGCTGGCCGCACGGATTCGTGCGGTGGTGCGACGAGGTAATCGCGCGGGGCGCGCAGTGTTGCAAGTGAATGATCTGGAGTTGGATCGGATCTCGCATGAGGTGCAGCGGCAGGGCCGGCAAATCGATTTGAGTCCGAAGGAATTTTGTTTGCTGGAACTTTTGATGCGGCACGCGGGTCAGCCTGTATCGCGTTCCGCTATCGTGGAACAAGTGTGGAAGTTGAATTGTGACACGATGACTAATGTGGTCGATGTGTATATCAACTATTTGCGTCGGAAGGTGGATGTGGGATTTGAGTTGCCGCTGATTCGGACTGTTCGTGGGGTGGGGTATCAGATTGGGGCGAATGTTGCGGCGGTTTGATTAAAAATCAAGTTTCGTAAAAAAAAGGCGGAAGGGGATTGCCCTTCCGCCTTTTGATTTGTTGGGGGTGAATTAATTCTTGGGCTTCTGGACTCCGTCGGGAGTTAGAAGCATGGCGGTGCCTCCGCCGGTGCTGCTGGCTGAGCGGCCTTCCATTTCGAGTGAGAGCAGGCCTTCGGTTGCGGAGGCTGCTACCAGCGCTCCGTTGCGGCGCACGCGGACCACTGGGAAGAAGCCGTCGGCTAGCGGATCGTCAACGCGCTTCCATGTTTTGCCGGAGTCGAAAGAAGCCAGCAAACCATGCTTCTGAAGCGCCACGACCATCGCGGTGCCGCTTCCGGCCACGTCCTGGAATTGCAGTTCGCGAACGTCTGCACGGTTCCAGTTGCGTCCGGCGTCATGCGAGGTGTACAGCCCCATGTTGGAGGTGATGTACAGGTTTGAATCGTCTACGCGATGGAGGCGCAAATTGCCGGCAGAAGCGAAGGACAAATCCTTGCTCTCCCAGTGCGCTCCGCCGTCTGCGGAGTAAATCAAGTTGCGTTGCGAGATGGCCCAAATCTGCGTGCCATCCAAAGTAGCTTCGAGTGACGTTGCGGGCTGTTTCAAGAACGCCTCGGAGCCGGCGTTTTTCCAGCTGATGCCGTGGTCCTTAGAAACCAGGATTCCGCCGGCGGTGGCCGCAAACCAGGCTTCTTTACCGAAGGTCATGTCGTTAACTTGCACGGCAACGAAGGTGGTTGGCTTCCTGGAAGTGGGGCGACGTGCCGCAGTGGTCGCGGTGGTTTTTACTGGGGCGCCTTTCTTGCCCTTGGTCGTTGCAGATTTTGAAGCGGCGACGGGCGTTGCTTCTGGAATGTAGAGACCGGCTTTGACCCACTTTTTGTTGGTCTCGTCATACTTCATCCAGCCGCCGTTGTTTAGCGAAGCCCACCAAGTGCCAGGGGCCGCGTAAACATGCTTGAGATCGGTGCGCTTGAGACCCGGTCCCAATGCTAACCAAGTGGCGCCGCCGTCCTGAGTGGCCAAGAACGCATCGGTGTCAAAGGTGAGGACCACCAAGGCGCGGGCCTGATTTTCGTGGTCGATGGCTACGTCAAGAATGTGCTGGTGTTGGAAACCGGCGTTCGAAGATGTAAAGGTTGCGCCGCCATTTTCGCTGATCTGCACGCCCTGGCGTTCGGTGCCTATGATTAAGCGGTCGGAATGATTCGGGTCGATGACGACGGCATTGATAACCCAATCGCCTGGAGTGATGCGTTTAAAGTCATTCTCGTTGGTGGTCTTCCACAAGCCGCTGGTGGTTCCGGCGTAGAGCGTTTGCGGGTTTTGAGGATCCTGGCGAATCAACTGGGTTCTGCGGAAAACGAAGGGAATGCCTTTGTACTTGGACCAGTTCTGCGCGCCGTTCACGCTGTGATAAATACCGGAGCAAGCAGTGGCGTGGACATTTTCGGGATTGGTGGGATCGACGACGATGCTCATGACGTCGGAATCATCGATCATGCCGGCTTTAATCGGGAACCAGTCTTTGCCGCCGTTGGTGGTTTTCCAAGGCAAGTGGTAGGTGCCGGCATAAATGGTGTTTTCGTCGCGGGGATCGAAAGCGACAGAGTCAAAGTTGCGAAGGTCTTCGTGCTTCGCTGGAGTGATTAGGGTCCAGTTGGCGCCGTCGTCAGTAGAGCGGTAAACGCCGGTCAATGATCCGGCAACCAAAATTTTGGGGTTCGTCGGAGCTTGCGCGAGAGCTCGCACAGTTTCATGCGCGAGACCAATCACGCGCCATGAATGGCCGGCGTCATCGCTGCGATAAACGCCGCCGCCGCCGGAATAGAGCGTCCAGGTGCTGGCGTAAAGACGATTAGAATCGCGAGGGTCGACGAGGATATGAGTAATCACGTCGTCCTGGCCAGTGCCGATGCGGCTGATCAATCGCCAATTGGCGCCTTCATCGTTGGAAAAGAAAACGTGACCGTCGGAGGTGCCGAGGTACAGTTTCTTAATATTGTGGGAATCGGCTTCGAGGGATATAACGGTTCCGCCCGGAGGGCCAACCTGACGCCAGGTTTGCGCCGGCGATGAAACCGCGGCAGCCAATCCGATCGTTGCGACTGCCATGGATCCGAAGCATTTTGCGTTCATATGAATTCTATTCTCCCAGACCGCGTATATACTCACAATCCCCGAGTTTACGGAGAGTGCGGGTGAAAATCGCCTGCTCTGTGGGACAGATTAAGGGCTAGTAACGCATTGGCAATGTACTAGTACACTGCGCGGTCCCACTCTGGCATCAGCGGCGGCATCTAACCTTTAATATATGGCTAATATATAGGCATTATTGGCGGTGTTATAACAGGGCAACTTATTTCCTGCCACCGGGTTATATCTCCTGGGAGAACTACCTTGGGGTAGACTCCGGCCGCCGGGGCCAGTTGGGGCCCGGCCTAGAATAGGGGAAACACATGTCGAAGACCACATTCACCGGTAAAGGCAGACTCGGTTTGCTGCTGTGTTTGACCGGTCTTCTTTCTTGTACGACTTTAACGACGGCAACCTCTGTGCGGGCGCAAGATGATGGGCGTCCGGCGGACAACACTATGGCTAGCCCCGATGGGACGGTTGCACAGGGTCCTGACGATCCGCGCTACAACAATCCGAATGGTGGTGATCCTCGCTACAATTCCGGTGACCCTCGCAACAATAATGATCCTCGTTACAACGATAATTCCAACGGGAACTATGCGGGCCAAAGCGATGATCCGCGTTATGCCAATTCTCAGGCTAACGAAGATGGCGGTTCGCCGGACGCGCAGGATCCTCCTTCGCGCGTTGCCAGGCTGAGCTATCTTGATGGGTCGGTATCTTTTCAAGCTGGCGGCAGCGGGGATTGGGGCAATGCGGCGAAGAACCGGCCGGTAACCATTGGCGACAAAATTTGGGTGGATAAAGATTCGCGCGCGGAGTTGCAAGCAGGACAAGCTTCGATTCATCTGGGCGCGATGACGGCGCTTTCGTTTCTGAATCTGGACCAGAACATTACGCAGATGCGCCTGGCGGAGGGTAGCATTAATTTCCGGGTGCGGGAGTTGCGCGAAGGCGACACTTATGAAGTGGACACGCCGAACGTGGCATTTACGGTGCGCCAGGCTGGAGCGTTTCGCATCGACGTGAACGAAAATGGCGATGGCACATTGGTGACGGTGATTCGCGGAGAAGGCGAAGTTACCGCGGGCGGCAAGAGCCACGTGGTGCGTTCGGGCGAGCTTGCCGAATTCAACGGCACAGATTCCGACATTGATTACCACACTGACCGCGCGCCGCAACCGGACGACTTCGATCGCTGGGCTGCGGACCGTGACCGCAAAGAAGAAAATTCAGTTTCTGCGCGGTACGTGTCGCGGGACACGGTGGGCTATTCCGACCTGGACGATAACGGCACGTGGTCGCAAGAGCCTAACTACGGACCGGTTTGGTATCCCAATAGCGTCGCGGTTGGCTGGGCTCCTTACAGTAATGGATATTGGGGCTACGTTGGGCCGTGGGGCTGGACGTGGATTGGCTATGAGCCTTGGGGTTTTGCGCCGTACCACTACGGACGTTGGAATTATTTTGGCGGGCGCTGGGGCTGGTGCCCGGGACCGATCGGCTACTATCCAGTTTACGGGCCGGCCTTCGTAGGATTCCTTGGCGGTGGTTTCGGATTTGGCTTCGGAGTTGGTGTTGGAGTGGGCTGGTTTCCGCTGGGTTTTGGTGAAGTGTATCATCCGTGGTATGGGTACCGCGCAGGTGGCGCGTACATCCGCAACATAAATATTCACAACACGTACATACGCAACGTGAACAACGTGAACTTCAACAGCGTGAATCGGAACTATGCCTACGCGCACAATCCCGCGGCGGTGACAGCGACTACGCGAGCTGGCTTTGTTGGCGGTCAGGCAGTGAATCGTGGGGCGACACCGGTGACGGCGGCATCGTTGCGCAACGCGCAAGTGACGAATCATTTGAATATGACTCCGACGAGAGCGAGTTATACGGGAGCTGCAAATGCTCGCAGTGGAGGCCGCGTAGCAACGCCTCCGGCTTCGGTGCAGAACCGGGCGGTGATTGCGCGCACGGCTCCGGCGGCAGCGGCCTCACACATGGCGGTGCGGACTGTCGGAAACTCTGGCTACAGCGGCGGACGCAACAGCGCGAACGCGGGAAACCGCAGCGTTGGCAACTCTACTGCCTACGGTGGCAGGGCGAGCGCCAATTATGGTGGCCAGTCACCGAATCGTCCGAGTTATGCAGGATCCGGCTCCGTGAATTCGCAGGGCGCCGCTCGTTACAATCCTAACCGGCCTCCTTCGGCAAACGGTGGCGCGTACAATACCCGCGGTGGGTCGCGTTCTTACTCGGCGCCGTCGAGTGGTTATTCTTCGCCGAGCCGGGGTTATTCGGCCCCAAGCCGTACGTACTCGGCTCCATCGCATTCATCGCCGGCGCCTAGCCGAGGATCGTCTGGCGGGGGACGGCCTTCAGGTGGTGGTGGCGGCGGAAGCAGAGGCGGCTCAGGATCGCACGGCCGGTAAAAACTCAATTAAATCAAAACGAAAAAAGTCTGCTCGAAGAGCAGGCTTTTTTTTATTTGTGAGCGTGCACGGAATTCCTTGAGCGAAGATATCGCCAAGAATTTCATCGGTAGTGTAGTGTGATATTGGTTACGCTCACGCACCGGCTACAACTGTTCCCGGCCCCGCGGGTTTAATATGCATTAACTGTCGGGGCTTTCCTGTTTGCGTCTACAGCGAAAAGCCTATTCAGATAGCAACGGGATTGGTGCAATGTTTACCCACGTTTGCCCGCCCTTTCCCCGGTTCATTAATTGTTCGTCTCATTCGCACGCTGGTTGTGTGCGAAGAGAAAGGTCCAAAGTGGTATAGCAACAAGGAGAGAAGAACGATGTTCAGACAACATTTCCGAAAGGTAGCCAGCGTACTTGGAGTGGCAATGGCGCTCGCGCTGTTCCTTCCGAAGCTGGCACTTGCAGATGATGATGATCCGCCATCGGTAGTAGCACGACTTGCGTATTCCCAGGGGGCTGTTTCGTTTCAACCAGCCGGCACGGAGGATTGGGTCGATGCAGGAATCAATCGACCGATCACTACGGGCGATAAATTGTGGTCTGACCAGGACGGCCGAGTCGAACTGCAACTGGACGCTTCGACTATTCGGCTGTTCCACAGCACTGGTTTTTCGTTTTTGAATCTGAACGATAACATCACGCAGGTGCGTTTGAGCGAAGGCACGATTCTAGTGCGCGTGCGTCATCTGGATGATAACGAGACGTACGAAATCGACACGCCGAATCTGGCTTTTTCGATTACACGTCCGGGAATCTATCGCGTCAATGTTGATGAAGGCGGCGATGCGACGTCGATTGGAGTTCGCGACGGTGAAGGCCAAGTTACTGGCGGCGGAGCGTCTTATTCCGTTCGCAGCCACGACGACGCAGTGTTTTCTGGAACCGATCAGCTGAGCGCGGATGTGCAGGATTTGAGCGCGGATTACGACGAGTTTGACACTTGGAGCGCAAACCGAGACCGTCGATGGGAACACTCGAGGTCGGCGCAATATGTTTCGCAGGATGTGGTTGGGTATGAAGATTTAGATGACCACGGAGATTGGCGCGATTCACCGGAATATGGCCATGTGTGGTATCCGCGCGTCGAAGTAGCGGACTGGGCGCCGTATCACTACGGTCACTGGGCGTATATCGCGCCTTGGGGATATACGTGGGTGGATGATCAGCCTTGGGGGTTCGCGCCGTTTCATTACGGACGGTGGGTAAACGTAGAAGGCCGATGGGGATGGATACCTTCGCCCCCGCGAGCTGAAGGCGTAGTTTATGTGCGTCCCGTGTACGCGCCAGCGCTGGTTGCGTTTGTTGGCGGCGGTGGATTTAGCGTGGGGGTCGCGGTTGGCGGCGGCGGAGGAGCGGTAGGTTGGTTTCCGCTGGGACCGCGTGAGGTGTACGTGCCGTCTTACCGCGTGAGCCAACGGTATGTTGAGAACGTGAACATTTCGAACACGACCGTTAACCGGACGGTGATCAATAATTATTATCAAACTACGGTGGTCAACAACACCAGGGTGACCAATGTTACGTATGTGAATCAGCGGGTTCCTGGCGCGGTTATGGCCACTAGCCAGCAAGCATTCACGTCGGCGCAACCGGTAGCGCGAAATGCCGTGAGAGTGGATGCACGGCAGATGGCCAGCGCGCAAGTACAGGTGCGGCAGCCGGCTATCGTGCCGACGAAACAAGCAGTGTTGGGATCGGCGAGGCCTGCAGAACATCAGCCGCCAGCCGCTGTGCAGCAGCGTGCAGTGGTAGCCAAGGCCGCGCCGCCACCACCTGCTCCATCGTTCGAGAGGCGGCAGGAAGCGATAAAGACCAACGGTGGCCAGCCGCTGTCCGTGACGCAGATTCGACAGATGCAACCGGCGGCAGCGGCACGCACGCAAGCCGCCGCGGTCAGGGTTGCACCACCTCCGAGACAGGCACCCGTATCGGTGCGGGAGGCTCCCAAGCCGTCGCAGCCGGTGAACCGCTCAGCGGCGCAGGGCGGTCAGGGCAGCGTTGCCGGCCGTCCGGGTCAACCTGGGCAGCCGCAACCGGGTCAGCCGCAGAACAATCCTGGGAACCGGCCGGCGGCTGTGAATAATGAACAGCCGGGGAATCGACCTGCGGAGCGTGGGACGGCGACGCAACCGAACGATGTGCAGCCGAATAACCGGCCAGCGGACCGTCCGGTGTCTGCGCCCAATAATGACCGGACGAATACTACACCACCAACGAATAGACCAGCTGATCGCTCTGTAACGCAGCCGAACTCGCAGCCGCAGCCTAACTCGCGGCCGCCTGCTACCAATGACCGTCCGCCAAGTGCGCAGCCTAACAATCGGCCTGCGGACCGCCCAGTAACACGACCGAATGAACAGCCGGCAACTCGCACGGCACCAAATGAACAGCCAGCAGCTCGTCCGGCGCCGAATGAACGACCTGCAGACCGCCCAGTGACGCGGCCGAATGAACAGCCAGCGCCACGTCCGGCGCCAGCGGAACGGCCCGCGGAGCGCAGTGCGCCACCGCCAGCGGCACAAAAACAGCAGCAACAAAAACAACAGGAAAAGGCGCCCAAGGAAAAAGAGAAGGACAAGGAGAAACCGCCAAAGGGCTGAGCACACTTCGGAAAAGTCCGGAGCGTGACAAGAGAAGCGGGCGAGCGTGGCCGGGTGGCCAATGTCTCGCCCTTTTTTTGTGTGCGTTTCGGTGATTTAGCAACACCGCACGTGGGGGAACTGCGTAGTTCGCAATGATAACGGCCAAATACGTTTGGCAAGTTCGTTCCTGTGATATCTTCGAAAAAATATGAAATCGGGATTACTTAGCAGCGCGGTGTTTCGTCAGGCGCTCGGTCGATTTGCTACTGGAGTCACGGTGGTGACCGCGGAACGCGCGCCGGGCGAAGTGCATGGCATGACGGCGAATTCGTTCACTGCGGTATCGCTGGAGCCGCTTTTGGTTTTGGTGTGCGTAGATGAGCAGGCACGTATGTTGCCGGTATTGAAAAGGGCGCAGCGCTTTGGCGTGAGCGTTTTGAAGGATTACCAGCGAACCATTTCTGATTTTTTTGCGCAGCCGGAGCAGGATCCGGAGGCGGAGCGTGCTTTGGGGATACGGTTTGAGTGGCCTGCGCCGGGGATTCCGGTTTTGGGGGACGCGTTGGTGCAGCTAACCTGCAGGGTGGTGGCTTCGCACCTCGCTGGGGATCACACTATTTTCTTGGGTGAAGTGGAAAGTGCGGAAGTGTTTGAGGGGGAGCCGTTGTTGTTTTTTCGTGGGAGTTACCGGAGGATCTCGGCGGAGTGACTGTTCGAGGGGTGAGGAGATTTATTTTGGTAAGGATAGGTAACTACCATCCCGGGACGACGGAGAAGAATAGAACAACCCAAGACCCAGGTTCAGACTCAACGGCGAACCTGGGGCACCCGTCACCATCGTGTGATTTGGTTGGTGATGGCCAGCGGGTTAGTGGTGGGGGCCCAGGGGGTCGCGTTTTACTCCGTATTGGGCACCCCATTTGTCGGTCATTTGGCCGCGAATTTCCCATAATTCGGGGAAAAATTTTTGGCGCATGCCTTCTTCCAAAATTTCGACGGCTCGGCCTTTCAGGGATTTGGCGCCGAAGCCGATGGTGCGGTGGATCAGCTGCATGTGTTCGTAGCGGAATTTTTGGAATAGGGCGTCGAATTCCGCGAGGGCTTCGGCTACCACGTAGGCGTCGCTGTGGGAATATTCGGAGTCATAAATTTTTTCCACGGTGAGCTGATGCTTTTCGAGGTATGAGGATTTGAAGGAGCTCCAGATGGGTTGGAACATTTTGAGGAGCACGCGAAAGCCTGGCGATTCTTGGCCGCTGCCGTTTCCCAGGCGGGTTCGAATGGCTTGATATTCCTTGGGGGACATGGTTTCGAGCAGCGCGATCTGTTGGATCATCATTTTCTGGATGAGGTGAACGCGGCGGAAAAGAGTGAGTACGCGATTGGTATTTTCCTGTTGCAAGTAATCGTCAATGTCCAGCAGCGTGTAAGCGATTAACTTCATCCACAATTCTTCTACCTGATGGACGACCTGGAATTGCAATTCATCGGCGTTGCACAGCTCGTCGAATTTGGTCTGGCAGGACAACAACGCTTTGGTATTGAGATACAGCTCGTAGTCCAGGGTGCCCTCACCATTCATGATGGAATAGAAGTGCTCGCGATTCATGAAGCCCCCCGGTGCGCGACCATCGACCATGTTGTCGAACGCATTTTGTCTAGCGGTGCTGGGTGGATTGTTCGATGGCCTTCGAAAATTTATGGAAATTTATCGTTCGGAACTGCCCGATGGGCGGGCAGGTTCGGCGGGATCGCTCATCTCTTTACGGTGGCTCTTCACTTCGCGCAAGGAATAGATGGACTTGTTCTGGGATTCGTAATAGGTGCGGGCAATGATTTCGCCAAGCAGGCCCATAGAGATGAGTTGGACGCCGCTAATGAAAAGCGCCACGGCGAGCAGCATCAAGGGGCCGTGCTCGGTCATGATGGTCTGGCCGTTGTAAAATTTCTCGAAGGCCAGAAAAGTTGCAATCAAACAGCCGGAGCCGGCGCCTGCGACGCCCAATAAACCAAAAAATTGTAGCGGGCGTGTGGAGTAATCAAGCAAGAATTTTACGATCAGCAAATCCAGAAAAACGCGGATGGTGCGTCCGATTCCGTAATTGGACTTGCCGCTTTTGCGATCGAGATTGGTGATGGGGACTTCCGCGATTTTCGCGCCGGTGGAACTGGCCAACGCGGGAATAAATCTGTGCAACTCGCCGTAGAGTTGAATTTCCTGGATAATTTCGCGGCGATAGGCTTTGAAGGTAGTGCCGAAGTCGTGCAAGTCGATGCCGGACAGGCGGGCCATCATCCAGTTGGCGGCGCGGCTGGGAATCTGGCGCATAAGCCAGTGATCTTTACGTTCGTGGCGCCAACCACTAACAAGATCGTAGCCTTCTTCAATTTTTTCGAGGAAGCGGGGAATTTCTTCAGGGTCGTGCTGCAGATCGCCGTCCATGGAGATGATAATTTCGCCGCGCGCAAAGTCGAAACCGGCTTTTAATCCGGCGGTCTGACCGAAATTGCGGCGCAAACGCACGAGGTTGACGCGGCGATCGTGTTCATAAATCTCGGAGAGAACTTTGAAAGTATTATCGCGACTGCCGTCGTCGACAAAAACGAGTTCGTAAGGCTCGCCGATAGAGTCCATCACTTCGGTGAGCTTCATGTATAACGGGGGCACGTTTTCCTGTTCGTTGAAGAACGGCACCACGATGGAGTAGCGGATAGGGGATTCGCTTCTCATGTTTTTTTCAGCAACCTACTCGAGTGTTTTTAAGGGACGCACTCAGGCCTTACCGGCCACGAAAGCATAGTCTATCAGGCGAATCCCTTGTGAGGCGACAAGATTTCTAATGTCCGGGCTAGTTAGTATCTCGACCTCGAGTTCGCGGGAATCCTGCAGCCTGGTTGCGGATTCGTCCAACTCTTTATCCATGAAGCCGGGGTGACACATCATTTCGGTGGTGCCTTCTGGCAAGTTTTGCAGCAAGCATTTCATGCCTTCGATGGTCAGCTCTCCGGTCTGGGCGATGCCGCAAAAATAATCGGTGGTGGCGATGCCGGCGGATTCCGCCAAGGCGCGAGCGTCTCTAGCCAAGAGTTTGAGCACGCGAGCCTGGACGCCTTGCTTCATGACCAGCGGGGCATTCTGGTTTTCGCCCGTGGATAGCGCGGCTCGCAGCGAAGAACCTTCATGTGAGATGCGAATGGCTGGAATGGAGTTGCGCTTGGCGAGGCGCAAGGCAATTTCAAACATTCCCGGCAGCATGTGCACATGCTTGTGACCGTCGAGATGTGTTGGATGAATTCCGGCGTTCCGTATTTTCTGAATCTGATTTTCCCATTCGATTTCGACTTCATTGAGCCGCAGGTTTCGCCGCGCGATGCGCAGCAATAAAGCTTCCGGTCCGCCGGCGAACTCACCTCGGGTGTTTACGATGCTCTGCACGGTGTCAGGCGGGGATACTGGTTTGCCATCGCTTAGATTGAGGTGTACGCCAACGCCTAGAGAGGGCGTAAGTTTCGCTAGTTCCACAGCGGAGGCAAAGGCCGAGCCGTTGGCCAAGAGCGAGGCGCTGGTGACGACGCCGTTGCGGTGCGCTTCCGCGATGCCGCGATTTACACCCTCGGTCCAAGCGAGGTCATCGGCGTTTACAATTAAATTTCTGACGGTTGAGGTTGCCACTGCAGCCCTGCTTTACCCTGTCCAAAGGGCCAGATGTAGCTTCGGTACCACTTTGAAACAGTTCCATTGACCGCCTTTGCTGGCAACTTTAGCATGACCTTACCGACCGTAGTGGGGTCCTGAGATTTGTTTGTTACGTGCTTGAGGCAATTATGTCCGTAAAGTTTATCGAATCCAAGCAGGCCAGCACGCGCCATGCAATGCAGCGTCGCGGGCCGCGCATGAACTCGCGGGTTCCCGTGAGGATTGAGTGGAGCACCGCAGCGGGCGAACGCATCCAGGTGGCCGCACACACGCGAATTGTGAATCCTTATGGTTGCATGATCGTGCTGAAGCAATCGCTAGAACTGGAAGATCGGGTAGCGCTCACGAACATTGCCACTCATTCCACTAATGCCGCGGTGGTGGTGTGGAAAGGCGGCCCGCGCCCGGACGGCTGGGAATATGGCATCGAATTAGTGGCGCCGGAGATGGATTTCTGGGGGCTGGAGCTGTGAAAAGCAACTCTGACATCAATGCTTCGGCGGCTAGTGGGACGCGCCCGGGAGTTACACGGCAGCCTACAGCAGAGGAACGCCGCCGCGCGCAACGGGTTCTGCTACGCATGCCGGTGTTACTGCATGTGCCGGATCAACCCAAGCCGGTGCAAGCGGAAACGCATACAGTAAGTCAAACAGGTGCGATGCTATTAGTTGCTGAAGGTTTTCCTGCGGGGACCAAGCTTACGATTGAGCATCCCCAAACCGAAGGTCGTGTTGAAGTTCGCATCGTGCGCGCGGCGCAACTATCGCAAGGCGGGTCACTGCAGCCGATAGAATTCTTGACGCCGTCACCGCACTTCTGGGGCGTCTTCTTTCCGCCGGTTCTGAATAATTAATTTCGTTCCACTTAAATCTACTTCGTACGAAATTCCCGATCATCTGCCTGGCTACTGAATAGTTAAATTAATATTTGCAGATCCGTTTGGAGTGCTGGTCAAAGGCACGATTGTGGCGCCGGTGACCGTCAGGTTTATCGCGCCGCTGGCGGATGCGAGAGTGGTGGCATTGCCCAAGTAATGCGCACTAACCCCATGAGTACCGACAGTGGCCAGGCCAGTGTTGATCGAAGCAGTGCCATTCGAAAGGCTTACCGGGAGACCCAACGCGGTGCTTCCATCGAAGAGCTGTACCTGGCCGGTGGGACTTGCGCCCGAGGACGTCACGGCGACATTGAATGCAAAATTGTTGTTGGAGGCCTGCTTCGCGTTGGTTACGGTCAGAGTGGTGTGAGAAGCGACCTGATTGCCTCCTCCGCCCCCGCTTGAACTACTTCCGCCGCCACAGCCCAAGGTGAAACTAAAGACGCAGAGTAGTCCTAAGCCGAGTGCGGAGCGCAGTTGATTGCGTGGTCGCAAGCCGGGAAAGAGCAGGAGCAATAACGAAGCGAGGCCTGAGACTGCGCTGAGTGACCACCATGTTGTCAGGTGGGCGGTCAGGTGGGTGCCGTTCGAATTCGTTGGCGGGATAGCGATCGCCGCGACGTAGAGCGGGTGTTGGTGGGAAATTCTGGAAGCTGACAGTGTTGTCGACGGGCCAACGACCATGACCGTTAACGCGGCTGTTACTGGCGCAGTGCCACTGACGGCAATGGCCAAGGGATTTGGAGAGCAACTGACACCGGGCGGCAAACCTGTTCCGGCGCAAGAAACTTGCACGCTGCCAGTAAAGCCGCCCGACGGGGTGACGGTGACGGTTGATACGCCGCTACTGCCGGCAGTAACGGTTACAGGCGAGGCGGTAATGTTGAATGAGCCGGAGGAACTCACATTGACGGAGATGGCTGCGGAGGGTCCGGAAGGCGAGTAATTTGAATCTCCGCTATATGTAGCAGTGACGCTTTTGGCGCCCGCGGTGGTGAAGGTGGCGGCAAACGTAGCGGTGCCGGTTGCAGGAGCGAACGGGGTGAGAACAGCGGCGGTGCCAATGATCGGTGCGGTTCCGAGAGGTGTGCCACCGGAGGTGAAAGTCATCGTTCCGGTTGGGCCGACGCCAGAACTGGCGGTGGTGACGGTGGCCGACAAAGAGATAGGGAAGTTCGTCGAAGCATTGGGAATAGGGTTCATGGTCACGCCGGTGCCGGCCTTGGTGATGGAGACGGCGTCCGCAGCGGAGATGCTGGAGGTATAGCTGGTGTCGCCTGCGTAAGCGGCCACGATACTGTGATTTCCGCCGGGGAGCTGAATGGGTTGATCTTCAAAAAATCCCTGACTATTTAAAGGAGCGACATTAGAGGCGACGCCGCTGTTGCTGTTGGTGAAATCATTGAGGGCGGCACCGTTATCCGTGACGGAAACGTTTCCGGTGGGGCAGGGGATGGTGTTGATGGGGGGAATGGTTCCATTATTGAGATTCGTGGAACAGGAAGTACCGGAAGCATTAGTGACATCTACGCGCATGATGTAGGGAGAACCGTAGGCAGCGGTAGTGGCGTTGGAGCTAATGAGGTTGCCACTGGAGTCGAAGGTGAGTAGGGTTACCGCTGTTCTGCTGCTTTCTTTACTGACGGTCACGAGAACTGGTGCTGAGTCGCTTTGTGCGAAGGTGCCGTCGCCGCTGTAATGGGCGACGACGGTATAGGCCGTGCCACCGGGGAGCATGTTGGTAGTGAATGTTGCTGTGCCGCTACTTAATGAAAAGGGGCCAATTCCGGTTTGCGCGGCGCCAGCGGGAGTAGCGATTAACGAAACTTGTCCAGTGGGTGTTCCTCCTGATGAGGCTACGTGTACGGCGAAACTAGCATTTGCGCCGTGGGCAATTGTTCCGCTCGGTGAAGCGCTGATGGTGGTGGTGGAAGCCGTCAATCCGACGCCGCCCCAAGCGGCGGCCAGATTGGCGATGTTCACAGTACCGAGACCGCTGGCCAGGTCGTAGCCCGAAGCGGCGGTCCACGCGGGAACCCCGGCGCTAGCCATCACACCGTATTGGTTGAAGGCGGTGTTGGTGTTGCTGCAATTTGGGGTGCCACCCTGGCAGGCCACGGAAATATTTCCGGTAACGACATCGTAAAATATGCAACCGGCGGTGGTGACTGCGGCGGGGTTGGACGGGCATATTTTCGCGGGATTCTGTTTATACAATTTATAAAAAATGTAATTTGCGTTGCCTTGGCGGGGCGCAGGGTTTGATACGGAAGCCTGGCTTTGATTGATGAGGGCCATGATTCCCGCGAACGCTTGCACCGCGCCGGAGGTTCCACCGGCACCACTGAAATCGAGGAAGGGCGAGTTCAAATCACAGGAACTGGCGCCGGTAAAATCTTTCTGGCAAACAATGTAGAAACTGTTGTTGGTGCCGTTGCTGGAGAATAGAGAAACATCGGGAATGTCGCGTTTACTGTCGTTAGGCATGCCAGCGATGCCCGCTTGCCATGCGGGTTTGGAATAGAGGGAGCTTGGCCCGCCGCTGGCAGCGACAAGATCGATTCCACTGGAGTTGTCGGCATTGATGATGCTCGCGGTGCAGCCGCTCAGTCCTGCCGCAGCGCAGGAATTGTTCCAGGTGCTTTCCGGAATATAGGACTTGGCGGACTCCGTTGGAGGCGTGCCGGAATTGGTGACATTCCAGTAAGTTGAGGATGGGTTGGTGGAGCTGTAGAGGAAGTCGGTGCCGCCGACGGCTAGGTTGAAAGGAGTGGATGCAATTCCGCTCACCGCCAAGCCGTTGGAAGCAAAGTCGACGGAGTTGGGATCATCGCAAGATGCGGAGCCGTTATCGCCGGTCGATACCAGCACGGTGATGCCCTGCGCGGCGGCTTGTTCCCACAAAGCGCTATAAAAGTTATTGCCCGCGGTGCCGAGGCCAGCTTCACAGGAACCGTAGCTTTCGCTCATGATCCCGGCAATGTTGTTGTCAACGATGTACAGAGCGGATAGATCGATACCTGCAGTGGCGGCGGATTGCAGTGATTCCGAGACCACAAGCTTGATTGTTGCTTTGGGGGCCATAGCGCCGGCCAACTGAACGTCCAGGATGGCTTCCGATTCGTCAGCAGCTGTTATGCCGGGATCCGGTCCGTTTAGCACGATAACGGGATCGTTCACCGGCAGCCCGAAGATAGCGCGATATTGTTGCGCATCAGCGAGATTGATATTCGATTGGCCTACAATGGCGATGGTTTGTCCGGTGCCATCCAGGTTTGCAGGAACGTTGTAGATTTTTGCGAGGTCGGCGGGGCCAAGTCCGTTGCACGGCTGATTCGAATTGGAGCCGCAGCCGGCGAAAGAAAATAGTGGTTCGATAGCGCCGCCATCCCGGGCACGATGAAAATTTCCCAACGTGTGAGAGTGGGCGAACTTCGGAAAATTATGCAAGGAGACCACGCCTGCCACTACCGGGGCCAGGGCCGCGGGAATTTGTGGATCGCCGGAGTTGGCGAAGTGTTCAGCGCCATTCACTACGTAGCGGTGAATTTCGGTGTGGAAGGCGTCGCGCACTTGTCCCGCTGAGCCTGAAAACTGAATGGCGGTGCGTCCCGGCCCGACCTGGATGGAGTGAAATCCTTTGGCGGTCAACCAGCTCGTAGCGGCCTGGAGGTCGGCGTCGGTGGGTCCAAATTGCTCGCCGAACTGTTGCGGAGTCAGCCAGGCGTGATGCTTTGGCGAATTGAGAGTGAGTTGATCGTCCAACAATTGGCGCAGGGCGGCTTCTTGTTCTGGTGCGCGCTGCAAGAGCAGGAGCATGCGATCCAGGGGTTGCGCATCGCTTACGGCGCCCTGGTCAAATTTGGTTTGCGCCAGCGGATGGACATTGCCGCGGAGGAGCACCAGTTGTTTTTCGTCAATGGCTTGGGTGATACGGGCTTGTGTGATGTGGGCCTGAGTGATTCGCGAAGGGCGGGAAGTCGCCTGCGATGCGCTGGCGTCATTGGTCTGAGCGGCGGCGGTGGTGGGCAAGGCGGTCGAAAGGAGAGCAAGCGCCAGGAAACCAATCGGCGAAAACTGGAAAGTGCGATCAACCGTCCCTAGCAGTTGCGAATGGGTTTTCATCAGTTGGCCCGTAGTGGGGATTTTGGAGCTAGCTTGATTTGTTTCTCGAGCGAGGTGACGGGGCGGCTGGGACCGATGGATACACGGGTAGTATTACATTTTACTACTGACAAAGATGGTTTCGCGGAAGGCCCCACCCGCACTCCCCGATTAATGAAGGCTATCACATTGGGTCAGATAACCGACTCGTAAACCATACTTTCGGTCCAGTCCTACAAAGCGGACTCAGCAAGACCAGACCCGAGTGTTCTGTCTGATGCGGACATGATTTGCTTAGGATGCTTTCCGAGGCTATTTTCCCGAGGAATATTGGCAAGCCGAGAGGGCCAAAATTCCGGGATGATTGGCGGTCCCGGCTCAGCGGCATTGCGCGTTTTGGGGTTAATGCACTACTGATTCGGTCACACCGCGCTCCAGAAATTCGGCGAACTTCTCGGCAATTACCGGACGGCAGAAAAAGTAGCCTTGGCCTTCGCTGCAACCTTCTTGGCGCAGAAAATGGAGTTGTTCCTCGGTCTCCACACCCTCGGCCACCACTCGATGCTTAAGGCTCTTTCCGATGTTGATCAGCGCGCTCAGAATCATGGCGTTGTCAGGGTTCGAGGAAATATCGTTTATGAAGCTGCGGTCGACTTTTAAAGCATCGAGTGGGAATTTTCGTAAATAGCTGAAACTGGAATAACCAACCCCAAAATCATCCACGGCGAGTTGCACGCCGATGGCTTTGAGGGCGCGCAACGTTCGCATCGCAGATTCGGCGTCTTGCATCAGTACCGTCTCGGTCAATTCGAGTTCTAAATTGCGGGGATCCATTGCGGTTGAAATCAAGGCGGCGTGAACACTGGGTAAAAAACCCTTGGATGCGAATTGCAGCGCGGAGACGTTCACGGCGATGCGAACTGGCGGCAATCCCGCGTCGATCCAGGTGCGCGCCTGGCGGCAGGCTTCCAGGAGCACCCATTGTCCGATGGGCACGATCAAACCGGACTCCTCTGCGATGGGAACAAATTTTGACGGTTGGATCTGGCCCCGTTCGGGATGATTCCAGCGCAGCAGGGCTTCCACGCCGGTGATCTCTCCGGTGAAAAGATCGATCTTCGGTTGGTACTCCAGCATGAATTCGTTGCGCTGCAGCGCGCAGCGGAGGCTGCCCTCCAGGCTCCGCCATTCCAAGACTCGCGCCTGCATTTCCGGCTGGAAGAATTGACAGTTATTGCGGCCCAGCTTTTTGGCTTCATACATGGCGGTGTCCGCGCGGTGTATGAGGGTTTCGGAGTCTGTGCCATCGTCGGGGTAAGTACTGACACCGATACTGGCGTTGATCTGAAGTAGTTTTTGATCGATGAGGTATGGGGCGGCCAGAGAGGTCAGGATTTTTCTGGCGATGAAAACTGCGTCTTCCGCGTGTCCGACTTGTGACAGCAGCACTACGAATTCGTCTCCGCCAATGCGCGCCACGGTGTCTGAACGGCGTACGCAGGCAACGATGCGGATAGCTACCTGTTGCAAGAGTTTGTCGCCGATGGCATGGCCGAGCGAATCGTTGATTTTCTTAAATAGATCGAGGTCGACAAACATCACCGCCAACTGTTGGGTATATCTCGCAGCGAAGGAAATGGCCTGGGTGATACGGTCATTCACCAGTGAGCGATTGGGCAGGCCGGTCAGAGAATCATGCTGCGCGGCGTGGGAGAGCTTCAAACCCTTCTGTTGCACGGCCCCTAAATCGTGCAGGACGGCCACGGATCCGGCGACGTTACCGTCCCGGTCGCGGATGTACCCCGAGCAGTTTTTTATGTTCCGCCCTACGCCGTCACGCCTTAGTAAAGTCGCCGTTTCTGACGAAAGTACGTCTTTAATAGCGCCAGAAGCCGCGGATGGCGCGGGTGTTGAGGGCGCCTGGACATCGCGCGAGACGTGGCCCAATATTTCGCTTACTGCATGGCCGCGCGCTTCTGCTTGAGACCACCCGGTCAACAATTCCGCGGGGCGGTTTAAATGGGTCACCAGCTCCGCGCTATCGCTGATGATCACTGCATCGCCAGTGCAAGCAAGCGTTACTTCGGCGCGGCGCTGTAGTAAATACGCTTTTTCCTCGATGGCATGCCGTTCGATCATCAGGTGCACCGCCCTGCGCAACCGGAAGTGATCAAAATTGGTTTTCAGGAGGTAGTCATGCGCGCCCCGATCAACCGCCTGTTTCGCGACATTCTCGTTTTCCAGGCCGCTGAGTATCAGAATAGGAAGATGTGGCGCGGCGGCCCTTAACTTTTCAAAGGCGGCAATGCCCTTGCCGTTGGGCATTTCGATGTCTACGATGATGCCGCGAACTCTGCCTCGGTGGATACGGTCCAGTCCGTCCGATAGTTTCTTAACACACTCGATGTGTAGAGCGTCCTGCAATTCATTCTGAAGCGCGCCGGTGATCAAGCGCGTATCGCCCGGGTGGGATTCGATCAGCAGCACGGATTTTTTTATCGGCTTGTTCATACCCGTTCCCGTCCGCGTCTGTTCGAAGACGCGCTGGTGTTTTTACTTGCGGGAAGGGGTAAAAGGAATTAAAAAAGCTAGGGCCTGATTTAAAATGCCGTACCTGCCGAGAAGGCTGGTGCACGATTTGATTTTGCAATCGTGATTTCTGGCACGAACACACTTGGTCCTAATTGGAAGTATTTCATCCTGGGAACAACGGTTCTGTACCAAATGAGTCATCATTAGAATGAGCTAATGTTGTTCTGGAAGATTCGTTACCGGGCGAGTGTAAGATCCGGCGCATTATTTGAGCGAAAAACCGCTATCATAGGCGCGCATTTATGAGCGCTTTCACGAGGACATTGCCGATGAAGAAGTTGCCTTGTTTATGCTTAGGACTCACTGCTGCAGTTGTTATTTCGTTGGGTGGCGCAGCATCGTTTGCGCAGGGCCGTTTGCATGAGGGCGAAGAGGTCGCCGCAAAAGATCGTCCGTGGATGAACCCCCAACTTTCACCGGATGAACGGGCCGAGATGGTGCTGAAAGAACTGACGCTCGACGAAAAAATCGATCTGGTGCATGGCGAGGGTATGCCGAACTGGCCTGGCAAGGTGTTTCCCAAGGCATATCTAGGCAATGGTGGGGCTGGATTTGTATTCGGTGTGGAGCGGCTGGGAATTCCCATGATTCAGATGAGTGACGCTGCTTACGGGTTGCGGAGCAGCGCGGAGAATGGGAGATATTCGACAGCCCTGCCATCGCCTGTTGCTTCGGCGGCGAGCTGGGATCCGCAAGCGGCGTGCGAGTATGGCGCGCTGATCGGGCGGGAGTTGCGTGCGCAGGGCTACAACATGACTTTAGGCGGCGGCACGAACATTACGCGGGAGCCTCGCAACGGACGGACGTTTGAATACCTGGGGGAAGATCCCGTTTTGGCGGGCACGTTGGTTGGCAACCGCATTAAATGCGAACAGGCGCAGCACGTCATCGGGGACATCAAGCACTATGCGGTGAACGATCAGGAAAGCGGGCGCAACGAAGTGAATTCGGTGATCGGAAAGCGCGCGTTGCAGGAGACGGACTTGCTGGCGTTTCACATTGGCATTGAGATTGGCAATCCGGCCGCGGTGATGTGTTCCTACAATGCGATTAATGGCGATTATGCGTGCGAAAACAAATATTTGCTTACGGAAGTGCTGAAGAAAGCGTGGAAGTTCAAAGGTTTCGTGGTGTCGGATTGGGGCGGCACACACAGCACGGTGAAAGCGTCCGCGGCTGGTCTGGATAATGAGGAACCTGAAGATATTTATTATGGCGAGCCATTGAAGAAAGCGGTACAGGAAGGCAAAGTTCCTGTTGCAGAACTGGATGATCACGTGCGGCGTGTTTTGCGTTCTGAATTTGCGAGCGGCATCGTGGACTTTCCGAGGAAGAGAAGCGTAGTGGATGTGGAAGGTGGGCTGGAAACTTCGCGGCAGATTGCGGAACAGAGCATCGTGCTGCTCAAAAATGATAAAGGGGTGTTGCCTTTGGATCGCGCGAAGGTGCGTTCCATCGCAATTATTGGCACGCACGCGGATGAAGGCATGATTTCGGGTGGGGGATCGGCGCAGGTGGATCCGCCGGGATCTACAGCGCCGGCATGGAAGGCCCATGTGTGGTTTCCGACTTCGCCTTTGAAGGCTGTTGCAGCCAAGGCTCCAGGAGTGAGTGTGAAGTTTGCCTCGGGGGCCGATCCCGCAGCCACTGCGGCTTTGGCTAAGCAGTCGGATGTTGCGATCGTGTTTGTGCACCAGTGGACCAGCGAGGATTTTGACTTGCCAAATTTGTCGTTGCCGGATAACCAGGACGCGATGCTTGACCGGGTAGCTTCCGCGAATCCGCGGACGATTGTGGTGATTGAATCCGGGACCGCGGTGACCATGCCATGGATCGATAAAGTCAGTGGGGTGCTGGAAGCGTGGTATGCGGGGAGCAAGGGCGCCGACGCGGTGGCCAACATTCTATTTGGCGACGTAAACCCCAGCGGTAAATTACCGATGACTTTTCCGCGCAGTGCGGCGGATTTGCCGCATCCGCAAGAAGTGATTCCGTCGCCGAGCCAGTTGGGTAAGGCAGCGGTGATGGCAACTGGGGAGGCTAAGCCGACGTTTGAAGTGCATTACGATGAAGGATTGAAAGTTGGCTACAGGTGGTATGACGCTGAAAAAAAGGTGGTGCTGTTTCCGTTTGGATTTGGTTTGTCGTATACGTCGTACGCTTATTCAGAGTTGAAGGTGAAACCTGGGAAAGAGAAGACCACGGTTACGTTTACGGTGAAGAACACCGGAAGCAGGGCGGGAGCAGAAGTCGCTCAGGTTTATGTGGCACTTCCTGCGGATGCTGGGGAGCCGCCGAAGAGACTGGTGGGTTTCAGCAAGTTTAGGTTGGAGCCGGGGGAAAGCAAAGAAGTGACGGTAAGCATCGACAGCGCGTATCTGTCTGTTTTTGACGAGGCGTCGGACAGCTGGAAAATGATACCGGGCGCCTATTCGTTTATGGCGGGCGGGTCTTCACAAGACTTGCCCCTGGTAGAAAAAATCACGCTGAAGTAGTGGCCTGGTGTGTAAAGGATTGCCGAGTTGCGGGGGCGCCTTGGCGTGCGGTTCACTCTGCGGACTCTGATGGGCGGGTCCGGTATAATCGGCGGCATTCGAGTTTAATGGAGGAAAAATGGCTGAGCCATCTTACGAAGAACTGAAAGCAAAAATAGCGGAGTTGGAAAAGAAAGGCTCTGGGCGGCGCACCGGAGCGTTGGAATTTCGCGTGGGCGAAAAGGGTGGCGTCAGTGTGTACGGGCTGGGGCGGTTCCCGGTGACGCTTTATTACGAGCAGTGGGTGAGGTTGTTGGATGCCACGCAGGATTTGCGGGCTTTTCTGGAAGAGAATAAAGCTGCGGGCAAATTGAAATTGAGAGAAACGTAAACTCTGGGAAGAGTTTGCCGTCGAGTGGTGTGAAGTAAATCAGAAGGCAACCCCAAGACCGAGGTTCATAACCCAAATGCGAACCTGGGGCACCCCAAGACCTAGGCTAAAAATCGAGCCTGGGGCACCCTCCGCGTTGGGCGGCGCCGATTAAATTAGAACGGCAGGGACGATAAGTCGACGTTGCCGCCGGAGAAGATCACGCCAATTTTTGGGGCGCGGCCATCGGCGCGCGGTGGCAAGTTTAAGGCGGCGACCGCTCCGGGTTTTAGCAATGGGGCGATGCCTACCGCCGACGATGGTTCGATGATGATTTTCATGCGCTCCCAGATGAGGCGGGTGGCGGAAATAATTTCTTCTTCACTGGCCAGCAGAATTCCATCTACAAGTTTTCGCAGAATGGCGAACGTGCGCGGAGCGAGGGAAGCGCGCAAACCGTCGGCGATGGTGTCACTGGAGTCCTGAGACTGTAATGTACCGCTGGTGAGAGAGCGATAGGCGTCGTCGGCACGCTCCGGCTCGCAACCAAAGACGCGAATATTCGGGCGCGGACCTTTTGCACCGAGGCAGGTGCCACTGAGGAGGCCGCCGCCGCTGACGGGCGCAAAGACGGCGTCGAGATCGCCAATTTCTTCCAGGAGTTCCTTCGCGGCAGTGGCTTGTCCGGCGATGATGCGATCGTCATCGTAGGGATGTATGAGGTAGGCGCCAGTCTCGGCGCGGACCCGAGCGGCGGCTTCATTGCGTGCGGTGACGGTGGGCTCGCAAAGAGTTACCTGCGCGCCGTAACTTTCAACGGCGCGAAATTTTACGACTGGCGCGTTTTTGGGCATCACCACCCAGGTTTTTACGCCGCGCCAGGCGCCAGCACAGGCAATGGCGGCGCCGTGGTTGCCACTCGATTGTGTGACGATGCCGTTTGCAACCTCGGCGTCGGTGAGCGAGAAGATGGCGTTCGTAGCGCCACGTATTTTGAAGGAACCGGTTTTCTGAAAATTATCGCATTTGAAAAAAATGCTGGCGCCGGTGAGTTTATCGAGCGAAGAACTGGTCAGTACGGGAGTGCGATGTATTTTAGGGGCGATGCGGGCATGGGCTTGCTTGATGGATTCCCAAGAGGGAGGCGCAAAGTCTTCGACAGTCGCGTCTTTTTGACGAGGGTCCATGTGAGTCGGGTGTTTTGAGTTTGTAGTAGGCATTCGCTGTCCAATGCACAGCAGAATACTGGAAGCGGGAGTTGGCGCAAAGCGATTGAGGTTCGTTGCGCGGGCATCGGGTGCGCTAATTTGTCACTTGACGTGCCCTGTAGCTTTGCTACGCTCACTTGAAGCCCGCTAGTCGAGACTCGAAAGCCGTTCTTTCCCCGCTGGGAGCCAGTAAAAATGAAAGACCAGGAGCGCCGGCGGATACCCCGCTACAATTTGCGCACCCCGTTGCGGTTTCGCGCGCTGGGAGTTGGTGCGGACAGCAGCGAACATTTTACGGAAGCGCTGAATGTTTCGCGCGGAGGATTTTTTTTCGCGTCGTCGGCGCCGCTGCGAGTCGGAATGCAACTGGAAGTTACGCTGCGCATGCCGATCGAGGTGGGCGGGAACGCGGCGAAGGAAATAAATTGCACGGCGCGGATTGCTCACACACGGAGCGAACCGTTTGGGGATGGAAGAGTGGGGTTTGGCGCGGAAATTGAAGAGCAGACAGATGCGACACGGCCGCCTCGCGGGGATTAATCCTCAACAATATTGACCCAATCCACATGATTCGGCGGGTTCAAGCTATATCGCTTTACCGGTGATTTGAACTGGTCACGGTTACGGTAGTTTTTGCGCTTCCCACATTTTCAAAGCGGTCGTAAGCGCGAACCGCGATGGTGTGTTCTCCGACGGACGGATCGCTAATCGTAAAATCGTAGTGTTCTTCGGGCGCGTCGCTGATGTTTCCCGCCGGAGATACGAGGATCCAGTCGCCGCCGTCGAGGCTGTATTGGGCGCGCTCCACGCTGCTGCTGGCATCGCGGGCGGTGAATTTCACGGCGATGGAGCTGGCGGCTTTATCAGCGGCGCGAAATTCGGCTTGCAGATGCTCGATAACCGGCGGGGTGTTGTCCACTTCGAAGCGCTCGCTAATTCGTTCGGCAGTAAGGGCGGTGGCCGGCGGGTTGGAGGGAGCGTCGGATGCGACAATCTTCAGATAGTAGGCTCCGTCCGGGAATGATGTGGCGTCCCAGGAATAAAATTTCTGCTCCAGTTTGTCCTTTAATAATTTCCAGTCCTGCTCATTTTCTCCGCGGTAATAAACGGCGTAGCGTAATTCATCGTCATTGTCGTCGTGCGCGGTCCACAGCACGGTGGCGTAGCCTTTTTGCTGAAAGCCCTGCGGCGGGGGCTCAAATCTTGGCGGGGTGCTCGACTGGGTGATGATCAGGCCGGAAGTATTAGGCGCGGGAGGCAGTTTGAGGGTGACGGTGCTTGGCTGGCCGGTGGAAATTATATTTGCGGCGTTGGCGCGCACGCCTGGCTCCTGGGTGGCGATGCCATCGATTACCGGCGCGACGTTCCGTGGCAGATAAGCCAGGCTGGCCCAATCTACGCCATCTCCCGGTTGGCCGCCGTGGATCACGGCTTTCCATTGCGCAAATCGCGCGGGTGGAATTTCCATCTCCACGCCCGAGTGAGTGTAGGGGCCGTACCAAATGGACCATTCCTTGCCGGGGTCTTCGGTGTTGCCAGAACGCACGAAGAATTCGACGCGCGGCTCGGTGTCACGTGCAGAAGATTTTTTCGCGGCCGAAGATGTGTTCGGGACAGTGCGCGGACTCCACCATTCCAGACGGCCCCATTGCGAAAAGTTCTGCGCGTCGAAGGAACGCGACTCATAGGTGCCTTCGGCTTCAAATTCGGGGCCAACGGAGAAAACTTTGCCGGGATTGGCGGTGCAGATAAAAACTTTGCCGTTTTTGTCACGGGAAATTCCAGTGATCTGTGCGGAGCCGGATTTGGCGAGTTGCGCGAAGACGCCTTTGGAATCGATGGCTAGCATTGCGCCGTTGTTTCCGGTACCTGCGAGCAGACGGCCGTCGACGCCGAGGCCCAGGCTGTAGACCAAATCTTCACGGGAAGACCAAAGCTCGTCGGGGGCGCCGCTGGCGCTGATGCGGTAGATGCTGGAAGAGAGTACGGCCGGAAAGGGTAAGAACACGGTGGGCGCGGCGGCTTGACCAGTGGAGGTTGCGGGAGCGTTGGTAATGGTGGTGGTGCCTTGCGGAGTGACAAAGACTGCTGAAGGAGCGGGAGTAGCGTTGCGCTGCTTTTCGCCAATGGCGGAAACGTAAATGGTGCCGTCCGGGGCTATGGCCAGAGCGGTGACTTCACGTTTAGCGGTTTCGTAAAGCACGAACCCTTGTGCCGCGGAGGGTGATTTGTCCGGTGATTTGTTGGGACGGGAGGATTTCGTGTTGGCATGGGAAACGCGCAACACGCGGCCGTTGGGCTCGGTGCCAGCGATTAGATTCCCGTTGGGATCAAAAGCCAGTGTGCGGATATGGGCTTCATCGCTGGAGTAAAAGAGTTCGCCATTACCGCTGGAATTGACGGCGAAAAGTTGACCTTTATCGCCGGTGGCTACGTAGAGAGTACCGTCGGAGGAAAACGCGAGGTCCCAGATATATTTTGTCTTGGGATCGAAGAATACGGATTTTTCGCCGGAGGATGAGACGCGATAAACCTTTCCGTCAGGGGAAGTCCCTACATACAGATTGCCCTGCGGGTCGAAAGCGATGGCTTGGGCAGAAAGATCGGCAGAGTCAAAAACCGTGGTCGGCTTTCCTGCGGTGTCAAAGCGAAAAACTTTTGCCGGGGAGCCCGCGGCGGCGTAGAGCACACCTTTAGGATCGGTGCGCAGAGACCACAGATAGGAGGCATCGGCGTCAGCGACCAAGGCAAACTTTGGAGCTAATTCGAGGCGGCCATCGCTGCGGACGGCCACGCCATTGGCTTTACCCTTTAGAAATTCTTCGTAGGTGCTGCTGCGCCAACGGCGAGTGTGCTCGGCGCGGGCGACTAAGGCGCATGCAACGACTAGCACCAGGCATGTCAAAAAAGTTCGGTATGGTCGAATGTTGAAATGAAATTTCACGCGTGGTTTCCTGGCGGTAAGTTTTTAAAAGCAATCATCGTATTTGAAGATTGAGTGAGATAACTCCGGCGACCGGTCCGCCAAGTGGAATGGAAGATTCGCTGGAAAGCGATTCGCGAAGGACCTGAACAGTGCCGGGTGCGGGGCGTCCATCAACGATATTAATTTGAGAAAGCGGCACGTTGGGCAATTCCTTGTCTTCCCACAGCATGGTGGGAGATGGAGCGAAAAGTCCGACATACAGGCGATCATTGCGACGCTCACGATTGAGCAGAGCGATGAGTTGATCGAGGCTTGCGGAAGCGCCGGCACCAGTGGCGGCAAATCCACGGGATGCGCGATTGAGCATGTCGGCATCGCTGACGAGGACGCGCAGCATGGTGCCGCGGGTGACCTGATCAGGAACATGTACGGTGGTTTCCTGAACCTGAGCGGGGCCGCGATAGGGGCGCAGCAACACGCGCACGCGCAAAGTTTCGCCGGGGGCGGCTTCACCTTTTTCCAGCCAGGCACTTTCGATGGTGAAGGAATGACGACCGGGTACACTTTCGACGCGCAGCGAAACTCGCTCAATGGCGGTGGCTTCAAAATTATTAGTGAACAAACGCGAGAAAATGCTTTGCATGGTGAGGGCGATGGGCAAACCATCTGGGGAAAGGGCGTCGCCAGGAGCGAAGGTGTTTTCGATTTGGACCGGGGCGTGATTTTTCAGCTGGATTTCGCCGGAGAGATGCAGGGTAGTGCCTTCGCCGTAAAGGGAATTCTGGGTGAGACCGCTGAAAGTGGTGAGCGCAACTAGGATGGGGGTTAAGCGCGGGTGATTGACGAGCTGGAAGTGCAGTTGTTTTTCCGCGCCAGCGACGGAAAGGGTCAATTCCAAGGGGATCATGGCGGGCGACGCACCCAATTTTCCAGTGACCGCGGTGAGGTGATCGCCAGTGATGGTGCCGATGGAGCCACCCACGTTTACGATTTTGGTGGAGGCCAAGTCGGAGGAGAGCGTGGTGAGCACGCGGCTGCGGGCCATGGGGAGTTGCACGTCGCCGAGACTTAAGAAGGGATGGCCGCACAAGAAAACGCGATCGGCTTGCACGACGGTGACGGTGCAGGCGGAGTTGATGGAGGCGTCACCCTGAACGAGGACCATTCCGGCCATATCGCCGGGCTTGAGTTGCGAGTCGTCGGGGCGCGGAGCGGCGGTGCCACCTTGCGCAGCGACGAAACCATAACCCTGGAGTTGCGAAGAAAATTGGCGTAGAGCGGAAGCTTGAAAACCGGAAAAGACCAGAGGCGTTTCTATTGGTTCCAGGGCGGCGCCTGTTGGCAGGGTGATTTGTTGCGCTGCAAAATTACTCGCGGAATTCGCGGACGAGTCGTTTGGCAGTGAAGAAGGCGAAAACTGCTGAGCTGTATTTTGACCTGACTGCGCGGGTTGCGGCGGGTTTGACTGGACCGGAGGATCCAGAACATCAGCGATCGGTGTAACGCCGGCGATGGGCTCCTTGGTGAATATGCCGAGTTTGAGGGAAAGGGCGCCGGCGAGTTTGCCGTCCAGATAAACGGGACTACCGCTCATGCCTGCTACGACGCCGGTGTGCTCGACCTTGGGGCCTTTTAATTGAACGAGGATGATGGATTGTTTGGGGCCCAGGAAATTGGGCATGATACCGAGGACTTCGAGATCGAATTTCTCAACCTGGTCGCCGGCAAAAATGGTGTAGGCGTAGCCCTGCATGCCGGGATGGACTTCCGAAAACGGGAGGATGTCGGTTGATTGCTGAGCGCGCGAATAAGAGACGGGGCCAAACAAGAAAATGAACGCGAAGATTGCCGGGAAGATCGAGCGAAGAATGAAGTGGTGAAAACGTGCCGGGAGCATGAACAGACAATGATACGCGGCGAGGTTGACAGGTGCAATTCTACAGGCAGGATACGGGACTGGGAAAATAATATTAGTGGTTACAGGGTTTTTTGCGCGGGTTAGTTGGCCGGCCCGGAGGTAAGAAATTCGACGGGAATAGGGCACCTCAAGACCCAGGTTCAAAACTCAACTGCGGACCTGGCGCACCCTGCGGCGAGCTCGGCATCGCTTCGGTGGTTACAGATTTGCAGCATCCACTGTTTTAGGGCAGGGTTTCCGTGTAATCTGCGCCTTGCCCCCCTAGCCCGGCCGACAGATCCATTCGGAAGTAATAAGAAAAAGAAGGAGAGCGAATGCGCGTGCGAACTGTGCGGGTGATGACGCTGCTGATTTTAGGCGCTGGAACTTCGACGCTGGGTTTGGCGCAGACGAAAACTGCGGAGAAAGATGCGCCTATAGCGGCTCTGGCTCCTCCGGAGACTCCAGTTCGCGAAGTGAAAGAGACGTTTTTTGGGACGGAGATCAGCGACTCGTATCGCTGGCTGGAGGACCTGAAGAGCCCGGAGGTTTCATCGTGGATGCGCGCGCAGAATGATTACACACGTGCGGTGCTGGAGCGCATACCCAATCGCGACAAACTGCGGAAACGCATCGCGGAGTTGGATGATAGCGGCGTGCGGGTAAACGGGCTGCAATCATTCGGGGGGCGGTTGTTCTACTTGAAGCAGGCGACGGGCGAGGACAATCGCAGATTATATGTGCGCGATGGCAGCGGCGGCGCGGAGCGGCTACTACTTGATCCGCAAACGCGCACGGCGAACGGGGTGCATTATTCGATTGATTATTTTCAGGCCTCGCCGGACGGGAAGTTGGTAGCTGTGGGTATTTCGCCGGGCGGCTCGGAGAACAGCGTTCTGCATGTGCTGGATGCCAGCGATGGAAAGGAAGCCGGCCCGAGCATCGATCGCGCGCAATTTGGGGCGATATTCTGGCTATCCGACAATCAGAGTTTTTTTTATAACCGGCTGAGGAAACCGGCGCCGAATGATCCGCGAACTTCGTATTACCTGAACAGCAAGGATTATTTGCATCACGTCGCAGATGATCCCGAAAAAGACGTGGCAATATTCGGCAATGGTTTATCGCCGGCGGTGAGCATGACAGAAAGCGATTTTCCGTTTGTCAGTGTTCCTCCGGGATCGAAGTATGCCTTTGGAGTGATTGCGCATGGAGTGCAGAACGAAAATACGATTTACGTGACCAGCCTGGCCAGCCTGCATGACGCCAACGCTTCGTGGCGGAAGATCGCCGACGTCGGCGATGAGGTGACTGGTTTCGATATTCATGGGGATCACGTTTATCTGCTGTCGCATCACGAGGCGTCGCGGTTCAAAGTATTGGGCGTTGATTTGCCTAAAGATGAGGTGGCGCACGCGCGCGTGGTGATGGCGGCTTCGGATGCGGTGGTGATCGGGATACAAGCCGCGGGGGACGCGCTGTACGTGCAAAAGCTTGACGGCGGGTTGGGAAAATTGTGGCGATTGCCCTATGAGGGCGGCACGGCGACGGAAATTCGCTTGCCGTTTGAGGGGGCCATTCAAGAAACATTCGTGAATCCGACGGAGCCAGGCGTTTTTGTACGGCTGGCTTCGTGGACCAAATCGTCGATGTTCTTTCACTATGATCCGAAGAGCAACACGATCGCGGACACAAAAATAATCCCGGTGTCGCCGGTGGATTTTTCTGGGATTGAATCGGAAGAGGTAAAGGTGAAGGCGGCCGATGGGACGATGGTGCCGCTGTCGATTGTGCATCAACGCGGTTTGAAGATGGATGGCTCGCATGCGACGTTGTTGCACGGATACGGATCATACGGATACACGTACGATCCTGGGTTCGATCCGACTTCGCTGGCGTGGCTGGAGCGCGGAGGGGTGGTGGCGGTAGCGCATATTCGAGGAGGCGGAGAGTACGGCGAAGATTGGCACAACGGCGGGCGCAAGGGCGCAAAGGAAAATACGATCACGGATTTTCTGGCCTGCGCGCAGTATCTGATCGATCACAAATACACTTCGCCGCAACATCTGGCCGGCGAAGGCACTAGCGCGGGAGGCATTACCATCGGTGGGGCGATCACCGAGCGGCCCGATTTATTTGGCGCGGCGCTGGACAACGTGGGTATGTCGGACGATTTGCGGGCGGAATTGCAGGTGAATGGTCCAGCGAATATTCCGGAATTTGGCACGGTAAAAAATTCGGCCGATTTCAAGAACCTGCTGGCGATCAGCGCGTTTCACCGGATAAAGGACCATACCGCGTATCCGGCGGTGCTGCTCACGACGGGAATTAATGATCCCCGAGTTGACCCGTGGCAGATGAACAAAATGACGGCGAGATTGCAAGCGGCTACTTCCAGTGGGAAACCGGTGCTACTGCGCGTGGATTACGATGCGGGGCATGGAGGAATCGGGGCTACAAAATCGCAGCACACCTCATTGCTGACGGATCAATATTCATTTTTGTTGTGGCAGCTTGGGGATACGGAATTCGCGGTACCTAGCGGCGGAGCGAAGAACGCGGTTGCGCACTCAGAAAACTAAGCCATGTGGTGATGCATGGTGAAGATTTTGTCCAGGCCGTCTTCGTAGGGGTAGACGTGCACCATCCAGCCGAAAATGGAAGGCTGGAAGCGGCCTCTGGCGGCGTCGCAAGCGTCCTGCGTGGCGATCGAGCCTTTCAAGCCAAATTTAGTGAAGTCCGCGGAGCGCATTTGATCGCGCGGGGGCAGGCAGAGATTGGTGTGCAAGTGCCAACTAGCGATGCTGAGAGGCACGCGGGCGTTGAGTTGTTCTTCGGTGGCGCGCTTGGGCATGGTGTACATCGCGCCGACCAGTTCATAGCCGGTGGAAGTTTTTTTGTACAGGAGCGATGTGGGGCGCGATGGATCGAAGTTTAGCGTTCCGAGAAAGCCATTTTTGTAGCTGGTGAAATGATATTCGGGCTGAGGAATGTCGGGCATGAAGATCTTGAAGCCATCGTCGAGCGCAACGTGATAGTTCTTATATTTTTCGATTCCCTCACGCAATTGGGCAACAATTTCGTTGGCGCGCTGCACGTCGCCCGGGGTCTGAGGGCGCGGCGCGGTCATATACATATGTAGACTGTGCGCGTCATGACTGTCAGTGGACATGTCGTGCACGGCCCCGGCTTCAGGAGTATGTTGTTCACTCATGTCCATACCCGGCATGGTGGTTGCATTGGATGGAGCGGATTGCGATTCCTGGACCTCAGAAAATTGCGGAGGCTGCGATTTGTGAGCAGGGATGGCGGCGAGCAAAACACCGACCAGAAAAAGTGCGCCGAATAAGGTCCCGGCTTTAGTGATGAGCTGGATGGCGGTGTTGCGCGCTGACATAACAATTCTCCCTAATCATGATACGTAGCGAGGGTAAGAAAAATTTCATGAAATTAAATGGAAATTGCAGGTGTGACAACTGGCCGCGAGGACAGGTTCGGCACGGCCGCAAGATATTCGCGGTGAGTGGTGTGAAGTCTGAGAAGAGCACCCCAAGACCCAGGCTGCAAATCGAGCCTGGGGCACCCTCAGCGGACGTCGCCGATTAAAGCGGAATGCATCCTATCTTGGAGATCCAGTTTGCTTCGCGCGGATCAGCGCGGTTTAAACTGTCGCATGCGATGCCTGTTTTTTGACCCACGATGTGTACGCATGACAATCCGTGGTTGACGCGCCTCGACGGGTCGTCAACAATACCTTCACGATGAATGAAAATCTGAGAGACAAAAAGTTAGCCGTTCTCGGAACGGGCAAACTTGGCGGGATTCTTCTGCGCGCCTACCTGAAGCAGGGATTGTTCAAGGCGCAGAATGTCACCGCGACGGTAAAACACAGCGAGAAAGCCGCAAAGCTGGCCAAGGAAACGGGGATCGCAACCAGCACGGAAAATCGCAGCGCAGTTCGCGGCGCTGATATCGTATTGCTGGGAGTTAAACCGCAAGTCATCGGGGAGGTGCTGCAGGAGATTTCCGGAGAACTAAACCCTGATGCTCTAGTGATCTCGGTGGCGGCGTCGGTTCCCACTTCGTATATCGAGCAGCGGCTGGGGGCCAAAGCGGCGGTAGTTCGGGTGATGCCCAATACTTGCTCGACGGTGAATTGCGGGATGGCGGGAATATGTCGCGGGGCCAGCGCCACGGAGCAACACGTGGAGATGGCGCGGGCGATGTTCGACGCCGTGGGGCGTACCGTGGTGGTGGACGAAAAAAATATGGATGCGGTTACGGGACTTTCCGCGAGCGGACCGGCTTTTGCGTACATCATTCTGGAATCGTTAGCGGAGGCGGGCGTGAAGGTGGGTCTGGCGCGCGACGTGGCAACGTTGCTGGCCGCGCAAACCATGAAAGGGGCAGCCAGTGTGGTTCTTGAAACTGGGGACCATCCGGCGCTGCTAAAGGATGCGGTGACCACCCCGGCAGGCTGTACCATCGATGGAATCCTGGAACTTGAGGAAGGGAAGTTGCGGGTAACGCTGATTAAAGCGGTGGTGAAAGCGACGCAGCGTGCGGGTGAATTGCTATTCGAAAAATAACACGGGCTTGTAGCAAGCTATCAAACTTAACGCGAAGTTCATGGCGGCCTTGCGATGCACGGTGAAATCACATTTTACGTGCTTGCCGGGATCGCCATCATGAGCGCGGCGATGGTAGTGACGCGAAGGAAAGCGTTCTACGCTTCCCTTTACTTCGGATTGAGCTTGCTGGCCAGCTCAGGAATTTTTTTGCAGCTGTACGCTCCATTATTATTTGTGGCACAGCTGATGGCGATTGCGTGTGGGATGGTCGGGATAATTTTGTTTGCAGTGGAAGTGTCCACCCTGAATGTCGCGCTGGCCGGGGAGTCTCGCTGGAGACCGCGAGTGGCAGCGATTGCCGTGACGCTGGTGTTGATGTTGCATGTGGTATCGGCGGCGCTGCTGGCTCGTTTACTGCAGCCGGGCGAAAATCTAACTGTGCTGTTGCCTCGGGGCCCTGTATCTACGCCACCGCGCGCGGTCGAGCTGATGAAATTGTTTATCGGTAATGAGCTACTGCCGTTAACGTTGATATTGTTTATGTTGGTGATCGCCGGAGTTGGTTTCCGGGCTACATTTCAAAAGAAGGCCATAAATTAATGCTGCCGCTCACGCATTACTTGTTCTTAGGTTTTGCGCTGTTTTTTATTGGGCTCACGGGGGTATTAAGCCGACGCAGCCTGGTCGTCAAACTTTTTTCCATGGAGATCATTCTTACTGCCGCAAGCATCAATTTCATGGCTTTTGCCCGTTTATATGGAGATGCTACGGGCCAAGTTTTTTCCATTCTGGTGGTTGCGATGCAGGCCTTTGAATTGCTCGTGGCGCTGGTGATTATTGCCGCGGTTTGCAGCCGCTGGAAGTGTGCAACGCGTGACTATGGGAAAGACTTACCATCCCAACTTGATTATTAAGTCCAGCTCTTCGATTACATCGACTACCGACTAATGCTCAATCACATTCTCAGCGCTTTTCGCACGTATATGCACGGCGATGGCGCGGTGCTGCTTCCTGAAATGCAGCTTTTTCTGTTTGCCATCGGGACGTTGGCCGTGGATTCCTGGGCCGCCAATACACCCAGCGAAAAAGCCGACGGTAGCCCAGTTTACCAGCAAAATTATTGGAACCCGGCGATTGCATTGGCAGGCATAGCTTTCAGCGCCCTGACGCTAGGGATGCTACGAGCGCGAATTATGCAGTCCGGCGAGCTTGCCGGTTTTCACCTGACACTGGTGATAGACAACTACTTTGTATTTTTCTCGGCATTATTCCTGGCCGCAACAGCACTGGTGATTTTGCTTTCGGTGAATTGCTCAACGATCTCAGCGGTCCGCCAAGGGCGGTATTTCGCTATGCTGTTATTTGCATGCATAAGCATGATGTTGATGGTTTCCGCGGTGGATTTGGTCACGATATTTCTCGCCATAGAAGCGGCTGCAATCAGCGCATATTTCCTCGCCGCAACTCCCGGCCTGTCGAACAGGACTCCATCAGCCGCAGTGAGATTCGTGTTTTCCAGCGCCCTCGGTTCGGCACTTGTGGTGTATGGGTTTTCACTGCTCTACGGCCTGAGCGGCGCCAGCAATATCACCCAGGTTGCCAGGGCGCTTGGGAGCCGGCACAACGTCGCAAAGGTGGTAGCACTCAGCCATCAAAGCAGCCAACAGGGCTTGCAGATGCTTCAACTTTTGCAGTCGCGCTTGCCTGAAGCGGTGCACTGGCATGCTTTCACACTGGAAGTGCTGCCGATCGCGGCATTTCTAGTAGTCAGCGTGGGAATAGTAGTGAAATTTGCGGTGCCACCATTCCAGGCCGAGTTTAATCACGCGGATGGTGAAAAGGATTTCGACATTCCCGGCCCAGTTATCCTGTATCTCTCCGGGGCGTTTACGATTGCGGCCGCCGCACTGCTGGTGCGGTTGTTATTCACAATTTTTGCGGACTCGCAAAACATCTGGTGGTACATCATCGCGGGGCTGGCGATCTGCGGTATTGGTTATGGCATTCTCGGGTCTTTGCGCCAAACGAACGTGGAACGGATCGTTGTTTATTCATCGATAGCACAGATGGGATACGTTGTTCTGGGCATCGTGGCTGCCAACGAGGGGGCCGCGACGGCGATGACTTATTACTTGTTCACTTATTTGTTCATGGTGACCGGATTGTTTGGGGTCTTAATCACGGTAGGCGAAGAGAGTGCGCCCGCGGGATTTCTGAGCGATCTCAGTGGCTTGCGGCAGCGCAGTGCAGTCATGGCTCTGCTGTTGATAGTTTTCGTTCTATCGCTAGCGGGTGCTCCGCCTACGGCTGGGTTTTTCGGACGCTATTTCATTTTTCACTCACTTCTGGAAACTGGGCACCGTTATATAGCGTGGTTCGTAGCGCTATCATCGTTGCCGCTTGCGTATTCTTATTTGCGGATCGCGGTCTATGCCTGGCGCGGCAACAAATCCGGAAGCGAGTCAACGGCGGTGGTGTTTGGCGCGCGGGAAGCGATCATATTAGGAATCTGCGTATTTGTTTCGCTGGCGGCGGGGCTGTATTCTGAGCCGTTCACGCGGATGGCGCGCTATGCCTTTGGACAATAAGCCGACAAACGATTCGCCGGATTCTTCTTCTGCGCCTGGCAAGACGAACAATTTTTCGAACCAATTCGCCATGGCGATGGAGTTGCCGTTTGTTCTTGTCGGCGCGGTCTTGCTCGGGGGGGTGTTGGGTTATTTTCTCGACCGCTGGCTGCACACTAAACCTTGGCTCATGCTGGTTTTTGGTGCGCTGGGATTTTTCGGCGGCGTCCGAGACATAATTCGCCGTATGCCCGGAAGCCGGCCGTGAAGCGCCAATGGCAGATTCTCCAGTTAGTCTTACTCCAGCAACACAAACTGAGCGGCGCATAGCGTGGCTGACTTTGTTTTTTGGGGCAGCGGCGAGCGCTGCCGCGGCAGTTTTGCGCCAACCGCTGTGGGCCGGCGGGCTCATGGTGGGCGCGGTTCTCGCATGGTTCAATTTTCGCTGGCTTCGCCAAGGCATGAATGTGCTGGTAGCGGCGGCGCAGGCTCAAGGGGGGGTTCCGCAGCCGCGTGTACCGATTGGCGCGTACTTCCGGGTGTTGTTCCGCTACGCCTTGATAGCGGTTACCGTGTATGTTATTTTTAAGCTTCTGAAATTCCCCCTCGCCAGCATGGTTGTGGGTTTGTGTGCTTTGGGACCGGCAGCAATCGCGGCTAGTGTGTACGAGATTGCCCGAGCTGCGACATTGCGAAAATAACGAAACCGCGGAATCGTGATGTTGAAGAAAATATCAAGATGGAGAGCCGAGCAATTCGCAGACTGAAATCCTTATGGAACACGTAAGCGCGCTAACTCATCTGGTGAACCGGTTTTTCGGTAACTTTGCACTGTCTTTATTGTCTACGCTGCATGTGAAGCCGACGGATCCGGAAAATCCGATTCCGGAGCACGTTGTGATGGCGCTGGCGGTTCTAGTGGTTGGCGCGCTTCTCGCGCTGTGGGTGCGCTCCCGACTTTCGGTGGAGCGGCCTGGCGCGTCGCAGCAAATCGCCGAGATTCTTCTCAACAATCCGATGGGCTTCGGTATCCGGGATGTGCTCAGTCAAAATGCCGGGCACCACTGGGAGCGCTACATTCCGATGGTTGGCTCCATTGCGCTATTCGTTCTGCTGGGCAACTTGTTCGGGGCGTTTCCGTTTCTTACCGCGCCTACGAGTGCGTATATCGTGCCGCTGGCCTGCGCGATCATTACGTTTTTGTATTTCAACTGGCAGGGTATTCGCCATCACGGTCCGATCGGTTATTTGAAGCATTTCACTGGGCCTGTCGCGTGGCTCGCTCCGCTGATGTTCCCGGTAGAAATTCTCAGTACCACGGCGCGCCTTCTGTCTCTTTCGGTGCGCTTGTGGGCGAACATTTTTGCCAGCGACATTATTTACGGGTTATTTCTTGGACTGTTTGCGGGAGCGTTTACTAGTGGTTGGACGAAATCCCCAATTCTCGGCGTCGTGGTTGGCGTGCTCCCGGCGCTGATTCCTATCGCATTCATACTTCTGCACGTCTTTGTTTCGATTGTACAGGCCTACGTGTTCACGATTTTGCCGGCCGTTTACATCGGCATGGCCACGGCAGACGAGCACTAATCGAATTTGTTAGCCGCTCCAGCGTGAGCCCGGCTGCACGGTGTCCGGGAACCACCTCCTGGCGGCAATTCATGAGGAGGCAGTAAATGAAGAAAGCAGCAGTCGTTCTGGTAGCACTGGTAATTGTAATGATGGTCGTTCCCGCAGCATTCGCGCAGGATAACGCTCCCGCAGGAGGCAAGCTCCCGCTCAATCCCACGACGCTCGCGCTGGCCGCCGGTTTCGGCGTGGCCATTGCGGCTTTTGGTTGCGGTTTGGGGCAGGGGCGAATCGCTGCCGCGGCTTGCGAAGGTATAGCTCGTAATCCGGGCGCAGCGGATGGAGTCCGCGGCGCGATGATTCTCGGGTTGGTGTTCGTTGAAACGCTGACGCTTTTTACGTTTGCGCTGGGCTTTTTGCTGTATCGCTTACTGTAACTTGCGCGGGTAACTTGACATTTCCTGTTGTTAGGACGGCTCGGAGAAATTTTCCGGGCCGTTTTTGTTTTGCGCGGTCTTGTCTCCAAATAATGTTTTGACGGCGATGAAAAGCGAAGCGAGATCCCTCCACTTCGCAGGCCGGCTGCTTCGCAGGAGCGAAGCAGAAAAGCAAATGCGCCGGCCTGCTTCGGTCGGGATGACTGGTATTGCAGGGGGCGGAAAAAGGAGGCCAAGGTTTTGAGGGGATGCGCCGGCCTGCTCCGGTCGGGATGACCAGTGTTGCTGTGCGATGGAAAGGTAGAGAGGGTCTCGGCGATGAGTGTGGAGCTGTGCGAGGACGCGGCAGTTGGCGTGGTAAAATTTGCGCGTGAAAAAAGAAACGATACTTCCAGCTAAGGCTATTAGCGGCGGCGTGGAGCTGCCTGGGGATAAATCGATCTCGCACCGGTATGCCATGTTGGCGGGGTTGGCGGAGGGAACCAGCGAGTTGCGCCATTTTTCGGCGGCAGTGGATTGCCACAGCACGCTTGCGTGCATGAAAGCGCTGGGCGCGGAAGTGAAGGTTGAGAAGGACTCCATCAAAGTTACTGGACGGGGTGCGCGGGGTCTGAAAAGCAGTTGGCGCGCGCTGGATGCAGGAAATTCTGGCACGACCATGCGGTTGTTGGCAGGAATCCTAGCGGGGCAAAAGTTTAATACGCGGATTACTGGCGATGATTCGCTGCAAAAGCGTCCGATGAAGCGCATTGTGGGACCCTTGCGGGAAATGGGCGCGGACATTCGCGCGCGCGAAGACAATTTTGCGCCGCTGGAAATTCATGGCACAACGCTGAAAGCGATCGATTACAAAATGCCTATGGCCAGCGCGCAGGTGAAGTCTGCGGTGCTGCTAGCAGGATTATTTGCCGACGGCGTAACTACGGTAACGGAGCCGGCGATTACGCGCGATCATACGGAGCTGGCGTTGGAAGAATTTGGCGCGAGCATTGAGCGGCATGGAAGAACCATGCGCGTGCATGGTTTGAGCAGTGGAACAAATGGCGCCGGAAAATTGGTGGCTAAATCGCTGGACGTGCCGGGGGATTTGTCTTCGGCGGTGTTTTTTGTTGCGGCGGCTTGTTTATTTCCGGAATCTAGCTTGCTGATTCACAACGTGGGTTTGAATCCGACGCGCACCGCGATTCTGGATTTGTTTTTGTCCATGGGGGCGGCTATTCAAACGCCGACACTGCGCAGCGCACATGGCGAGTTGGTGGGTGATCTGGCGGTGAAAGGAGCGATGCTGAAAGGGGGAGTGGTCGAGGGCGAGCAGATCGCGCTACTGATCGATGAGCTGCCGATGCTGGCGGGGCTGGGTCCGTACACCGAAAATGGGATTGAGATTCGCGATGCTAAGGAATTACGGGTGAAAGAAAGCGACCGCATCGCGGCGCTGGTGGAAAATTTAAGACGCATGGGCGCTACCGTCGAAGAGCGGCCGGATGGACTTAAAGTGGAGGGGCGCAAAGCGGGGAAGTTGCGTGGGGCGGAAATTGATCCGCACGGGGATCATCGCATTGCGATGGCTTTCGCAGTGGCGGGCCTGGCTGCGGAAGGAGCAACGGTCATTCGCGGAGCGGAATGCGCGGGAGTTTCCTATCCGACATTTTTCGAGGATCTAGCAAGAGTGGCGGAACGCTAGAACTGGGGAAAGGTCAAGGAGCCAGAAGTGGTGTTCCTGAAGAATGCTCTTTGTTAGTTTTCTTCTGGCGGGGGAATTTGTGGCGCAGGGTGCGGATTTGGGTATGGTGGGTTTGGAACATGCGGCGGCATTGGTGGCTGCATGGAATCGCCGCTGGTCTTGCGCAACGAAATATTTCCGTAACTGGTCTTCAGAGTGATCTTGGTAGCGCGGCCCGTGCCGTATTTCCCCGTTAAATGATTGTCTCCTGAGCCGCTGGACGATTTGGAAAGTGTGCCACCCGAAAAGTCCGAATCGATATCGCAGGAATGGCAGTCGGCGGTGATTTCGAAACTCGAAGCGGCCGGCAGGCTCAAGGAAATTACCGCGTTGGCATTGGTGATATCGATGTCATCTTTGGGTGGGGAAGAGAAGCGCAGCTCGACGGAGCCATCGCGATTCTCGATTTTCGCTTTGCCGCCGACATTTTCCACATCGACGTCGTAACGATTGGTGCGCAGCTGCAAGTTTCCAGGGGCGTCGGTAATTTCCAGATTGCCGGAGCTCAATTCCAGGTGGCCGCTGAGTTGGCTGAGGGTCAAATCGCTGCGCTGTGAAATATAACGAACGCCCTTGGCAATTTTGTCGGCGCGGATGGGGCCGTAGAATTCTCCGTCGACGGTCAGGCCGCCGGATGCGCTGGTGACGTCTACCTCGCCACCTTTGCCGGCCAACTTGATATCGCCCTTGGTATCGGCAACCTTTACGTCGCCGTGGCGCATGTCGATGGTGACATCGCCGGTGGTATTGCGAATGTCCACGTCACCATTATGATTATCGATGACCACCGGGCCGGCGATATCGGAGACGACGATGTCGCCCTTTTCGTTGCGAACCGTTAACTGCGACTTTTTTGGAACGACTATTTCCATATTGAAGCCGAGGCGCGAGTCGCCGGTATTCGATCCGGTGGGGTGAATTTCGTAGCCGTCGCCATTTTTTACCACTTCCACGGAAACGCGATCGGCGAACTGGGATGCTTCAGTGTCGGACCAGGCGCGGATATTCTTTTTTCCGCTTACGCGAATTTCAGAGTCGTCGGAGCTGCGCACCGAAATGTCGCCGCGGGTGGAGCGCACGGTAATGCGCGGATTAGCGGGAACGGTTTTGGGCGCTACTTCAAGGTCGTAGTCGTAAGAATTCCTGCCGAAATCACCGAACTCCAGATGGCTTCCGGGGAATTTGCCTTTTACGGTGTCGACGCCGACGACGATGCCAACTAACAGGAGCAGGCCGATCACAAGGAAGATTTCACCGGCGGTAATGCGGGCGGCGCCCGGCTCGTAACGGCTGGAAGTGCGTTCGTAGAGCTTGATGAGTCCAAGAACAATGAGAAGAAGAGGCCACCAATGAAGGAGCACGGCCTGAAATTCGAAGCCGCGGTAATTGTGCAGTAAAAATGCGACACCGAAGAGTATGAGCGCCACACCGCTGAAAATACCGCTGCTGCGGGGCCGTGACATGGAGGGCTATTGGCCCTGTCTCGGATAATTTCCCGGGGTGGGATTCGCAGGCGGAACGGGAGTGCCCGCGGGTGGAACTGCCTGTGCAGGAGGTACGGAAGAGATGTGGCCATCCATGGGAGCCATTGCAGACGCGAGACTAATGATGCCGATCACCACCAGAATTACCGGCCATGTTTGTCCAAACGAAAAGCCGCTGCGGGTCTGTTCGAGGAGAAACAGTATCCCTACGGTGATGATTACCGCCGGGCCCATCAAGCTGCGGATGGTGCAGCGGCGGCAATTGCAACGAATGCGATCACTCATTTGTGTTGGCCTCCAACAACTTTTCCGGCGCTAATTCTGCGTGGCGTTTTTCTGCGCGACGCGATTCACGGGCGTCCCAGCCTGTTGCGGAACATCAACACGCCAACTCCAATCAGAATCAGGGGCCAGAAACGCTCTATCCGATAAAACGGGAACCACGCGAAATTGTTCAACAGAAACAGCACGCCGATGCCAATCAGAATAATCGGACCGATCGGCCGCTCTTTGCTCCACGATTCCAGAGGATCGACGGTGGCTTCGCCCATCTGCTTGGCTTTGGCGGTGCGCATGGCGTCGAAGGCCATATAGAAAACAAAACCTGCGAGTAGCAGCGCCAGCGCGGTATCAGCGCCGCCACCCAAGTCGCTGCTCAGTCCGACGATCATGGCCGCGAATACCACGATGTGGATCAGCGCTTTGTTGTATTCGCCGTTATAGATCGCGCCGAGACCGGGACAGAATCCCAAGATGAACGCAACGGTAGGACTACTGGCGGTATGCGCACGCGGCGGAATCGGCCCGGGTTGTTGACCGGGAGGTGGAACGTAAGCGCCAGCTACGTACGGTGTGGGGCCAGCAGGGTTAGCAGCGGAGGCTGGCGGTGGATTGGGGGGAATACCAACCGCTCCAGCCAGGCAATCTTCGCAATAATAAACATCGCGAATGGGCCGCGCACACACTGAACAGAGCGCTTTGCCACAGTTACGACAGTAGCCGATAGCGTCCACATCCTGATGGACGGCACACTTCATCGAATTCTCCTCTCGACGAAAAGCGGCAGATCGGCAGCGAGCATTTGCAAATTTCTGTCGATGCCATTGGCGCGATTTTGCTGCTTCGGGGAAGAGGGATTGGTGCCATCAGTGCTGCCGGGATCGCCCTTGGGAGTTGGTTGTTGCCGGTTGCGATCCTGCGCCGGAATCTGTTGGTCGTCCTGACTGAGACGAGATTGAATTTCGTAAACCACGCGAAGGTCGCTGACGAACTTGGTGCCCTGCGCGTATACCAAGTGAACCTTTTGGTCGGCGTGGCGATAAATAGCGGCCGGCTTCAATTCCGCAAGGCGTGGTTTGCGCCAGTTAAACCCGGAACTGGAAACCACGATCAAGAAAGTAGCGGCCACCGAAGCGAAGCCATAGCCAACGCGGGGACTGGCGAGCGCGCGCAGCCAGGCAAACGCGGCGCGCCAACCGGTAACGGTTTCACGGGGGCCAAGAGTTTTATCGAGGATGGCGTAGATGAGCCGGGGCGGCGGCTCGATTTCATCCAGAGAATGAAGATCGGTGAGCAGATGCGAAACACTAGCGAGCAACGGCTCGCACTGCGCGCAACTGGAAATATGGGCCTCAAATGCGCGTTGCTCTTCGGGCTGCAACAATCCTTCGAGATAGTCGGTGAGTCGGGCTTCGATTTCTTCGTGTGTCCAGTTCGGAAGGGAAGTCATGATGGGCGCACTCCCATCTGCTGCAAAATGCGAGCGAGTTCGATGCGGCCACGGTTGATGCGGGATTTCACGGTGCCTTCGGGCACGGCGAGCGTGCGTTGAATTTCGCCGTATTCGAGTTGCTGCAGGTCGCGGAGGATGACCGCTTCGCGCAATTCGGGGGAAAGCTTGGTTAAGGCTACTTGGATCTGGGAGCTCAGTTCGCCCAAGAGCGCCAGCTCATCAGGGCGGCGAGCGGAAGAAGCCTTGTTCTCGACGACGGGCATGGCGTCATCGAGCGAGTCGGTGACGCGGTCCCTTTTGGTGCGTCGATAGTGGTCAATCAGTAGGTTACGAGTCACGCTAGTCATCCAAGTTGCGAAGCCGCCGTAAGCTGAACGGTAGCTACCCAGAGTCTTATAAACGCGCAGGAAGACGTCCTGCGAGAGGTCCTCGGCCTCCGCCCCATTGCCCGTAAACCTATAACAAATGTTATAGATACGGCGGGTGTGGCGGCGCACAAGTTCCTCCCAGGCCAACCCGTCGCCCTGGAGGCATTGCTGGACCAGTTGGGCATCCTGCTCCAACGTATCATCAGCCTCGAATACCCGTTACGTTGCAAGGGTGACCGCTTTCCGCAGTTACGCAAAGCAGCCAATCTCGGCCTGCCATTAATGGAACGTAAACTCCAGGTAAAATGTTCCCTATACCTGCCTGCCGGTGGGCAACAGAGCGAGCAACCGGAATGCGTGCATATTACCGAGGTGGGCGCGGAGATACAAGATGCGACGGTGGCTGCATCCAGCAATGGCAACAGTGGATACTATATTTTTCTCCCTTGCGGAATGGTTATAACCATGACATCTTCACGTTCGCAGTAACTTTGAAAGAAAGGATGCCCGTCGCATGCAAATCTATATTTGTCAGCCGCTGCCAGAGCTAATCTCGCTGACCTCCCGCTTCGAACTTGATCGGGCGTCTTTTCGTTCGGCCAGTTACCCTCGGTAGCTTTTTACCAACCTCAACACTAGCGTTCACTCGATGGCACGGGTGACGAACTGCGTCCGTGCTGCTTGAGACTTCAGAGAGCCGGCGCTTCTTGGCCCAAAGTAGTTCCAATTTAACAGGAAGCACACATTCGTCCGCTCTGGCGGCGGAGTCCGGCCATGCGCCGGTTAGAGAGCAATTCGTATGATGGAAATTTTGAAACGGATTTTGAGTGGGCAACACCAATTTGCGTCGGATGGATTATTGCTGATGGTTATCGGCGGGCTAGGGGTGTACCTGAGGGCCATTCCCTTGACGCTGTGGTTTTGGCTCGTGGGCCAAACCACGATGACAATCACCGTCAAGGATGACGATGCGGCATTCGTGTGGGTAAAGGAATGGTTTTCCTGGAGCAGAAATTTGTTACCCGGATCCGCAGCGTTGACTTGGATACGACGCTGAGGCGGGAGCAAACAGCTCTGATTCCGGCGGAGGGGCGCCACTGGTTCTGGTATCATGGCAGGCCTTTCCGGGTGGACTCCCACCGAAGCGAAGACAAGAGAGGCTGGTCTTCCACGCGAACAGAATGGCTGATATTCAGAACGTGCGGACGAAAGCAAAATTTTCTGAAAAAATTCGTAGCCGATATCGTCGCATGCCATGAGCGTAGCGTTGCTCTCACTTCATCCCTTTACATTCGAGATGACGACTACTGGATGAGAGTCGAAGGTTATACGCCAAGGTCTCTGGATTCGGTCATCCTAAAAGCCGGAGAGAAAGAGTGCCTGGTGCAGGACATCGAGAAATTCAAAGGTGCTCAAGAACGTTACCGCAAATTAGGTGTGCCGTATCACAGAGGTTACTTATTTTACGGACCGCCAGGAAGCGGGAAGACCTCCATGGTGTCCGCTCTGGCCGGTCATTTTGGAATGTCCATTTATGCAATCAATCTGACCGACTTCAACGACAAGTCTTTATCGAAGGCGATCAATGACGTGCCGACAAAATCCCTGATCCTTTTTGAGGACATTGATTGCATGAAAACCGGAAAGGCCAGACCCGATGAAGAGGGGGCTGCAAGAGAAGCGCCAAGCGGCAGTACGGAGGCCCAAGATCGGCTCGGTGTCACATTATCAGGGTTGTTGAATGTGTTAGATGGTTTCTGCGCACCGGAGAATATGCTGTTTGTCATGACCACTAACAAGATGGATATGCTGGATCGAGCGTTGCTGAGGCCAGGGCGCATCGACTACAAGCTCTTCTTCGGAGACGTGTTAGAAGAGCAGAAAATCGAACTGTACAGGAGGTTCTTTCCCAACACGTCGGAATCCGAAGCGCGATGGTTTGTCGAAAGCCACGAATCGACAGAAACAATGGCGGAGTTCCAAGGCTTGTTGCTTGACCTGGGTGACCTTCCGCCAGTTTCCGCCGAAAGTGAGCTGCAAAAATTTCGACATATCATTACTGGGTGAGCAGGCCGTGTTTGGATTTGAGTTCGCTTAGGAGACGTTCGATTTCGGAGTCGCGGTCGAGGCGCGCTAAGCGGTCGCCGGCATTTTCGTTGAAGAGTTCGACTTCGGCGCTGGCTATGGCTTCGGTGTGGTTAACGCGGTCTTGCAGGCGATCGAAGGCGGCGCTTCTGGAATTATCGCCAATTGCGGACTGCGCGCGGGCGGCTTTGCCGAGTGCGAGGCCGCGACGATGACGCGCGAGGAAAAGATCACGCTTGGCTTTGGCTTCGTCGAGCTTTTGTTCCAGCTTGATGAGCGCGTTTTTCAAAGTTTCCACCTGTAGTTTTTGATCGTCGACCTGTTCGCGATAACTGACCGCGAGTTTTTGCGAGGTCTGAAAACGATCGAGCGCGGCGCGGGCGAGATCGTCCTGCTGCTTTTCTACCGCGAGTTCGGCCTTGCGCATCCAGTCCCTCCCTGCTTCTTCATTTTCGCGAAGCTTCTTTTCGAGCATATGCTGGTCCGCGATGGAGACTGCGACTTGGGTCTTCACCTGAAGATATTGATTGTCCATATCGAGGATGACCTGCTTGATGAGTTTTTCCGGATCTTCCGCGCGATCAATCATGTCATTCAGATTGGCGCGAATTAAAGTGCTGACACGTTCTAAAAGTCCCATGACGATTCTCCTTTTCAATCAAAAACTAAATTCCGATTCCTGAGCCCAACTTCCGTGAGGGTTTTTTTCTGTCATTAACAGTTCTTTAATAGAGCCTTCCGGTGAATTTTTTAAGGTTCACTGGAAGGGAAGTACCAGTTAGAGCGTGGGAGCAGGCGGGATAGCCGGCTTCGCTGCTTTGTCGCCAATTACGCGAACTTTGCCTAGCAACTCGGACATCTGCATGCCCGATAGCGCTTCAAAGAGCGCGGGTACCTGGGCAGCTATCTTGGTGATGTCGCCGGTCAGCTTGTAGGCGCCTGCGGCATCGCCATTGCCGGTGGAGACGATGGTGACCTTGTCCACTTTGCTCAACGGTTCGCTGAGCGCTCGCACGACTTCCGGCATTCCGGAAATGAGTTTGTCGAGCACCGCAGCCTGGTTATATTCCTGGAAAGCTTCGGCCTTGACGTTCATGGCCTTGGCTTCGGCTTCGCCCTTCTTGAAGATAATTTCCGCTTCCGCTTCGCCTTGCGCACGGATGGAAGAGGCGCGGCCTTCGGCTTCGCTGATGAAGCGCTGACGTTCGGCGTTGGCAATCGTTTCGATGCGTTGCCGCTCGATTTCCGCGGGCTTCAGCACAGTAGCGATCAGCTCGCGTTCGCGACGCTCGATTTCCGCTTCCTGCACTTTGACCTGCGCTTCGCGTTCAATCTGCTGCACTTTCACGGACTCGGCGATTACACGCTGTTGCATGACGTTGGTTTCGATCTCGTAAGACTTGTCGGCAGTGGCCTGGGCTTTCTTGGTCATTTCCAGGAAAGCGGCCTTTTTGAGGTCGAGGTCGCGGTTGGCTTCCGCTTGCTTGGCCAACGACGCGGTTTCGGCGGCCACGCGCTCCTGATCGGCTTGCGCCTTGGCAACAGCTGCGGCGCGCTGGGACTCGGCACGCTTAATGGCGATGTCGCGTTCGGCTTCGGCAGTGGCTACTTCGGCGTCGCGGCGAATGCGAGCGATGTCGGGCCGGCCCATGTTGGTAATGTATTCGTTCTTGTCGCGCACTTCCTTGATGGTGAAGCTGATTACTTCGAGGCCCATCTTGGCCATATCACTGGCGTTGGTGGAGCGCATGCGATCGGCAACCATTTCGGGTTCCTTGACGATTTGCTCTACGGTGAGCTGGCCGATGATGCCGCGCAGGTGGCCTTCCATCACCAGGCGGATCAAGCCTTCGCGTTGCTCGGGCCGCTTGGTGAGAAACTGCTCGGCTGCGGTGCGGATAGAAACTGGATCGGACTTTACTTTGATTTGCGCGACCGCTTCAACAGTGACGGCCACGCCTTGCTGGGTGTAGAGACTTTGTTGCGGAGCCACGTCGAAGGACATGAGCTCGAGCGACAACTCTTTGCAAGTTTGCAACATGGGCCAGATGATGGTGCCGCTGCCTTTTACGATGCGCGCTTCAGAACCGGTACCGTAAATGATCAGCGCTTCATGCGGGCCCACTTTGCGATACATTTTCGCCAAAGTGATCATGATGAGAAGCACGGCCAGCACAGCAAGACCGGCAATCACGGGAATGACTGGGAATCCGAACATAAAGACCTTCCTTTCACTCTTCGGCGGACTGTTGAGTCGGGAGTCAGTCCGCGAAATTCGAGTACAAGCTTAGCTGGTGAATTCTTCCCAGCGATTCACATAGGCCACGCCGTTTTCGTAGCGCTCAATGACCACTTCGGCGCCCTTTTCCAGCGGCTTGCCATTGCAGGAGCGGGCGCCGGCACTGCGGCGTACACCGTTTTGCATGTACATAATTTCTCCGGTGCCGTTGGCACGCACGGGCATGGTCACTGTGCAGACCAGACCCTCGTGGCGATAGTCTTCGTCTTTCAAGTGCGAACTTTCCGTGTTCATGAGTTTCACCATGAATTTAAAAACGGCCCATGAGGCGCCAAGGCCGCCAGCTATGGCAAATGCCAGCACGATGACGCCTACGAGAGGCGAATGTGCGGATAGGATGTAGCCGATTCCGCCAAACCATGCGAGAAAAGCCATAGCAGTAGAAGCGTTGAACCAGGAAATGTGCCCGACGCTGTGCGATGAACTGGAGTTGGCGACACCGCCGTGAGGATGCGCAACGCCGCCGTGGGACGCACCGTGAAATGGCAAGTGCATCTTGAACGGCAAGTGAATGTGAACGGCGCCGGCCAAAAACGAAAGAACGCTGAGCGAGAATCCGATGATGAAGCAGAGAAGATAAAAATCTGACCAAGTCATAGGACACCCCGAAGCGAAACATTGTTGTTGGGGACTCCGCTGGCGGTGGATCATGATCCACGCGCAGCGGTTTGTTATCGCGCGGACACCGGTGGCGGGTGAGCTCGGCCCTGATTCGTATTAGGGCGCAGCACTTCGGTCAAGCGTTCGGCCAAGCCCGGAGCACGAAGAATTTCCGCAAGCAGCAATAATGCCTGGCGAGAGTCACGGTGCCTGGCGATAGTCTCGAAGGCGTGATGGAGATCTTTGTCCGAGGCAAATTGTTCGGCACCGGCATAGAGCCACGAATCAATCTTGGCGTCAATGGCGCGCAACTCCGATTGCAGTTCGGGCGTGTAACCTTCAGGGTCGCTAACAAGGAAGCCCGGGTAGATGCGAAAGAAGCGGGCCAGGAGCTCGCGCGTGGTGTGAGTCAGATGCGGTCGAGAGCCGCTCTCAAGCTGCGAGAGATACGCCTGACTCAAGGTGCGACCGGTCTCGCGCTTCATGGCGGCAGCCATTTCTTGCTGGGTCATGGGGCGATTGAGGCCACGAAGAGAACCTTCAACAGCGCGAAGGGAACGGATTTTGTCGCCGAGGGTCATGGCCACACCAAGCATTGCAATATGCAATTATAATATAACAATCAGCTATTATGTCAAGAAAATAATAAGCCGTTCATTGTTAATGATATACGAGGCTGCTACAGGGTTGAGACTTTTAGGCCCCGGTGTGTTTCTTGAGGGTGGGGCGCAGCTGGAAATTGCGCATCAGGCGATGGAGATAGTTGGCGTGGACGCCGAGGCGAGCTGCGGCGTCAGTGACACTTCCGCGGGATTGGTCGAGAGCGGCCACGATGAGCTGCTTTTTCAGGTTGCGGATGGCGTCGTGATATTTAGCGGGTGAGCCACATCCGGTTTTGGCTGTTTCCAGAACACTCTCGGGGAGATCTTCCGCCAAGATCCTGTCTGATGAGCCAACGACTACGGCGCGCTCCATGGCGTTTTCCAGTTCGCGAATGTTGCCGGGCCAATCGTACTGGGTCAGAAAGGCCATCGCTTCACGGGAGATTGCGGTTACGTTTCGGTTGCAGTGCTTGGCGTAACGAGCGGCGAAGTGCTCGGCGAGCGCGGGGATGTCTTCGGGATGTTCGCGCAGCGGCGGAATGGTGATGGAAATAACGTTGAGGCGGTGAAAGAGATCGGGTCGAAAGGATTGCTCACGCGAGCCTTTCTGCAAGTCTTTGTTAGTGGCCGCGAGAAACCTCACATTGATTTTTATGGGGCGGGTGCCGCCAACACGCACAAATTCTCGTTCCTGCAGAACACGCAACAGCTTGGCCTGGAGAATAGGGGAAAGCTCGCCGATTTCATCCAGGAAAATGGTGCCGCCTTCGGCAACTTCGAGGAATCCTTTTTTTTGCGCGATAGCGCTGGTGAAGGCGCCCTTTTCGTGGCCGAATAATTCGCTCTCCAGCAAAGTTTCGGAAAGGGCGGCGCAGTTAAGCGCTACGAAGGGCTGGGTTTTTCTTGGGCTATTGTTGTGAATCGCACGGGCGGCCAACTCTTTGCCGGTGCCGCTTTCACCGCAAATCAAAACCGTGGAATCACTAGGGGCGACACGCTTGATGAATTGATAGATGTCGCGCATGCGGGGGCTGCGACCTACCATGTCGTGGCTCAGGCTGACTTCGGCGTGGAGGCGCTGGTTTTCGCTTCCGAGGCGCTCGATCTGGCGGGCATTTTCGATCCCGATGACCAAGAGGCCGGCGATGGCGGAGAGCAGTTGGAAATCATCCTCGGACAGCGCGGTCGTGGGAGTGCTGGATTCCAGATAAATGAGTCCGATGACTTTTTCATTGGAGAGCATCGGGACGCAAAGGCGGGTGCGTTGCTCAGTTGGCTGGTCGACCGCAGCGTTACCAGCTGTGTTTTGAATCGAGTCGGCACTATCGAGCAGGGAGACTTTTTCTTCGATGACGCGCCTGACAATTTCCTGGTCTATGGGAACGGCATGGTCTGGTCCGTGCACGCGGTCCCAAGCCACCTGCGAGCGAATATCCGGCGATCCATTCTCGGTCAATAGGATCGCGCCACGTTCGGCAGGAATGACGTCAAAGATCATGGCCAGCAGTTGCCAAGGCAAGGCGGCTTCGTCGCGCAAGGAGCCGAGGGCTCTAGAGATTTGCAGTAGGGTGTTCAGATTGCGAGCGACACGTGCAGGTTGCGGGAGCGCGGCCAAGGATGCAGCGTCTAAATTGTGAAGTTCATCCTGGTGGAATTGTAGGACCTTCAAATTAAGCGTATCGGGTGAGCTTATCTGCACCGGGCTGCTGGCAGTAGTGTGCAGTTTTTCTATCTCGTAGAGAAACACAGAATTTCCCACGGCGATCTGATCGCCGGACTTTAATTCGCGATCTTTAACCGGAATGCCATTCACGAATGTGCCGAAGCGACTTTCGAGGTCAGTTAAAACCACTTTGCCGTCATGGGATTCAATGACGCAATGCTGCGGGGACACTGTGGAGTCTTCGAGACGGATTGTGTTGCGGGCGTCGGTGCCAATGGCCACTTGAGCGCACAACGGGAATTCGGATTTTCTTAGCGGACCGCTAATGGCCAAAAGTTTTGTTGCCAAGGCCTACCTCGTCGCGGCTTTGCCGTTCGGAACGGTGCGGGCGTCATTCTAGCGCCAGCGGGCGAGGATGGCCAGAGTAGAAGGCTATCCGAAAGGATAGAGGCCTATCCGAATGGCTTATCGGTTTTTGCGAGCTAGCGGGCGAGACGGCGAGGTTATCAGCGGTCAATAACTTGCGGCGATTGTGCGGGTTGACGCAGCTGTTGCCAAATATCCGAAAAAGACAAATTGCAGCATCAGCGCTTGCGGGTGATCTTGTCTGCGGCCGTGTAGCTAGACAGATAGGATCGCGAAGGTGGTGACCGGGGTTCAGGAGTCGCGCGGTATTGCGGTGGTTGAAGCAACTTGTTCATTTATCAGTCGATAAAATTGTTTTGTTAACGTCGCGAAATTTCGCTGAATGGCATCGCGACTGCATTAGTAGATCGCGTTGGAACAAGTGATAGAAAAAAAGATTGGATGGAGGTGGCAAATGAAAATTCAAAATATCCTCCGGACGCAGGTAGCGGTAATCGGATTTGCAGCGGCTTTTTTGCTGGCAGGTGGTGCGCGGGCTCAAGAAATTGACAACACCGTTTGGGAGGACAGCTCAAACGTGGAAAGGTTTCCGCAGCCCGCGCCCGCCGCAGTCGCAAATAATGGGAACGCTGTGATGGCCAACCCAGTCGAGACAGACACGGCGACGGTGGTGGCGCAGTCGAGCGTGGTTCGGGAAGCGGTGGTTTCTGGCGGGACTGCGAGAGAAGGCTGGTTGATCGCGATGTCCATTATGTTGATGGCGCCTGTCGCAGTGTTGCTGTTGGCCAAGGTGCGACGCGCGAAGCAGAATATCCAAGCACGCGCGTATCACAGCAAGAGAAGCGCCGCTCTCACTTAGGTTCTGGAGAGAGGCGTGATCGCGGAAAAAGTGGCGGGCCGCGCCCAGCGGGCCCGCTACTTTTTTTTGTGGCAGTGAAATTGGTCCCGTGTCTGCGAGAAGGCAGCCCTCATTTGTGCTAACAAAACGATATACAATGCCGCTCAACAGTTCCAAGGAGGTTGTTGTGGCTGTTGAGAAAATGTTTTCGCCGCGTGAAGCGTCGAAGGTGCTGGGCATCAGTTACGCCACGCTGAAATTATGGATCTACAAGGGCAAGATTCGAACGATCAAGACTGCGGGAGGTCATCACCGAATTCCTGAGAGCCAACTGGACAAATTCCTGCATAGCGCAAGTGAAAAAGGTGAGGTAGCGACAAAACGAACTGGTTTTCGCAATATCAGCGGACGCAATCAATTGATCGGGCGGGTCACGGATATCAAGATCAGCGGGCTGATCGCGCAGGTGAGTCTGTCGATCGGCGGCCAACACATTACGTCCATCGTGACGGCGGACGCGGTGCGGGAGATGCGCTTGAAAGTCGGAGACAAGGCCGCGGCGCTGATCAAATCGACCGAAGTGATGATTTTACGGGCTTGATCCGCGATGCTCTGGCAACTCTTTTTGTGATAATTGACTTTGTGGTTGTTAGCGGATCCAGCCGCCAGCCAGGACGCGGTCGGCGTCGTAAAGGACAGCGGCCTGACCTGCGGTGATAGCGCGCTGCGGAGTGTCGAAGACCACGCGCACGGTGGTGGCGTCTAGAGCTTCCACGGTGCCTAATGCGGATTCATGTTTGTGGCGGATTTTTACTCTGGTGCGCAGTGGCGCGGTGGGCATTTCGCACGAGACCCAATTTACATTTGCGACTTCGCAAGTAGTTTTGTGCAGCGACTGGTCTTCGCCGACCACCACGCGATTTGTTTGCGCGTCGATGCTTAGGACGTAGAGCGCTTTTCCGGTGGAAAATCCCAAACCTTTTCGCTGGCCGATGGTGAAGTGATGAACACCGTCATGATGTGCCAGTATCTCGCCGTCTTCGGTGACGATATCGCCGCCGGCGGATGTGCGCGACATGTTTTGTTCGCTGGCGTAGGCGTGGATGAATTGCACGTAATTGCCGCTGGGGACGAAGCACAGCTCCATGCTTTCGGGTTTTTCTGCTACGGGCAGATTTACGCGGCGAGCTACGGCGCGCACTTCTTCCTTGGTTAATTCACCCAGAGGAAATTCGCTGTTGGACAGCTGCTCCTGGGTTAGACCCCACAGGAAATAGGATTGATCTTTGCTTTCGTCGCGGGCGCGCAAAAGTTCCCAGCGTCCAGTTGATCCGTTTTTGCGGATGCGCGCGTAGTGGCCGGTAGCCAAGCGGGCGGCGCCGATTTGCCGCGCCATGCGAAGCAGGGGATCGAATTTTATGTCGGTGTTGCAATGGGTGCAGGCGATGGGGGTGCGTCCGGAGAGATATTGATCGACGAAGGGGCGGATGACGCGAGATTCAAATTGGTCTTCGAAATTCACGACGTAGTGGGGGAAGTCAAGGTGCTGGGCGACGCGCTTGGCATCGTAGACGTCGTCGATGGAGCAGCAGCGATGTTGTGCCGGGCCTGCAGATTGCAGAGTGGGGAGGCGGCGCTGATTCCATAACTGCATGGTGAGACCGATGACGGTGCGGCGTTGTTCCTGCATTAGCGCGGCGACTACGGAACTGTCGACACCGCCGCTCATGGCTACAGCGACGACCTCAGCGGTCGCGGGAATTGCCAGATCTACGAGTTCGGATGGGAGCGCGGCGTTCATTGTTGTCAAACGACGTAGATATTGTACTGGAAGAACGCAGTTGATGTGCCGCGTACGTTCGGATTTGGGCTTAGTTACTGGACGACATCTCCTTGGGGTAGTTAGGAGAGATTTCGCGGAGATGTTCGACTGCTTGAGGAATCGCGAGGAGGACTGCGTCGATTTCCTGACGGGTGGTGTGGCGGCCCAGGCTGAAGCGCAGACTGCTGCGAGCTTCCGCCGGCGTGAGACCGATGGCAGTTAATACATGGGAGGGCTCGACTGCTCCGGATGAGCATGCGGAGCCGGTGGAGCAGGACAGACCTTTGAGATCCAGAGCGATGAGCAGGGCTTCGCCGTCTACGCCGGGAAAAAGAATGTTGGTGGTGTTGGGGGTACGCGGCGCGGTGGCAGCGTTGACTCGCGATTGCGGAATACGCTGAAGGAGGCCGCGCTCCAGATCGTCGCGCAGCGCGGAGATTCGCGTTGCGTCGTGTTCGAGCGACGCGGCCGCGAGCTCGGCGGCTTTACCAAAACCGACGATGCCTGCGACATTTTCGGTTCCGGGACGGAAGCCGCGCTGGTGGTGGCCGCCGAACAGGAATTGGCGCAATGGAGTGCCACTGCGGATATAAAGAGCGCCGACTCCTTTGGGGCCGTAAATTTTGTGAGCGGAGAGGGAAAGCAGGTCGACTCGCAAAGCGTTTACGTCGATCGGCAATTTGCCGGCGGATTGCACGGCGTCGGTATGGAAATAAACGTCAGCTTCGCTGGCGATGTGGCCGATTTCTTCAAGGGGCTGTACTGTGCCGAGTTCATTGTTGGCGTGCATTACGGAGACAAGACTGGTATTGGGGAGGTCGTGAACGAGATCGCGCAGGTGTTGGGGGTCGATTTGTCCATCGCGATTGGCAGCAAGATAAGCGACGGTGACGCCGCGAGCGGCTAAGGCCTGGCAGGTGTTGAGTACGGCTTCGTGTTCGATGACGGTGGAGATGAGATTGGTGTCGGCATAATTGGTGGGGTTGATCATGCCGAAGATGGCGTGATTGTCGGATTCGGTGCCACCGCTGGTGAAAATAATTTCCTGGGGATGCGCGTTGATTAACGCGGCAACTTGTTCGCGAGCGGTTTCGACGGCGGAGTGGGCTCTTTGGCCAGTGGTGTGGATGGAGGCGGCGTTTCCGAATTGTCCGGAGAAGAACGGGAGCATGGATTCGAGGACGGCGGGGTCGACTGGAGTGGTGGCGTTGTAGTCGAGATAAATCCGCGATGGCATGACAATTTGAGAATAACAGGAGTGAGGCCAGGAGAAAATTGTGGGTCGATCGCAAACATGCGGAATCGTGAGCGCAACAGTGCGATGAGTTCGTGCTACAGTTTGCGATTTGGAGAATGGATGGGGAGGCGAGTGTGGGGTATCGGGATTTGCGGGAGTTTGTTGCGAGGCTAGAGAAGGAAGGGGAACTGAAGCGCGTGCGCGCGGAGGTTGACCCTGTTTTGGAGATTACGGAGGTGGCGCAGCGGGTGGCGCGTTCGAAGACCCGCTCGGCGCGGAGTGTAGGACCTGCGTTACTTTTTGAAAAGCCGAAGGGGTCGAAGGTGCCGCTGCTGATTAACACATTTGGAAGCCTACGGCGGATGGAGTTGGCGTTTGAGGTGGACAAACTGGAGGATGTGGCGGCGCGGATTCAGGGTTTTTTGAAGATGGAGACGCCGCAGGGTTTGTTCGACAAAATAAAAATGCTACCGAAGCTGGCGGAGTTGGGGTCGTTTTTTCCCAAGAGCGTGAAATCCGGCGCTTGCAAGGAAGTGATTCGCAAAGGCGCAGATGTGAACCTTTTGGAATTTCCGATTTTGAAGTGTTGGCCGCAGGATGGCGGGCGATTTATTACTTTTCCGCTTGTGTTCACGAAGAATCCGGAGACCGGGAAAAGAAATGTGGGGATATACCGCATGCAGGTGTACGACGAGCGGACTACCGGGATGCATTGGCAGACGCAGAAACATGGCGCGGAACATTTTCGGCGCGCGCGAGCTGCAAATCCGGAGGGGAAGATTGCTGTAGCAGTGGCGATAGGCGCGGATCCAGCAACGGCACTGGCGGGAATGCTGCCGATTCCGCCGGATTTGGATGAAATGATGTTTTCGGGATTTCTGCGGCGAGAACCGGTAGAGATGGTGCAGTGCGAAACTTGCGACCTGGAAGTTCCTGCGAATGCGGAAATTATTTTGGAAGGCTACGTGAACCTGAGTGAGATGCGGGTCGAGGGGCCGTTCGGCGATCACACGGGATTTTATTCACTAGAAGGGGAGTATCCGGTATTTCATGTGGAGTGCATCACGCATCGCAAGGATCCGATTTATCTCACTACCGTGGTGGGACCGCCACCGCAGGAAGATTTTTTTATGGGATATGCGGTAGAGCGGGTGTTTTTGCCGGTGATGAAGATGCAGTATCCGGAAATTGCGGATGTAGCGATGCCTGCAGAAGGAATCTTTCACAATTTGATGATTGTGGCGATTCGGAAGAGTTATCCAGGGCACGCGCGGAAGATCATGAACGCGATATGGTCAATGGGCCAAGCGATGTTCACCAAGGTGATTGTGGTGGTGGATCACGATGTGGACGTGCATAACTACAGCGAAATGGTGTGGAAGGCGCTGTGCGCGATTGATCCGGAGCGCGACGTGCAATTTAATTTAGGGCCGGCGGATACGTTGGATCATGCTTCGCGGATTCAGGATTTCGGATCGAAGATGGGGATCGATGCTACGCGGAAGTGGCCTTCGGAGGGATTTGCGAGGCCTTGGCCGGATGAAATCCTGATGGACGCGGGGACCAAGGCGCGGATTGATTCGTTGTGGAAGAGTTTTGGCTTGTGAACGATTGCGTTCATAAATCGCATGGGCTTGCTGCAGTCACCGGCTGGGTACAATCAGCGGCTATAAATTTAGAGAAATCCTGCCTCGTGGGCAATGGGTCAGTTTCCGATTATCGACTAATCAGGATTTAGCCGCAGAGTTTAGGCGCCCACGAACTAAGCTTTCGGATAAATGAACCAATCGAATATGTAACCGATGCAGAGAATGGCGTAGTGAAAAAAAGCTCGCTAAGACATTCAGATGAGGAGCAAGCAGAAGTTCGGCCGAACAGATTCACCACTGCATAGTCCCACGAACTCTTTTGCGTCGCCCACGTTGGATTCCAGCCGCTTGCGGCCTCATGAAAGCCTAAGGCTAGCCATAACAACCCAAAAATTCAAGCCAGACTCGCTCCTCGGCCGTTTTGAAATCGCACGCTGAAGAAAAAACCCAAAATCAAACCGGTAAAGGCTATCGCCGGAGCAAAGGCTTCAATGCCCGTGTCGTAATAGAAGCGGCCTAGAATCGCTTCGGGAATAAAGCCCACCACCATGCTAAGTCCAGCGCCGAGAATGCAATGAAGAAAAGCAAGTATGAGTGAATTGGTGGCCACTGATTTCGTGTTTCTGGGCGTATGTGCCCATGCTAATTCGGCGAGCCGTGCTTTGCCACGACGAAGATTCGTGGTGGTCCTCCGGATTGAAAGTTGAAAGCCATGGCGGAATGTGAATGTTCACCGACTCGTGGCAAACGCGGTAACCGGGACCTGCCTCCTACCGCTTCGTGGCGACGTTTGCTCGGGTTGACAGCGAGACGTATAATTTAAAGTTTAGGCAGTGCCCGATTTGCGCGCTGTACGGGCTCCTCTAAGGCTTTGAACGATCTAATGGCTAAAACCGATTCGACACTCCCAAATCCCGCCGAAGAAGTGATCCATGTTCGCGGGGCGCGTGTTCACAACCTTAAAAACATAACCGTGGCGATTCCGCATAACGCTATTACGGTGGTTAGCGGCGTTAGCGGGTCCGGCAAGTCTTCGCTGGCGTTTGACACTGTTTATGCCGAAGGGCAGCGGAGATATGTGGAGTCGCTTTCGGCTTATGCGCGACAGTTTCTGGAGCGCATGGAAAAGCCGGATGTGGATGAGATTTCGGGGATTGCGCCAGCAGTGGCAATCCGGCAGAAAAACTCCACGCGCAATCCGCGGTCGACGGTGGCTACGGCTACTGAGATTTACGATTATTTGCGGCTGCTTTTTGCGCGGTGCGGGCAGACTTTTTGTATCAAGTGCGGAGCAGAAGTTCGCCGGGATAATCCTGACGAAATTGCGACACGCGTTTTGACCATGACGCCGGGGCGGCGTTTTTATGTGTTGTATGAGTTTCGCCCTGGCGGGATGCCGCCAGCCTCAGCCTCAACCGATGTTACCGGTACCCTTGCAACGTCGTCACGCCGCGGGACAAAAAAGAAAGCTACGCAACCTTCCGCTGAGGCACTTCGGCAATCACTCATTGATCTTCAGAAACGTGGGTTCAATCGGTTGTATCAAGACGAGCGGATGCATGAGTTCTCCTCTCCGGAAACGTTGCTGGACATTGATTTTTCGCGGCCTGTGTATGTGGTGGTGGATCGACTGGCGATTAATCCTGAATCTCGCTCGCGGTTGGTGGATTCGATTGAGATTTGTTATCGCGAGGGGCATGGCGAGGCGCTGTTGGAATTTGTGGCCGATGCAGCCGGCCCGGCGGAGCAGCTACGATTTAACGAGCGATTCGAATGTAAGAATGACGGGACGCTTTATCAGGAGCCGGAGCCGCGACTTTTTTCTTTCAATAATCCTTACGGGGCGTGTCCACGATGCCAGGGATTTGGCAACACCATCGATTTTGACTTGAACCTGGTGGTCCCGGATTCGAGCAAGTCTTTGGATGAGGGAGCGATTTTGCCGTGGACCAAGCCGCGTTATCGCAATTTGTTGCAAGACGCGAAGAAGTGGGCGCGTGGGCGGGGTATCCCGACGAATGTGGCGTGGCGGCACCTTACGGAAGAACAGCGGCGATTGATTCTGGAAGGCGACCCAGGGAGCGATTACCAGGGCATCACCGGATTTTTTAAATATTTGGAGCGCAAGAAATATAAGTTGCACGTGCGCGTGTTTCTTAGCCGGTTTCGCGGGTATGCGACGTGTCTGGAATGCGGTGGTACGCGGCTACGGGCTGAGGCACGGGCTGTGCGCGTGGCAGGGCGATCGATTACCGAGGTTTGCAAGCTGACGGTGAAAGAAGCTCGCGTGTTTTTTTCTAACATTCAGTTGACGCAAGCACAGAAAACTGTGGCGGATAAAATTCTGCAGGAAGTTCGCTCACGGTTGCAATTTCTAGATGAAGTGGGTTTGGATTACCTGACGCTGGACCGCCTTACTTCCACATTGTCGGGAGGGGAGTCGCAGCGGATACAGCTGGCAACTTCGCTAGGCTCGCACCTGGTGGGGGCGTTGTATGTGCTGGATGAGCCGTCGATTGGATTACATCCACGGGATACGCAACGGTTGATCGACATTTTGAAATCGCTGCGCGACTTGGGAAATACCGTGCTGGTGGTGGAACACGATCCGGACACGATCCGGGCGGCGGATTATGTGATTGATCTGGGGCCAGGAGCTGGGGAACTTGGCGGGAAACTGCTATTTGCGGGTTCCTATGCGGCGATGCTGGAAGAACCGAAATCAATTACCGGGCGATATTTGACGGGAGATTTGCGGATACCGGTGCCGAATAACCGGCACAAGTTGAGTGGAAAATTCCTGAAAGTGATTGGCGCGCATTTGCATAATCTGCAGGATGTGGATTTGACGCTACCGTTGGGAACTTTGACGGTAGTGACTGGGGTAAGCGGGTCGGGGAAATCCACGCTGGTCCATGATGTCCTTTATAAGGCGCTGGCGGCGAAGCGGAACGGTTCGAGCGTTAAGGAATTCTGCGAACGGATCGAGGGGGATGCGCAGATTCGGGAAGTGGTGATCGTGGATCAATCGCCGATTGGGCGTACGCCGCGGTCAAATCCGGCGACTTATTTAAAGGCGTTTGATGCAATTCGCGAAGTTTTTGCGGATACTCCGGATGCCAAGAGGCGCGGTTACACGGCGGGACATTTTTCGTTTAACGTGCCGGGTGGGCGCTGCGAGACGTGCCAGGGCGATGGGACTGTTACCGTGGAAATGCAATTTCTCGCGGACGTGGAATTGATTTGCGAGGAGTGCCGGGGGACGCGTTTCAAGAGCGGCGTGCTGGAGGTGTTGTATCACGGGAAGAGTATTCATGACGTGTTGCAGCTGACGGTTCGCGAGGCGTTGGTATTTTTTATTAATGTGCCCAAGGTGATTTCCAAGCTGCGGGTACTGAACGAAATTGGATTGGGGTATTTGCGGTTGGGGCAGTCGGCGACGACACTTTCCGGTGGGGAGGCGCAACGGTTAAAACTGGCGTCGCATCTGTCGCGGACGGAGAACCAAGGCATCCTTTATATTTTGGATGAACCGACAACGGGATTGCATTTTGATGATATTGCGAAATTGTTGGCGGCTTTCCGGAAATTGCTGGAGTCGGGGGCGTCGTTGCTGGTGATTGAGCACAATCTTGACGTGATTAAATCGGCGGACTGGCTGATTGATCTTGGGCCGGAAGGCGGGGATCAGGGCGGGAAGATTATCGCTACCGGGACGCCGGAGCAGGTGGCGCGAAATGCACAATCGCATACGGGGCGTTATCTGGCGCGGGTTCTGAATGAGAATGGACAGGCAAAGGGTGTGCAGAACGGGGCATCAAAGATTGCTGGGGCGGTGGGTGTGGTGAACGGATCGAAGGTTACTTCGGTTTAGTTTGTTTGCTGTGAAGGTGTTAAGACTTACTATTTCATTTCAATGCCAAGCTTTGTGTTCGCTAGACATGGGGCGTTCCTAAGAAGGGAAAAGAAGCACCCACCCTGGAAAGCGAGGGTGGGGCACCCTCCATCTAACTTTTGTTCGGCGTGGGGGCGGGCTTTGTGGCGTCGCGGTGAGCCGACAGGAACCTCGTTCACATTTAGATTATTTATTCTGTGGGTTGCTGCGATTTTTGCCGCGACGGGACTATCGCTTTGCGCTGATGCGCAAACTGGTGGACAGAATTCTTCCAACAAAAGTCAGAGTGGCCCGCAGGGAACTGTTGTGGGGGCGCGGCGCGAAAAGGTTGCCAATCCGCTGAATGATCTGTTGCAGGAAGCGCAAAACGACATCGAGAAGAAACAGTTTGCGGCGGCGATTGATCCGCTGCAGAAATTTATTGCCGCGCAGCCAGATGTCGCTTATGGGCATTTTGAACTTGCCTACGTTTACACCGCGCTACAGAAGGCTGACGAGGCGCGCGGCGAATACGAACGGGCCATCGCCATTGATCCAAAGATGGCCGAAGCTTATTTAAATCTGGGGATTTTATTTATTGAACGCGATCCGGCGGGTGTGGCCGTTCCCAATTTGCGGAAAGCTGTGGAATTGCTGCCGGCGCAAAGTCGGCCGCGTTATTTGCTGGGCGTGGCGCAGGAGAATGCAAAAGATTATTCCGGCGCGGCCGAATCGTTTGAGGGTGCATACCGGCTGGATCCCAAGAACCTGGAACCGATTCTGCATCTGGCAAATTTGTATGTGCGGTTACAGCGACCAGCTGACGCGGAAAAGAAATTCCGCAACATACTGGAAGCTCAGCCAAATGATGCGCAGGCGCTGCTGGGCGTTGCGGAATGTCTGGCTGCGCAAAAAAAACCGGAAGCCGCGGACGCGTATAGCAGCTATCTGGCGGTGCAGCCCAGGGATTCCGGCGCGCGTGCACAGCTGGTGCACCTGCTGGTGGAGCAGCAGCAATATGATGCGGCACTCGCGGAGTTGAATCGCGCGGAAGTTGGGCAGGGCATGGATGCGGCGGCGACTATCGATTTATTGAGGATGCGCGCGGATATTCAAATCGCACAGAAAAAATGGGATGACTCCATCGTTACGCTGAACAAGGCGATTGCGTTATCACCGCGAGATGCGCAATTCCATGGTGGGCTGGGGCGCATTTATCTGCAGAAACGGGATTTTCCGGACGCGCTGAAAGAGCTGAAGGTGGCTTTGCAATTGGATGGGAAAAATCTGGCGTACTGGAAGGATTTGAGCAGTTCCTATTATCTCTCCGGGGATTGCATTTCGACGCTTGCGACGCTGGACCAAATTGCAAAAATGGAAACGCCCGGGGCTGGACCATGGTTTATTCGAGCGCTCTGCTACGATAAGCTAAATCAACCGAGGCCGGCGCTGGAGGCTTACCAGAAATTTCTGAGTCTGGATCAGGGGCAAAACGCCGACCAGGTGTGGCAAGCGCAGGAGCGCAGCAAAGTGTTACGCAAAGTGTTAGAACATAAAAGGTAAGAATGATGGTCCGGCGAGTGAGCTGCGGGATGTGGTTAGGCGCGGCAATGATGTGTTACTTGGCCGGGGCTGCGGTTGCTGCCGACAAAATTGCCGAGATGCAGGCACATTTTGATCACGAGACGAACCCGGTGCGCCGCGCCAAAATGCTGGAAAAACTAGGTGACGCGGAATTCGATGAGGCGCGACGAGCTTTCAAAGCGAACGACCTAAGCACGGTGGGAATAGTGCTTGAAAAGTATCGCGACAATGTACGGGTGGCGTTTGAAGGTTTGAAGAAGAAGCACGCCGACGCGCAGAAGGATTCAAACGGTTATCGCCAACTGGAGATTCACGTACGGCGCGGAATTCGTGAGGCGGATGAAATTATATTGAGGGTTCCAGAAGAATATCAGCCACCACTGCAGATCGTACGGCGCGATCTTGATGCCATAGATATTGAGTTGATTCGTATGCTTTTCCACCATCGCGATCAGCAGCCGGCTTCCCCGAAAGGGCAGGAGGCGGCGACCAATCCAGAGCATCCGGTGAACCCACCTGAGGAGCAACGATGATGGTGCGCAGCAAAATTATCGGGGTGGTGTTTTGTTTGATGCTGTGCACCGGCGGCTCCGCATTGGCGCAACAGGAACAAAAGGATTATCTGTCGTCGCTGGAGGCGGACAAGATTCGGGATGCGGAAACTACCAATGAGCGCGTGAAACTGTTTTTGACGTTTGCGGAAGACCGGCTGAAAAAGTTCCAGTATGAGCTGGAGCATCCATCGGGAACACGGCACATTGATATGCTGAATTCACTGTTAAACGCGTACGGAGGATGTGTCGACGACGCGGCGGATTTAATTCAATTGGGAATCGAGAAACAGGAAAATATCAGGGCGGCGGTGGACTTGATGGCCTCGCAGTCCAAAGCGTTCTTGGCGGTGTTGGAAAAACTGTCGACCGCGGGTGGGCCGGACCTGGAAGAGTACAAAAGCAATCTGGATGATGCCATCGAGGGCACCCGCGACGCGATGAATGAGTCGCAGAAGGCCACCAAGAAAGTGGCGGCTCCGCCGGTTCGCCGCAAGAATTAAAAAGGAATCGCAGCACGATACGCTATGAAAAGTTATGAGGTTTTGTTGGTGCCCGGGGGAAGTGCGCTGTTTCAGCGAGTGTTTACCCGGCTGGGATGTAATGGGCGGCCGCCGCGTTTTCGTGTGGAATTCTATCCATATTCCAGTCTGGTGCTGACGATTCGCCGGCGCGAAGAGGCGATGTACGTGCGATTTTCGGATTTGCTGCAACGCGCGCCACTGCCGGTATTGGAAGGAGGCGCGGCGCTGCTGTTGTCACGGGTTTACCGGCGAAAAGCCCCGCGGGATGTGGTTGAGCCGTACCTCGAGTATGCGCGTTCACACAAGACTCGCAACCGCATCAGCCGGATGCGAAGCGGGCGAGTGCGCGTGCGACAAAGCGATCCGCAAGGGCAGCACTTCAATCTTTCCAAGTTGTTCGATGAGCTGAACGTAAAATATTTCGACGGCGCGCTGCAGCGACCGCGGATCGGCTGGAGCGTGCGGAGCTGGCGACGGCAGTTTGGGTGCTACGATCCGGGACCAAACCAGATTTTGTTGAACAGGCGGATGGATCGCCCCGGAGTACCGGCTTGCGCGGTGGAATATGTGTTATTTCACGAGATGCTGCACGTGAAACATCCCACCAGGCGGTCGGGTTGCAGCTTAGTGTCGCATTCACGAGAATTTCGCGAAGAAGAAAAACGTTTTGTGGGATTCGAACGTGCCCGCCGAGCGCTGGACCGGTTAGCCCGCTGATTTGTCTTTCTTTCCGACTTCACTCCAAAGTTTGTCGATTTTCTTCTGGATTTTTTTGGCGTCTTCCGCGTGCGGATAAAGATCGAGATAGCGGCGGTAGGATTTCAAGGCTTCACTTTTATCGCCTCGTTTTTCCTGTGCTTCGCCCAGATAGCGATAGGGAATCGCGAAGCCCGGTTTGGCGGCGGCGGCGTCCTGGAAACGGTCGATAGCGGCGTCCAAGTCGCCCTTCTTTAGATAAAATTGCCCGACTTCAAGATCTTTTTCCGCGCGCAGCGGGTCCCAGGTGGGTTGATCGGTTGCGGAGGTTGTTGGCGTATCTTTATCTTTGTTTTTTTTGTTCGAGGATTTTGGTCGGGATGAATCTGGCGGTCCAGGTGGAAGCGGTTTGGGAGCGGTGGAGGAGGATTCGCCTTGCGAATCCTGGGCTTGCGATGTGGGCACGGTTAAAAGAACGAATGCGGCTAGGGGCAACAGACATCGTGCGATGGTGCTGAGGCGCGCCGAGGGGCGTTGCATCTGATGGAAAAGTATAGGCATCCAATTAAGCAGAGCGGCCGGCTTCAATTTCCGGCTTGATGTTCAGATTCCCTCGCACCGTCCACTCTATCCGATTCACTTTAGTATCATAGTAGTTGTATGGGCTGGTTGTATGACGTATTTGCACGGTGCGTCGTCGCAATTCGGCCGGGTGGTGTTTTGCAGGAATTGTGGGACGCTGAATAAATAATATGGAACCACGTGAAAAAGCGGCTCTGTTACCCGACGCGCCGGGAGTGTATCTCTTCCGGGATGCCGGCGGGACGGTTCTGTATGTTGGCAAGGCGATTTCTCTGCGAAGCCGGGTGCGCTCGTATTTTCTGGAGTCGAGCTGGATTAATGCCAAGACCGGATCGTTGGCGAGGGAGATCGCGGATCTCGAGACCATTCTGGTGGCCAATGCGCGAGAGGCTTTGGCGCTCGAACACAATCTTATCAAGCAGTACCGGCCGAAATTTAACGTTTTGCTGCGCGATGACAAGACATATCCATACATAAAATTTACGGCTTCGGAAAAGTTCCCGCGCGTTTATTTTACGCGGCGAGTGAAGAAGGACGGTTCGCTTTATTTTGGGCCGTATTTTCCAGCCAGCCTGGCCCGGCGTATTTTACATTTCATTCACAAACGTTTCCTGGTGCCGTCGTGCACGGTGGATTTGACGCGCAGCCATCCACGCCCTTGTTTGCAGTATTACATCAAGCGGTGCCAGGGACCGTGCGTGGATGGATTGACAACCGAAGAACGCTATGCCGAAGCTGCGCGCGATGTACGGTTGTTCTTGGAGGGACGCCGGCACGATTTGATGAAGAGCCTTGAGCAACGGATGGGCGTGGCGGCGGAGCAGGAATTGTATGAGCAGGCCGCGGCGTATCGCGATTTGCTGCGGACCCTGGAAGACATTGAAGAGCGGCAGCGCATTGCGTCATCGCAAGGGGATGACACGGACGTGCTCGCTTATCACGCGGAGGCTCCGCTGGTGGCGGCGAATCTTTTTCACCTGCGCGGCGGGCGGGCCATGGACCGGCGCGAATACTATTGGGAAGACCTGGAAGAATTCGACCCCAAGGAATTTGTGCCTTCGTTGTTGAAGCAAATTTACCTGGAAGCGGCGTATTTACCGAAGGCCATTCATGTGCCGGTGGACTTCGAAGATCGCGCGCTGTTGGAAGAGGCGTTGTCAGAGCGCGCGGGGCACAAGGTGGAAATTTTTACGCCGCAGCGGGGTTCCAAGCGGGCGTTTCGCGACCTAGTAGAAAATAATGCGGCGCATTCTTTTGAGCAGCGATTCCGGGTGCTGAAACCGACGTCCAAAGCGATCAGCGAAGCGGTGCAGGCGGCGCTAAATTTGCCGGAAGAGCCGCAGCGCATCGAGAGTTTCGACATTTCGCATATTCAGGGCAGCGATACAGTCGCGTCCATGGTGGTGTGGGAAAATGGGCGCATGAAGAAATCGGATTATCGCAAATTTATTATTCGCGGCGAGGGTAGCGTGGAAGGGGAGCCAGGAAAGAATGATGATTTTGCGAGCATGCGCGAGACAGTGACGCGGCGGTATAGCCGGGTTTTGAGGGAAAAACGCGTGATGCCCAATTTGATTTTAATTGATGGCGGGATCGGCCAATTGCGGGCGGCGGCGCAGGCACTTGAATCATTACAGATCATTAACCAGCCCCTGGCGAGCATCGCGAAACGCGAAGAGATTTTATATATCTATGGGCAGGAAGATGAGCCGTGCGTGCTGGATCATCATTCACCGGTGCTGCATCTGATTCAACAGATTCGCGATGAGACGCACCGCTTTGCCGTAACGTTTCACCGCTTGCGTCGCGGGAAGCGGCAAATCAAAACTGCACTGCGAGATATTCCAGGCGTTGGGCCGCTGACGGCCCAGCGGCTGTTGCGCGAGTTTGGCAGCGTGGCCAATGTGCAGCGGGCGGGAGTCGCGGGGCTGAGTCGGGTAATTACGCGGAAGAGCGCGGAGAAAATTCTGGCGCACCTGAACGGACCGGGGGGCGAAAGCAGCGCTACAGACGGTTCTGCGACGGAAGACAAAACGACCGATAACAAAGTGACTACAACTACCAGTTAGCCTGTATTGAACCTGACTTGATGCTATTATACGGTCACAATGGAGGTCATCATGGCTGATAATGTTGGTTCCAAGGTGAGTTATTTTCTGGTTGGACTCGGTGTAGGCGCGCTGGTGGGCGTTTTGTTTGCTCCCAAGTCGGGGGAGGATACGCGCGAATACCTTGCAGGGAAAGCCGATGAAGGCAAAGATTATGCTCAGCGCAAGGCACGCGAACTGCGCGAGCGCGCGGATGAATTGATCGAACGCAGCAAGGATGTGGCCTCGCGGAAGAAGGATTCGATCTCGGCAGCGGTGGATGCGGGACGCGAAGCTTATCTGCGAGAAGCCTCAAAGTCGTAACGATTTGACGGGGCAAATTTGACGAGTTTTCCGCTCAGAACTGTGGGAGGCTGGGGCGCTCATGGAATTTTGGCTTGAGGTGTTCAGCATCGTCGCCGCCATCGCGTTGGTGGTGCAGGTGATTATTCTGGGTGCGCTTTTTTTTGAAATGAAGCGCACCACGGAAAAAGTAAATAAGCTGGTGAGCGATATGCAGACGCGCGTCGGGCCGATCCTGAGCCGGGTACAATTGTTGCTGGACGATACGCAGCCGAGAATCTCGGAGATGGTGGCGGACGCGTCGCACATTGTGTATCTGGCGCGCGGACAGGCGCAGAGGATGGATCGTGTATTGAGCGAGGCTTCCGACCGGTTGCGTGGACAATTGATTCATGCGGATCGCATTTTGTCTGGGGCGCTGGAAGCTGTGGAAGAAACTGGAGCGAAGGTCAGACAAGGGTTCTGGGGACCGATGCGCAGAGCCTCGGCGGTGGTCACCGGAATTCGAGTGGGGTTGGACTTGTTGCGGTCAAGGCGGGCGCCCCGCCGGCCGGAAGAGCAACATGAAGAGGAATTATTTATTTAGATGGGGAATTAAGTAGCGGGCAACAGGTGAAATCCTTCCTTCAATTTAAAAATCCCTACCACGCAATGAGGGTGGTCCTGCCTCTTTGAGTACGAAAAGCCCCGAAAATGAATCTTATTGCGGCAGCGGTGTAAGCACTACGGTTTTTCCGGTTTGTGCTGAGCGCCGCGCGGCGTCGAGAATTTGCATAACTACCACATTTGTTTCCAACGACGATAGGTCGCCGTCAGGTTGTAGGTGACCGCGCAATACGGCAGCCAGGTAACTTAGCGAGTCGCGTTGCGGTTCTGGTAGCGGCGGCGCAGTCAGCGGGGTGTCCAGCTCCGCTTTCTCGCCGCGATACCGGACGCGCACGCGGTCCGCGCCTAGGGTAATTGCGTAGCCGGCGTTGCCGTACACTTCCATGTCTTTGCGCGCGAAGGACCAGTTCCACGAAGGCATCAGTACCGCTTGGGCCTTCGGGTAACGAAGAATCACGGTGGCATCATCGTCGACGCGGGGATAAATTTCCGGCTTATCTGTTTGCGTCACGGCCGTAACGCTGATCGGCGGCTGGCCGTGCATCAGTACGGTCATCAAGTCCGCGCCGTAGCACCCAAAATCAAATAGCGCTCCGGCGCCGTTTTGCTGTGGATCGGTCAGCCAGGGCAGCCACTCAGGGCCGACGCCAATTTCTTTCGGGCCTTCGTGGCCATCGTGCACCACTACTTTACGCAGCTCGCCAAGCTTGCCCGCGGCGGCTTGGGCGATGACTTCGTGATTGCTGGCATACCAGGTGGTCTCGTAGTTGACGAGCACCGGCACGGGCCGGTCGGGTGTGCCAGAGTTACGGGCCACCGCACGAATTGCCAGCGCGTCTTCGAGGGTAGTGGCTAAGGGCTTTTCCACCATGGAGCTCACGCCATGTCGTGCGGCGATCTCGATCACTTTGCGATGGTCGACAATGGTGGTGTACACGAGCACGGCATCGGGACGCTGCTCAGCCAGCATCTTTTCCAAATCGGTATAAAACAATTTGGCGTCCAGGTGGTATTTTGCAGCGTAGTCCTTCGCGAGGGCCTCCTGCGGCTCGACAATCGCAACCAAAGTGGCGGCCTGATTCCCAGGCAGCGCTGCCAAGAATCCTTTCACGTGGCCGTGCACCAAACCAACAATTGCCACGCGTATTGGAGGTTCGGCGCCCGCATCCTCGGGCGCGGCAAAAAGGGAAAAAATGCCAATAACTACGGATAGTGAGCGAATGAGGAGCAATGTCGGGAGCGATGAATTTTTGCGTGTTGCACTTTTCTGTCTAGTGTTGCTCATTGGGCTTTTCTGGCCTCCAGCAGCAATCGGCGCAGCTTGGTTAGATCATTCAAGATGCGGCGGCTGGCTGCGATGTGCGATGCCAGTTGATTCAATTTGTATTTCACCAATTGCAAGGCTTGGTGCCGGCGCGCCAGTTGCGGATCCGTGGCGCGAAGTATTTCGGTTTCGATTTCGGCCTGGGCTTCGCGTGTAGCTGCCAGCAACTGGTTCACGTATTCGCGGGCGCTTTCGATATTGTCGAACGGCGTTTCCGGCAGGTAGGGCATATCGGCTTTCTCCAATGCATTTCTGGCGCTTCCTGGGCACAAAAAGGATAGGCCTTCCGGAGGAGCACTTCAACTTCAGAGGGGCGTTATGAAATGAAGGCGGGTCGTCGCGATTCTCTACATTTGGTTGTGTTGGCAAAGCGGTTTGGGACGAGCGGCGCAGGCATCGAGGGCATCTGGGGGTTCTGCGCCACTCTCGGACGTGTTCTACCGGTTCAGACTATGAAGGGGAGCGTTTTATTCCGTAAGGTTGCTACTCCCAGCGAAAAACTTTTGTGGAGATTGCGGTGCACAGGACAAATCCCAGGGCCAATGCGGCTATGTCTCCGAGGTGAGCCGACCAGGCTTCACCATTCCAGATCCCCTGGAGGAGGCTCACGGCGTAGGTCAGCGGGAGCAGTCGGGACACCGCGCGAAGGAGCGGCGGAAAAGACGCTACCGGTGTGAAGAGTCCTGAGAAACCGAACATGGGATAAAAAATGATGGCGCCGATGGGCTGGGCAAATCGCGCGGTAGGAACGATGCTGGCGATGAGGAAGCCGATGGATAGGGTGCTGCAAGTACTGATGAGTAGCGCAATGGTGAAGGAGAACAAAGGTGCGTGAACGCCGGCGGGGTAATAGCGCTTGCCGGCGAGCACCATTAAGAGCAATGTGGCCGCGGTGAGCAGCAGCTTGACGAGTACGTGGGCGGTCAGAATCGTGTACGGGCGCAGCGGGGTGGCACGGAGGCGCTTGAGGATGCCGCCTTCGCGATAGATGGAAATAATGGTGACGAGGGAGAGCACGGCACTGACAGCGATCAGCAGCGACGCGAGCACCGGCAAGCCGACATGGACGAAACTGTTGGGGCTGGGTGCGGCGGGGGCACGCCCGCGGCCTAAGATTCGCCCCAGCACGAGGAACACGACAACGGGCACGACGATCGTGCCGATTGCGCCTAAAGGCTCGCGCATAAAAATCTTGATCTCGATCCAGGTGAGTTTCCAGAGTCCAACTAGCATTGTTTGCGCCTATTCACGAATCGAATGTCCCGTTAATTTAAGAAAGACGTCCTCAAGATTGGGAAGAATGGTGCGGAAATCAGTTACTGGAATGTGATTCTCAGACAGACAATGAATCACGCTGGTCACCAGATCGTCACCGCGGCCACTGATTGTGAATCGCGAGTCGCTAGAGGTTACTGACTCGACGCGTGGGATGGTGCGAAAACGTTCCTCAGCGCTCGGATCATTGGTGGCGAGAACTATGGTTCGCTCGGGACAGTGGCGGTCGACGAGCTTGGCTGGAGTGTCGATGTCGATGATGCGGCCGTGCTCGATGATGGCTACGCGATCGCATAAGCGCTCGGCTTCCTCCATCAAATGAGTGGTAAGAAAAACGGTCTTGCCGCGCTTGCGGATGTTACGGACGAGGTCCCAAATGGCGCGGCGCGCCTGGGGATCGAGACCGGTGGTTAGCTCATCGAGAAAAACAACTTCGGGATCGTTGATCAGCGCGAGGGCAATGAAGAGCCGCTGCTTCTGGCCGCCGGAAAGATTCATAAACCAAGCGTCGCGCTTGTCGGTGAGGCCGAGGCCTTCGAGGAGGCGTTCGGCATCGATGGCTTTCTTGTGGTAAAGAGAGGCCCAGAGGTCGACGGCCTCCCACACTTTGATGCGCTTTTGCAGCTGGGCCTGCTGGAGTTGAACTCCGATGCGAGCCTGCAGCCGGTAGACCTGACGAAAAGGATCAAGGCCGAGAACTGAGATGGCGCCGCGGTCGGGAGTGCGCAGGCCTTCGATGCACTCCATGGTGGTTGTTTTTCCGGCGCCGTTGGGGCCGATAAGACCGAAAATTTCGCCTAGGTGTACTTCGAAGGAGACTTCGTCGACGGCGACGGTAGGGCCGTAGGTTTTGCGAACTCCCGAAACTTGGATGACCGGCGGCATGGTGTTTTGCGAGATTAGATGGGTGTCGAACCGGAGCAAGAGTTATATCACGACGCATGCCGGGTCCTGACAAGGGCGCGCTTTAAGACAGGAACGTCTTTATGTTGTTAAACACCGCAATAAGCCGCGGTAAATGAAGGAGATGTTGGTAGGGGCGGTGGGGATCGAACTAAAAGCGACGTTGAAAACGCGCAAGTTACTGATTCCATTAAACGCGAAAAACGCCAAATACACCGGAATCGCCCAACTGAGGTACACGCCAGGTACATGGGATAGCCAAGGATAATGGGATGACAAAATGCTGCTGGCACGGTAATTTTGGTATATGGAAACCGGAGATGTGTGAAATTGCCGTCGTCACTGCTGCGGGCCACAAATTTGGAGGAAAGCAACCTCTCCGAAGAAGCCGCTCGACTGCTGGCGCTCGAACTTTATCGCGAGGATCAGGTCTCGCTGGGACGCGCTGCTGAGCTTTGCCACATGCCACTGGCGGCTTTCATGGATTTCGCCGCGAAGCACGGTGTCGCCCCCGCTACGATACAGCTTTGAAGACCTGGAAGAAGAACGCCAGTCCGCGGACCGTCTTAAACCGTGACTGTCGTATCCGTTTCGTCGTCGCTTCTGACTAAGCTTGCCTGCTTTTAATCTGCACAACCGGCGAAGAGCAGCCAGAAACTATTCGGTTTCTACGCGAACGTCAGTGAACTTTCGAAAGTCCTGATCGAAAGAGGCTACCGGCATGTTTTCGGTCGCCGCAGTTGCGGCGATCAGGCAGTCCACGAAATGGACCTTTGTTTTTCGATAGCGATCCAACGCGTCCACGTTAATCGCCGCATCAATTTCAACACCCGGGCTGGAAATGAGTCTGCCGAGCGCTGAGGCGATATCTCCACGCGGATGCTCGTAGAAAGACTCCAACACAAACACGCACTCGGCCAGAACCGCTGGCAACACCACAATTACTACGTCGCCGCGGTCGCATGCGTCGAATAGCTTTCCAGCTGCCTTGGCATGCTTTTCATGGTCCTGCACTAGATAGCGAACAATCAGATTGGTGTCGACAAGCCTTCGTTTGCTCACCGGGCGCCCTCACCACCACGGACGGCCTTCGCTGCGGCCTCGCGGATTTGCGCGAAGGACATTCCCTTGCCCTTTTTGCTGGCGAGCACGCCCTTGAGTGATTGCGTGCCCAGATGCACGCGAATGGTGGCGTGGTCACCTTCCACCAAGTACTCTAGCTGGTCACCCGGCTTGATTCGCAACGCTTTCCTAATCTTCCCCGGAATGGTCGTTTGTCCCTTGCTTGTTACCGTGGAATGCGGCATGGTGAGATCCTTACTCGTATTATTATTCCTTACCGATTTAATCATCCCTTACTTCTTGGCACTTGGCAAGGCCAACCACTCGTTATCGGTCGATGCTCTGTTGACATCAAGTCCCACAACGTGGTATATCCTACAGTGTGGTATTTATAGAATCGCAAGCATTTACTCGCCGGCTCCATCAGCTAGCGGGGGTGTCGGCCGACGAGCTGTTGCGCCAGATACAAGAGGACCGAAAAGGGAGATGTCGCTCAAGGACTCGGCGGAATACGCAAGGCTCGCACGTCGAACCCGACTCGAGGAAAAGGCAAGCGCGGCGGCTATCGCTATATGCATCTGTATCTGAAGCACCGAGACCACCTTCATTTGCATTTTCTGCTGGATAAGGACCAGCAGGAGGATTTGACCACTGAGCAGCGCAGAAATCTTCGTTTGATGGTGACGGAATTGAAGAGGTTGTAGGAGGACAATATGGCAAAGAAGATCAAGGTGAATATCTACGACGATATGCGGCAATCACTGGCCGACGCGTCGGCGTATGAGCGCGGGCAGAAGGTTGACTTGCGTGTGACGGAGATCCCAGCCCCACCGAAAGTCCTCAAACCGCGAGAAATTCGGCATATCCGAGAAAGCCTGCACGCAAGCCAGGCCGTATTCGCGCACTTTCTCTGTGTCAGTCCAAAGGCTGTTCAGAGTTGGGAGCAGGGTTCGCGACGTCCGCAAAGCACGGCACTACGGCTCCTGATGATTGCCAAGAAGAATCCCACCGCGCTTCTGCAGAGCTGATCAAGGAAGGTAAAATCCCTCTGCAATCACTGGCCGCAGATCATGGCTCAGGAATTACATAAAGCCAAAATGGGCCGAGCGCTCGCTCGACCAGATCAAACTGCTTGCGGTCGAACACTGGTTGAAGAAGCTCTCCCTTGCGCCTAAGAGCAAGCCCTCCCGGGACCACGTGAGAATGCTACGCCTAAGGGCTTCGAGACACGACAATTCGAAGATACTTATCTAATTTGTCTTTCAAGACTTTCAATTCTTCGTGGAGTGCTGTCTCGATTTCCGTTGAGGCGCGGCTTCCATCGGCCAGTCTGCTATGCCCAAGTGCGTCCTCATCGTCGATGACTCTTCAGCTTTCAGAAATGCGATTCGTTCCTCTCTAGAGGAATCTGGTTTTGAAGTCTGCGGCGAGGCCGTGGACGGATACGACGCGCTCCAGAAGGCCAAAGAATTGAACCTGATTTAATAATCCTAGACTTCGCAATGCCGCGCATGAATAGGATTCAAGCGGCTTAGATATTGATACAGATGTGCCTGAAACACCGATATTACTGCTCACATCGCATTCCGCCGCTCTTCAGGATCGCGGAGCACTGCTAAGAGGCATTGACGCAGTAGTTCCGAAAGATGGTGGGTTATCGGTGCTGATGCGTTACATCGATATGCCGATTCAAGTGCGGCAACCTTAGCGAGAAAATGGATCGGCGATTCGACAAACGGTGGAATGCCCAGCTGGTAACGTTACCTTTTAGGACTAGATCGACGAGCAACGACTAAGCCGCGTCTAGCCTCTCTTCTATCGATGGGCTAGTAGGCCATTTTGAGCCCTTCCTGTAGGAGTTCGCGTTTTTCGGAATGATCACACTCGGGCAAAGCTGCTTTATCGCGGGGATCACCTCTGAGTAGAGGTTCATTTTGTCCAAAAGCACCTGTGCGCCAAAACTTTCCGCCAAAATCTTTGCATCATCATCGTTCCACAGCGATATAGCTACGACGCATTTAGTGTGCAAGAGAATTTGAGATTTTACCGACTCGGGTGGCGCTCCGCCTTTACTTTTGAAACGATGATGAACTGGCGGATCGCTCCTCAAATTGGTATCCAAGTAGAAGAACCTCTGTCCGGCATGGTGCTGGGCAGCTGCGACTGGTAACGGAGTTCGCACAATCCCCACTCAAACGGATTACTTAACACCACACAATGTTCAATTTTGGACAGTCGCAGCATCTGCCTTAAGTTATTGTTCGGGCTCCTTCCGGAAGGAGTGGCTCCTGGAGCATGCTGCTGGACGTGTTCCGTGCAAGGAGTTGCTGGGCGAGAGCGGGACTTCTTGGTCTCGCATTGACTTGCGTTGCATCCTCAAATTTTGCTCAAAAATTACCGGAAGCCACCCAGGGGCCTTCGGTCGCTTCCCTCACTCCCGACTTTGCAGCGCCAGCCAGTGAATTTGCCGGCCCGGAGCGATGCGTTTCTTGTCACAAAGAAGTAGCAGCCGAGTATGCGAAGACCATTCATTCGAAGTTGGTCTTTCCGAAAAGGGAAGACATTCACGGTTGTGAAAGCTGTCATGGTCCCGCGAAGGCACACGCCGACGCCATTCAGGCCGCGCATGGCGATGATGCCGCCACCGCCAAGGCTTTAACCGACCATCCGGTCTTCGCTTTTCGCGGCTCCGCTGCGGAAAACGCGGCACGCTGTCTGACCTGCCACATCTCCAGCAAACCGCAGGAATTTTTCGAACACTCGGAACACGCTGGACATGGCATCTCCTGCAATCAGTGCCACACGGCGCACCTCGTTGAGGAGGTAAAGGATCATAGCCGCGGCGCGAATTTGAGCTATCCGCAAGCTCACTTCTTTCAGGTGCCCCGGCTGTCTGACGAAACCCGTTGGTTGCACAACAGCCTCCTGAAACAAGCGGAGCCCACGTTGTGCTTTACATGCCATCTCACGATTCAAGCCAAGTTCGCTTTGCCGGAGCACCATCGCGTTCCCGAAGGGCTGATCAAGTGTTCGGACTGCCACAATCCGCACGGAACGGAAAATATGGCCAGCCTCAACAAGGCCGGTTCTGAAACCTGCGTAAATTGTCACGTGGAAAAGCGTGGCCCCTTTGTGTACGAACACCCCGCTGTAAAGGTCGAAGGCTGCGTCAGTTGTCACAATCCGCATGGCAGTACCAACCGCATGCTTTTGGTACGCCGTGAAGGGCGCCAACTCTGTTTGCAATGTCACACCGGCTTTCACGCGCAAACACCAGTTCCTCACAGCCGCTTGGGATTCCAGACCTCCGGCGAATGTGTTCGCTGCCACGTTACCGTGCACGGTTCGAATTTCGATCCGTTTTTCTTGCAGTGAGATAAGGGATGGCTCGGATGAAACGATGCGCTCGGGTTCTGGTGCCACTAGCCGCTCTGCTTACTTTTGTGCCCGTACTGTACGGACAGGACGATGCCGAGCCCACGCACCCGATAGTTGTCGGCAACTTCGACCTCTCCGGTTCCGCAACAGGCGGCTATCGCTTCGAAACCGTAAAGGGATATACACCGCAATTTCAGGAGATGTTTGATCTCGGGAAAGGTTTTCGCTTGTTCGATTTCACTCTCAATGGAGCAACGGAGGGCGAGAAAAACACCTTCGCGGACAGTTTCTTCCTGCAACTCAGCGGTCTGGGTGGCGATCCATTTCCGTCCGCGCAGTTCGCCATCTCCAAACACAAGCTTTACGACCTGCGCGTGAATTGGCGCCAGAGCTATTACTATTGGAACCAAAACGACAACGTCGTTCTGCCCATCGCTTCCGCGGCAGCCGGCCTTTCTACCGGTCTCACCAACAATCATAACTGGGCCACGGTGCGTAAATTTGGCTCCGTCGATCTAACCCTGCACGCCACCGATCATTTGCGTTTTCGGTTCAACTACTATCGGCCCTCGGACGATGGCACCACTTTCACCACACGCTCGCCGGATTTTCTCAATTCTCCAGGGTATTGGGGCGGCTATGCTCGCGCCAATCCTTATTACCTCTTCGCGCCCCTTACGGATGAAACCAACCGTTTCACCGGAAGCGTCGATTACACCATCAAGGACTGGAATTTTCATTACAGCGCTGGCTATCAAACCTTCACCGAGAACATTAGTCTGAACAATGTGACCTCGGCCGAGCTCAGCATCAACCCGATCGCTAGTTCCACGCTTGAGCCACTCACCAATTACTCCCTTACTCAATTTCGCCGTTTAACCACTCCGATCAGCGAATTTTCGTACGTGGGCAAGCCTTTGCCTAGGCTGGAATGGCGGGGAGCTTACATGTTTTACCGTTACCAGGGGCCCGCTACGCTCGATCAGTCTTTCGCTGGCGTCGCTCCTAACGCAACTGGCACGCTTGCGCCGTACGCCGTGAGTCAAAGCGGCCGTGCCACGGTATCTGAGCCCAACAATATTGTCAGCCAAGGCCTCACCTATCATCTTTACCCTTGGTGGAGCATCGATCTGGACTACCGCTATTCGCGGTTCACTAACAACTCTGTTGGAAATCTCAGCAGCCTTTTTAACAACACCGCAGCATCGGCTTCGGTGACCGACTCGGTCTGGCGAGACGGTCTGAGTGACCTCACCCTCACCATGGATTTCAAGCCGATGCGCTCGCTGATCATTCGTCCCGGCGTGGAATACTTGAAAGCCGACGTGGAGTCTGTCACCAACGGCGTCACTGACTCGGAAATCACTTTGCGCACCAAGTGGGTCAGGCCGGTCATAAGTTTTGGCTACGAGCCCTCCAAAGTCTTCAGCATCCGCGGCGACTTCCATAGCACAACCAGCGGTTCGTCCTACACTGCGATCACGCCGCACACCCAGCAGGTGGCGCGCTTCGTGGTGCGATACCGCCCCACTGAGAAAATTTCCGTTGAAGATGAAGTCAACTTTGCCAATTACAAATTACTCGATACCAATTTTGAGAACACTATTCGCTCCAACGCCATCACCGCTTATTATGCCTTGGGCGAGCGGCTATCTCTCTTTGTGGGCTTCAGCTACGACAGCTACTTTGCGCAGGGAGATATCCTGTATCCTCGCGGACCCGCTCCCCTCGCCGATTTTCTGCGGGACCAGGAACTCAATCGAGTGTGGTTTGGCGGGATTGACGCCAAGCTGGCCAAACGCGCTGGCGTCCGCCTGTCCGGAAATTTCGACCGTTCCAGCGGAGTGGGCGCCATCAGCGGCGAGCCCCCGGCTTATGGCCCACTCACCTGGCCGCTAGTTACCGGGACTGTTTACTACGATGTGCCCAAGGCTGGGCGAATTGCCGTCGACCTGCAGCGCACTTACTACATTGAAGACATCGTTACGGTGAACAATTTCAGCGCGAACTTGCTGACCATTCGCTGGACAAAAAGTTTTTGATCAGAGGTTGTTAGAGTTAATTCGCTCGATGAAATTACTTTTAAGGAGAAAAATCGTGAAGCGATCAATGAAGTTGGTTACGGGCGCTGCCGTCCTTACAAGCGCATGGCTGCTATTTGTTGCGCATCCTTTTCCGGCGTCAGCCGCGCCTCCAACCGCTCAGGACGTGTATCTCGATAAATGCTCCGTGTGTCACGGGCAAGACGGTGCCGGCAACACCGCAAAAGGAAGAAAGCTGAAAGTAAAAAACGTTCGATCGCCGGAAGTTCAGAAGTTGACCGACGCGGAGATGATCGACATTGTTGCCAAGGGCAAAGGCAAAGACATGGACGGCTTCGGCAAGGAACTGGGAGACGACATGGTAAAGCAATTGGTCACGTATTACCGGTCGCTTGCCAAGTCGTGAAGCCGTACATCTGGCGGCATCGGACGTTTGAAAATTTTGTGCTGCGGCTTGCCGCGCCCTGCTCAAGCGCTTGCCTCTCATGAACACCACACCGCTCATTCTCATATCCTTCACCGCCATCGCGGCGGCTCTTGGACTGTTGACCGCGTTGCGGCCGGAATTGACCAGAGTGCGCGGCGGCAAAATCCTTGCCTTTATGTCACTCTGTGTCCTACCCGCTCTCGGTATGTGGGCTGGTGTAAATGAGCACCTGGAGCGCTCCACCTCCACTCAATTCTGTCTTTCCTGTCACGTCATGGCGGATTTTGGCAAGAGTCTCTACGTGGACGATAAAAGTTACGTTCCCGCTGTCCACTTCCAAAACCATTTTGTACCGGTCGATCACGCCTGCTTTACCTGCCACACCGACTACACCCTCTTTGGCGATTACAAAGCGAAATGGCGGGGTGTCCACCACGTGTTGGTTCAATATCTGGGAAAAATTCCCAAGCCGGAGGACATCAAGCTGTACACCGCCTACAACAATCGTGAGTGCCTGCATTGCCACGCGGGTATGCGAAAATATGAAGAAGCTTCCTCGCACCACAAAAATCCCGAAATGTTGGCCCAGGCCGCGACTAATCAACTGTCCTGCATCTCCAGCGGCTGCCACGACACCGTTCACGATGTAACCACTATAAAAGACGCGACCTTCTGGACGCCCAAGGCGAGCGGAAAATGACCGCAACATTAATGGAGCGCCGAATCCGTTGGTCCGGGCTACTGATCGTTGTGGGGTTACTCTTCCAGATGCTTACGCTGCCACTGACCCATCCGCTGGCCTTCGTCGGTTTTCTTTTCCTGGGTTGCCCGCTGGTTGCCGCCGGGATGCTGTTCTTTCTCTACTCCCTCATCTCAAACGACAAGGAGTAATGATGGCCGAACTTCTCCCGTTGGGGTGCTAATTCGTTGTAGCGGGCCGCGATTAGTCAGGCACGGTTTCGCGCGCGCGTTCATAAAGTGGTTTGAACGTGGCCGCCCGTGGTTGCGGCGGACGCTTTATCGGATGCCCGTTCCGACTAGACTGTGGAGTCTCCACGCAACGGCAGAATCGATTGAGAGCGTGTCGGCATCAAATCGAAACGATGTTAGATTCCGAAACGAAAAAGCTCTTAGCTGCCTTGGAGGCGAACTGGCAAGCGGAAATAGAGGGTTTCAACACCTACACCGCACTCGCCAAGGAAGAGACCGATCCGCACAGGCGAAATGCATTACGAGGCTTAGCAGCAGCAGAAAAACAGCATGCCGATTTATGGGCTGGACGTATTCGCGAGATTGGAGGCCGAGAACCCTCTTATACCGGGGACTTGTCGGGTCAAGCTGATTCGTTGGCGAATCGAATCGGCGGGGCTGACCTCGCACTTCGTCGCCTGGAAATTGACGAGGCTCGGGACATCGCCAAGTACGGCAAACAGCTCAAAGTGCTGGGTGACCAATCCAGTCTTGCCATTTTGCAGGAAGTCATTGCCGATGAACGCGAACATTACCAGACGTTGGGAAACCTAATTCGTTCACGTGGGGCTCTCCCGGCTCTTCCCTCCCAGCAGGTTCAGGAAGCAATCGATGATTTGGTTGCGGCACGCGACAGGGGGCATTCACATGCGGCGGGTTGGGTGGGAGATGCGATCTATGGCGTGAACGATGGCCTTGGTTCTATCTTCGGCATCGTGTCCGGCGTCTCCGGGGCGACGCTGGGGAACAGCCATTTCGTGCTCATCGCTGGTCTTGCAGGCATGGTTGCGAGCGCTCTCTCGATGGGGTCCGGCGCTTATCTTGCTGCAAAGAGTCAGCGAGAGATTTACGAAGCCGAGTTCGCCAGAGAAAGAGAGGCGGTAGAAGATAACGAAGCCGAGGCTCGAGAGTTGTTATCTCTTAGTTACCAAGTTCGCGGCCTCCCGGAAGCTGATGCAGGACAGTTCGTCGAGCACCTTGCGAAGGACAAGAACCAACTCATCAAGGCACTCGCGCGCGAGCGACTAAATACTACCGAAGAGGGTCTGAGTAATCCGATGGTCTCCGCGGTCTCCGGGGCGCTTTCGACGGCAGTAGGAGCATTCATCCCAATTATCCCGTTTTTCTTCATGACGGGCATTCCGGCGGTCGTTGTGGCGGCGATTGTTTCGTTGTTAGCGCACTTCGCTGTCGGCGCTGCGAAATCTCTGATCACCATTCGGTCATGGTGGTGGAGTGGATTCGAGATGACTTGGATCGGCGCTTTAGAAGGAGTCGTAACCTATATCATCGGCATCGGTCTAGGGCGAATCGGTGGAGGACAATAGCGCACCGGACCAGCCTTTCTCGTAGGCTCAGGACGATGTCTTGATCGCAGCGCTCGCGGAAATAATCCACTTGGATATTGGGCATTGATCGGCCACGTTGATTGTTGCCCCTGGACACATGAACCTGAGGAATGCCGGGTGCAGTCTGGATTAGCTCGCGAGCCGTGCCATCGCCGCCGTCGCAAACTTTTCCTCTTTGAGACCGAGGACGACGCGGCCATTGACCTGTCCTTTCTTGAGCCGGCTGAACACATCATTGATGGATTCCAACGGCAATGTCTCAATTGTGGCCTTCACTTTGCCGTCTGCGGCAAAGGCAAGCGATTCTTCCAGGTCCAAACGAGTGCCAACGATAGAGCCGCGTATCGTGTAGCCGTTTAGAACTACATCGAAAATTGAAACAGGGAATTCCCCGGGCGGAAGACCATTCAGCACACAAGTCCCACCGCGACGAAGCATGCCGACCGCTTGCTTGAAGGCGACCGGTGAGACCGCCGTTACCAGTGCTCCATGCGCCCCGCCGATCTGTTTTTGGATTTCCTTCACAGGGTCCTGTGTTTTCGCATCAATCGTGATTTCAGCTCCGAGCTTCCGCGCCAGCGCCATCTTTTCAGATCCGAGATCCACCGCTGCGACGTGCAGCCCCATGGCCTTCGCGTACTGGATGGCCACGTGGCCGAGGCCTCCCACTCCAGAGATCACAACCCATTCACCCGGTCCCGCTTCCGTCATTTTTAATCCTTTGTAGGTGGTGACTCCCGCACACAGGATCGGCGCCGCATCCACAAACGAGAGGTTTTTGGGAATTCGCCCCAAGTAATCTGCTTGCCCCAACGCGTACTGCGCGAAACTCCCGTTCACCGAGTAACCGGAGTTTTGCTGCTCCGGGCAGAGTGTTTCCCATCCGGCAAGACAGTAATCGCAATGCCCGCACGCACTGTGGAGCCACGCAATTCCCACACGGTCACCTTCTTTCAAGTGCGTAACCCCGGCCCCGATGGCTGCGACGATTCCTGCTCCTTCGTGGCCTGGAATGAGGGGCATCATAGGCTTGACGGGCCAATCCCCATCTACTGCGTGCAGATCGGTGTGACATACTCCAGTGGCAAATATTTCTACAAGGGCCTGCCCTGGCCCAGGCGTTGGGATTGGAACTTCTCGCACAACCAACGGCGCACCGAATTTTTCGACAACGGCTGCTTTCATCGTTCTTGTGTTTAGCATTTCAGCTCCCTTTCACCCGAAGTTCGTACAACTCTAGCCCCGGTTCAGGCAGCGGTATGTATCATTGAGCACAGTTGGCTGTGACGCGGATCACAGGGTCATGGAGTGGCGAAACTCAGAGTGACGACGGCGCAATACGCGACCGCAGGTGGCGGGTCGCTGTTCAGTGATGGTCTACGAGCTGGGAGTTAACTGCGGAAGCTAATCTTTTCCCGTACGCGCCTTGAGCGACCTCTGCTGTGGAGCGGCAGAAGCATCGACCTAAGATGCGCCAAGTAACTCGGCAAGTTGTCCAACAGCGCGAGGGCCAAGATTTTTCCGAAGCTGGATGTTGGACGAATTGCACCTCATTGCACAGCAAATCCGTCTGGTCGTGAGTGCATTCTGCGTAACGAATTTAGCGTGCCAGCAAGACAACGCGTAGCTTGTTCACGACTGATCGTTTCGTCTCAAAGACGTTTGCTCCTTTTGCGTTTGTCTCTCAAAGTAGAAGGCTATGGCAAGGGCCACAATGAGAGCTGCAATTCCGAACAGTGTGACACCGGCAACGTTGTTAGGTTCCTCGACAATGACGTTTCTTGCCATCGCGATTAAGGCCACCTCGAGAACTACGCGAACATGGATGACATCCTTTTTGGAATATGCCTTCAGCGTTTCCAATAACTCGACGCCGATAAGGACCAGCAAAAAGAACCCGAAGATGTCGAGGAGACCTTGGACCGGGATGAGAAATTTCGGAGGCTTCCAGATCTCTTCCGCAACCAAGAAACCTAGGTGGACAGTTGACAGCACACAACAACGATCAGCAGAACCGCGAGTGCAAAAACAACAAGTTTTTGCACCTTGGTTATCAAGCTCTCCATGTTTCTTCCGTTTCCATGAGCAATCAGTAGCGATGGGAGCGCAGGGCTGTCTGGAATGATTTACTTTTGGCGAGTAACGTTGACGACGCGGAATGGCTTTTGACCATAGTGCTCGACCACCAGCTCTTTCTTCTTGTTGAATTTGACCTTGCACAGTGGCGCAAACGTACCGGTTCCTTTCCCGTTCCCGTCAACGTTGAGCACCAATATACCGATCGGGTAATCACGCGAACGCGTGCCATTGTACAGCTCTCCAAATGCGATTGGCCGATTGGTCGCCAGCACAATGTGTTGTCCACCATCGGGCCTGGGGTTTATAAGGATCACACGCATTGTAGTACCGACGCTGCCAGTGGGGGCGATACGACCGACATCCTTTGATTTCTCTAAAGCGCTAACTAGTCCGTCTTGGCCCTTTTGCCTGAGTATTTCAATTAACTCATCGACTTGGCCTTCGGGAGATACCGCGTCGATATATACATTGAGGCCGAAGGACTTGCCTGCGACAGTCCCCGACTGACCGATCGCATTGGCGGAGTACTGCGCCGGTACAGGCGCCTGGGGTTCCTGCGCCGCTCCGCTTGAAAGCATCAAGAAAGTCAGAATTGCAGAAGATACAAAATGTCGCACTATTGCCATTTAATCCTCCGTCCGAAAGTAGCTTCCTTGCATGAGCTAGTTTTGTCCTGAGTCATACGACAACTATTGATTCAAAGATTCCCTGACTAACGATACGGTCCTTAAAAATCCAAAACGCCTATATACGTACATATTAGAATCAGGGCTGTGAAAGCACAGATCGTAGGTCGCAAATGATCCTTTGCGGTCGTGTAGTATGCGGACTGGTCGCTGCCGTCTCATTTCACTATGCAATGCAAATCGATCACCAAATAAAACCTCGTGAATATTCCCCGAATTCTTTGAAAATTCGCCGCAATCGGAGCGCCTGCTGACCGAGGCAAAGTTTTGTCGCCTCCGATATTTCGGAGGACGCCCGAAATGCCGGAGAAACGGCGATACTGGGCGCCGGGAGTCAGTTCAATCAAACCAGAAGGCATAAGGCTTCAAGGTGGTCAGTTGTTCTTCAACAGGGACGCAGCCGGTATCTGCGCGCCTTCATGACGGGTTTTGTACTTGTGCTTCGAAGTTGTTGAAGGATAGCCATGAAGATGTCTTGATCAGGTCCAAATAACTGGGTCTCGCTGGCGGAACAGAAGATGTCGAAGAGGTTGTCCTCGGAAAAATCCGAATCAAAATCCGTTGACCGATAGTTTTTAGGGTTCTTTGTCCTGGAGTGAAATAGCCCCACTTTATGAGCGCCGTTAGGCGGTGCCGTCATGCTATCGCCATGGGGTTTTGGGATTTGTTCAAGGACCTCAGTTGTCTTGGCGTACGCCAAGGTACCGGCCCACGATCCGAGCAGCATAATGCAACATACCATCCATCTGTAGGGTGTGCCCATAATTCTCTCGATCAGAAACTCCGCGCTTGCGCGCATTTTCTGGTTGCTTGGCCTCTACCAACCAATTTCTCGACGAAGGATCCTGTTAATAATCCGATTGATCCGGCTCTGTGGGCGGAAGTCCTGCTGCTGACCTACGATGCCTACCACTTTATTGCGCCGTCGCCCTCATGTAACCGGATTCTGGTTTAGCTTCCGATCTTTTGGCCGATGATTTCGCCGGACACCACGATCTCCACGCGACGGTTTCTCTGCCGCCCAGCGGGAGTGTCATTGTCGTCCACCGGATTCGCTTTGCCGAATCCTTTTGCAGTCACTGTACTGT